>Ga0065711_1000314_pt1 | contig 119759 bp, 78 predicted proteins | sample Hoacrofraction12_FD_59098 | JGI IMG/M metagenome (GOLD analysis project Ga0065711, IMG submission 59098) | Hoatzin crop microbial communities from Cojedes, Venezuela - Epithelial fraction 12 v2 (version 2) | ecosystem: Host-associated > Birds > Digestive system > Esophagus > Crop | place... | reverse complement strand
CGCCTGGCCCCGGCCCGGCTGGCTCCCTCCGCCGCCCGGGGCAGACGAGAGGCGGTGACCCCAGCCCGGCTGCCTCGGTAGCGCCGTGCCCGTCCGGCGCCGCCGACCGCCCTCTGCGGCTCTGCCCGGGGCTGCCCCGCGTTACAGTGCCCAGAGCTGCGCTGTGGCGGGGCTGGTACCGGCCCTAACGAGGGGCTGCCGGCTCGGTCTGCCATGCGCGTAAAGGTCCTTCGGGTGTAATAAAAATAAGCGCAGTCTCTTCATCTGCAAGTTCATTGGGCATGACACCGTGCCCGTTGTTTCTTGGGGCTTTTCTTTCTGCTGATTCCCTGTGAAAGCACAAGAACGTCTGACGGTACAAGGAGTGTTCAGAGGAGGCAAAGTTGATGTACTGAGAATCAGGAAGATGGTGGAGCAGAGACATCCCAAATGAGAAGCCATCAGTTAGAAGAGCTAAGCATAGGTTGACTGAGAAGCTGGGCTGAACAGCTGTGGAAGCACTGGAGTTTGGAAGCCCACAAGCAGTGGAACAACACAAAGGACTGAGCTGCAAATGCCAGCTGCTGTTGCATACGTTCCCACAGTGGCCTGTGGGCTTTTATGTGAATATATGTGTTGTTGCGATTTACTTTTAGACTGCCTGTATAATTACTGTGACTGTATTTCACGTGTTTATTAAAGATGTCGTTTGGAAACAATTCTGATTTCTTCTAACGTTTTTCTTTTTAGAATATTGAATACATGTTCGGCATTGTTGGTATTCCAGTCACTGAAATTGCAATTGCAGCCCAAGCAGTTGGAATAAAATATGTAGGAATGAGAAATGAACAAGCTGTAAGTACATGTCTGTAGGAGGACCAATTCTTTCTTTTAACTGTTTTACAATAGAATGAAATCCAATTTATTTTTTCTTACTAGAAAGAATGTGATCTCTGAACATTCCTGTAAAGAACTGTAGAGAAGCAGTTACTGTCGTTCTGGACTAAGGAAGAGCATTGGTGGATTGGGTTGAGTGTTTCTTTTTGCCCTTCTTTTCCCAGTTCCATTTTTAAGTGCCACCCTCCTTTTCTAATAAGGGAATTGCATTTTTTTTTCATTTTTAGGTGCCTTTCCCCAGTAAGGGAGAGAAGACAGGATAAAAATAGGGAGAAAAATAATTTGAACAAAGCATTCCAATAAAGAAAGAAAAAATGATCAATTTTGTCTCCAAGTCATGTATTGTCAGGTTTTATCTGCCACCTTTTGGGATGCTCATCTGGGTTCTTATTTTTCTGTAGTTTTCCATAGACTTTCCAATATATGTCTCCCTTAAATTTTTTTACTGTCATTTTCTTCTGCTGATACCTTCTCTTCTGAATTAGGACATTATCATTCTCTCTCTAATTGGTAGTATTTCTTTTTTAGGAATTTTTTTAGCTACTGTTTTCTTTTCTGTTTAGAAGGCTTTTTTTTTGCTCAAGAGCTTTTTCCTACAGGCCTAAGAAGGTAGGTTTTTTTTCCCTTGTCTCTGTTCTGTTCTTGCAGTGTCCAAAGAGGAAGGTTTTGCTGCTGATAAACTTGACTGTTTTCAATAACTAAAATACCTTTTTTTCCTTAACTGTGTTTTAAAAGCTTACCAAACAGCAAACTATAGAAAGTTAAAATGCTTCTGAATGCTCAAAATCCAGCATGAATATACACTTAGGCAGTCTTAACTGACTATATTTCAGCTTTGTTGTCTAGGTATCAGAAAGTAGACTCAAGCTCACTAGCATTTTGATACTGTGCCACTAGTTTTTGATTTTTTTGGTTTTCCCCAGTGGTAGCTCTTGAAGCATTTGGTAGTTTTTCAGGTGGTGTGAGGTTAAATATAGTAATTTCAGGTTTATACCTCATTTTCAAGGATTGCTATACAAGCTGGCTAGCTGACCGCTAGCAAATGGACCATCAGCTTTCCATACTCTGAGTTGCTCTACTACATTTGTCAATTTTCCATAACTAATGCCAACAAATAAATAAATTGCTTGATTATTACCTCATCAGGAGATTTTTCTTGTGTTTCAACTTGTTTATGGATCCTGTCTCTCTATAGATGCTATTAATTACATTTTTACAACTTTTACAAGGCTCTTCTAATATTCTGGGCCTGCAAAGTGTTCAGATACCTGTATTTTGCAGCAGTGTTCTTTTTCTATCATGTAGTTCATAGCCTTTGTAGATTGTCCCACAGAGATGTCAGTAAAGTATTATAATAGTAGTTCTCCTGAATCAGGCAGTCACAAGCTGTATGTTTTTTCTGTCTAATTATTATACCCATATATTGGAATGTGAGAATTTACAGAGGAATGCATGTCTCTAGATGGGAAATTTGTAACATGTGAGAGGAGCAGTGTATACAAATATGTTTAAAAGGTGTATTTGATTCTTTTGAAGGACTGGGAATTCAAAACTGTCTTTACATTCCTGTAGGCCATTTAGCAAGTATTCTAGTTTTAGCTTTGGTTATTAATGTGATTAAAATTAATTTGCTCGTGTGTCTGTAGTTAAGAGAGGAGATTGCTTTGCACTGCCAAATGAGATGCTGTCCTATTTTTCACTCTTTACTAGACTCTTTTCTGTTAGAGTGAAGAAGACAAACATTCTGCTGTGTAAATGGGGAGATACTTTTGCTTAAGGGAATAGCAATGACATGACAACTTGTTTTAACATCAAAATGTCAGGGTTTCTCTTCTTTGGGGAGTGGAAAAGGATGAGCAAAGATATATCTTGTAGTGGGTTTTGGTTTGTTCTCTGTCCTCAGTGAAGACATAGAGTAATTGCTTGGCATAGGAGAAGGTAAAAGGTTATACACAGTATATTCAAGATGCACTTAATATTTACACACTTCATAGTTTTAATTGTCTAAGTTTTAGTTGTGTGGTCTGGCTGTGGAGGATGTGTATACAGCTGCTTCCTTTTTATTTATTTATTGGTGAAGGCAGCTGTATATGATCTGAGTTACATGGAAAACAAAGTGGTTTTTCTTTCCACAGGTTGAGTTTCTGCTGCATTTCAGGGCCAGATGTAGCAAAAGCCCGTAAAACTGCAGAATAAACTGTTTAACTAGAAAGACCAGTTTAAAGCATGAAGTTAAAAGCTAAGTAGTGCTACCAGTATCCATTAGCTTATCTCCTGCAGCTTGTAACATGGCGTAAGTTTGCTAGAAGCTGTTTAACCTGTGTCCTGTGTGCCCCTTGAATGCCAAATAGTTGTGTCGCAACTCAATAGGGGCGTGCGTTTTGTGTATCTGTCCCTGGGTAATTAGAGATGGCTGTGATTGTGCAGAAGATTGATAACCCAGGTCAGCTTGAAACTTCAAAAAAACTATTTACTAGATTGTTATTCATGAACAACACAAGCTGCTGATGTTTAGTTCTTAATCTATAACAATAATTATCACTACATATTCAAAGCAATCTCTTCCTAATAATCGTATCCTAAGTTAGTCATGAGTATGTAATATTCTGGAGCTGGTACAGCGTAGTTAGCGTGGATGGTGCTAACTGTCCAGGGAATCAGGCTCGAGAACCTTTCAACAGGGGAAGCTGGAGGCAAAGTGGACATCTTTTTTCTCCACCTCTCAGATTAAAGATCTCTTTTTATAAGATGCTTGGTCTCTGAGCAGACCTTACCCCCTGGTCTCTGTGCCTGGACTATGGCCTGTGCGGTGCTGGGTGTGTGTTACTTTCCCAGCCCAAGACAGGTGCCTTATCCTGTTGCACATCTGTTGGTGGTTTTTTGGTTTTTTTGTTCTGGGTGGTTTGGGTTGGGTTCCCCCCACCCCCTCCCCTTTCTTAGCTGTTGCTGCTTTTCCTGATGCAAAAGCAGTGTCTTCCCAGCTCTCAAAGCTTTTTCAGTGACCAGTAGTTGGCCATCAGCAAGTGGCTTATTATTCTGGGACTGCTGGTTTAAACCTGTGTCCAGATTTTCGAGTCCCGCACTTAAGCTGTATGTCACAACAAAAGACATCATCTACCAAGCTCAGGTTCATACAGCAAGTTCTCGTAACAAGCTGATCACAAGCCCTACAGGAACATTTAATATTAGGTACGACTAACAACAAGGGCTTCAGGCCTGCTCCTAGGTGTGGCAGTGCTATTTTAACTGGGTCACTGGGTACAAAAATGCTTAACTGTTGTTTACTAGCTATGTTGTATTAGTTTGCTTATGTTTGGGTTGAAGGTGGACTAATTTAATTAAACCCTGCTTAGTGTGCTGCTTCTTGTATGGGAGCAACAGGCATCTGCTTCGGCTGCAGTTGAAATCCAGCGCTCGTGGATGGCAGTGAACTTTGAGTTCAGTGCCTGCATCTGGAGCTCCTGCATTTCTTCCTAATATTGGTTGTGGGTTTGGTGGTCATTGGCATTTTATATACCTACGTCCTTCTTGCCTGAGGAAAGAGGACATGGTTTCAGCTGATCGATGGTGGTGTGACCTTAACAGATAATACAAGTGCAATTACTCATATTTCAGTGGTGGGGGTGCAAGTTTCATAAGTAAAATTGGTTTTTGTTCTTACTGTTCACACACACACAAAAAATCTTTTAAGTATACCTTCAAGACTGTTTACGATCTCTCCTTGCAGAATGAAGCAGAAAAAGTTTCAATGGCAATGACTGTACGTGAACCCAAATTCTATGTGCTGCTTTCTTTTGCCGCTTGGTTCTAAAAAATGGTTGCCATGGAAACTCAACACGATGCTTGGAGCTCCATTAACAAGACTTTTAGTAACACCTACTCTAAATATTTCAAAACTTTTGCCACAGATAATGTCATCAAATTGTTATCTAATTCTTGAATATTAGCAACATTTTTCTTCTCTGTGTCAGAGGCTTATGAAAAGCAGAAGAGATTTTTCTTGTCAATGTACTTTTTTGTCAACAATTTCCTATCCTAATGCTGCAAAGAAAGTAAGTGCTGCTTGTTATCCCTCTACTAAGCCCCATGTTCTTCTCAAAGAGTTGGTCTCTATCTGTAGGAGCATGAGGATATTAAAGACAGTTTCTCCTTCTGTGTTTTCACTCATTTAAGCTGAAGTTGCTAACATGCTGTGTTACCTAGAGTTATTCATAGATTTGAGGAAAATATTTAGTAGCTTTGTAAAGTTTTAGAATGAGCTTTTTTGTTACTTATTCTTCTTGCCACAACAGTACTCAAATAAAACTCAAAACGAAAATGCCAACTCTATTTCAAAATGAAAGAGGCAGGCTGTAAGGCCAGAAGCTTACTTTAAAAAAAAAAAAAAAAAAATTGCAAAATGGCTTTTTTTCTGTGAAGTGTTAGAACTTGCTGAATTCAAGACAAAAGCATAAGAATACGAGAGAGGGCATTTGCACTGTCACATGTGTGAATCCCTTGGTGTTCTTGGTTTGCCTATAAGCTTCTCTTTCTATTTATCACATACTATTTTGTTGCCAGGTGAACTTTATATCTGAGTATTTGATATTATTACAGGAATAGCATAAAAACATAGTCTGTAATAATGCTGCTGCTAAGCTATGTTAACACATTGTAGGCATTACTTTTGTGAAAATTATTAAAAATGCAATTTTTCTTTAAGGTGTCGAAGTAGCTAAAGTGAAGTGTGATACCAGAAGTGGAGTGAGAAGTACTTAAGCATCTCAGCTTGTAAAGGCAGTCCCTAATCTTCTAATGAGCCTCTCCAGCATGTGATTTCAACCTTTTGCTTAATTTCTGAAATACCATGAGTCATGCCAGTGATGGCTGGGTTTCTGTTTGTTGTCTTGCTCTTGTAAATCCCTCTTCCATGTTTGTCTAGAAGGCAGAAGTTTTTTGTGCTGTTCTGTTCCTTTTGCTTCCCTGCTTATAGGGGTTTTCTTTTATGTTGTTTTTTTTTTGTCATACATATTCCTAATGTAATATCCTGCAACAACAGAAGTCTGAAATGTGGAGATCAGTTTTGAGACTTTTTATATAAGCCTTCATGAACATGCCTTGTGATGGGGAGGGTGAAGGGGTGCTTCTACTGACATTTAAGCTCTAATGATCAGGGCAAAATCTGTGCCTGCTTATTTTCGGTATTTTTGTTAAAAGTTATGTAGAAGATAGCACGAAATGTGTATATATAATAATAACTGTGTAATTAACTCCAGTATTTTCAACAGGCGTGTTATGCTGCGTCTGCTGTTGGATATTTGACTGGCAGGTACATTCCATATTTATTAATATTTATAATAACTCATTATTAATTGTAGTAGACTCAACAGAAGCTAGGAATGTTCTGTTTTGGAGCTATGTGTTTTCAGTGTGTGCGGATGTAGGGTGTAGGGCAGTTGAAATGGAACATGAATTTTAGAATAATTGTCAATAACAGTTGTCAATATTTCTGTTGCTATGACCTGGGGCAGGAACAAGATGGTTTTTTTTCTGGTATGTGAAGAGTCTGTAAAGCTACTAAAGCTCAGTAGTTAAGAGTTGTCATTTTTTATCTCATCACCTGGAATAACAAGTGCCTCTGCCTGAATTAAGTTGTAATAAAATTTGTGTTGAATCAGATGCGATTGTGAGCTTTCTTCAATGATATTTAGTGCTAAAGTGGAGTTGAGAACTACAGACACAGGTGGCTTACCACATTCCATATAGATGCTAGATGGTGGAGTAAATACAATAAAAGAAGGTAAGGAGCTGTGTTATGATGAGCCTGTGTATGTTGCAGACCTCTGTGTGAGTGGCACGTAACGACTGTTCACTTGCTATTTCAGTGGGGTTGGTACAGCTAAATGATTTCCGATTCCCACGTCTGTCTTTAGGCCTTCATACAAACCCCTTGCCATCCATGCATTTTGATGACGTGAATAAAACTTTAAGGTTTTATGTTTCAGCATCTTACTAGTTTTTGTTGGCAATTTATTCTGTGTTCATTGTGCTCACTTTCCTTTTCTGTATCTTTCTTTTTTTTTGTTTGTTTTTCTCTAGACCAGGAGTATGCCTTGTAGTGTCCGGTCCAGGTTTTTTACATGCCCTTGGTGGGATGGCAAATGCAACCATGAACTGCTGGTAATTTAACTACATTTTCCCTTTAAAATTCTCATAATTGTTTGCTGTTATTTGTTGCAGATGTTGAGCTCTGCAGTATTTGGTAGAGGGCTTTTTTTTTTTCCCCCTTACTTGTGGGTAATGAGAAGGGAATTCTTCCTTTATCAACTCTAAAAATAGTTTAGCTTAATTTCTTATATTCTCATGGATAAAATTCTCCTTTTTGTCCTACCCCATTATGCACGTATTGGAAAATCTGTCAGTATACCTGCTTGTATGGATACATATGAAAACAAAGTCAATACTCAGCCTGTAATGCTTTATTGATCATACAGAGTTTTGGAGTTAGTTTCTAAATTTGAATCCACATTGCCTTTGAATTACTGTATTTCATATGTGAACAAATTGACAACTGCATTGTTAAAATCTATATTTGCTCCCCACACAGACATTTAGAGAAGTAATTAAGTGTTGAGTTACATTGTGTACAGAGTAATAGCATTTACTCCCACAAGCCTTTGCTGAGACGTGGCGCCTTTAGCTGGTCTGCCACTGAGCGCTGCGCAGAAAGCTGTGAGAGGCGTTCGGAGTAGAAGCTCTGGTAATGCCGAGCACACGTGGTCTGGACCATTAGATTAGCAGTGGCTGATGGACAAGGGAAGCTCAATAATGGGAACGCTAACAAATCAAGTCTCTGACACGTTGAAAAAAGACCCGTAGTGTTCAAATTCTTTAAGAAATGTGGTATTGACTAAAGTTCTGCTGTCCCTGTGTGACCTTAGGTTAAAAAACAGTTTGTATGAAAACCTTGCTTTTGAACAGAGATGCGTTTGTTTATAAGAAAGAAGCATTCGTGGCACTTACAGATTTGCAGGAGACATTCTGTTTTCTCACAAACTTATTTTTGTCTGAGATAGATCAAGTCAGGTAAACAGACCTTGCATACATCTGTACTTCTGGCAAAAGATGAAGGGAATGACTTACCTAGTTTGGTGCAAGATTTGACAATATAGTAAGAAGGTCGGTTTTCACTGATCAAACCACAGTGTTTGACCAGTGATTTTTTTTCTTTCATTGGTCACATCAGGCTTGCCTTTTGCCTGCGATGTGCCAAAAGGAGAGAAGTAAGCATCTGTGAACCCTAAATTTAGCCTAATGAAACTACTTTTCCGTGATTCCTTCATTAGTAGACACTTCCAATGAATGCTTGAGAACCCCAGACATGCTTTCACATTTACTTTTGGCTGGTGTTACCACTGTAAGAAAGGCTGCTATGCTTTGAAGAGGAGGACTAGGGATTTTTCTGTTGAGTTAGCTAATGAGCTTTCTAGCCTGTTTCACTAGACAGCAGCACGAATACTTGGGCAGGCACTACAGAGGAGGAGTGTTACAGGGGAAGAGCACGAGTAGCCCAAGCAAAGGAAAGGAGATGAAAATACGATACACGTTGAGGGGTTTGATTACACCGATCTAATACAGGCTGCTGCATAAGGGGACGCTGGCCCATGTCATCTCCACACCTTTCTCCTGGCCGTGTGCTCCTGCTGCTTCCCCTCTCAACCGCTCTGGCACGTGTCTGCTCCAACAGTCACATTCAGCTCATTACTCTGGCACAAAGCCAGCCCAGCAAAAATCAGTAAATAATGTCATGTCAGATAAGCACCGAGCAGCTAGGGAAGGGATTATGCAGCTGGGAGCAGAAGTTGGTGGTGCCTTTACCTTTCTGTGGCAACAAGGTGCCGATTTGTAGGGCAAGGTTAGCTGTCATGGGATCTCCCAGGTGTCATGCGGTTCCGTGACATTGCGCCTGGCATTGCTAACGTGCTGCGGTGGCTGAGCTTTGGCCCGTTTCTCACAGAAGTAAGCTAACAGTTGAGCTGACCCTGCTGGTTCTGACTTTAAATAACTCAGGCTAAGTGACAGTGGTTAAAGCTCAGTCTGAGTTGTCCTCCTTGGGCCTGGAGACCCATTTTTCTGATTCTGCTCTGTTTCAGTCTCTTCAGGTGAAAGAAGCCTATTCTGTATCAACTGGAAGAAAGTGAGGCAGTCTGACGGCACAATTTGCTACCAGTTGTGCTTTTAGATTTTATTGCCTGAGCACAGGTTGGCTGAGCAGAAGAGCTTTTGGTTTACCCTGGAAGCCTGTCATAGCGAGCTCTTGGACGTGTAAATCTAACCAACTAGGTAGCTAATGAGGCTCTGGTAAACTACATTTCCGAGGGTAAAACTTTTTGATATTTCGTGTTAAAAATTACCTACCATGCTGCCTTCTGTCCTGGCTCATTCTGAGCGTTTTGTATCTCAGTTTGGCCATGAGAATAGACTCTAAAGAAGAGTTTGCACTATTTGGGAAGATTTCAGTGTGCAGTAGTGTAGTGAAATACCATGCTTTTTACCTGAAGTTGCAGTTGAGATTTTTTCAGTTTACTGAAGTTGTTCTGCAAATCCATGAGGCTTGCTATTCTCATTAGCTTCATTATAGTCGATGTTCTTCCTGCCTCACTGTTGGTTTTCGCTTAATTTATAAGCACTGCTCTTTAAAATGTCTACAGTATTGGGACAGTAGTAAAATGATTTCATTGGGGAAAAAAACTTTTTGGTTACAGTTACGTAAACTTCAAAAGCAGAACCAAATCTTTTCAAGACATAGCTGTTGGAGTTGGCTTTCTTGAGAGTACAGCATTTTCCTAATTATATTTTAGTAATGGGAAGTAGTATTTATTTTGTCAAAACGTTTAAATAAATTTGAACAAGATAAGTGAAAGGAACATAGGGTTTGTCACTGTGAAACAGGCTGGTTATATATGGATAGTCGTAATTATTTTGCTGAGGGAAGAGAATCAGCAGAATAAAATATCTAGAGCATACACCAAATGCATTTGTCCGTAAGGATTTTTCACAAAGGTAAGATACAGCCTGAAATTCTCGTCTCACTGTGTCAGGGGATTAGAACTGAGATTTTTTGATTTGTGGCAGAGAAATGGCCTGGTTATGAAGCTTGGATCTAGATACACATTTCGCCAAATCTTATGGGTGATTAAATTTAGGATTATGCATTGAGCATGCTGCAAATGTTTCAGCTTAATACATTGTGTAGATAAATGCAGACAAAGGAAAGGCCATATATGAAGAGAAATTGTTTAGGAGAAAAAGCCTAGAAAGCTATTGACCCAATATTTCAATTTAGTGTGGATGAATGAGCAGATTGGCAAGATAGCTTTCTTTTATTGACTCAGCATTTATCATTTTAAGGAGTTTAACCTACAAACTGAATAAAGGACCAGTTTTTATTCACTGTAGCAAATTAATGTATTGTATTTTGTGGAAAAGATAATAAAAATGTGCTCCTGTGGAATGTATAATCCGTATGGTAAATTAATGCTGCCTTTCTCACATAGCCATGAACTCATGTAAAAACAGTACTGCTTGTAGGCATGCTGCTTTTTTTGTTCATCTCTTTGGTCTTTGGGGTTTTTTTGCTGAAAACTGAATGCAGGGACAAGTGCTGTTTGACAACTGTCTAACTTCTGCTGTGTTCCAAATTGTATACAAAGAAAATCTAATCTTTCTGAAGAGATTGTTTCCGACTGTGTTTCTTAGTTCTAGTGTTTGTGCATGTTATAGTGCCTCTTATGAACAAACTTCTTAATAATTTATAGATCAATCAGTACTTTTTATATTAGCTGTTATCATTCGTCTCAAACCACCTTGTCACCCATATTATCAAACTTGAATGAAAGTTGCTAGCAATATGACTTGGTTTTAGAATTTTTATGCTAGATGCAAGTCACTTGATACGGCCAGACTGTCCTAATATTAGTGACTCAAATGCTGCGAGGAAGTCTACCAGCTGACACACTAGTATTTAGAATCCACTCCTGTATTGTACTGGACACTTCATATTCCTGTTGAGATCTGTGGGTGCGGAAGGTGCACAGCATCCTAAGAGCAGTGGGGTTTGACCATAAAGAGAGGTTACAGATGTGATTGCAGTTATTAAAAAAAAATACATATATGCTTAAGGTTGTTTTCTTATTTGTTTGTTTTAAAATATACTTTTCTAGGCCTTTGATTGTTATTGGAGGTTCTTCTGACAGAAATCAGGAAACCATGGGAGCTTTCCAAGAATTCCCACAGGTACACAGACATACAGTATTCTACAGAAGGGTTTCAGTTAAATGATTGATGTTGTTTCTTCATTTGTGTAGAAATAACAATGCCAACATTTCCTAACAGATCTTACAATGCTGTGGATTTGCTCCATCTACTGGTTTAAAATTGGTGTTGTGTAAATACAGCAGATTACTTGGAATGTCTGCCCATGCTCGTGTTAGAATTAATGCTCTGATTTAGGTTCTCAACTGGTATGAATTGCCTTTGTCTGTTCTGAGGTGCAAGAAAGCAAAATAAATTTTCCAAGATGAGAAGCACCACTTTCTGGAGGGGAAGATACACTTATGCACTCAGGGGAATGAGTCTGGCTTTGACAGTTTCCACCAGCTGAGGAATTGTGTTTTTCTGTGTGGGAATTTTCAGCTTGTTGCTTTCTTTTGGTATTTCTTCAATTTTATTCGTGTTGAAATGAGATGGAAATTAGCAAATTACTTCAATAAATCAATGTAATGGTTATATGCATTTATTCAGGTTGAAGCTGGTAGGCTGCACAATAAACTGTCTGTCCGACCAAGCAGCCTAGAAGTTATTCCTGCTGTTATTGAAAAGGTATGAAAAAATACTAAATTAGCAACAGAACATCAAGTTACTGTCTCCTCTGTAGAAGTTTTGAGGGTCTATTTTTTTTGTATAGTTGTTGCTGTAAATAGTTTGATCCTTTTGGTGATGGTTGATTGAGTAAGTTAACAGCCAGGGAGGTTTTTTCCTATGAGCAATGCTATGGAACAGGTTAGAAATAGGTTCTGGTCCAGTCTGATGCTTGCTGATCCCTGCAGCGTTTTCTGTTAGCTTCAGTCAGAGCTGGATAATTTTAGTGAAAGAAATGCTTTTAGGGAGAGGTACAATCACTAGGAACAGAATACTACAAACTTTAGCTCTTTTACCCCTCTCATTATGTGAAGGAGATTTGAAGGGGGAGTGTCGGAGATGGTTGTGTTTGAGTTTTGAATTTGGTTGTTGGTTTGGTGGGGTCTTTTTTGAGAGAACAGGAGAAAACACATCCTTATCTCAGTGCTTCAGAAAGGGTTACAAAAGTTCTTGCTACTGCTGTAGCAGCACTTCAGCCATGTCAGCCTAAATTCTGCACACAGTGATACTGTTTCCAGAAGTGCAAATTCAGTAAAGCATCTCCCTGTAATAGAACAACTGGAAGCAAAAGTAATAGAAAATTGAGACACTGGTTGTCTTGAGTTTTTCTCTGTTTATGTTACTTTAAATAGAATTCAGCATGAAAGTTTAACATTTCCAAACACAACTGATAATGCAGTTGTCTCACTGTAAATTAAACAAAGAATTTACAGTATAATACTGTGCATCTACTGAAGGCTTCAGCTGGTATATAAGGGAAAATGTGAATAGCTATCAAAACTTGAATTTATTGGTATAAATCAATCCATGGGAGCCTTCCCTGTGGTGGTTCAGCAGTATGAAACAGCATGTTCCTTCTCTGCCTGCAGAAGGGTTTTCTTGGGGGGGGGTTTTCACACATAAAGCTTCTTAAACTACTTTCAAACAGTGGTTAAAACTGTGATTATCTGTTTTCTAGGCTGTAAGAACCAGCATATATGGTCGTCCAGGTTCCTGCTATATTGACATACCTGGGGATTTTGTGAATCTTCAGGTGAATAAGAGCGCTGTCAAGTGCGTAAAGGTTCCATTCATTATTTTTCAAGTCACTGAATAAAAGAAATTTTAATTTTAAGTTCCTTTTGTATTTTCTTAAAACAAGAAAAATATAAACTACAGCAATAGATTAAATAATTTGCCACAAGGTTGAAATGATACTGAAAATCTAGCCTCTAAATGTCACGTTCCATCATAACGTGATATAGATTAGTGTTTGTAATAAAATGTGCAAAATGAATGAATTAATATGATAGTAATACAGTGATGTCACTTTGTAAATCTGTGGAGCAACACCACATATAAGATTAAAGAAACACGCAAGAAAAACTTCAAAGCCTGTTTTAAAAAAATATATCCTGTTCTGATAAATGCCATGAGTAACATGGTGTGTAGCAACTGCAGTTTTATGCTAAATCGTAGGTTTTGTGTTTCACCATTTTTTGTTTGGAATTTTTTACAGCCTGTCTTGTTTTGCTTGACTTCCAGGTATGTGGAATGCTGCCTGCCACCTCCCATCAGCATGGCTGAACACTCTGCTGTATCTGAAGCAGTGTCTGTCATTGCTTGTTCCAAGCAGCCTCTGCTAATCATTGGCAAAGGTAGCATGCTTTGATGTAGGTCGGGACTGTACAAGTTCGGGACAAGAACAGCAGCCAAAGTGATTTCTTTTCCCCATAAGTGTTAGCCATCTCCTTTTCACACTCTTTTAAAACATACAGAAAACAAAAACCACAACCAAACTTCTTTGAAATTCGATGTTCTAATCTGCTCTGTTTTTAGAATATTTTTATTCTGTTGCGTAACTGTTGTCTTTTTCATCTAGTTGAAGAGAAAAGTCAACTGACAAAATAAAAGTTTAAGTAGAAAAAAAGCAGATAACCATTGTCTTAAGCCTAGAGCAAATACCAAGGGATCCCTTCCAAAATTCCAAACGAATTCTGTTAGAATATAGAAGTGATACTCTCCGTGTGATGCTCTGGCATACATAGCAGTAGCAAGAATCAGAATAACCAAAGGTCATTTTCCATTTGGATTTACTGAAAGTGCCAGCCTACCTGTGTGGGGACATGAAGCAACACAGCAGGTGTTGCTGTCACTGCTGTTTTAAAGACTTTCCATTGTACTCTGCCATTCCTGAAGTAGGAGTAAAAAAAGATAGACCATAATTATTCTCTGTGCTGGTTCACTTATTTTGTCCCGCCTTGTGGAATGTTAGTTACTGCAGTGGCGTTTCTGTTGAAGGTACGGGTCTGCTAGGAACAGAATTGAAATGACCAGCTTGTTTCACCCAGGCTGTCTTCCTGCCAGTGTGGGAATGATTTGTATCTTGGAGAAAGGTTCTGTGTTCAATCAGGGAGTGAAATGATTGAGGTGAGATGGATCTTATCATGGAGCAGGTAATGTAATAGTAGACAGAAAGTAGTTTTCAGGAGAGGGGTTTTTTTTAGCTCTCTGGCTTGATACACATGAACAAAAGGGTGTTCTTTGAAAGTGAAAGGTAGAAAGCTCAAAAATATGTAGTATGTGTTTAGTTGATGTCAATAATTGAGAATCTACTGAACAAATGTATCTGGACTTTCCACTATATATTGGTGTTAGCAGAATTTTTGGAAGAAATACAGAAGTTTATTCTTCAGGATTTAAGGCTAAGGCTCATGGACTAAAGTCATTGCACAAGGACCAGACAGTTATTCTAGCTTGCATGGCCAACCTGAGTTCAGCAGCCTTGTACTGAAGGTAGCATCACAGTAAATGTATGCACAAACACATATCTTTACAAGGTCTGCTTTGAGCTTCTCTTTTTTTCATTAAAAGCTTATAGTAAACCTGTTCGGGCAGATCGTTACCTAGCATGAGATACAGTGACATGCCGGGGGCAAGCGAAAAATGACACAACACAAAGGTCGTCATCTGTTGCTGCTGCAGAAGTGTGTGCCCTGTAATACAGAACTTCATGCATTCAAAATTGTCATTTTAGATAAAAAAAAGCTACTATTTTTCCCGGCCCTGCTTTACAGAAATAGCTAAATAGAAATAGCTAAATAGTTCAACAGAAGTCTTTTAAAAACAAACAAAAAAAGCATTCATCAAAAATATGGTCAATTTCAACCTAAATACCTGCATGTTGTGTTTTGAGGTCTCCAGAATGAAAAATAACAGGCAGCTTTCATAATGGGAAGTAGTACTCTTTCTGCCACTCATGTAATGAGGTTAATTGAAATTAAAGCAAATACAGCAGATTTCTGTAGTATTAAGCAGTCTCTCTCATTTCATTTAGGTGCTGCTTATTCACACGCTGAGAACAACATCAGAAAGTTGGTGGAACTTTGTGGACTGCCTTTTTTGCCTACACCAATGGCAAAAGGAGTAGTTCCTGATAACCATCCAAATTGTGTAGCTGCAGCAAGATCAACGTAAATATAAAGCAAGGCTTCTAATCCTAACATCTGAGAAACAACTAGGAATTGTGGTGGTCTACAGATGCCAGGGACGACAAAATGCATACAACAAAAAATTTTCAACCACATTTTGCACCTCATTTTAGAGCACTGAAGATCTTGCTTGGAAAGGGACAACAGATTTAGGTGGATCACTTTTGGCAATGCATAGAACGCTGGCCAGGAAGATGCTTTATCTGAGAGCTAATTTTCTGTAGTTATGAAACCTATGGCAAGTAGATGTATCACTGTTGTTGGTGTGTATTTCGTAACATAAAATGAAATTGGTAAATGGTTTATGTTAAATGTGTAACTTAGTACACTAGACAAACTACTAGCTTTTTAGTTTAACATGGTAAACAGAAGCTTAAGATGCACACGTTTGCAGTTGAAGTTTTGCTATCTGCTGTCTCTGCGTGGTGTTTGCAATACACCCTCACTAAATTGCAGTTTATTTAAAAAGAAAAATAAGGTGTTTCAAACTATACTGAAGGACTGTGTTTAAAATAACTTATAAGAGCGCTTTTGGCAAAATTAATGTGAATTAACTATAAGAACCCTGCTAGGCCTGAATATGGACAGGGTCAGCTTGCAGATGGAGCATTTACATACTTTAGGATTAAAATATTGTCCATTGTTGAGCATCTTAGCTTTATCACTGTTAAGCATGCTGCTAAGAAAAATGGAGAATAAAAGAATCTACCAAATATTGTCTACCCAGCTGAGCTGAAAGGTAAATTAACAGAAGGCTAAGCTGAGAGGTCAACAACAATCTTGATTTTGAGAAAAAGGACTGATTATATTCTGGGGTTTGCTGTAGTGGTTAGGATTACTTCTAATTTTGAAAACTATGTAATTTAATAATAATTCTTCCTTATCTGGTTGTCATATTTCGCTTTATTAGGGCATTACAGCATGCTGATGTAATCATCTTACTTGGTGCAAGGTTGAATTGGATTTTGCATTTTGGTCTTCCACCAAGGTTTCGAGAAGATGTAAGGGTTATTCAGGTAAGCAGGAAAACTGTTATTGCTTGGAGGAAGTCCTCTAGCATTGTCTAGAGCAATTGTTGTAAATTATTTTGGTATTGTACTTCATGTGGCAAATATTGCCCTATGTTCAGTGAGTACAGTGCATATAGTTATGGTAGTTCTCCAGAAATAATTCTGATTGCTTTAATGATTTTTTTTTTTTAACTTATTTTTTCTAAAAATGGTTGCAGCGTTGTTCCAGCTGTCAAAGGCTTGGTGCTCCTGTAATGAGGAGGGCATACACTTCCATGTAGTTGACTAATACAGGTTTAAACTCATAGTACTTGTGTGATCTTTGGAGCACTGAAATTTCTGTGATTGAAAGCAATTTGTCTTAACATTGTGAAACCTTTCGTGCTGTTGGACTGCTCTCTTGCAGCTGGATTTTTTTGAACTAGAATTACTTTCAGTAAGTCGTTACAAGAGCTCAGTCACCCAGAAATCTTAATAGGAAAAGAGGAAGAAAGGCTATTTAACTAATTAATGTATGTGGCAATCTGCTGGCTCTTAGAAAGACAAGTCATTAAATTGTTTATGCCCTTAAAATCTCCTCCCTTAGAGTCTATGATCGAAGAGTAGTCGTTGATTCAATGTGTTGACTGGCCTGCCTTCAGTGATCTGGAACATAATCTCAACTACCAAACTTTGCATCATTTCCAGAGGAATAGCATAAATTTTTAAGCTAGAATTCCTTTTGACTTGTGAAATAATACATCTTGTATGTTTTCTTTTTCTAAAGAATGTAAAGAAAAATATTTTTTGTCTCCCTTAAAGTAATTTTTTTCAATGTCAAGGGTTAGTATTAAAATACTAATTCAGTTCGTAGTCTGTGTCAAGTAACATACACAAACTTTTTCTCAGTAAGAAAATTACTGCTTTGTATAGACTTTTAAGAGTATACCTAAGCCTAGATATTTAATTCTCGTATAATTATCACTAAAATCACCACCTTCTCCTTAATGTTCTAATAAAGTTCGATACGGTCTCTAAGAGCTTGAAAGAAGAAAGCAGTCAATTTTAAGGATAGATATGTACTTTTATTAAAATGAATATGTACTATGGGATTTTACTTTGAATAAAGCATTTCCTAATGTTGTTTTAATGAAAGGCAGAAAAAGTTGTGTGTACAGCCAAAACAAGGTATGAAGACATTGTTCAATGATGTTTGAAAAAATTCTCTGTAATATACTTGAGTTAATGGTGGTCTTTCTTTTTGAAATGTAGATTGATATTTGTGCAGAGGAGCTGGGAAATAATGTGAGGCCAGCTGCAGTTTTATTAGGTGACATAAATGCCGTGACTAATCAGGTAACACAATGTCGGGTGTCCTCCTCTTTTGACCTTTATTTCCTCTGAATTACGTAAAGTAAGTTACCAGTTAGAAAAAAGAAGAAATAAAAGTTCAAGAAAACCCCTTTTTCAGGCAACATATGCATGCTGTGCATCCGCTGTATTCCCAAATTAAATGTGAAAGATTCTGATTAGTGTTACTGTGATTGTGCTGAGATCTTTCTTGATAACATTATTCATAATGTTTTTTTTAAATATGCTGAAAGAAATCTCTTCCATATTTCAATGTTGTTCCAGCTCTTAGCAGAATTCAGCAAAAGACCATGGAAATATCCTTCTAATTCTGAGTGGTGGAAGAGGCTGAAAGAGAAAATAGTGAACAATGAGGAAAGATCAAAGGTAGTTTTACATTAAAGAAAAAAGGAGGTTTCTTGCCTGAACAGGTACCGATGCATAGTCCATTTTTGTCACTGATCTATATCCAAGCTCCTTAATTACTTCCGACAGGCATGTCACTCAGACTTTGAAAATTTATACCATTTAGTACAGGCTTACTCTTGTCAGGCTTATGAACTGTAAGTTAAGTCTTAATACTTAACTGTAAGTTAAGTATTCTAGGTTTTCTATAAATTCAAACTGTGGAAGCCATTGAACTTTAGGATTGGGTTCTTAAAGCCAATAATAGAAGACCACAGACAGAGCTGCTGTATTATGGGCAGTGACCTCTAAGCAATGGGCAGGTACTCCAAGTGGAAGCTAGCTTACGTGAAGATACATCCTTAGTTTTCTTCTGTAATTGTTCTGTCTAGCTGTTTAGCAGTGCTGGTGGAAGCATCGTCTATGTTTAAAAGCAAGTAGCTATTAAGGCCAAAAGACCACAAATGCTTGGCATATGCCTAATTTTATGCAACTTACATTCTGCAAGTTCAGATGCATGTTTCCAAGATAGGGATCTAAAATAAATTAATTCTAGCAGATGACCCTTTTGAACTAGTTGGTTCCCAGCACACAGATGACAGCTTGCTTAGGGTTATCAATAGTCAAACCTCTGTGCAGAAAAATTTCACATGCCTCTCAGGGTATACTGAGGTTCAGTAGCTTCCTGTTAATGATAGGCTATCCAAGGGTTGCTGAGCTGAGTGAGCCTCTGATAGACACGTTGCGTCACCAGGATAGATACAGAAGGAGTGACCTCGGTGTAGTGCATGGAAGACCAAATACTTCAGCCTCACCTAGCAGAGTGCATTTTTATTTCCATCGTTATTACTTACATGTCTCATTTCTGCACCTCATTACAAATTCTAGGCATAGGAGTTACTCATATCTCTTATTTTTAAGGAATTAGCATTACAAAAATCCCTGCCTATGAATTATTACACAGTCTTTCATCATATCAGAGAACTGATACCCAAGGACTGCATCTTAGTAAGTGAGGGAGCAAACACCATGGACATTGGACGGACTGTGCTTCCCAATTACTATCCCCGTCAAAGGTGTGGTATTCTCTTTGTTGTGCTGACTCAACAGGATAGAGGGAAAAAGAGAGAAAACTTAAGACAAATCAACTCATTTTGAAAACTGGCTTATATATTGGGCACACTTTCATGCAGGCTAACATGTAGGCACTCAAATTTGGAAGTATTGCTGTATCACTTATTATATGTAGTCTAGTTTTAATGTAAGTAGAAATTCAGTGCTGTTTCTTATGAATGAGGGAGGAAAAGTGAGTTCTGTCTGGTGAGGAGAAACTTCTTGTCTGACTGTGAAGCTTGTGCCGCCTTGTAAAAGTAGTGCTGAAGTCCTAAAAGAACCTAAATACTTTTTTTGTAAACAAAAATAACCAACTAAACAAAAAAAACCAAAACCTGCTTCCAGTAAACTTGGAGGAAGAGTTTGCATGTTTTTCCCCCTTATTTAAAAGAAGGGCACAGTAATGTTAATGATTGTCTTTTCAGATTGCATTGCGCATAGCTGAAAGCAAATTTGAGAAGTTAACCCTAGACTAGTCTAGTTCTTTATGTACTTTTGTATGCATTATGTGCTTCTGACTGAAACGATCTAACCTAATTACGGCTTTCAATTTGATTTCAAAAGTTGAACAGAAGACTAAAATTTGAACAGCAGTATTTAACCGATGGCTTTCAGACTTCTAGTTATATTTTCGAGGGATTAAATATAGAAAGATTTCATGTAGTCTGCCTATCTCTACAGTAATTGAACATTTATGAAATATAGTTACTATGCAAGGTAAAAGCATACAAGAGGAGTTCTTTATTGCGGTACAGCTAGTGTGTCAGAGTTCTTAATTTTAATTAGAGTTCCAGTGTGTTTGTATCACATTTGCAGTCCTATCAAATCTTTGACTGAGTATAATAATCTATACATGTGGTATCTTGGTATACCGTTTTTTTATGAAACGGTATTTGAATAGTATGTGGCAAATTAAAGTTAATCCATGGTGACTTATCTTTACTTTAAAAAAAGTTTGGAAATAAAGTAATTTAGTATTCTCCCCTTTTAGGCTCGATGCAGGTACTTTTGGAACAATGGGAGTGGGACTGGGTTTTGCTATTGCAGCTGCAATGGTAGCTAAAGACCAAACACCGGAAAAGCGAGTCATCTGCATAGAGGGAGATAGTGCTTTCGGATTTTCTGGGATGGAGGTGGAGACTATTTGCAGGTAACTGTTTTTTTGCTCAGGAAGACCCTCGCTGTATGTTTTCAGGATCAAATTAACTAGAAGGCCAAGGACACTGCTGTTAGATGGGGTGCTCTGAAAAGCACATGAAAACAAGCCAAAAAATAAATGTCGTCATTTTTATGCTGTTGGGACATAATGCTTTACCAGTGATGAGTAGATCGTGTTTGATGTGGAAGTGAATTTTTTTTAATTTATTTTACTATTAAGGAAAAGTAACACTTTTAACACCTTGCAGAAAGGTGCAGGTACTTCAGAATTCTTCCAAATGCATCTTTTTGTAGATACAACTTGCCAATCCTGATTATCGTAGTAAATAACAATGGGATTTACACTGGTTTGGATGCAGATGCCTGGAAGGAGATGTTAAAGTTTGGAGATCCTGCTACATGGTGAGCATCTTCAAAGTATGTCCTGTTAGTTAAGGAAGAAGTGACCAAAATGGTCATTCTCTTCACTTGTAATGCTTTGTGATTGAGATCCAAATTTTTCATAGAGTAAGCTTAGTCCTAGGCTAAGGTCGTATAAGTAAGAACCATTTACCAAAAGCAAGCAACCAAGCTAATTCCAGACTATTGTTTACAGAACAGCGCAGCAGAGAGGTTCCTTCAGCAGTTCAGGCCACACAGTACAGAGTTCATAGTGGGCCAGCCTCTAAAATCGTGATAATCTCCAAAATTACAGAATCACAGAATGGTAGGGGTTGGAAGGGACCTCTGTGGGTCATCTAGTCCAACCCTAAACCTGAGATTCGTGTTCTGAGTTTACACTGGGCTTCTGCTTCTGGAGCTGAAATCTCTGTACGAAGAGAACTAGGTGAAAGCTTTGCTCAGGAATGACTGCAGAAGATGAAAATGAGCATGCTACCTTATAAATATAGCTTAAGTGGTGTAGGAAATATAGTTCTTCCAGCCCAAAATTCATCAGGCCAGCACAATAATTACTTCAGCACTGATTTCTAAAGTGTAAGATAATTAAATTGGTCAGTCTGGCAATTCTTCCCTGCTGTTAATCAGAGGTTTTCCATTTCGTTATAGTGTGCCTCCTGTTTCTCTACTGCCAAATTCACGCTATGAGCTAGTTATGTCTGCCTTTGGAGGTAAAGGATACTTGGTTAAAACACCAGAAGAATTGCAGAATGCTCTGAAAGCAAGCATCACTGACAAGCAGACACCTGCTCTTATAAATGTAATGATTGATCCACAGTCTGAGAGAAAGAAACAGGTATGTATATGTTTTCCTTCCTTTTTCTGCAACCTTAATGTAGGCAAGCCTCTGAAATCTTCAGGAAGTATCACTTAAACCGCGGAGAAGGCAGAGATAGTTGCTAGGCAGAAAGATTGCCTTTAGATTTGGGAGATAGGAGAATGGGTGCTTTTATGCTGTGCCATCTGCTTTTGTTGTTTTTTGTTTTGTTTTTATTTTTTCTGTTGGCTGTTACTAATGCATAGTGTCTTAAATGACCATTTCCAGAATTTATGGTTGTTGCTTTCCATTCCTGACAAAATGAGACAAAACATTGAGTAGTCTTTATTTCCTGTGGATGCCGTCTAGTAGTTAATACGTATTTGTATCCTGTTCCTCTTACTGTTTGTCCATTCTGATATGGTTTTTTGTTCTGTGTTTTTATTTTTTTTCCTTCTAGGAATTTCCCTGGCTGACTCGTTCGAGCCTGTAGTAGAAGATGAAGATAACAGTGGTGCAAGGCAGTGTGTTCAGCAAAACTAAATTGGTTTCCAGAAGTGGAAGTGGTACAACTCTAGTTCACATAAGCACTGGAACAAAGTGGGATTTTAGAACTGCTATTAGAGGAAACTTTAAATGCTGAGATTAAGTAATTGTAAAATGAAAAAGGTGAAAGGTACATGTGAGTGTATACCAGGCATTCTAGCAGATTGTACAGAAACACTAATGATAAAATGATAAACTCTTTCTTTTACTCAGTCATACCAGTCAAGATTTGTGAATTAAAATATTCAGTGTTCTGGACAAAGGGAATAAGCTGAGGGTTTTATGCGGCCTGAGACATAGAAGTCTTTTGGCAGTCTGCAATTACAGTAGCTCCATTTTTAACCGACCACCAGCATGCTACTTGTTAGAGACTTTGTCCTGTAAGGACCAAAATGAAGCATCTTGTTGTGGAAAAGTGCTGACTGGCCTCATTATCAACCCAAAGGGCTTTAAGACATAGTCACTTCATAATTTACAGGTTGCTTTTTCAGCTTCTACTGCAGATAGTAGTGCATTAAAAATGCAGACTTACTCAAGGGCTGAGTTTCTGTCTGTTGCATTTGCATTTGTTAACTGGGACTTACAGTGCTTGTAGGAAAAAAAAAAATCTTAAATTTTTGTTTGAAGCTTTGCTCTTGTAAATAAAGGCACTATCATCCTTGTAGGCTGAAAGCAGGACTGGATTTATTAGTGAGATTTCCAGGATTAAAAGATTGTAAATCTTTATAATCAGAAGCATTTAGAAAAACCCAACCAAAAAAGCCTTCACCAGAACAACAGCAACAAAAAGTGTTAGGCTGGAACTCAATGCTCAGTTTGGCTGTCATCACAAAGCAACCACCAGCATTCGTGCTGTGGCTGGCTAATTGTGCAACAAAGGTTCTTCATGTAACGTACTTACTGTATAGAAGCCTAGTGCCCAGCTTGCACTGACTGTGGTGCAGAGGTACAATTTAAAGCAGATTATTGGCCTACCTGAGGTTCTGTCTACTGTGTGTCCATCTGTTACTGTGTCTGACAATCTGGCTTAGAGCTCAGAGTCTAAAAGTGACGCAGTTCTTTCTCTGTGCCTCTGTCGTGGCCTACAGCAACTACTGTTCAGTGTACTATTCAGCAGGTTGCTGTATACTTACATCTGCTCTTAAGTGCACTGGGAGGTTCTTTGTTGTTACAGGTGTAAAAGGGAAAATTCTGGCTCTAATTTGGGCTTTGATTGCTTTATTGTCTATTATTCCATTGACATTGTGTTAGTTAATTAGTGGAAGGCACATGGGTGACCCAACAACGAGGAAGCCTGGGTTGGCAGGGGATCCTGGCCTACAGTCAGGTTTGCTTCTAAAAGCTTGGCTTACTTGTTCTTGCACTTCAGTCAGGGTCTGGCATGAGGCTGTGGGTTATTGTTAATTGGAGGAATGTCTCAGAACACGCGTGGAGAAAGATAGTATCTGATGTGAGCAAGAGTAACGCCGTCCGACTAGAGGTACCACTACTTGCTGTGTGTGTGGGCATAGCCACGTGGCACTATGAATGCTGGAGTCAAGAAAGGGAATACCCTAAAGAGGGCTAAGAAGTGCGAAAAGAGAACATCCTAGAATGGGTACAACTCATGAATGAGTGTAAGGCTGCTGAGGTGGCAGAGTTGCTGTGTTCTCTGGGGTGCTCTACGAGGAAGGTGAACAATGTTGGATCTTGTCCCTGATTTTGTTTCTTCTTTTTAACTCTCAAAAATTTATTTTAATATGTTGCAGTGATTAAACACAATCTGTTATGATGGACTGACCATAGGGGAGATGATTTGCATTGTATAAGCAAATGCAGAAAATCTTGATTTATATTTGAAAATTAATAAAAAGTGATTTTCAAACTCGGTTTTAATGAGAGTATTTGAGTTATGTCAGTATTTTGTGTCGGCTGTTGGAAATCACCTTATATTGGATTTTTAGAAAAGTTGTTGAATAACCACCATAACATGCACAATTCATTTTAAAAAATCACTACACTTGGAAAGCAAAGAACTTGAAACTGGGGAGGCAATAACATAATTGGTAACATCAGTTTGGATTTCACTGAGCTTTGCTTTTGAAAAGCTCAAAAAAGAGCGCTGCATTTCTTATAGCTTTAAAATAGACTAATAACATGATATGATAGAAATTCTTAGGTTGTAATGATTAGGGTTTTTGAGATGAGAGAGTGCACAATTTCTGTGTAAAACCAAGGAGACTGAAATCTCTACTGCTTTGTTTCTATAGCTTACCTGCTTGATGCTATGTTTTACGCCATGGAGTTGCATCTAGGGGGGGTGTTAGGCAGATGAAACTGTATGAAAGAAATCTCTTTCAGAGATGAGGCAGAAACTGCGTATCTCTGAAACGACCTAATGCTGTTAAAAGGAGCAAAAAATTATAAATGTCATAAGTCTGGGGAATGCTGACCCATGTGGCTTTAGTCAACTGGAAATTTGTCGTCGAGGCCAGAGCACAGAATTAAAGGTGTTGAACAGGCTCAAGATGCCAAACTCAAGAGGTTAAGAAAATGCCTGGGCCTCAGCTGAGGGAAGGTGCTGTGGAAGAGGTGCCGAGTGTGATTTACGGGGACATGCCAGAAGTTAGTGGTTAAATAAGGCACAGTTCTGAGTCTTTTTCTTATCATGGCTTTCAGGTAAATAATGAATATATGAAATTCTGCTGTGCCTCTTACGGATGACCTCCACCAATCATTAGTCTAGTTTCTGTGAAAACTTTTCTTGCAGAGGCCCGCTCAGTTCAGGCGGTTGGGAAACCCCGAAGTTCAGGCCAGCAGCACTTGTCCTCTTCAAAGAGAGGACACCGGCACGCGTGAAAGGAGTTGGAAGCTGGTACCGACAAGTGGTACAGGAGAAGTGTTACAGAGATGTCCAAAACCCAGCAGGTAATTTAACTACGGGACCGCAGGTGAAACCGTCAGCAGCCACAACAAAATGGCCAGGTTTAGGGAATAAGAAGTGAGGTTTGTAGCTCAGCACCTCACAAGATAGTTTAAGGTGTTGAGTGTGTGTTCCTGCAGCCTTTTGATATGCTTAGCTTGTGAACAGTTTTCGTTTGCAGTAGTTACGAACTTTTTAATTATTATGTTTCATGTCTAGTCTACAGTGAATTCTGTAGACTGACCTGTATGCTCGCCTTCAATTGTTATGGCCATATTGCATATATCCATTCTGATGAGGAATCAGATTTATACTTGGTCTGGCTAGATTTGGTGATTTGGTTTTAAGCACACATGAAAATCCCAAGCACACTTAAAACAAGACGCAGTGCATCTTTAGGCTTGCCACTCTACTCAGGAAACTAGCACACACTGCCTGTGAGCTGTAGTAGAAGTCCTGTTAAGAAATGTGAGTGATGTCTGCCCTGACTATATTATTCCCTTGTATATTGGGATCAAAATCCCCATTTCAGCTCTTTTTATGCTATTTAAAGAGCTTGTTGGCTGCACTACTCCACTACTGTCCTGAGGTCAGACCAGGTATCGGAGCTCATCATTATGACATACAGGCAATGCAACTTCTGCCAGTTTATTTACTTGTAACTGAATATTGTAATGAGCAAGAAACAGCTATTCTGAAGGAGACATTTGCTGTTTCTTTTGGTGATTTGATTGAAACCAGATGGACAAGGTTTAAAGAGGCCCTCAGTAAAGCAGACCCTTCCAGCTAAATATGGCGCACACTAATATAAATGAGAATTATTTCAGTGTCTGTTCTTTCCAGGAATCTCTAGGCTGCCTGAAATAGTGCAGAAATAAATAAGAAATTAATAGAATGACAATTTGCTTGCTTGAGTCAATATTCTAAGAAATTTTTCATTTTCACCAGTCTTTTTGAGGGGATAAGAGAAGGAAGCACACTACTGAATGTTGCATAGAATAGTCTAATCTGGATTTTTTGTTTGTTTTTGTCAGCTACAGGATGTCTGAGCAATCCAACTAGCAATTAGTTGTGTAATACCTTGGATCAATTTCCAGATGCTTTTGAAGACAGGGTGTGAATGGCTGTATTTTGAAGTTGAAGAAATGGATTAGCAAACCATTTAGGGTTGCGTAAATGACCATGGACACATGAAAGTTGGCAGTTTAGAGCATGTTTGCACACAGTTTATGGGAGATTTCCTCTAGTATTTAGTGATGGCAATGCTACCACATGAGGAAGGTAGTGGAAGACTCTCATAAGCCTTGTACACCTCCAGTCTACACAGCAATATAAGATTTTGTGGCTGTTGCTTCCAGAAAGCAATTATTATATTCAGGCATGAATTTTGTTCAGTGACTAACTGTTGCAACACGAAATTTAGCATAACCTGCAGGCCTACCTGAGAACCAAATTGCTGGGCCAAGAGGCCCTTTGGCTCTCCTTACGGTGGCTACATGGGGTTCGCATACATCTGCATCGCCAAGCTAGAGCTCCACCGTGTCTGGATACAAGTCTCCCTCTAATGAAATCAGCGCATTAAAAGTATTAAAAAACAGTTGGCACTGTCCTGAAGTGTTTGAAGAACTTGTCATCTGTCTCCTTGGCACTATCATGAAGATAATGTGCACATACGGCATTTTATAGACCTTGGCGCTGGGAGGTGCTGATGTCCATGCTGGTGGACTTGCAGGCACGGCTTAGGTGCCAGCCAAAGCAGTGCATCCTTGTTCCAGCAAGGAGGCATGGCTGCTGGGATGAAGGTATGAAAGCCTCATCAGCCAGGTGGTGAAATGCTTGCTCTGCAAAAACGGGGATGTCATTCAAGTGCTTAAAAAATAAGTAAAAATTATGTTAGGAAAAATTAGTATTTCAGCCCTGTCACGGATTTTAAGCTACCACAGAGAAGCAGCTGATGCTGGGCCGCCTTCTGTGTAGTTGGAATCAGTGAGACCTTTATTACTGAATTTAGTGTAAGAGCTGATTTTTCTCAAAGTATTCATCCCCGTGTGCCAGATGGCTTGGTAAGGAGGTCTTTAATATGAATGATTGAAGCTTCAAAAGCAGGACTTTATAACGGAAGTGCTAATACAGCCTTCATTATAGCTCCCTAATTCTGCAAAGGGAGCTAGGAAAAAGCATTTGTCTGGTTTGATTAGGCTCAGCTGTTATCCTGTGTTTGGAAGATGAAAATCCTGGCGTACCAGAATGACTGGGTGATGTGCAGTGTCCCACATTTTGTATGCTGCCACAGTACGAGTGTCTGGGCTTCAAAATTTGAAGCAGTGCAAAAAGGCAAAGCCTCTCCACCCACAGCCTGACCCAGCACCCCTTGAAATGTAGATGGGGGCTGCCCAACATCTGTGGTGCCAGTGAAGTCTCATTGAGTTCTGCTTGCTGTAGTGTCATGGTCAGCACTTGTGGCTGTCTGATTAAAAAAAAGTAAAAAAGGCAAGCAAATTTGGCAACATACTGTTACCTCTTTCTACCGTTCTACTGTGACCTTTTTCTTTACCTATCCCCAGCTTTATGATGTTGGTTCTTTTGTCAGGCCTTTGGATAAACTCGAGATTGTTGTCCTCTACTACTGCTCCCCAAGTGGGTTCAGCAGCTCTGCTCCTGGTTTTGCATTCTGCAAGGCACAGGATCCCGAAATATTTGGTGCCCAGGGGTGTCCGTGAGAGGAGAGAATACCAGCCATGGGAAAATGCAGCATCGTGCTGTTTTAAAGATATCTGAAGCTTTTTCAGGCCCTGATTTGGTGAGGCACCTATGCATATGCTTCATTTCAGGAGCAGCTTCATTGGTTTCAGTTGTGTGCCTGAGGTTATGCTTGTGATGAAGTTTTTTCCAGAATCGGTGGTGCTCTGGCCACTCATCCGATAGGGATCCTCTGCAGCAGGCTGCAGTGCCTGTGTGGAGGGGCATGCTCCTAGGTATGTATGCGCTGGTGTTTGGATCCACGTTTTCTTGCATCTTAATGGTGTAATGGGCTGTAGTGCAGTGTGAAAATAGGGAAGAGGATGCCACATTGCCAGTGTTCGTGAAACTCTCGGGAATGAAGAGTCCTGAGACTAGTGTGAGCGTTAAAACAATAACGTTAATATTTTTTTCCTGCAAGAATTTGAACAGAGAAAAAAGAAGATTGTGCTTTGTGTGGTTAATTAATTGGGCTTTTTGGCAAGCTAGATGATAAATCACTTAAATTAGGAGTGCTGAGAGCCAGTTACTGCCAGATATTCTTCTGTTCTGTGCCTCCAGCAGCACTGCAGTGATACTAGTAACAGGCAGTGAGTTCTGCAGACCTTTACTAATAGAAGTAAATAACAGCAATAGACAACCCAAATGAAAATAAGATGAAAGAAATACCCTGAAGATTATTTCCATCTCCTCTGGATGTAAATATCAAGAACAGACTGGGTTATAGCTGTAACTTGTTTGTAATTCACCACCCTAGGATGTTAAAGGCTGTTTATCTACTTACCTACTAGTGACTGTAGATCCCAGCTGGCCAGAATGCCCATTATCAAGGCCATTGTACACATGGATTTCTGTAGTCATCTTCTTTTTTCCTGTGGAACATTTTTCTATAAATAATTATAGGATTTTGCATGTTTGACCAGGATTTCCAAATACCTAGCAATCCTGGACATAGCTCTTGATTCTGTGCAGACTTGTGAGCATGTGCGGTGGGTGCATCTCGTCCAAGAAGCATCATGCCTTCCACATGGTGGGCTGCTCCTGTGCAGTAGATACAGCGCAATGAGAACGTTTGGTGTGCTATGTATGCACCAAATAACCATCTAGTACCTCCATATCTTGAGGACCCATCAATCCTTCTGCACATTTGATCAACATGCTCGGCAAGTCCATGGGATTCTCACCTGCCTGGATTTTTGCAGCAGGTGTGTGCGTTGTAGGGAAGCGTAGGCTTTCTGCGTGTCTGCCGCATTACCTGTATGGACGTATTTCAGCTGTGAATGGCAGCCCTGCTATCATGCAACACTTTAAACAATCCCACAGCAAATGCGGAATGATTTGCAGTTTGAAAGGCAAGGTTTCAAAGGCAGATGAAACAGGAAAGGGGAAGAAGAGTGATGTTATAAAGGACAGTGGCTGAATTATTGTTTTAAAATTATTCTACTTTGTTGTGCCTTCCAACATTATAAGGCCACAGTGGGGTGGTTCTGATAGCTCTGATGGAAGTCACTTTGCATTATCCCATAATCTTTAATCATGTCCATAACTCTCTTGTTCTGTAGTTTGTTCCATTGTCATCAATAGAAAAAGAAATGTATGCATGGGTATTACTCATAGGAGGAAAAAAAGTGAAGGACTGAGCCTTTGAAATAGATCTAAAAGTGAAAAGTCAGAGTTGCTAGCTGAACTTTCTAGAAATGGGATGGGAGCTGAGCTGCTCTGGAAACAAATAACCTTTGATAGGTGTAAGAACAAACCAGATTCGCTAGCCAGTTTTGCATTTAGCAAACACAGAGTATAGAGAAAGGAGGAGGCCAGAAGGCCACCGCTTGTTGTGCAACATATAACCTCCACTAAGTGGCTAATTTGCAAAAAGGGGCTGCTTTTGGAAGTTGCTGGGCATCGATGTCCTGCCTTCACCCTGTCCTTCCGGTGGGTAATCTGAAGACCTGCTAGTGCTGGCTTGCCTTTAACTGGCCGCTTGCCCGGTGACCTGATACCCAGCTGGGTGACTGGCAGGGGTGGAGCTGTGGGGTAAACCAGAACTTCGTCGTGTGATTGAATTGACTTCCTTGCACAGTTGGTGGGTCAGTTCCTGTATGGGCTTCTGAATGAAACTGAAATACACCAGTAAGGGAATGGTGAAGCCATTCGTTGTTTTTCTGCACTTACTATCTTTTTCAGTTTGGCAGCTGCCTTTGTACTTTAGACAATACCACCTTCCAAAGAAGTGCTAGCTATGTTGTCGAAGTATTAAACCTGAATGTTATCTGTAACTGATTCAGGTGTGCAAACTTGAACAGCTGTTTTTATTGTAGAAAATAATTGTTGCTAAATAACTATCTAACAAGGAAAGCATAATTATAAAGAACCTTCTCCATCTCCCACACTAACAGAATGAAGAGAATTCTTCTGCACTACTTTGCAGACATAAGCTGTTATTGAATTATGGCATTAGCGCTAGGCTGCTGTTTTACCTCCACCCCACTCAGCGGAAGAGCTTTCAGACTTTTGAACCAGAAAGTCTTGATTATATATCAAATATCTCAGTGGGAGAAGTGCTAATGGTTTTAAACTTAGAGGGTTGATTTAGCTTAGATTTACGAAGAAATTTTTTATGATGGGGGTGGTGAAACGCTGGCACAGGTTGCCCAGAGAGGTGGTAGCTGCCCCATCCTTGGAAACTTTCAAGGCCAGGTTGGATGGGGCTCTGAGCAACTCAATCTACTTGAAGATGTCTCTGCTCATTGCAGGGGTGTTGGACTAGATGACCTTTAAATGTCCTTTCCAATCCAAACTATTCTATTATTCTGTGATTATCTTTGTCGTTGTAACTAGAAGAATGTTCGTACAGGACCCTGAGATTGATGATGTTTTAACTGCGTTCATTTTGTTTTGGCTTGTTGATGAAGTACCTGCCAACCAAAAGTGGATAAGACTGGGAAGAAGCCTTCTTTTTAACAAGTATTAATTAATTCTTGTGTAGAAGAGGTTCATAAATTCTATTTACGTGGTAGGGTCATCAGCAGATTCTTCTACTCATTCCTAAGAGATCGGGTCTGGTTGAAAAGGTCAAGCAACAGCAACTTGTGCAGACTTTTTTTTTCATTATGTGTTGGTTGGCTTTTGACATTTTTAGTTGCTATCACATCTACTCAAAATAGGATTTTTTTTTTTTTAAACTGTGTTTGATTTCCTGTGATAAAACGGTAAGGAGTCTTTATCTTTGAACAGTGAACTGCTGGTGACATTTGGGGTTCTGGTGTTCTCACTGTGGAACAATTTTTTAAAGTCAAGTCCTCAGCACCCCCTGTTCTCACTTAGGCCATTGGGATATCTTATAAAACTCAGAAACTGCAGTGGGAAAACTTTGCTGTGTTTCTTTCTTAAGCTAATGTCATCTGAAATAGAAATACTGCCACAGCCGTTGTATTTCCATTTGATGAACACTACTCCTGGTATCAGCATAGCAATTCTAGGTGAGACAAGAGTAAGAATTATACACTATATATTACTTCAGTTTCTAGCAACTGCATAATTTAATATAAAAATTCTTTATTTCTTTTTAAAAATTTATTCCCAAAAAAGTTTAAAATATTTTTATTCCCAAATACTTATGGGATCTTCTCTAGTGGTTCCACCAAGGTGGAACAGCAGCCGCAGTAAATAAGAAAGAAAAAAAAATCCTTTATTGCTGATTGCTATTTGGATGATAGAGACAAGGACTTACCTCTAAGCTCAGAGCACTGGCCTTAACTGCGTGGTGCAGAGCTCTCTGAAGGAAGCAGAAGCTTTCCATTGGCTTTGTGTCCCTGTGGGAATGGCTGGAGGAATGCACTTCTCGGCTGAGTTCCAAGATGACAAATCGCTTGGGGGCCTGATCAGCACACGTCTGTCCAGTTTCTCCCACCCTGTAAGAATCACTCTGCTACATGACGCTTCTCCTCCTCACGATCGTTGCTACCGCGTACACCAAGGCCACGGAGGTCAGGAACAAGCTGTGTAACCAGGTGTACATCCTCCTTGTCTACCATGGAGCACCAGTTAGCACGGACTGTCACCCTTGTGCGCTGTCACCTGACTAAGTCAAAAGCAAAAAGCCCACAGCTTTTTGATTTGATTTCCAACGGACTTCATTCTTCTCCCTCTGAAACCGTTAGCAACCTTGCCAGCAGTTCCAGCTGGTAAGACAAACGCCTTAAAATTAGAGGAAACAAAACCCAGTGCTCGCGCCTTGAAGTGGCCTGGCTCGCTGCCTGCTAACAAGTGCTTTCCTTTGGATTGGTCCCACTAAAAACCTAAGGACCTGATGGGCTATCGCTACATCGGGGTGAAGAGATCTCTTCAAATGTTAAGTCCAAACGTCTCCTTTGGAGTCTTTTGTGGAAGATGGTGTTTTCCCCAGCAGGGTGTTTGCCTACAGAGCTTTCCTCTCCCGTTGGCAGAGAGTCAGGTCAGGTCAAACAGGCTCAGACTTTGGAGTGATGGAGATGCTATGTCAAAAGAAAGGAGAATGTTGACAAAACATCCATTTTTAATCAGGGCTCTCCACTGAATAAAGTGGGCTGAAAGTATCTATTTAAGAACTGACTGCAAAGCGACCTTTTTTTTTCCAAACTCAGAAGCAGCCCTGGCTCTCTGTATCACTTCTGGCCACCTCCAGTGTAGCACTCACACTTGTTGGGGAAAGGTATGTTCTTTGTTCCTATCGTCTTTAGAGCAGATCAGAGGGTGGATGTGGTTTGTGATAGAATTCCTTGCAATATTCTTCAAGCAAGATATTGTTGCATTTTTACCCAAACATGCATTTCTGTTCTAGGCCAAAGAAGCAAGAACTGAAAGTGATAAGGGGATGAAGGAGGAGGGAAAAGGTGAGAGTCCTGCTGCGTGATCCTGGTTCTTTGCAGTATTACTGAATTAGTTAATTTCCTTATAAAACAGAACATATTTTGTACTACAAATTTCTACCAAATTTTCTATTGCTAAAAGGAGCATTTCAGGAGGATTTGAAATTACTTTGTTGTTGCTTTGACTAACTGTTGAGTTGATCAGATATTTCCAGAGGTGAATCTTTTGATAAAATCTTGACGTTTAACTTTCGAGCAATTTTTTCCAGCATCCATGCAGGCTTCTAGTGTGGGGATTGTCCTGTATAATCAGGCAACTGGACATTTGCTTAGGGCTTGTCATGATAAACTTCGCAGGGGCTATTCCTTTCCCTCTGAGGTGCAGCATGCTGAGAGAACTGATGGCACTTACTTAACCCACCAGCTTGGTCAAAGAAGAAAAAGGCCAAACTACCATCTCCACCAAAAATAGCCAAATACCAGAAAGTAATAGACAGTGGAGTAAGGTAGATTAAATTAAAAAAAACCCTCAGTTATCCAAAATGTTGCAGTACTGGAAAGAGATTTTTAGAAAGCATTATGGTTATATTAAGCATGTCCTATAAGGATAGATATATATAAGGCAGATGTGATTGTTCCTATCAAACCATTACATTTAAAAAGATTTTGTTAACATGTTTGCAATGTCTTGAAAGGAATAGCCAAGGCTGTTTAACTAGAATTGTGGAAATACATCACTTTGCCCTTTAGAGGTATATTCGGTAGGACCCAAGGGGACTTGTCATTGTCTCTGTCACTGTATACTTTTCTTAAATGAAAAAAAAAAAAAATCTATTCTGTAATTAATCCAAAAGATTTCCATGTTTGTCTTGGGAGGAGCAATAAACAATGGGCAAAGAAAACCATCTCTGTCTGGACGAGAGGGAGTAGTGATGGTTTTCACAGCAAAGGATTACATCTGCTTTTCATTGTAACCCCTGTTAGATTCCAGGCGGGAAGGAGGATCCCTCTGCTAGTTATTCAGAGGACAGAAATTTATTTGCAAAGCTCTGCCAGTTGCAACAAGGCACAGAAACACCAAGCTTTTGTACAGGTAATGAGGGCACACTCTGCTTTTCAGCGCGTCGGAGGTTTGTTTTCTTCCCGCAGTGCTGCGTAGCGTGTTGACTGTCACCACCCCCGGAGCCGACAGCGTTTCACTCACCCCATCGTGGCACACGTATTGTTTCTTCCACCTGTTGCACCCTGTCAGGAAACACTTTGGGGTCCTGCAATGTGTGGCACTATCAGTGGTACTGTCATTTTCACTTAGATACTAAATAATAATCTGTTCTGCAGTTTGTGAAGCCTTTGTGGCATCCGTCAGCCTGAGCTGTACTCCAAAGATGAATGCCACACTTGTAACGACCAGTGATAAGCAGATGTTAGGTCACTGCTCATCTCTCATTTAGGTAATTAGTGACCTGTAGAAGACTGTCAGTCAGGGATTTTATCCATCTCAACGTCAGTGTCTGGTTGCCTGCACCAAAGGATGCTGTTTATAGTCCAGTTTATGATTTCTCCTTTTCCTGCTCATCATTATTATTATCCAAAGTGCCGTTTCATTTCTGTTAGCATAAACAGAATCCCCGGTGCCCCAGTTTTAGCAGCTAATGTCCACAATAGGGGCAACTGATCCAGTGCAGGAGTTAAATATAACTGTGTCTAGTGTAAGGAGAAGATTTAATGGGAAATGGTTGGCATTCTTTCTTCCTAAAGGCACGGGGAGGGGAGGGGGGGGAGAGGGAGCGAGACATACACACACACAGACACACACACGCATCCCACAGTGAGGGAAGAGGCAGAGAGCAGGCAAGGCAGAGAGGGAGCGAGGGGGGAGAGAGAGAGAGAGAGAGAGAGAGAGATCCCCAAAGCAGCCCTGCACCTCCGAGCTGGAATCTGCCAGGGCACAGCCGGCATGTTGGTCCTCAGCCCGCTTGTCTGGGGAGCTTACCTGCAGCTTTTCTTCTGCTTTGCTTTATCTCAGACTGCGTACGTTGACAATGTCTTCTCAGTTTCAGCAGGTAAATGGCTTTAAGTCTTGTTACTTTTCCATGCTTGGAGCTCTCTGCACTCTGATTGTTGCACTTTCCAGTAACTGGGAACACAGGAGAAAAAAAGAAATGCTTCCAACTGCAGGTCTCGGTGGAGGGATTTTGCATTGCGGACCTGTTCTGCCACATGCCGGAACATTTTGCTTTTTGCTTTATAATTTCTGGTTTTCAACCCCTCCCTTCCCTGTGAAGGATAATAGACAAGGTCCTCAACTGCTCTAAAATGCTTTTTTGCCATTGGCTTCTATGGTGCTGCACTAATTCATGGATCTGGCCCAATTAGTATATTACTTGCATGTCTGCATGTTGCTTTCTATTTTGGATGAGCTTAGGTAGATTACAGCAAGGGAAAGAAAATTAATCTCAATGTATATCTGCTTCTATAAATAAAGCCCTGACCTCAATGAGTGCTGCCAGAGTCCGACTGGATGTTCACAGAATAAACATCATCTGGCTCTGGCTATGACACCAACAAATACTCAGATGACTTACATAGCAAACAAGAGCCCACTGCGTGGAAAATCCCTGCTAGGCAAAGGCAAAACAAATTAGTTGTCGGCTGAGCCAGGGCACTGGAAATCCTGCTTAATAGATTTTACAGTTTCATTAGCAAGACTTTCCTTTAGCTACATTCTGTGCAAAGAAAGGGGAAAGTTGGCAAGAGCTCTGACTCCATCTCTGCTTTGAGGAACTTCCACCAGCTTAGGGCAAATTGCTGTTTCCCACCTTCTGTCTGTTACTCCGTATCTGCCAATAGAGATGCTTCTAACCACCATCCTAGATTCCCTCAGTGCCAAATCTGAGACAGTTCAGCTGAGATTTGTAGGTCGAGGTCAGCTATAGCTACAGATTCTCCCCATGTCTTTCAGATGAAGACAGTGACCAAAAGGGTGCAGATTTTAAGACTGTACAGAATCAACCTTGGACATGAATCTAAAGATGTGGCCTTTCTCTCTCTAAAGTCTCTGGAGTGACCACAGAGCCAGACGGTTTACATTCAAGCCATTTAAGAGAGCAGGGTGATCAGGAGGGTAACCTGTGTGAGATGGTAGATACCTGCAGTAAATAACGGTAATTGTATGCATGATTTCTTCTGAGGGTTTTTTTAAATCTTTTAAAATGTGCAAAGCTAGTACACTGTATTTCATTTCCAATGGTTTGAACAGTCCATTCATTTAAAGATATTCTTATTCAAATTTTAAGATTCTGAGGGCCGCAAGAGTAATGCAGATGTCCTTTGGGGAAAAGCCCTACAGCATTTAATAGTGCAGCCATTAGAGTTCTGTAATCATTCCAGATAGCTTTTAAGATAACATCTAGAGAAGCCTAATGATTGAAGAAGTACATCCTTTGAAAAACAATTTAATCCATTCTTTCAGACCTTTAGGAACTAGTATTTTTTTTCTGCTCTATAGGATGCTAAAAAGCATTTACATATGTTATCATTTCTGTTCATCTGGGTACGCTTTTTCCATGATGTTGAGATTAGTTAGTGCTGAGGAATCAACAAGATTTATTTTCTCTGATATATTCCAAATTGCTTTGCATAACACGTAAGCTTATTAGACCTCAATAATTGTTCTGAAGAGCTTTACGTTTATTTGACACTTGTAGATGCCACCCAGATAAACAAGAATTTCACATTTCTATCACCTGCCTGGCCTGACCTTTCTCCTATGGCACACACTGCTGTGTCTAGAGAAGCCATTTAAACTGTTCTTTAAAAAAATAACAGTTCAACAAACAAATACTTTCTCTTATGAGGGAGAAGTCCCCACTTCTGCTGAAAATACAGTAGGAGAGGCAAATATGAAGGAAAGCACATAGCCTATTATAGTTCAGGCAGGTGCTTTGGGGCAGAAAGTACTTTAGTATTTCATCAGCAATTCAGCTATGTTCACAAGGAGCTACAAACACCATTTGAATCCCTAATCCTGCACCAATGAGTAAGCTGAGATAGAATATCAATAATTGCACAGCAATAAAAATATTTTACAGCAGGAGTGCCACACATACAGGTTTAATGTTAAGGATGGTGTAATGTCAAAGTAGAAAGAGCACTTGGGGATGGCAAGCGAATCTTCCACCCAAATATCATGTTATGAAACAGTAACCTACGCCTACAGCCCTTGCAACCGGCTGTTGATGGCAGCAGATGCTGCCTGGTTGCTCTTAGGGCTAGACCCCACTCTTCAAGTGGAATATTTTCTATAGCTCAGCCTCAGGGGCTTGCCCACAAGAGACCCTGGGGCTTCTGGGGCAGAGACTGCAGCTGACTGCAGTCCCTTTCTCCTCCATCCCCACGGGCTGGCAGCTTCTGGGTTCAGGCTCGGCAAAGGTGTGAACGCGACTGGGAAATCTGGTTCCCGATGCGGCAGTCTGGGCAAATTGCCACCCGATGTACTGCTCCACGGGAACGCCCCGTGCCAAGTTCTTCCAGCCAAGCCACTGAAAATTACCTTTATACCCAGCAAGCTCTTAGCAAGGCTTTTGTCACAAGCATGTTGTAAATGATTACTTGATATTACGTGGAAAAATTGACATCTGGTGGATGATTCAGTCATAATCCCCCAACCGCAGGGCTGGATTAACGACCATACCCTAACACATACCTGTGTGCCATTATTACTTGCTAATCGGGGCATTTGGTATGAAAAATGACATAACAGAAAATTCCTTTAGTGATTTGATTCTCTCTGCATTTTAAAAAACATCTCCTAAGAGAAAAGCAAAAAGTTCTCTACTTTCTGGTAGAAGTCTTACAGTGGGTATAGAAGGTGAATTAATTCCATTTAAATTCTCAGCTATTTTAGTGGTTTCTCAAATATTCTGTGACTGTAATCTGAGTCAATTATTTGTATCGACACCAGGATGTAATTTCACATTTAAAGAATGCATTTCAGCACTGTGCTTGGAAATTCTAAAACTAATCAGATTTAACAGCAAGGGTGTTCTTAAGCAACAACTTGTCTTTTCCGTATTTGGAAAAAATATGTTTGGATGTTTTCCAGGTGTGTCTGAGGACTTTTGGGCTAAAAAATACTCTTATTTCTGTCCTCAAGCATCTTTGCATAGCAGCAGGTCACAAATAAAATGGTTTACAGGTTACAATGCAGTAGCTAGAAAGCGGGGATAGACAACCATTAAGGGGGAAAAGTGTAGAATAACTGGAGAAAGAAGAACAATCTGGATCTTTGTCTATTTTGCTGCCAACTCCACTTTATAGTCCCATCAGCCTCAAGCAACAGCACGTCCTTGTTACTGGAAGCATTTTGAATGTCCCACCAGCTCCAAAGACTTGAGTCTCCCAGTGCTGAAGCATGATTTCTGGAAGAAATGCTTCAGTGAATAATATTACAACATGCTCCAACACGTGGCTGTGGTTCCACATGGCAGTGAAGACCCCAGGGTGGGTAGGTCAACCCTCCTGCAGACGGTGGGTATCTTTTTGGAGTAGCCTGTCATATCCCACCCTCAGGACACAGTGTTTGTGGTGTCCTTTATTATCATTTTTCAGAGCTCTGCTCTACTGATGTTCCTGCACCATGTACTTGAGAAGGTGCCTCCACTGTTGCACTTCTGTAACGAAGGCTAGGTGTGCGTTTTATACTCAGTTTTAGTAGGGCTACGTGGACCAGTAAGAACCGGCCTGGAGAAAACTGCCTTCCAATTTCAGGCAGTAGGAAGACTCTCTTGCTCTCCCCCTCATTCCTTCTCCTCCCCTCTTCTGCTCACCCAGGCTGAAGGTTTCTGAGGTTTTAGAGGGAGATGGGAAGGATTTAAATTACCAGCAACAGCTGGAGAAGAAAAGCAATATCTTGATGCTTTTTCTGACCTAACTGCTTTTTACACATGCCGCAAATGTATCCCTTGATTGAATTTTCTCCTGTGCTCGATATTGATACACAGCGCTATGAAAAGAATATGGTTGATTAATTTATAGGAACAAAATGGGATGGTAACATCTGAGCACTACTGGCAGTATTCCTTACATTTTCTTTGCCTTTTCCCATTATTTTCCCAAAGAAAAGGACCACCATGCCTCACTGGGCGGGTGGCACAGCCTCTTTGAATGGGGAAGGTGTAATATTGACCCACAACCAGACCTCGTGTGGGCTAGCTGCAGAAAACAGCTCAGCTGCCCTGTGGACTGACACTGCAAGAACCCTAAATACAGTCTAAACAGACAGCATAGATATCTGGCAGATGGTTTTTGTTTCTAAGGAGAGTAATTGTAAATATTTATTTATGTAAAATCACAAGGGGAAAAATGACCAGAGTGCTTGCAGGAGTAAGAGAGACACCGAAGGAATTTAAGGTAAGACCAGCACTAAAAGCCAGGCTCTGCTCTCAAAAGTCAGCATGGACCCAAGAGTTGCCCAGCATCCTGATGCCATCCTGGGGGGCCTTCTCATGGAACATGCGTGAGCAGGAAAGCTATGGTTAGATTAAAATTCCTGGTGGAAATGAGCCTGGCAAAGGCTCCATCTTCATTAAGAGAAGGAAAGCAAAGTGTGATTGGCCATAAGAGAAGGCAGTTACCTGGCTGTGGATCTGGCTGGGCAAAGGTGTTGGGGCTGCATTCTGCTGGGCATTTAAAAGCTTTCTGTCTTGCTTGTGACTCACAGAAGCCTGAAACAGAGGCAACAGATTCTTTCAATAGAATCTCTCTTCAGCTTGCAGGAAAAAATAACCTTGGGACTGGCCATTTGCACTTGATTGCCCAAATGGGTGGCTAGACAGATAAGCCAAAAGAAAGGTTGTGTAGTGGTTACTCTTCTAAGCTGATATAGAAGGCTGTTCCAGAACAGTCTCTGGGGAAAGGCTCAGACTGGTAGTAAAAAAGTCTAGTATGGTGTGGTTACTCTTGCTTTAAGTAAACGGGCCTTTAAAATAAACACAGTGAGATTAAAGAAGCAGCTGATTTGACTTTTTCTGTAGTTTCTCCCCTAGTAGATATGACCTGTGAGAATCCCAGATTGGTTTTCCTGCTCAGGTCAATGCAGATAATACTCAGGGATTAAATTACTTTAGGATTCATAGACCCTTCTCTGGTGGCGTACAGTGCAACTCCTGTGCTGTCAGACGAGAGCAGAGCAGCCACTCTGGTGCACAGCCTGTCCACGGCTTCATGCCTGCACCCACCTCCATGTCGGGAAGGGCAAGGGGAAGACCGACGCAAGCCGCAATAGCAGAGGACCCCCAGGAGGTCCTGTGAAATTAGCAGTAGACCAGTGAGTAGAAGCCCACTTGGTCCTGTGGGTGAGGGACAAGGAAAGGACTTCAGAGGCAGTTCAGGAGGTTGTGGTATTTGCCTTGCAGTGGTAAATAAAAATCAGAAGAGGACACAGCCAGTAGTGAGGAAGGTGGAAGCTGGTTTGATAAGGCTCCTCAAGTACGGTACTGGGTCTTGCACGTGGGAGAGAAAAGGGGCTTCTGACCTGCTTGTGGCACTGCTGGACGATAAGGCTTGTAAAAAAAGGTTCAGTGGCTATAATGCAAGTAAAGGGAAAGTGTTCATTTAAATGCCACTTAAGGTGAGTGTTCATTCGCTGAAGAAAATTCATGTCAAAGGACCACATGGGCCCCCCTGTGTTCTCCTGTTCCCCCTGGTTTAATGTAAAGGTCAACTCATTTGGCTTCATGTGATGAACTGACGGGGACAGAAGCATCCTGAAGTACAGAAGCCAGGTTTGGTACCTGCAGAAATCTGGGACTATACCGGTGGCAAGTTCAGATTTTTTTGTGGGGCTACATTTGTGTTACAAGGCAGGTGTCCAGCTTGAGGCTGTGGAAGCTCCTCTGGAGATGCAACCCAACAAAGCCAGTTTTTTTCAGGTAGTTGTTTTGTGGTGAACAAGTGCTCCTGCCGCCAGGGACAGAGGTCAGGACAGGAGCTGAGGCAGTGCTTGCTTGGCTTTCCAGCGAAGGAAGCAGTAATTATCTGAAGGTTTTTCTGTAACCTGTGAATGTTGTTGACAGCCAGCAAGCAGTCCAAAAGGGAACCTCAGCTGAAAGCAATGCTGCAACTGGCATGGAGATGCCAGCTGGTTCGAGCAAGCTTGTCCATGCTGTGGACTGAGCATAGCAGTGTCTGTAGGTGTTGGACATGCTGGCGAATACTAGATTTTTATTGTGCCCAGACTGGGACGTGGAGGCTTAAATTCCAACGCAGCAAAGCAAGCTGCCTGAAAATCAGGTGTTTGCAGTAAAACTATACGAACTCCACCAACAAGCAATCGAAAGTGCAGTAAAATCAGCTTATCCCCTATGTACTTGTAGACAGACAGAGCTTGTAGGCCTCTGCTCCTATTACAGACAGTTGATTTGTGGGTTTGTCAAGGTTATCAAACCCCTGCACAGGGAGGAAACAGCCTGTGACTTTGCATTTTAGCCTCCTTGGTTTTTAAAATCAGTTCATATGGGACACAGAAGCTGCCCATGGATGAGCTGTACTGGCAGAGGAGCACCAGCAGCATGACTAGCAAGCGAAACTGCTAGTCCTGGTTAAAACTACAGGAAAATATCATTTGTTTTTATACAGAAGGAAGTTTTTTGTCAGAATAGGCCGTGCATCCCCGCAGTCTTTATGTCTTGGTGCTAGGATACTGTGTGATGGCAAAATCACAGGGCACATTCAGCTGTAATGCAACATAGGACATGTCCAGGAGACCTATTTGAAGTTGCAGCTTAGCAGGTACGAGATAACTGGGAAAGCCCACCAGTTATAGAGGGAATTCTCTAAAAAAGACCAGGAATAGAAGAGAAAAAAAACCCACAGGAATTAACAGCCCCCAACCTAGGTGTTCTGTTTCTCCCTTTCTCCTCTCCAAGGAATCGCTGCTTTAATGAAAAGGAAACTGGGGGGATGCTTTCTGTAGTCACATGATTGTAACAGTGAAAGGGCGTTTGGGGTGAGAAGATAGATATAGGAAGAATGCAGAAGAGGGCTGAGACAGTGGGGGAAAGAGAAAAGAAGCTGTTAACCATTTTTCCTAGGAATGGGCAAGTGTGCATGCATAAATGCGTGCACCCAGGGAATGCACACAATTCAAGGGAGATGCTTTGTCTAAAGAAGAGAGTGCTACAATTTCAGTTTTCTTCTACCTGGGGAAAAGTGTCAGTGAATTTCTTTTTTAGCTACTTGAAACTACAAAGGTAACGACTTTTTACAATACCAAGTCAGTACAGATTGATTTTTCGTGAAAGGCGGGAGAAAAAAAGTCAGCTGGGCTGTGAATCTGTTGCAGAGAGGGAGTCAAGAGGAATTAATTTAGGCCATAGTAGCAAAGTTTCAAAGGGGAATTTGAAGGTGTTTCTCTGGAGTATTTCTGAGCCAACGGCAACATCCACAGTCTCATAGGGATTGTCTGGGACTGTCTGAGCATACAGTGGAGCAACCTCAAAGTCAAGTACACTTTTGATCTATGCCAGCACTGACAGATTATGATCTTGCAGTTGTGGAAGGATGGCATTGGTGTCTTTCTGCTTTGTTCCAACTGATCTCACAGATACAGTGGGAGAGGACTGCGTGGCAGTGAATGATACGCAGAAGTCTTTCAAGGCTGATGCAGCAGCCATCTTGCATTAATCTTCAGGGTTTCAGGCTCTTCTGTGGGTTGTAGTAGGTTCTTAGGCTTTAACACTCAGAGTATTTGTAGTATTGTTCTGGTGTGACAAGCAGTTGAGTTTTATAATCCATTTCATGAAATGGCTGAGATAAGCTTCTGTGATTTACCAGACTGGAACTCTGTTTCTGGTATTGTAATTGAGTCATCCATGTCTTTGGGGGAGTTGCTTAACTTCTCTGTGCCTCAGTTTCTCGTGCACTGAAAGGGGACACATAAAGCTGTTGACATCATTTAGCAGTGTCTAGAGCTCTGGGCCTCTGCAAATGGAGGCAATAGAAGGAAAATGGCACAAAACAAACCTGTTGCGGTTATTGGGATTTATAAGCCATGGGTTTATTTCATATTATAACCCACGGAAGTGTTCCACCCTTCAGATTTTATTGGGATTTTCATATTCTTGGGAAACTGAAGCACAGAGCCAACCCAAGGAAATGCTCCTCTCTCTTTCTGTACTTATCTCAAAATTTTCCTGCTGCAATCAATCTGAGAGAACAGTATATGATCTTTTGACGTATGTGTTGCCATCGTACGTGCACATGCACGCAGATTAAACATCTGAAGTATTTGCCTATAGTGAGCAAAAGGCCTTTCCCTCGCTTAGAAATCTCGCCTGCCCCGTCGCTTTCCTGCATCTTGCCATTTCTGCAGCGTTTTCTAAGGGTGACCTGCAAAGATGCAGCCGCTTACCAGTCAGTACCAGGGGATGCTGGGGGACAGGGGCTGAATATTAGGTGGGGACGGAGGACAAAGCGTCCTTGCTCCACCGGCCGGGGGAACACCGAGATCCGCCATCCAGGCAGCGTGCCAGGGTTCGTGCTATTGTTGAGCCTTTTGAATGTCGACTGATTTTAAATACTTTTATTTATTCATTTGTTATGACAGCTTCTGAGTGGGCGCCAGCTGGTGAAGTACACATTACTGCTGCCACAGCCCGTAGCCGCTTTGTGGATTAAAAACAGAGTATCTTTGAATTTTTATAAGAGTTCTTGGCTGAAAAGAAACTTGCAAGTTTTCTGCTGGATTTTTTAGTTTTCTGTCAGAAGCATGGGGAATTAATTTCAGATCAGCTTTGCTCTGTTCTGTAAAGACTCTGAAGTCCTGTTTCAAGCCAGATGAAACCAGAAGCGGTGCAGAGCTGCAGACCCGTACCTCATCCTGTAACTCCCACGGGAGCTTCATGGGTCACCGCCTCCTCTGCACAGACATCACTACCTAACCTGTAGGGCTTGGTATATTTCTTTGGCATATTTATATTAGCTGGTTTATAGGAAAAGATATATTTAGGCCATGAACTACAAGTTCTGAGTTCAAAAGGCTGCTGAGAGGTGCAGACCATTTGCCAGCCTGTCTGACCCAGCTCCAGACACATTCCCAGCTCTGCTTACATGTCCTTAAGGCACATTTTGGGTCACAAAGCTTCATTAAACATCTTTTTAAAAAGTATGTATCATTAATGCTGTTGCCTGGCTTTGGGATTTTAAAGGAGAGCTTAATACCTGCATCTGCTCTGTAAATAAAGGATTTTGACCTGTGTGGCTTTCAAAAGGCACCTTTGACAAGCTCTTAAAGTTTCCTGAATTAAAAGGAAAAAGTGCCTTAGTCACCTTGCAATAGATGTACAGAAAAGTACGGGGTGGCTGCAGCCTGTGGCGCGCTGCTCTCCTTGCAAGGAGGGTAAGAGGAGCCCGCATGAACGACAACAAAGCAGATGGAAGCCTCCGTTTCAGCTGGGCGAGCCCACATTCGCTCACTGCCTGGTCTGCCCAGCTCATTTATCATTAATTCTGAGTGCCATCCAAGTGGGAGAAGCACCTGTGATGGGGTATCAGCCATCAGAGGTCTCCGTCTAGCGGAGTCCTGCCCGTCACAAGCTGGGCAGGCCACCAGTGCTGCTGCCAGGGTGACAAGCCTTTGGAGAGCAGCTTGGCTTCCCGTCAGGGTTTGCTGGAAGAATGTGGTTGCAAATAGGAAGGGAAATGCGTGTTAAGTATCCTTTTCCTTTCTTGTCCTTTCCTTCTGACAGCTGGCCTACAGCTTTGTGATTTTAAGATAGAAGTCGCTTTCATGGTTTACTTACGACTTTTTTCAATTAAATCCTGTAAATCTAACTTGAACGCAGGGCATCACTTCTCTGGTACGTCCGTTGCTGTTCTGGGGGTTCGTAAGGTTGAAGGTCAGCTCTAGGAGGGCTCAGAGACCTCATATGAGCCCTGCTCCTGGGACGTCAGCAGGGGTCAAGGCTTCTCTCTGCCTCTGTGTTGAACCATCTCAAATAAGAGTTCCCAAATTCCGGCTGTGATCAGAAGCAAACAATCTGCAGGAACAAAATAAAACATTGCCACAGCTGATCTAAAATATGTTATTTTCTGAAGCAACCATTGCCAGTATACCCATAGATTTATATAGTCACTTTCCTGAACTAGATTAACATATAGTCTGGACCATAAAAATAATTTGAGTTTGAAAATGGTAAAGACTTTCTATTTTAAAGCTGACTATTATGATTTTTATGTTCTCTGAAAACAACCGCCACTTAGAGGAGTCCCAGAAGGAGTTTTTCATTTTGCCTTCTTTTTCTTACTGAATACGTTCTTGGATATTGAAGCTGCTGAAAGAGCAGTTTCCATACAACGTATGTAAAGCCATGCTCTGTGTAGGCAGGGTCTTCATATTTCACAGAAAACTATGACAGTCCTATTCTTGGGCTGAGATTTTTTCCACTGATGGGGACTGGAGTATTCTGAAGCTGTGTTTAGCAAACAGAGTTAACCTGGAGCCTAAAAATATACATTGCCTTTGCAGAGAGCCTGTAAGCCTGTCAAGGTAAACCTTTCATGGTATAAAACAAGCCAATACTGTAATGACTGTACATCTTGGACCTTTCACAGTTACAAAATCCATACCAATGAAATGCGGTGGTTATTGGAAGATCAAACTATAGCAGTCATACCTGTAGTCACTCTGTGACTCATTTTTTTTTTTGCTGGACCAGCCTTTTCTTTAATGTTTGCTTTACAAATACACCTTCCAGAACATAGCCATAGTTAGTGATGGAGCCCCTGAAATATTAACTACCTATATCATTATATAATTAATATCTATCCTATATAATAGTAATTAGATACATTTTTTTCTTGTTTCCACGTTGAGATCAGTGCCTGCTATCACCATTTACCCCAATGAACCTAAATTCGGTTTCAGCTTAACTTGTGGTACAGTAGTATAAGAATAAGACTATAAAGACTGAAATCAATAGCTATTTTGCTACCAAACTTCATTAGCTGTAGTGTTTTTCACAATAAAACCTGTTCCACAGAACTTCAGACTTTGCTGCTAAAAAGGAAAATCCAAATATTTTATAACCCAGGACTTGATTTTACTCATGAGGATGTGATAAGTATCCTATTAAAGCTATAGATGTACATCTATATTTAATCTTATCTTTTCAAAATATTTAAAGAACAGCACTTTAATCTTACTTTTTTTTTTTTTTAAAGTAGCAGTACAACTGCAGTAATGCAAACCTTTTTCTACAGTGCCTGGTAACGATCTCTCAGCAACTAAGCCATATTGGGCCAGCTCTGATTTTCTTATTCTTGTTGAATGATAATAATCCTATTGACATTTAACTGGATCATGGAATAAGGTAATACTAAGAAAGAGTGATGATATTGGAGTGTGGCCTAAAATAAAATAATAATCACATTTTATAGCCTGTTAAATTATAAGCGGTCTATTGCTTTAATAATATGCAGTTTAGTCCCAATGAAATATGTTCAGATACAATCCTGAAATTAAGACAACCACAAAAGTATGCATGGTAAAAACTGAAGACCTTAGTTACAGCTGTGTAAGAGCAACTGAATTCAGGATAAGCCAATACAAAACTTAACTCTACATATCTTTGTATTTTATTGCTTATGAGAAAACTGGAGACAGGCAAACTCAAACCTTTATGACTTTTTAAAAGGCATTGGCATTTTCAGTACGTATTTAAAGCTTTAAATGAAACCATGTGTCGCTATTTTTTGTTATATATCTTCTGCCTTTCTCTTAAATTGAAGTTTTTCATTGAGTTTCAAACTTGTGAGGACAAGTTGAGAAAGATTCGTCATTATGGACCCTTTCTGACTTTAATCGACTCATCCATCAAAGGTATCATCGCAAATAGGGTTTTGATAGAGAAAAAAATCTGGATAATACAAACTATTCCTGAATGTTGCTGAATCACGCTCATCTTGGCAGCTCTTTTCTGTGCATCAAGACTGAGGAAATGCTGTCCCTATTAATGTGGGATAGTGGAACTGATATAACACGTTTTCTGAGATATTTGAAAAACTGGAAGTATCTCTGTCCCTTAGAAAATTCACCTTACCTTGAGATGTGACTAATATCCAGCTTGCAATTGATTTGCACACAAATCTAGCAATTTTGTCAGGTTTGTCTTGCTAGGAATTTAATATAGAGATTTTCTATTAATACCAGATACTTCACCATAGGCTTTTCTTCCTACTGTATTTGGCTCCCTGCCACCCTTCAGTTCACAGACACCCATTCCAGCTGCCACTAGCCAGAGGAAGAAACCAACAGACATAAATAAATGTTTACTGTCCTTGGCAAAACCGTTGCAGAAGGTCGTTTTCCCCCCCCCCAACTAGAGATGTATTTCCTAAGGAGTAAACAGATTCAGAAAAAAAACCCCACAGTATAAATGCATCATCTTCACACCCTTTCTCTGTGAATCTTTGGTCACAGCTTCTTATATTGTTGATGGAAGTTTACTTCTTAGAAAAGGCCAAACACATTGCCGAACACAACTGAGATCCTGCCTTACCAGCAGTCGGTGGCAAAGCTATCAGCTAAATGTGGGTTGCAGAGTATTTATTCTTAGGGATGATGCACTATCAGAAATAAGGCAACCTGGTTTCAGTCCAAGGGAAAATCAAAGCAAATGTGCTGTGGACGAGCTTCCCACTCTGTTATCATCCAGGTGCCTGAGGCCATTCGGTCCGCAGGGAAGACTGGTGGGCAACAGCACGGCAGCGTGCTTCCTGCTGGCACACGGGCTGCAGCGGGAATCACAAGATGCGATTTCTAACAGCCTTTTGGAACGGAGGGAGGAGAAAGTGAGAAATATTTTAATCTGTTTTCTAATATTGCCTAGCTGAAATTTTCCAAAATCATCCTCTGTCATAGCCACATTAGGAGCTTAAAACTCTGTATAGCCTTCAGCACAAGAGGGAACTTAAGACTTCAGGGACTTAAGGGACCACCGGGTTTCTTAAACCCCTGCTTGGATTACAGTGTTACGACCAACGCACAGAGGATGTAGGAAAATCCTGTGGAAAGAAAACTCCTCTTATTCTGTAAGAAATTGTTTGTGGTGTTCAAGACAACAGATGAGTGTTTGTATTGAACAGATCTTCCTTGTTTGGAACAGAAGAAACAGCTCAACCGCAGAGAGTGCTGCCTCCTTGGCCCTCCTCCACCGCCCCTGTTTCCGCCACCGTACTTCAGGCACCGCTGGAACACCGTAAGTGTGGCCCAGGAGCCTTTCTCTTCTTTTACATGACTTCTTGTGTATGACAAAGAGTGAAGCATCCTCTCCTCTCAAGCACAGCTTCGTGGCATCACTCAGCAAACCCGTCTGGCTGTGTTGATATGGCTTTGTTAGGACAATCACTCAACATCCCAGACTGGGGCTTGAAGTAAATCTCAAGTAGCTGAAGGAGTGAAATGAGGCTGGGTTTGTGCAGGCAGTTAATTCAATTAACTTCAAATATTCTCCTTACTCTGTTTTGGGACCTTTCTTAGAGTAAGGCAATCCTGAACTAAAGCACATGATGATGCAATAAACCAAGTAAGGACAGAAAGGCAATTTTCCACCCTGCACGATGATTTCAGGGTGCACATTATGTAATCCTATGGAATTTATTCCCACCGTTCCATTCTGCAGAAAGAAAGATGTGTTTGAGTTGCTGGTGTGGAGCTTTCACTCACCCACCTATGCACATACCTGCTATATAGAAGTATCCATACACTTAAGTTAACATATCCAACATATAGGATATAATAGGTATATGATACAGCAGTCTGCCCAATTACTGTTATTGCCAGGGTCTGTTAACTCCATCCCAACATTAAGAATTTTTCTACCTACTCTGTAATTACTAATTCTTAAATTTACTAGTCACTTACCATATACAAATACTGCAATTATTGATAGTGTTATGTAAATAATGATTAGTAAGATGTCTGACAAGAACTAACCCAAGAAAAAATATAGGGTAAATTCCTTCCTTGTCTTCAGAGAGATCAGAATTGAGCTCAGAGTGCTATTCCCCCCCAACCAAAATCTAGTTGCCTCCCCCTTCCTCATCCCCTCGCCGTGCCTTGACTTCCACAAAAAGGAGACCCAGAGATCTCCTCAGGCATGTGGTGTACTCCTTCAGTGAGAGTGAGGTTGGGACCAGGGTCCCTGAGATTCTCCCAGGCAGCCCAGAGAGTAAACTGAGCATAAAATCACCCTTCACACCATCTCCCCCATAAAAACATGAAATACGAGTAGTTACTAGGAAGGTGGGAGCCACGTGAGTTCACTACGAGCAGTTTGTGCTTTGGAGTCTCTAGCTGGAGCTTTTGTGGAAAATGGCTTTTCACTTGGAAGCTGAAGATCAGTTGTGTTAACCCAGTGTTTCTGGCTCAGCGCTTGTCTGCATTTCCAGGCGAGATTGCTTTTGTCACAGGATATAAATAAGCCGGTTTACTCATGCAAGCCTAGTTTTGAAGTCAAAAGATTAGACATTCGTTGATCATTAAAGGCATTGGCTCTGGTCTGCAGTGAATGAATGCCTACGGGTCAGTATATTCTGGAGCGAAGTTCAAGCTGCCTATACCCTCGCTGAGCATAGTCTCTATTATTAGAGCAAAGACACTATTTTTGAAGGGGAGCTGCTACTTGTAAAGTGGGACGGAGAGAGCAGGGTCAGGTCTAAGAATAGGCCAGGGTCCCACGCTGGCTCGGAGGGGCATGCGGCAGGCCGGCTGCGATGTGCCTCCGGGAGAGGAGGAGGAGGAAGCCTGGGGCAGGACGCTATGCTGAGGCGCTAATGTTCAAGCATCCGTGAAGATAACCTTGTGACAAACCCCAGGCTTCTCCCAGAGGAAGCAAATAAACTCTCTTGAGGCTGTAGCATTTGTTGGCTGGTTTTTTATGCAATGCTCTGACAGGCTACGTATGGCTGCATGTTTACTCACATGTTTTATGTTACGTAGAAGCTGCTTGCCCTGGATATGAAAGAGTTGTGCCAGGAGCTCCAGGTAACACAAGCTTCCTCTCTGCCCGAATTGCATTGCCCTGCAGGGCCTCCCGGCCCCCAGGTGAGTGATGCATTTGTGATTAAACCACATCCTCGTCTCACTTGCTCCAAGGTCCTTATAAAGCTGTAAAACATCTGCAAATGCTTTTTACCACTTAATAAGCACACCAAGCTCTGGCTTAATTTCATTTTGATATGACTATGCATAAATCATGTAGGCTTTTTACCGTATGCTCTTATCCCTGCCTTGCGTACTCCAGTTGGTTTCAAGTTCACCCTTCATTTTTGTGCAGTTTTACAGTGGGTAGCACCCGTCAAAAATCCCAGGGGTGCCATCGCTGCCTTCAGAGGCTCTTAATTAGTTTTTTCATAGCTTTAGATTCTTTTGCCCTTTATGTGAATAGATGCCCAAGAAGTGCGATGAACTTGAATGTTAGTGGAATACATCGCTAAGAAGGCAAACACCTACAGTAAACATCAGAGGCAAGGAGGGGCTTCAGGAGAGCAGTGAGATGGGATTCAGGACATGTGGGATCTCCTGCCTTAACCTGCAACATCTCTGCCTCTGACTTGTTGGCTAGCCTTGGGCCAGTCTTTTTGACTTCCCATTTCATTTTCTACTATTTGGACATTCAGAAACCTTCTAAGGGAGGTCAGAAACCTTCTGAGGAAATGCCCACCTCTAGGGGGGAGTTTTTTGCAAACAATTCTGTAGTGTGGGGAAGATCACCCATCTGCCTCTGCATTCCAGTTTGTTCCCTCCAAAGAAAAATGAAACTTTTCATGGAGAGGTACTTCCAGTGTTTCCTGGGGCACAGATAGTCCTGATCTATGTGCTGTGCCTGGTGGTCTGGGACAGTGTTCTTCCTTGAGGCCCCTGGGTGCCAGTTCCGTTACAATGCAGCTAATAGCAGACATGGCACAGGACTGAGGCTTTGGCAGCCTGAGAAGTTAACAAGCACCCAAACACTATTTAGAAAGTATGGACAGTACATCAGAGTAAAGGTTCAGTTATGTGGCAAAAAGCTTAGCTTTAATTATTTAGAAGTCAATGCTCCAGAAGGTATTTGTAAATAGTCTAGCAGTTGCAATGTGACAACCACAAAGTCTTCTTTTATGAATCTTGGTTTTATTGTTCTGCCATTTTGTCTTTGCTGAGAGGCAGGATGAGGCAAATTCATTTAGCATGTGAATGACGAGGTGTGGAGAGAAGCCATGGGAAGCGTTTGTCCTGTCCTGCATTGAGAAAAGTCTCCTGCATTATGAAACAGCCCTGCAGTGTGGTTGGCCACGATCCAGAGTTGTAGTACATGTAAAAGAAGCAGTAGTTATTTCAGTCTTCACTAGACAGTCTTTTTTAATAAAAAAGTCCTCTTAATACGGTCTCTGACTTAAATTGGAAGAACAGTGCTATTAATTCTATTGTTCTACAAGGTCTATTGCTATAAATAATATTAATCTTGTGACCAAATGATCTACAATCCCTCCAAGAACATTTTTAAATAGAGTAGGCTGGTAGATTTTATCACAACAGCAGACAGTAGGGTGGGTATAACATGGCTTTGGAATTTTTAATTATAAATTACGGGGCTGTGTCTTGTAACAGCACGATGTTAGACCCAGCAGTCCTCTGGGCAATACTTTTATGACAATGGTCACCTGGAAAGAAATGCTACCATTACAAAAAAATATCTGAGATACTTCTGAATTCCTTTCTGCAGTAGCTTGCGTGGCTTTCAAAGGAGTTGTAAAAGCTCATACTGTTGGCTCAGAGCTGAATTTTAACAGTTTTTCATAAGAAGGAAAATTAGATTTGTAATAATGTAACTCAGAGTATAATTCCTCCCATGTATAACCTAAGGTAAAATGAAAGAAATAAGATGAAATTTGACTCTGACTCTAATAGAGTACATTCTAACTTACATTACTGAAAACATAAAATAACTCTCCTGATGAAAACAGTTGTGGTAGTTTGCATTTGAGGGTACACTTTGCTCCTACTCATGTACAATTTGCATCATGGTTTGGACAGTATAAGACAGCCAGGATCCAAATCTGGGCAGAGATTTATCAGGAGAATTTAATGCCCCTCTGAGGCAGGCTCATGGGGTTTTTTTCCTTAGTCGTGCGAAACTAAAAGGTGGTCCATGAGGCCATGGGGCATTATAGAAACAAAACTGTTTTTCTGATATTTTTTCTGAAATGGGCTTCAAGGTCTCCCTGGATTAAGAAGTCTCCCGAAAGGAGAATTAGCCTCATTTGAGAGAGACAAATATCTTCAGGATTCAGAAGCAGCGGCAATCCTCCATGTCCATACCACACTGCAGAGCCCATCCTACATGTTTTTATGCCGCTTCCCTTACCACCCCTTTGGCTGACCTCTTCTTCCAGCTGATGCGGTGTCTCTGTGTCCTCGTTGTCACTAATTCTTCAGGACTCCAATAACTTCTCATCTTTCCTTTGCCCCAGGCCTTTTTTTTTCTCGCTAGTTTTCTTTGTCTAGAAGGCGTTCCTGCACTTCTCATGTCAGCCCAACTCTCCAGCCTGGCATTCAGCGGTGGCCCAGACCTGGCATTTAGAGGCCATGTTCAAACACATCCAACACCCCAACCTTGTGCGTTCACACTGTTCCCAGGGTCGAGGATTGAGGGAAGACAACTACCAGTGCCTGCTTACTAATGCTGTTTAATAATAGCATTCACTTTTCTCCCTAGGGTCCACAAGGAATTCCTGGTATAATGGGACCAAAAGGGGAGAAAGTAAGTGACTGTTCTTCGGGAATTTGGTATGGTTTTGAGGGGCAAAGAAAGGGGGGGGATGAAGGGGGGGTGTGTTCACTTTGTTCCTTGTCTGTTTAGTGAATACTAGGACTTGGATGTGGAGATTTGCTTGAATTTGAATTTAAAGCTGTGAATTGCTTCGAAGTTGTAATTTAAAGCTTCATCTTTCAGTGCTCGTTTTCAGTCTTGAAATATTCCTTATGGCTTTTCATGATAGCTACCTCTGTCTAGAGTGTGCATTAAGAAAGCATCTCAGGTGCACAAGTCCGCATCCGTACTGATCCAGCAGCCTTTGAAAGCCCTGTCCCTCTGGGAGGGTGTGAGAAGCAGAGCTCTCCCATGCAGTGTTAATTGTAGGAGTCAGCTCAGATGTTAAAACTGGCCTGTATGTGAAGTTATGGCTTCAGATTTGCAAAGCATTTGCTCCATGATGATGCTTAAAGAGCCTTACACCTGAAGCTGGGCGCGTAGTTACATGCTTTGTTATACACGGGGATGACAGTAGATTTAGGGCTGAGAACACAGGAAAGACCAAAGAGCTCTGTTAACGTAATTCTTCTCATTGTACCTCTGGAAGTAAAGTCCTGAACACAAAGATATTCCCAATATTTATTTAATTTTTTAAAATAAATGCACTGACTAATGAGTCACTGTGCTTCGTGTGGTGCCTAAGAGACTAACGTATTCCTTTCTCTGGCAGGGGGAGATTGGCAGGCCAGGAAGAAAGGTATGAACAAAGGTGCTGTCTCAGAAACCTGTCTAATACTTGACACATAGCAGCTGTCAGAGACAGGTTGCAGACAATAGTTAAATAAAAATTGGCTGATGTTGAAGTTCAACAGGTTTGTGCTGCTTGCCCTGGTACCCACGGTGGGTGGCAGGGAGATCTGGGTGCAGGGCTGCAGAGCTGGGTGCTCAGGCTTGGAGAGCTCTCCCATCTGGTTGGAGTTTGACAGATTCCCTCAGTAAGAGCATGCAGCTTGGGCTAGACAACTAAAACAGAGTGGGAAATTACCTGACCTATGTCTCTGTGGACTGGGGAAGCAGAGTATGTGAGCTATCATAAAAGGTATACTAATAAAAAAACCAAAGTAAAACCAAACTTTTTACTCTTCCAAAGTCTAAATGAGGCTCGGCCAAGTACCTCCAAAGGAGGAATAACCATTAATGATTATACTTACAGAGTTTTGTCACCAATGCAATATGCTGACTACAATCCTATGCTTGGTAACATGAGCCATGATATATTGTCAAAAATATGTGCCCCTACATGTGATGAAACTGAATATGTTACCGCAGTCACTAAGTACCTCCATTTAATGTAATTAACTTTAAAAGAAGACAGAAATGCAGGATGAAATCAGAGATATGTAGGGGGTAGTCACTAACCAGGAAAAGAAGTACCCTTCTAATAATACACCAAGGATTTTAACAGCCTTCTAATAATATACAAAGGATTTTAACACCAGTTACCAATCAGTAATTCAGATAAATATGAAACACATAAAAAAGAGGTCTTTTTCTTTGATCTAAATTGCAAATGCCCTACAGTAAACAAAAATACTACTTATATAAATTCAGTTGTTCGAAACACTAACGTCTCAGAGAGAGTCACCCACCAAACTACAGAATAGTGCAAACCTTAAACACAGTACATCAGTACTTACTCTTCTGACAAAAACTAGCAAGTTCCAACAGAGAAGTTGCTCAGGTTGCAAATAAAACAGTATAACTCTTGCTCAAAGCTGTCTGGCTTGTGGGTGGTCTCTCAGTCCCAAATGTCACAATGACATTTCCAAGATTATATTGTCAAGTGGCATAAAGCGGTGGAATAACACTAATCTGCAGCATTTTAGGAGATACTTAAAGAGTGATTTACAGGCAGTGATTAAAATAGATAAAGGACTGTATGTATGTGGTTATTGCTAGTCACGTAGTAGCTGTTAAAGAGCAATTACAGCCAGTAAGCTCTAATTATATATAACTAGGAGAATGCTCGGAATAATAATAGTAAATAAAACCAGGAATTTTGTGGTTAAAGGTTTGGTTCTGTTCTTAATTTAAACTGGACTCATACTGATATAATTACATGCAGGTCTTTTTGATTTACATCATATTATTAAATGAAAAGAGGATTTAAGCTATTGATACTAGGTTTTTAGGATTATTGTTTTGACTGCATGTAGATTTACCCTGTGGCTGATGTACTTATTTGACTCAGTATAACCTGGTATTTCTGTGAACCCACACTTCCTCCAGTAGCATCAACACAAACTGTATTATGAATACAATACAGTATTTTTTGTATTAAAAACAAAGTAAAGAAACATTTGCAGGTCTATTCCTGATAAGACTTTATTCCTCCATATCTCCTGTCTGCGTTGGAGGTCTGTGTGTAGGAATGATGTTACATGAATCATTGTAATCGATGTTTTCCGTTCAAGGGTAGACCAGGTCCCCCGGGCGTCCCTGGGATGCCAGGACCGGTAGGATGGCCTGGACCTGTGGGACCGAAGGTAAGACTAAAATTCACATGGAATCATCTGTTCAACATCACAATCTGAACAGAACAGTGGTCTCAGAAAGTCTTTAAACTTCTATCTGCTGGAGGTTGGGAAGCTGGAGCAGTGCAAGGACACTCTGCTTGTCCCATTTCTTACACCACTCTGCAAAGACCTGCCCAGTCTAGGGTTAGTTTACTCCACCTTTAGCACTTCTTATATTGATTAAAATATGTCAAAGGGAAATTGAAAATCAATCTAGTGAAGACTCATTGATAACCACTGATGTCTCACAATCACACGAAACAGTGTTTCAGAATGGATCATCATCTTTACGACTGTTCTATATAATGGTCTCTTTGCCCAAAGGTGTACTTCTTGGAAGCAGAACTGAGTGCCCTTGTGATCAGAGGGAAAATACCGGGCTAGTAGTATCAGTGGAAAGAGAGTTCAAACATGAGGATTGCTGATCACATCTTTGAAGCTCATTCCCGTGCAAACAAACATTAATTCCTGTGATTTTTAATAATGAACAGCAGAAGAAATGGCAGGACACGCTTTGCTACAGCAGAGTGATTGCTTTATCTGCATTTGTTATAAAAAACTGCAGGACAGCCCTTTACTGAGTATTATCTTACGCAAAAGGTATACAGCTCTTCACAGGAGCCACAGTATATGGAGTTTCTATGGCGACTTCTGAGATAACTTGCTTTTCTTCATTCCAGTATGCATCAGGCAAAAGGACCACACACAATGTTTAGTTCAAAGCTGCATTTTCAAGTAAATCTTTGACTCTTCATTTGCTCCATGAAGGTTGGTGCCTCCACCTCAGAGGATGTGATGCAGTAGCTCTTGCTACTGCAAGAATAATAGTAGATGACTTCTGAAATCTAGCCACATCTCAGAAGCAGTCCCTCAAGCTCTTCACAGCTATGTTAGATGAAGAACAACATATTATAGTGTATGGGAATATAGGCAAGCAACAAGAAAGCATGTACTTGAAAGGAGCCAATGTTCACTTCGAACTGTGAGATGGGAAATGATGTCACCCTCAAATGCATTGTGTGCTATGATTTCCCACAGTGGGAACAGTGAGGGCAGAAGGAAGGGCCAACCACCTCCTTCTCTCACGGTCTTAGTGCTGAGAGCAAAGCAGTCAGAAAACTCACTCACTTGATCTTTTCCTTACATAAACTCTAGTTTTATTTATGAAGTCTTCCTAATGTTGATTTTATTCCCTCTTTGTCTATTGTTATGCTTTTTCATCACACTCCTAGAAGCATCCCCCACATTCAGTAGTATTTTTTCCTATACTTTGACTGCAAATCCTCCTTGCTGTTTGATTCCAGTTCTTCTGCTTTTATTGCCTGCTCTGATACCTGTCTCCTGTGTTCTTTAGATGGGTTCACACTTTCATTTCTTCTGGTCTTTATAAATTTCAGTTTCCTGCCTGTCAGTGAAGACTCCAGTCAAACAAAGGCCAGCAGATCTCTGTGCTCGCTTTCAACTGTTGTGTCTCTCTTTCCTTTCTCTTCTTATCTCTGATCTTCCCAAAATCCTGATACTCATTTTCACTATTGTCATTTGCTGCATCTTCTTCTCGCTGTTAATTTCTGGTAATATGCTGTTTGTTTGTTTTTTCTCATTCCCATCTCTGTGACTTCTATTTCTTCATCTGGATCTCCTTATTTGTCTTCCCTTTCTTTGACACAGCCTTAGTCCAATCCTTATTTCTCCTACTTTGCTTCTTCAAGTCTTTTCTGAACTTCTGCCGGGGCAGCAGCCAATGTGAAAATCCTCTCCACTACTAGGGCAGTGAAAGCCAAAGCAGAACAAGAGCCAATTGTATTCTGCTAGCAGGGCTGCTGCATGTCTTTAGGGACTACTCCATATTTCACCCTAGATATAATTAGCTGACAGCAGCCAGAGAAGCTGTTGTAAAGCCTTTTCATGATTTACCGGCTCCAAACCACAGTAAAGCTCATGATGTCTCAGAACTATGACAAAAGCAGTCACTATACCTTCTCAAGCCATAAAGGCTTGCAGCAAAACACCTTCCTTTTCTGCAACTCAGAGGAAATGATCCTGGGTGGAGACAATGCACCTTCACGCGGAAAAAGGATGCACTGCTGCTGCTGATTTGCTTGCATGTCCTCTAATAGCATCTGGTAAAACTGAAGCACTAGTTACACACCCAAGAAAATGCAAATAGAAGGATAAGATAATGTATGAGGAATCAGGCAGAATACAATTGCAATGTAGCCTCTGACTACAATGCCACACCAAGGTCAGGCTTGTCTCAACTATTCAACATAAAACCTGAACCTCTAAACTGTCAGACGTTCAAATACGAGCTCATGAGAGAGCCACAATCAATAACTGTCTTTATTGACCCCTTTAGGGTGAAAAGGGAGAGTTGGGTGTGATGGGATTGCCAGGTACAAGAGGACCAATGGGCTCCAAGGTTTGTTAACCAAATGCTGCATTTTAAGACATTGGTTTCTAACGCTCTGCTGACAGCTGCTTCCCTCATGAATTTGCTGGAAAGTGTTTATCAAGCTATATCTTTTCTAATACAGCTAAAAAGATATGTTCTTCTTCAAGCAAGGTTATGTTGTCTGGTTGGGCTTGGCTGTGTTTTTGGCTTTTCATAAAAATGCTTTGGTATAAATCATTGTAATGTAAAAATTTATCTTAAAAGCAAAACTCATGTATAATTGTATCCCACTAGAAAACTGGAGTTCTTAAGTACATCTGCAGCATTAAATCATTTCTGCAGAGTTTTACACCCACCTCATAAGACTGTGGAGATCATTTTGGTCCTCTACTAAAACTATGCATATGTATTGACAGTTGGATAGTAAACACAATTTGGTCTGGATGTTCTAGTACTTGCACATCATTGTCTATAGCATAGCCTCTGCCTTTACAAATATAAGCCACAATATTTTCAGGTCCTTGAAAAAAATTATGTATTCAGTTTACTCAAATAAAGAACAGGGCAGAAGAACTGAACATTGTTGTTTATATGTTTCTTAAAGAGAAACTCAGTTTTATAGTAATCTTCGCATTAGAATATTACTTAAGTATAATTTCAGGATGTTTCACAGGGAGGAAAAAAAAAAAGAGGAAGATTACTGCTAAAATTATTTTAGATTATTAACTGTGGCATCTAAGGCTTTTTTCACTTTCAGTTACACTTTATTTCCCTTGTTTCAATTTTAAAGCACTATCAAACCTGCTGGCTTTACCTGGCTTTTTCACATTGGCTTTTGGGCTGAGTTGTCTTGCCTTTCATTTGTATTTCATAGTTCTGTTTCAGTGCACTTTTAGAAGCTATCAATATTCATTTGCATTTACAAGTTGATGCAATTAATTGTTTTTGCTTCATTCTTTTTCTTCACTTTAAAGTTTGAAAGTCCGGCTTCTTGGGTGATCTTGAAATCGAGAAAAATTAAAATATCTATCATTCCCTTTAGGGTTTTCCTGGAACTAGAGGAGAAAAGGTCAGTGTGACAATAGAATAATGTATAATTTAACAATTGGAAACAGTTATGTAAAAAAACCTGACTGCAGAAATGGGATTGAATTTTGATGGAGTGAAGTCTAAAGGTCCCACTGAGAAATGAAAACAAGCATCGAGAAGGAGCGCAGTCTGGTGTCTTGGGCTGGGATGCTGAAGAAGTGAGTTTTACACCCCGTCTTCCTGTGAACAAGTTACCACAGTGCACCTCACTACAGTTTCCCCATCTGTAGAATGGGTATAATAATCCTTCATTGTTGGTCTGGTTTATTTAGGCTATATACACTTTGGCACACAGACAGTTTTTACTGTAAGACCTTCTAGTAGGACCTGAATTTGAATGAAGCCAATTGGGGAAACAAATCAAGTTTGGAAGTATTACATCCTAAAAAGCACATATTTAAAGCAATTATCTGGGGAGAAGGAGTGCCTTTTCCTACAAGGCTTACTCTTAATTCTGTTATAATATCAATCAGAGTAATAAGGAAACTTTTCAGGATATCTGCCATATACCTCACTCTGAAGATGTTACTATATTCTGTGGGACTCCAAATAACACACCTCGTGTAGGAGAAGTATTGTTTGCTTTCTCATGAAATGATGGTAATTAAGCTGTTGTCACCCTGTTATATCTCTCCAGGGATCCAGAGGTGACAGGGGTGACAAAGGAGTCAAAGGAGACCAGGTAATTTTCTTTTCCAAATGGCTGTGAGCTTTAGCTGAACATGCACATGAGGACTAATGAACTTCTGATAGCGAAACCCAGGAGCAGTATGGAGGGAGGGAGCCTGGAGGCCTCTTCCCATGAGGGCAAGAGTGGGGAGGGAAGGCAGTGGTCTTCCTGATGGAAGGGCGGTGGGACAGCCTCTGTGTCCGTGTGCCCCCCAGCCCCAGCACATTGTGGGGTGATGAGTCAGAGAGGGATTTCCCTGGAGGTAACCTCAGTCTCTCCTGGCCTGTGCAGTCCAGAATCACGACCACTTGCCAAAATGCTTTTAGCTGGTGATCTGATAACGTGGGGTGGGGGGGGATGAGATTTGTGGCTTGGGGGTTCTTTTAAGTAAGAAAAGAAATGTAAACTGCTTTTGATGTAAAAGGAGAAATGCCATTCCCAAACGCAGGCTTTGAGCATTGTCCAGGCAGCAGGGTTGCCTGTAGACAAAAGGACATTTGGGATGATTTTGCCAGAGAAGAGGAAGCAGGCGGCAGAGGATCACACAGAAGAGCAGTGTTACCATACAAGGGGCTTTACACTATAATGTTGCTTATAATTCTCCACCTACTACATCACCCGCAGTGCTGAAGCACAATGTGGAGTTTTTTACCCGGTATCAGTACATGGCACGTGGTTTTTTTCCTTCTAAGGAAGGTGCTGCTTTTTCAAAGATCACTCCACATTTTTTGACGATTTTTCTCCTTTTACTTTGTAGGGAGAAACAGGCTTCCCTGGAATGCTGGGACAAAAAGTAAGTGGGTGTTGATGTGTTGGGGAGTTGTGTTAAATGCTGACATAGGGTCAATGAGTGGTTTCAGGGACATCCTGGAAAGTATAAGGCATTGAAGGTCTTGCTTTGCCCAATGACCAACATGTCTTCTTGGACTTGACCAAATTCTTTAGGTTTTTTATCTTAGGAGAAATCTCTTGGATTTAGCTGTTTGCTGTTGTTTCTTTTATTTTCCCCAGAACATTCCTTTAGTCATAATTGTCCTGCTGTTTAACATACTCAGACTCTTGATTAGACATTCATAACTGCCCGCATTGTTTGGGGTTTATTCACTTGAAGTTAATAAATATTTCCTTCTTGATACTCTGAGTTGAAATGGCACTATTACAAATAGCAGTGATAACCCTGACTGGTTTTTATGTCATTGTTATTCTGTACAATCAAAATTCAGACATCGGCTTATGGATAGAAATTAGGATGAGGACGTAATGATTGCTTCTGAGGAGACTGGCAGATGAGTGAAGTGACCTCCCCTTCCCTGACCGATGTTATTACACAGGCATCTTAACACCAAAGCAAGACATTGCCAAGCAGTCAGAGAGTTTTGCTAGCCTTGACCTCTCCAGGTCTCTGAGCATGTTTCTGATCTCTCCGTTTGGCCTCCTCTTTAGAAAAGGATTTTTCAGGGAAACTTTGGTAAATTGTAAGAGATATTTTTTGTTTATGCTTGTTTTAAAATATTTCGTTATAATTTTGGATTTCTGAGAAAGAAATGGTACCAGCATGTTCTGGAGTGAATGAAAGCACCGTCCCTCTGCTGCCTTGTGTAAGGCAGGTGTAACCATGTACTTACATCTTGCTTCCTTCCCTCTGCACCCACCAAGGGAGAGATGGGCCCGAAGGGACAATCTGGAGTACCAGGACACAGAGGACCTATAGGAAGACCTGGAAAACGAGGCAAACAAGTAGGACCACAGTGTTCCCTCTTCCCATGACTTGTGGCATCTGTGTGGCCGTGGCCTACGACCATGCTGTCTGTGCTCTCGTGGTACCATGCGCTTTATCACACAGAGATTGGACAGAAGCCCTGAAACACCTCACACACGTGCACCGGCTACACAGGAGTTGAAGCCTCAGCTTTAGGGCTGGAGCCTTCTCTGTAGCATTCAGCTCCCTGGACATGCAGCATGGGGAAAACTGTATTTTTCCTGGCTTGATAATGTATTCATTGAACACAACTTGAGCAGTCTTTGAACTCCTCCTTTGATTCCTAAGCAACACAGAGCTATGATCCCAGCCCCACTTCATGACTAGAGAGTTGGCACATGGTCCTGGTCTCAGACAGTGTGGGATGTAACACCGTGGTGCCCTACACGCTGTAGATCCCAAACCCAAATCTGACTTAGCGAGCAGGGCTGCTCGATTTACAGGCAGGCTGCAATGGCAAATGGGATATATGCAAAATTCAACACATTTCAGCTTGCCCAGGTGCCATCCCCTGCCCCTTGTGAAAACAGATTCCTGGGATGAGCGGAGGAAGGCTTTCAGGGAAACACTGGCTTTCTGGGCTCTGAGTCAGGGAGGGATTGCTGTGGATGCCACAAAATCTAGTTCACCCTCACCTCAGCTCTGGGCAGAGAGGCAGCATCAGCATCTTGCAAGGGAGGTCCCATTGCCTGTCCATGATTTGTATCCCTGGCTCACCAGTGCAAAGATCTACACTACTGCCAGCAAAAACACTGCTTGTGTGCACTGGCAGTAGCTGCCTGTACACTAGGAATGGTGTGCTGTCGTGGATTAAACTGGTATGTGGTCTGTGGCAATGAAAACTACTGGTCTAAACCTCCAGACCTCAGTCCTGTATTACACTGTAACACACTCCTGGTTTCTAGCACACGCACTAAGGGTGCATCCAGCACCCATCCAGGCTCTGCCCTTGCTGTCAGGCCTGCCTGGAGGATGCTTTCTGTCCACACCAGCCAATTTCATTGTCAGGCTTTGCCCAGGCCCAAACGTTGGTCGACACAGGTCAGCTTGCAGAGCCACAAGGCCTTGGAGATGCCCAACAAACAGTGTAAAGAACCAAAGCACTGAAACAGCCTCTCTGTTTCTCCGATTTCCTCTGTTGTCGCCAAACCCAGATTGATTTGTTAGACTGGATATTTATATGGCAGTTCTTGCTGTAGTACTGCATGCCAGGGACAGATTCTTCTGTTCCAAGAAAGGTCAGGAAGACACATAGTGACCTTAAGGGATGGTAATCTTGTGTGGAAGCTGTTCAGGACTGGGATGGTTGGCTAAGAGCTCAAAAGAATTATGCTGGCAGAACTATTTTTTCAGACTTCCGGATGAACTGTGAAGACCAGGAATCGTGTGTAAATTTGATACTGACTCCTGCAATACAGCATTTTTCAAGCAGGAGCTAGCACTGTTGGTACAGTTACCTGTTTTAAGTCAACAAATGGGCCTCTAAATGTCACCTTTCCTTTTGTAGTTTATTTTAAGCAATGATATTGGGGGTACAAAGGACACCAGTTGCTGGTGCTCTGAATTGCCACCTGCAGAGCCGTCTTCTTTCCACTAACAAGGAAGGGAACCTATTTCTCCCTACGCTGACGTTGGTGTTAATGTACATCTGCTCACATACAGGAGCTTGTGGGTGGCGTGGTTGTTAACGGCTTTAGCTGGAAGCATTTTATTTGCAGCTTGGTTATGCACAGCGTTGAAAACAGAGGCACATGCCTCCTTCACTGTTGCTTTGATGCCATCAGTTAACATCTGAAGTGAAATACTAGCCAGCGTGAGGAAAAATTAAAAGTTGGGTATTAGGGAGGGAATAATAATAGGTCACCAACAAGGAATGTATGTGCAATGTAAGTCTGTTAGATGACCCACAAGAAATAATTTTTTTGTTCTTGATTTGTAAGGTTTCAAAAGCTGATGTGTGCTCTTTGCTGGGTTTTTTTAGTAAACTGCTCTCATCTGTCCTGGCAAAGTAATGTGCACAGAATATCTTTCCATAGCGTAAGGCAAAGAGAAGACGTAGCACCTGCAGATCATCTTGAACACAGTGCACTCCTTACTTGACCATAGACATTTTGTCACATTGCACAGTGTCTTAATCAAAAAGTGGTGACATTAGGCATGTCATAATCTAAGGCAACAGTCAGTGTGACTAAAAGAACTACAGTCTGGCCCAAATTAGGCTTTCCAGGCTCAAGGCTCAGTACACAAACCCCTTTCTGGTGCCCTGAAAGCAATTTCAGCACTGATCTTCTGCATGAAAACCATGTTTCCCTCTTTTTAGTTGGTGAACTAGCTATTTCTTTTCTTCTTTTCTAATCCTTTGAAAAAACTTTAGAGCGAGCAGCATTTTAAGGCTCCGTGGGTTGGGCTGCCTGGCTGTTTGTTCAGCTGAGAAGATAGTTTCCATCGACCTGGGGCCGTTTCCTGCCCTTGATCCAGCTGACATCTCTAGCTAAAGGCAGCTAAATTAGGAAGGTGTCACTTCCACTTCCATTCTGAGATACTTCTAGATGATCTCACTGACTTCTTCAGCTCTCCCCTGCCTCTGGGGCAGGCTCTTCCTAAAAGGTGGCCAGGAGGTGGGAGTCACAAGTCGCAGTCTCACTGCCCTCTAACAGATCTAACACCCAAAGCTTTGTAACTTGGGAATTGACCCTAAGGAGCAATCTCAGGGTGTCAGTCTTGATAAGGAGGAATGTCTTTGGGCTTTACATAATGTTACTTCAAAAGAGAGCAGAGGAATATAAATATTGTCCACGGGAAAAGCTTCTCTGAATGGCGTGGGTGCATGTGAAAAGTAACAAGGCAAAAATATTTAATATAAATCTCTGGCATTATTATTTAATATATCTGTGCTAAACAAGAAAGCACTAAGCAGTTATTCCTCCAGAGCAGGAGACACAGAAGACAGCTCGTTTTCAGGCAGTACATGTCCGACTGGCCCTGACTTGCCTCTGCCAAATCTCTATCGTGTGGGGGAAAGAGATTTCCCACAGACTTCTTGGGGGCTACAAAATCCTGGTCTGCTAGTTCTGTGTTGGGTAATGTAAGAAGTAATTAGGGATTAGCGTCGCTGACATTCACATAAATCTTGCAATATTTTGATGGCACAGAGCTTACCTAATAGGATTAAACAAAGCAAATATTCAATTAGTTCTGTATGGGCCATGGCAAAATAACCTGCCTCTGTTGAAATGGTGCAAGCGACATTCAAACGTATCCATGGGATGCAACATATTATATAACAAAAAAATATTTTTGCATGTATTACTGTATATGCTTCATTACTCTGAAATAAGATGAACCACTCATCATGTGCCCGTGAATGCACATTAACCTGGAATTACACCATCTTCAAGGAATTCATCTCCTTTGTCATTAAAAGAAAGCTTATACAGTACACATCATTTCTGTTATGCTAAATAATGTATGCTTTTACATAAAAATCAAATCAGATATTTAAACTTTAAGCTGTGTAATACGCTTCTGAAATATAAAGCTGAGAAATTCAAGCCTTGGAGAGTATATGAGCAGGAAGATAAATATATTTTTAAGAAATGTCACCATAATGAATTCAGGAGCAAAAATAGGAAGGTGTTGAACAGTTCTAGGGTGAAACTTCCAAATGCCTAAGGGTATGGCTGCACAACCAAGTTCCCATGAGGCAAACTGAGGCTGATTTTACAGAATATTAATTACTGTATGGTAGCCGTGTGTAAACTCATCTCCCATAGATAATTTTACAGCATTTTGGCTGAGTAATAAGGTACCAGAGGGACACCATTTGTCAGCATGGTGTTGCCACACACTGGCTTTGTAAAGCCAAGCCCTTGCTTGCCTTGTGATGATTTGTTAACGTAGCTATACCCATGGTGAAAGTCGAGGAGGTACAGGAGTCCAGGTACCTAAAGTACTTCTGAAAACAGTGTGGGCCTCAACGTCATTAGCGTGCTTCTGAAAGACTGGACTCTGAGACTGGGAAATGTCACTGTGGAAGGCCTTGCCGACTCCTTAATGAATTTTCTCTTTTTTCCCCCATTGTGTATTAGTGTAGGAACTAAGGATTTCCAGGGTCAGCTATTTCAGCTCCACCAGCCCTTTCTTTCTGAGATGCACTGACTCCTAGAGAGCTACCAGGGGTAAAAAGTCATCCTTAAAGAAAGGCTGTAAAAAAATTTAAGTCAGAGCAGGGTGATTCCTGACTCCACACAGAGCAGATCTCTGGGACCGTTCACATTTAGGAGCAGAAGTCCTGCCTGGACCTGATTTTCTGTCTCCGCATAGAAGAGGAGCACCTCTTCCCTGGGGTGGTGACTGTAAAGCTCATACTGCATGCTTCTATTGGCAAATGTCTCAGCTTTCTTGAAAGGGAAGCCAGTGCTGGCTAGAAGAGGTTGTGTGTTATTAATAGGTTAGCAAATAACAGATGTCTCCTCTCTGCTAGGGACTAAAGGGAGACATTGGACCTGCAGGTATCATGGGTCCACCTGGAAGGCCTGGTCCTTCTGGTCAGCCAGGCCCCCCTGGACCTTCAGGATCAGGTAAGCAGGAGATGAGGTGAGCTCCCAAACAGTGTCCCTGCTCCCCAGCCCCTCCTGACTCATCACATACACCTCAGTAGGCCCCTTTACAAAAAGTCCTGCAGGGCTTAATTTGTTTCTCCACTGACAGCAAGGAGAGAATTTCTCCTGAAGGCAGGTCATGCCATCCTTGTCCATTATGAGGACTCTGTACCTTAGTTTAACACCTACATTATGCCTTCTGATGTTTCAAATAAACCCAAAAACATGGCCTATGTGGTTCCTGTGGGACTTTGGTACGTGGGGAGCATAAAAAGCCATCTGGCAGCCTGGGAGGGACTAGTTAATCTCCATCATCAAAGGCCTGCTGCTTCTCCAGATATCCTGGCTTACAGTGAAAGATCGCAATTTCTAATCAGCCAGGACATACTCACCCTGTGCAGCTCTGTAAAAGAAAAATAGATGAGACTCAAGTCACAATAGCATTAAGGAAAGAAGGGAAGAGAAGGAAAGGCATAGGAGTCAGAAGCAAAAAAGGGCAGTGGAGAAAAACTCTCTCTTTGAGTAAGTGCTGGAGATATATGCTCACTGCAATTGTGCGTGTTGTAGAAATCTCGAGAAAAATCTTGTTAACTGGTAACCGTACAGCTTCAAAGCTGTGCATGCACATGAACTCTCTTGTGAGACCAAGCATAAACATGGAGGACAATACATGACCCATGATGTTCAGTGACAGTGAACCCTCAGGTAGGGTTTTCTCAACCCAGATATATACTAAAGTATCCAAAAAGAAAAGCAAAATCAGTTGGAAACTACTGTTACTTCAAATGGTCACAGCTGCTTCTACTGCAGACAATCTGTTCAATGTCCTCTTCCATTTTGCTTTCCCTTTTTCTTTCCTTGCTTCCATCAGTAGGCAGGAGGTCTCTGCTGGTGGCGGTATGGAAATAATGGTAAATCTGTGAAGCTGGGGGCTGCTTCAATATCTTCATGTATCTCATGTCTCCCATAATGAAACATCTTTGTTTTGAGTGAACTAGCTGGAAGTTTTCAGAGGGCAGAATTTTCACCATGCCAGTGGGAAGGCAGCCAGGATCTTGAGATTACTTTTGAAGGCTTCCTTCCATCCATAGAAAGTTTATGTGTCAGGCTTGTTAATCTTTTTCCTCTAGGATATAAATCCTGGTTCTTAAAGACCTTTCGGTAATGATGTCACTGCTTGCAGTGTGAACGTGTTGGCTCAAAGTCTCATTCTGCAGAGTAGCGCATCCTTGCCAAAGGTTGAAAGTCAAAAACAAGTATTGTTTTTTATTTTTATTTTGATTTGTAGCACTCCTGTATTTCTAGTTGGGTTTTCCTGTACAGAAACCTCTGAAACAGTGTTGCTCAAGTGGTTGTACAAATGCACAAGTCCAATGTGCTGTGGATGTACACAGCGACTGACTCTACTAAACTTGGTGCATAGGCACTGTAGAGTGATCCACGTGTTCATCATGTCCTGAATTTCTGTAGCTTCAAACAGGCTGACACTTATTCCAAGCAAATGAGGTCTTTCTTTTCTGTAAAGCTGGTAGAAAAATTTAAAAAGTGAACTGAAATAATGTGCCCGTGGTACAAACTCAGGTCTTTCTCCTGAGCTGCTGGAATTGGTGGTTCTGGTAATCCCTTCCCTCACCCGGTGGATTTGGTGGGAGATGTGTATATCTGAAAACTTAGGTAAATGCATGTATCCACCTGACTTGTACTTTTTCCACTAAGGCTGTACTTGTGTACTAGCCTGATAACAAGACAACCTGGTATTTCGCTTTTTAGGGCAATTTGCAATAGGACCAAAAGGGGAAAGAGGACTTCCAGGGCCTCCAGGGAGATGTGTCTGCAGATCCCCACAACACGTGAATAACCCGTCATATGAGGAGTCTGTGTTTGGACACAGTTATCCAAAAGTCCCCGCGGTAAGCAGATTTTCTGGGAGAGAATGTGAGCAGTTCTTAAGTACTTTTATTGCGAGAGGTGGTGTACTGACTAATATTTTGGGTTTAACGGGGAAGACATCTGTATGTGGGCATTGTGTGATTTCTAGTATCCAAAAGCTCTGAGATCCGGTTGGTGCCAAAGGGTTTGGTCTCATAACTAGCCTGAGAGCTGTGTGTTTGTTGTGCTGAAATGCAGCTGTTTCAAACCTTCAGTGATGTAGCACGTTTAGAAACCTTTTTTCAAGCCCGAGGATGCTGTCTTCCATCTCTCTATACTGTACGTACATAATTTGTTCTTTTGATTTCAGTAAATTGAAATATATTTCACATTGGTCAGTGAAGTAAGCATCTCTTTCCTGCTTATCTTTTATGTCTTCTTCTGCAAAGACATTGATTTCAGAATTGAATATTGAGGTCAAGCATTTCACATATATGATAGGACTTTCTGCCAAAGCACAGATCCTCTACCTTAGACCAAAAAGGAGTCTCCACGAATCATGGGAGTCAGACTTCTGAGCTGTCTGTAGATTCACACTTTATACAGTTAATTTCAATCTCTAGTCTTCTGGAAACATTTTTACAAGCAAATTGGACAAAGTACTTTAAAGGACAAGTCATCGGTAGAAAGTGACCTAGCAGGTTTTTAATCTCTGGTTTCTTTGGGCATTGTAAATACTGTTTCTGTACTTTTCCTTCTGCTGGGCCCTGACTTGTTATTCTGTGCATTGTAGCAATGAAAATGCTGCCTTCCTGCTGTGTACCAGCAGAGCCCAGCCACTCCACTCATGCAAGTGGTTGTTGCCCGGTGTCTGGTCATCTCTGAATAACAATATGCAGTGATTAGCTTTGTTAGCTTTCCCATCTGTCACACTGTCAGAAAGCTGTTACAGTGTGTGAAAGGGACACATTCACAACACCATCCATTAAACCGGATCACTGAACTCAATCTTTTGCATGAGCGTACTGCAAGTCTTGCAAGCTGCTCGCTCATCCCTGTCTGTGTTGCATTACAAAAAAACCCTGTTGTCTTTAAAACGTGAAGGTGAGAGAAGAAAGTGCATGAAATAAAGGTGCAGATCACATCACACTGCATGCTGTTGCAAAAAAACCTACCTTCACGGCATGGGGAGCTCATAGGACAAGGTATAAGGCTTGCAATATTCTGTGTAGGTCTTATCACCCTCCTTCTCCATCAGGCACAGTTTCATATTAGATCTTAAAAGTTAGTAATGAGAGTGTAACTACCCAAAAAATAAGTGCCCTACACTATCACTATGAACCCTAATTTGGTGATGATCAAGTGCCATTTCTGCTCTCAGAAATGCTGGGTGGTAAAGAAGCAAACTCCAGCTCTGCAAGTGGACAGCTCGCAGGGCAGCACTTCCTGTTTGCCTGCCCCATTGCTTTTATCTCTCGAGTATCAAGAGCAGGACCCTAAACATTGCTATTATTTGTTCTGTTCAGATCGCCATGTAGCAGCCTTGAAGCCTGCCTTGTACCACGCGAGGCCTATTGTCAGGGCTGCTGTAGATGCACAGGGAAAAGACCCCGAGATGGTGCTCTGTGCCCCCGGTCGCCGTGTCGCATGGCTTGCCAAAGCAGCACCCTACATCCCCCAGGCAACCACCCACTCGCCCGACAACTCCTCCAGTGCCAGCACTGCCAGAGGAGGGGAGATGCTAGGAAACAAAGCGCTGTTTTTCCATCACCGGCTAAGATTCATTCCTCTTTTTAAATCTTTTGCAATTTCACAGGCCACTATCTGTAACAGAGAGTTTTAGAGAGCACAGATCTGCTCTTGAGTTCGAGAGAAATTAGGGCTCTAGGGCTGGGACTTGGCCTCCTGAACACTGTTACAGAATCAGCTCTTTGCTGGTTTTCTCCTTCTTTGCTTTCTTTCATTCCAGCTGAAGGTATGGAATCTTACATTTAATGAAGAGTCTTTAATGAAATTGGCCTTTGACGAGGGCTATGGGAATATTCTGCTGTGTAGAAATTTCAGGGTAATTTGTTGCAGAAAGAGCCAATTCTCTTTATGCTGGTGGGAATCAGGCTCAGCCCTAAATCCATTTTGCTCAGAAGCATTCCATTTGCTTTTTCTTCATTTAAAAATGGTTTGAATTTTACTAAAATTAATTTGATTAAGCTGCTGAAGGCAGAGATAATTTCCTAATGCCCCTTACAGCCATTTTCAGTGATTGAGACATTAAAAAATTAGTAAGAAAGCAGCTCGTCCTAATTTTTCCATTTTGAACTATTTTTTCTCTGTTTAAATGAAGAATTTGCTTTAGACTAAAGTATATGCATATAAAGGAACATGCATTTCAATGGCAATTAAATCTAAGCAAAGTACAATGTAGTAAAAGATAAATTAAGGTTGCATTGAGCAATGCATTACTTATTTTGTAGCCACGAGAATGCCTGAAAAATTATAGACAAACCCACAAAAAGCACTTATGCCCATACGGATTTTGCCATTGTTGCAGTATCTAACCATTTGAGCATCTGACAGTTTTCCTCAGCCATGATTGTGGACAAGTATTTGCACAATCGTTACCTGTGGATGTGCATTTTGAAATGGGGGCCACTGAGCCACGTCTAGGTGCTCAGGAAACACCAATGTCCCTTGGAAACTCATGTCTCTTCTTACCCATCACAAAGGAGCCTCTTATGGTCTGGAAGTCCACAGGTGTAAGTTCTCACACCATTCTGTTTCTGAAAACAACCACACCATTTTTCTGTGTAATTATTTGCCTATTCGCAAATATGTATGTCAGCTGGCAAAACTAAATTCCATGACAATCCAAAATACTTCTTGAGAGGGTTACCAATCACCTCTTTTTCTGTGCCCCAGATTTTTGTGGTGAATAATCAAGAAGAATTGGACCAGTTAAACACCGAAAATGCCTTAGCTTTTAGAAGAGATCAGAGATCTTTGTATTTCAAGGATACATTTGGATGGCTCCCAATCCAGGTGAAAATATGACTGGTCTCAGAAAACTCGTGAGTGTATGTTTCATTTTTAAATACAGAACATACTTTTAAGGTGTCATACAGAATCAATGAAGCAAATGGAGGAAAAGCTCGTTTTTGAGTACTGCCACAGCTGTACATAATTCTGTGATTTTTGTTTACAGGAGTCTTAATTACTGAGGTGTTAACTCATCAGTGCTGCAGCTTTTGCTAACCTCCCTGTGAACCAGGGTCCACTGGTGAACACACTGGGGCCAATTTCGGGAAATTACAATCATAAAGAATATTTTTTTATTTAATACAAAATAAGGCAAAATTCACCAGAATACAAAGTTGTGGAAAAACACAAACTCTGCAAACCAAAACCATGTATTTCCTTATTGCTTCAAGGAGCTAAGCTAAATCCCGCTGAAATCAGCAGCTGGATCCTTCTTGTGTTTGCTGAACTCTGAATCAGGTTCTGTATCAACCCTGTGAACCACCAAATACTGGGCTACGAAAACCCAGTTGCGGGCTCTGCCTCCCACAGCCCTTCACCTCTGCTTGCTGGCCAGGCTGCTCGTGGTCAGTTCAGTAACTGCTGTGTGTTGGTTTGGCTAGCTCACCCCGTTCTACCCTGTGGATTACCGCTTCGAGGCTGGTAGTACCTGTGGAGATGGGATCGTACAGGATGGGGAAGAGTGCGACGATGGCAACGCGGTTGTGACTGATGACTGTATAAGTAAGTTACAGTGCATCAAGAGCAGCCTCTTTCTACCAGGGAAGGTGCATTAGTTGTTTCCACAGGTTATGCTGCTGTGTAAATTGCACCAGTGTTTTTCACTCAGGGGAGCCTGCATGGCTGATGGATCAAATGCAGGTGCGGGGTGAGGGAGGCACAGTGGCCACAGAGCGAAAACTGAGGTCCTCCGTGCATGTGGATGGACACACCAGCACAAGACAGAGGTGACACCAGGCACAGAGAATCACACAGAATCACACAGAATGTTCGGGGTTGGAAGAGGTTAGGGGCTAGAAGAGGTCCCTTCCAACCCCGAACATTCTGTGATTCTGTGAAGGGACCTCTGTGGGTCATCTAGTCCAACCCTCCTGCCGAAACAGGGTCTCCTACAGCAGGCTGCACAGGACCTTGTCCAGGCGGGTCTTGAATATCTCCAGAGAAGGAGACTCCACAACCTCCCTGGGTGGCCTGTTCCAGTGCTCCATCACCCTCAAACTGAAGAAGTTCTTCCTCGTGTTCAGACGGAACTTCCTAAGCTTCAGTTTGTGCCCATTGCCCCTTTTCCTGTCACTGGGCAGCACTGAAAAGAGTCAGGCACTTGTCATGCATCCTCCTTGAGGACCATGTACCTCACTGAGCAGAGGCATCTGCAGCCAGAGAAAAGCCACTGCATTTCTGGGGCCAAATCCAGCAGCTGCTTTACACACACACCTTCCCCAGGGGCTGCCAGCTTTCTAGCTAAAAGACGTAGCACAGCTTTGTAGTGCACCACAAAACCCTTTAGGACAGACGCTGAAGCTGGCTGTTTTTAATAGTAAGCTAAATCCTGGGTCCAGCAAAACCGCTTTGGATTCTGTTATTCACTTGCCTAGGGAAGGTGTCAGCCCACTACCTGCACTGTTAGGTTTATACAACGTTTGATTCCTGTCTCATCAAGCTTCCTTTCATTTTGCTGGTTGTGGATATCAAAGAGCACATAAGCATACAAGCAGCTGTGGCAGCCTTCGTTTCTACCTTGCAGTTCCTTTCACCGCTCAATTCCTTCCCCAGAGCGCAGCACTCTACACCATCTGCAGCCGACACACGGCAGGTTTGGTACTCTGCTGGTTCTAGCAAAGGGGTGCTTCTTCACCTTCACAGAACAGGTATCAGGCAACACTGAAAGATGCAATTTTTCTTATTCATATATGTAGCCCTACATTTTTTAGCCTGACTTTGAAAATGAGATGTATGCAGCTATGCTCTGTGAGTTTGTCCATCCACCTGTGCATCACCACCCTTTCCCTTATAGCTTAGGAATCCCAGCCAGCTTCTCAATGACAACAGGAATGAGATTTCAAAGGCAATTCAGTTGCAAGAGGTATAGGGAGACATATAAATAAATGACCCTCTAAGCTTTCCGAACTGCTGAGTAATCCAGTGAGAAAGCATGAGGTCCCCAGGCTCCAAGCATGAGAAAATGATTCAATTAGAATTTGCAATCAACCATGGGGAACAAGCATGCAGGAGAACAGTGTTCATTAGTTCTAGTGCCTGCAAAACTGTACACTGTGTGTTTGGAGGCACATCGTGTTACTTTGTGCTATGCACTGGGCAAAGCTTCAGGTCGATCAAGGCCCTGCAACACATGACTTTTGACACAACCCAAAGGGTTACCACTGAGCTACTTGGAAATGAGCAAGCAATTGTCATCATTCTGTTCCTGTGACTGAACCAGAACAAAAAGGTTAATCAAATGCTAAATGGATTTAATTGCAAAATAGGGTCCTTGGTCTTAGAAGCATCAATTTCTAGCAAAGAGATCCTTGGTGCAATTCATTAATCATTTCTGTTTGTAAATAACCCACTCCCTATTCTTAAGCATCCTTTTAATTCGTTGCTTAATAGTGTCTCCGAGAAGATGTCAAAGGGATTTTAGCTAAATGAATTTGTTCAAGTTATAAAATCATACTCAAAAAGTTGAAGACCTTAAAAGCAAAATCCAGTTGCTAAAATAGCAAAAACCCCACAAACTGCTGCAGCCTACATGCCAGTCACCATGAAAAAATGTCACAAGGCCCACTCACGCTCAAGTCAGTAGGAGTCAGCAGTGGGAAAAACATTTTTTTGGCCATCATTATGTACTTTTTTCTTTTTTTGATAGACAGGCAATAGGTCTGCATGCTTCTGTTTGTATGTGAGAGCTGACGTGCGGTATACATGCAGATACTGCGCGATATTGGGTGAAGGTCTAGGTTGGGATTTTCAAACAACCTAATGACCTCACAGTGTTTTTTTTAAATTGTGACCTCCCCAAATAATTTATATTAACTGTATTTTATGCTTCCTTTAATTTGTTTTGATAGTAATTATCTATGGTAATAATAATGATTAGAATATATTATGTTCTAATTAGTGTTTCTGTAGTAATTATTTTTAGTAGCTATCCATTCTTTCCCTTGATCATTGAAATTAGGCTAAAAAAGCATATTCTTTGTAGTGAAGAATACTCCNAAGAAGACAGTACTTAGAGGATGCCCTCCCTAAAACGCGTTGTTTTATACTTTACTCTTAAAAATCTAGTTCCACTTACCTGCCTCTTTTACATATGAAGTGCCTTGAAGGTGTTTCTTTCTGTGTTTTTCACGAGAATGCCGCCGTGCTTACTGCGGAGATGGCTACAGACACGAGGGGGTTGAAGACTGCGATGGGAAGGATTTTGGATATTTGACGTGTAAAACCTATCTCCCTGGGTACGTATGAGCTGTCTTCACTGTGGTTCAGGGCTTTTTTGTTGCCTGGGTTTGTTTTTTTCTTTTTTCTCTTTGCCAGCTTTAACATAAAAAAGTATTACACGCTTACACCTTGTTCCGCTGGGACCACCGCAGGTAGTGGGGGAGAAAGTGTCTGTATCTGCATGTCGTTGACTGTAAGGGCTAAATCGCTCTGTAGGAAGCACACGCTTCTTACTGTACAAATTGAGTGAAGGTCACATAGACATAGGTTTGCCCGTTGCTTGCAAAGATTTCCTCATCTGTAATTTGACATCATCATTGCACTAATGTTCACCCATAACATTCCGAGAGCGGGAAAGGCCGTGAGGAGGAGATGATCACACTGAAGGAAAAAAAACCCAACCGAAACCACAGCCGACCTCCTGCTGCCCTTACCATTAATGGGTACTCTAGGGGTATGAATGAACCTTCATTTATCAGCCTTTCCAAAGACCAGCAAATTCACTCAACAGCAGATGCAAAGCCATGCATCTGCTTCGTGATGTCCTTCATTTAAAACATCTGCTTATTGTTGACTGGCCTTCTCTGCCTTTGTTCAAGCAGCTTCTTCTGGTCAGCGTTTTGCCTCCCACAGCAGTACCTCTATTTAGCTGTCAGGTATTGTTACTGGCTAACAGGAAACATTTAATTTGCAAATGAGATTATGCGCAGAGCCCTCATCATTCATGGACGAATAATGTGCTAATTGACAGGAGTAAGAAACCACGGGATGTCTTTGTCAGTCAAGTGCTTTGCTAATCCTTCCACTGCAATTGCTGAAGCACTCCTGGTGTAAGAGATTACTAAAACTGAGACCAGCAAACCTGACAACCTGAAATATTTTACAGAGATCTCATCTTCAGACGGTGTGGAGCTGTTTTCTACTGTGAAAACTGTTCCCTTCTAACAGTCTGAAGTCTGGTGCTGAACATAGCACTACAAAAGCTTGAGGAATTGTTATAAATTTCATTTCCCATGTATAATGAAGTTGTGCAGAGCAACCAAAATCCTTTATTTTTGTGTGTGTAGTCTGCAGATTATCTGCTAAACTAAAGAAAAAGCTGTGACTCANNNAAAGCTGAAATGGGATAAGTGTGTGAGCGTGACACCCCCACGAGAGTTTCATCCCAAAGCACCCTCTCCTCTAAGAGGTCTGCTGCAGATGATTTTCCCATTTTCTACTCTTTCCAGCCCTCAAATCCCTTCTTGTATTTCACACACCTTCACTTCAGACTATGTTGGTTTTCTGAGAATGTGGGTTATCCAAGGACATTGTTTTAAGGACCTGCTTAATGGCTGCTTAACCCACAGCTTGTGGTTTATCTGATGGATGGGTTATTCACTTAGACATATGCTAGTAATAAAACCTCATCAAAATGCTTATTTTATCAACGTCTCTTGTCAGGTCTTCAGTAGGTAGGGTCACTGCAGCTCAGTTTAAGTCAGTAGAAAGACAAAAATCACTGTTTTTCCTTTCTTGCAAGGACCTTTCCATTTACTTTTTTTTGTTTCAAAGGTGGGCATGTGCCACTATTATTATTTCAAGTACATGAAAAATGAGTTAAAGGACAGGCACAGTCATGCCTGCTGGAGCTATTGCAAGTAACTGGAAAAACGCTTAGCGCAGTGCCTCAGATATGTCGTTACACAGTTCCCATGGGTGAGCGCCAAGGCTTCCTGCACACACCCCCATGGAACGCTGAAGCCCCACTGTCAATGGGGACTTTTTTTTTTTTTTTTCAATTCATGTTGCTGGGAATTAAATTTTCCCTCATAGTTTCTCCTGGACTCTTATGTTGCTGACAAGGGGAAGCACAGTAGAGCACTGACGGAAATGATCCTCTTGTTTTGGTTCCCCTATGTTGCTGCACATGGCATTTTCTGATGTTCTTCACTCCTATGGAGAGTTACATCCAGAAATCATATAATGTGAACTATTGCACACATTGAAACAGAGATATCCTCTTTTATTTTAGGTCTTATGGAAAATTGCGATGCACTTCTTACTGCTACATTGACTCTACACAGTGTCGATACTTCACATGAGGGGAGCGGAGGTGGGTAGCATCCCACATGTAGCGGGGTACGAGGTGCTACACTGTCATCTGTCGAAGAAGGACTGGGACAAAAAAAAAGTCCCATCCACCGCTGTGTGAAAACAAAAAAAGAGACATCATGCTGCTGATGGCTATTTTGAGATGTTTTTCTTTTTTTTTTTTTTTTAATTAAGTCAGATCGGAAAAAAATAGGACCACTGCATCCTGTCTTAATAGAGAAATGTCCAACAGTGTTTGCCTGTAAGACTTCTCATGTGGCTGTGGATGGCAACTTGCTCTGCATCACAAAACCACAAAGTTAAGCTACTGGAAACAGCGTTTCATTAACCAGGAATATCGTGTAACAATTACCTCAACTTAGCACTGTTAAACCTACATGTAAGCTCTTCAGGGTCTTTGTCTTTAAACCTTCTCAGCATAAACACGAAGCGTGTCTCGGATGCGGTGTTTATAGAGACTTTCTCTTTTATCACAATGTGAACTTTGCAAGTGATGTGTCCACATGAGTGATGACTTTGGCAACATCAAGGTTAGTTATACACCTTCGTGGGTCAAAGGGCACAGAGGCCCTTCAGTGGGTCTTTCAACATCAGCAAATCAGCCAAAAAAGCTGGAGAACTTCACCTTCAGGCTAGGAGGTCTGGCTGCGTGTGTCTGTGGGCATGCACGGAAACGCAAGCAGCCCCAGGAGGCCTGAAACTGCAGACCACAGAAGCCAAGCTGGACAAATGAACTGTGAAATAGCCAAGGAGCTCTCTCGCAAGAGACGAATCAAACAAAGAGGGAAGATAAAGAAGCAACGTATTTCCATGTTTTTCACCTTGTTGAGCTGGCTGGGCTCTGCGTGACCCTGAGGGGATGGGACAGCGTCGGTTGCCTGCCTGAAACCACAGCGTGACCATCTACACGTCTTCACTCTGGTTTCTGCACTGAAAGGTCTTTTTGTTTTCATCCCCTTGTCCAACCGACCATTATCACTGAGTTACAGGTTACACCCCGTCCTCTCTCCCCCTCTCTCCCGCTCGCTGTTTCCGCTGTCGTGTCTGGGGTACCCCCCCGGTGTACATTCTCACTTTTGTATGGCTGTAAATCAGGTCTTAGAGTGGGGTGTTTGTGGATGCTCATTCATGCTGTGTAATGTACATGTGTTTTTCAGAAAGTTTGTTGAACTATATTAGCTCTGATAGGAGTCAGGGTAATTCTATACTTATTTATTAGCAGGGATTAAAGAGCAAATTTCACATGGGAAGCATATCAAATGTTATGTGAAAAAGAGTCTATAACAGAAGAAAATGAAACAGAGGATGTCCAGAATTCAGGACTAAAAGCCTCAAATCAAGGTGTTATTTTCTTACCAGCTTTGCTTCGCGATGACTGCTGTACACGACTGTTTGACAGGCGTGAGTTATCTGTACCAGTGACAGCACTGCAGCAGCTGCACTGACACTGGTGCTTCGCTAAAGGTTAAATAAAGGTGGATGTTGTGTTATAATGATAATGCTTTAAAACAATCAAGAAATGGATACAAATTTTACCACCTGTGTAGAAGACTTTAACTCTGCATGTCCAAAGTGATACTGGAAATCACCAATTAAAAAAAAAAACAAACCAAATTAGTGTACTCTTTGTGGCGGTAACTTACCTGGGCTATTTATGTTGCTATGAAGCCAAGCCACCAGCATTTGTAGCCCAGTTCAATCGTTCAAAATTTTTCATCTTGTTGCTTTTTTTTTAAAAAAAAACCAAAAAACAGAGGTCTTAATAAAAGGTCAAGGAACCACTGGGGCAAGGAACTTACCATCAGCTCTGGAAACCTGGGCACTAGCGCAGCCGCCTTTCGATTGCCTGCACTCATGCAGGCGGCAGGATCGAGCAGCGCCGCACCACACGGGAGCGCGTATCCCGGCAGGGTGCTCCCGAGGACAGCCACGCTCCCAGCGCTGCGTCCCACCGGCCGAACCTCCGGCAGAACCTCTGGCAGCATCTGCCAGGCATTACCGTCCTGCGCTTGGAGACCCTTCTTCTGGACTCCTCACCTTCTCCAAGGAGGTCATCTCTACTCCCCACAAGGCTGGAGTCCTTAAGAAATTTGATAATCCCAGTGCCCTTTCACCTCCTGCCTTGAGTCGCATCATTCTTAAAAGGTCCTGCCTCCCAGGGATGTCGAAGTTGCAAAGCCAAGCGCATGGAGGGTAGGAAATGTGAACAGGCGATGTGATCGCGTAGGTAAAATTGTGCTGTGCTGCACGTGTTCAGGAAGGGGGGTATCAGTCTGGTCAGAAAACATTCGCAAAGCATGGATTTTAAGTAGATTTTATTAATACAGCACAAACAATTCAGCATCTTAACAGAAAGCAAGCAAGGTAAGATACAAAAGGGGGGGGAAAGACATGACACAATTTTTCATTTACCATTACTTCCTTGTTCCCCTCAGATGACAAAGCATGAGAAAGACATTTGGGAAGGTGTTAAGTATATTTGATTTAAAAGGCCACAAAAGAAATCCTTCCTACTTATTTCTGACCTACCTGCCTTATCGTTAATCAGGGATTCTTCAGCTGGATGGTGCCTGGTCTGCTGTGAATTATCTTCCCTCCTTTGAGTTTCTTAACACATTGTGCCAAGGCTGGTTCAAAAGTCAATTGGGGTATTTCAGTTCCTTGGACTTTTGTAGCAGCAAATGTTTGTGGGAGAGTTTTCTAATGATTCATACGCAACTCTAGACAAATGCAAAACCAGTATAACCTTATGCCATGCACTGTATTAAATGTATACTAAAAATCCAGCTTGCACTTAATATATGATTAAATATATGTGGTTGCCTACTGCGTGTATTAGTAGCTCATGTCAATAAATCATGCTACCTTAGTTCTGATATGTCCTTACTTTCACTTATTTCATTTTGGGTTTAACCACACAGTTTTTAAATATAATTACCTAGTTTAAGATGCTGGGGAATGAAAAAAACCCCCAGTGCCTCCTCTCCCATGCCTGCTGCCTCTCCCCGCCTGCCACTGGGCCCGGCTCTGTGTGGGCACACCAGCGTGCGCAGCCCAGGAGGGCAACGGTGCATCCCCACACTGCTTCGCTCTCATCGATGTCTGGCTTTCACCGGTGTCACATGGGCTGCTTTTAACCAGGCTTTGGCCTGCAGTTTGGGGGATGAGCTCCTCCTGCTACCCCGTAACGTACTGGCTGGTTTGTAACTCCTGCCAGAGGCTGGGCTGATGGCTGCAAACCAGAAAGCAACGGTGCCGGGTGCTGATGGAGGATGGGAACAGCGATGCTGGCTCCCAGCATTTGGTTGCTCCCAGCAGCCAGCGCCCAGGCTTTGGGAAGAGGCTCCTGCCTTGTGGTGGCAGCCAGCCAGCCTGCCTGCCCGAGGCTTTTGTGCGCAGTGGGGCATCCCGGAGAAGGGCAGTGCTCTCTGCCCCCGGGCGAAATGGAAGTGCATTGACGGCCAGAGAACGAAGGAGCCTTTGGGGCGGTGTATTTTCCGCCTGTCTTTTCCAAAATTTCAGTTTCGGTGCTACTCACCTCTCTGGCTTCCCAAATGCCTACATTATGTCTCTCTTCTCTTCATATCATTCAAACTCGCAGCTGCCAGCCCCATCCTTGCCCATGAATCTGGCCAGGCAGTTCATCTTCTCCTTTCTTTGTTCTTACGGTTTCCTTTAATGGCACCAATGTTCACATCCTTTGTAGCCCTTTCAAAACCCTGCAACGCCCTCCCTGCTCTGCAGGTGCTGGGCTTTGTCGGCTTCTTTTTCAGCCTCTCACACGATCCCTTTCCTAACATTTTCTACATGTCACAGCCCCACTAACTTCACAGCAAAGTCCCCTGGCCACGGTTCTTACCTTCTTAAAGGATGACTTCTTAGAGAAGCCATCCCCAAGGTCTCTAAAAGCCTCATGGTGCAATTCCCACTTCATTCCCACTGCTTTTGGCAAGCGGAGAAAAGAGATCAGTGGCTATCCTTTAGCTGGGAGTCCCCCAGAACAGGCACTGTCTTGAGCACCAGCTGCTCATGAGTAATAACAGTAATACATCCCTTGTCAGCTGCTTTTGGGGACAACTCAACAGCTTTGGCACTGTGCTGCCACATACAATCAGGGCAAAATAAGCCCAAGAGAAGTAAACCAGTACTGTGCTGTAGTTCTTTGATTATACTCAAGTATATCATGCAGGCAGGGCAATGCCACAAGAAGATCTTTAAAGAGTTGCTGGAAAAATGATGTCTATTTCGATGTAATTTAAAGGGCGAGGCAACAGAGGCACTTTGTTGACAGACTTTCAAGTTCTTCCTCTGATATCTTTTGCCTAAGCAAGTGTCCCTTCCCTGGACATCACTCTCTTGCACGGCAAGCACCGAGGAACGGGCTATTGAACTCTGCTACAGGCAATGTAAGGTGCTGGCAGAAGGACAAACTGAAGTAAATAGCGTAAAACTGGGATCAGGAATCTGGTTCAGAGTGACTGATGCTTATTGATCTGGTAAGGGACCGTGCAACTTGCAGACTGTCTGAGCACTGCCAAGCCTCAGTCAAAGAGAAAAAATGGAACAAGGCCTGAGCAAATGAGCCATTTCGTGTCCTTACTCAACACGGTCCATGACAAAACCCCACTGTATTAATGCCTTCAGTTACATGCCCGGCAGCGTGCTCTGTGCTGCAAACTGGGGTCCTCAAGAGGCCAGAGCAAAGCCCAGACACATGGTTTTGTCGCTTCGGTAATCACTGGAGCATTTAGGAGGATGGGCCTGAACCAGCCCAGCCGAGGGAAGGCTGCATTTGAAAGGGTAGCCAGGCCAAATTATATTAGAGGAGTGTACTCCTGCTGGAAATGACATTAGCGGCTACTTCCCTCCCTCCGTCCCCAGCAGAATCTTGGAGCTTAAAAACCACTGAGCTACAGCCCTGGCCTTTCAGGGCTTCTAATTCGCTCTGATGGTTTCCTGTGCATCTGATGGAGGGTCCAGTTTGGATGCACAACCTTCTCGAGTGAGAGAGACCAGAGTTTAAACAGCCTTCTTTTGCTGCAGCCTTTCCACCTGCTGCTGAATGAGTAGCCCTCCCCGCACGGGGCACTGCTCAGCATTTTCTTTGGGAAAGGAGGGGGAAGAACCATGGAGCCAAACCCGTCAAAGGCCATGACAGCAAAGCCAAGCAACGCTGAAGGATACTGTGGGGAGCCGGAGCTTCTCTGGCCATCGTGCTCAGGACGGGAAGGGACCTCGTGCCACACTTGCACGGGAGCATCTCATGCTTTTCGGGAAAAGCTGTCTGCCGGGCTGTCCCCAGGACCAGTGCTGCCTGTGGCATCTCCTGCAGGGCACAGGGAGGGACAAAGTGCTCCCCGAGCTGTTTTCATAAAATCTTAGAATCATTAACATTGGAAAACACCTCCAAGATCATCAAGTCCAACCATCAACCCATCACCACCATGCCTGCTAAACCATGTCCTGAAGTGCCATGTCTACATGTTTTTTGAACACCTCCAGGGATGGGGACTCCACCACTTCCTTGGGCAGCCTGTTCCAATGTCTGACCACTATTTCAGTAAAGAAATTTTTCCTGATATCCAATCTGAACCTCCTCTGATGCAACTTGAGGCCATTTCCTCTCATCCTTATCATCTGTTACTTGGCAGAACAGACCAACATCTGCCTCACTACACCCTCCTTTCAGGTAGTTGTAGAGAGTGATAAGGTCTCCCCCCAGCCTACTCTCCAGACTAAACAGCCCCAGTTCCCTCAGCTGCTCCTTGTAAGACTTGTTCTCTAGACCTTTCACCAGCTTTGTTGCTCTTCTCTGGACACCCTCCAGCACCTCAGTGTCCTTCTTGTAGGGAGAGGCCCCAAACTGAACACAGTACTCAAGGTGCGGCCTCACCAGTGCCGAGTAGGGGGCACGATCCCCTCCCTGCTCCTGCTGGCCACACTATTCCTGATACAAGCCAGGATGCTGTTGGCCTTCTTGGCCACCTGGGCACACTGATGGCTGGGAGCCTGCCCGACTGCTGTGCGACAACACAAACGCAGAGCCTCGACACAGCAGGAATTTGAGGCCACGGTTCAATAAATCAGCCAGGAGGAAGGGGAGGTAACATTAACCTCTTCACACAGCAGCGCGCTTGGTATATTTAGAAACCCGGCAACTGATGACCCTCTCTCGGCTGGTCTAAAGTGTCACCATTTAAGAAGTGAACAAACTGACATCAGCGTTAAATTCAAGCCCCTGGCAAGATGTATGCATTTGACCCTTGTGCCAGGCATGGGAGGAAGCTTTCAGGTTTCCTCTTGGAGAGAAGACAGAGACCTGTCAGGGTCCTCAGCATCCTGCGCCCCCGTTGGTCCCTGCCCTCCTTGTTTCCACCGGCCATGTTCCCCCATGCAATTCCCCATGCGGGAGCTGGGGAAGGCTGCGCTGAGCCAGTCAGACACGTGGGGCAGGATGTGTTCAGTGCTTCCCATGCCTTCCACTCAGAGATTATTTGATGGACGAACCTGGCAATCCTGACACTCTCGAGCAATATAATTTTTTTTACACATTTCCATTGGGTTTACCCTTCTTACCTACCTGGCACTACTGCTCTGAGGACGGGACGTGCCGTGGAAGCCGGACCGTTTAGATTTTGAGTTGTTACCAGATTTAAAGGGGAGGATGACTGATCAGAGGTAAGAAACAGAGAATAGTTCAGGCAACTGAACTGTCCCAAAGCGTCCTGTGGAAATGTGTATATTACAGGCCAAAACCCACCGGGAGGCAGCTCATGAAGTGCAATAAAAAGCCAGACTGAAGCTGTGGTGCTCCACCGCATTCAGATCATAAACCATCTGGCAGTCGTAGTGGTCAGTTACTGTTTCGCTGTCATTTAACCAGAGATCAGTTTCCAAACCTAGCAGTAACCCCAAAGCAGCGGTGTGGGACCCGTGAAGCTGGTAATCTCACTGGTCTCAGGGGGCGCAGTGAAGGGCAGAGAGGCTTGGTCTGTGCCAGGACTTTTTAGAGCAAGACAACATCTGGTGTGAAATGCTGCAGGATTACAGCTTCTAAATAAAGACAGGGTGCCATATCTGTAGCTGCCTGGGGTCAGCAGGCTCTGCTTTAAGCTGTCTGAGCTGTTATGCTAATCTGAAGTTGTTAAATAATTGTTCTCTGTCCCATTATTTGATGAGCTATTAGGTCCTGTAGGTTTGCCAGGGAGTAACCTCAGGGCAGGGAGGACTGACCTGCTGTGACTTGCCCTTGGGGCAAACAGGTTGACATGGGAGAGTTTGTACTCAGTATAGGCAAGGAAGAAGCAAGCCCTAAGGTCATACAAATAATGTGATTATTCCTCCCTCACTCAGCAGTCAGGTATCTGTTAGACAGGCCATTTGTAAGGGGAAGCTCACGCTCTCTTTAGCCTTACTGCCCCTGTATTTCGCAGCCCTGAGGATGGCGGGACTCCAGCTGCAGGGTAAAGAGAGGTAAAGCTCCCCCCGAAAGGCAAAACCACCCACCAGGCCGCTAGCGGTGTCTCAGCAGTGGGGTTTCTGCAGTGCCACGCAGCATGGCTGCGTGCGATGGCACGGCACCGGGCGATGGCGGGTGGCTTGGGTTTCTCTCCTTGCCTGCAACACCCGTGCCCGGGTTTCACTGCAGTGTGGTCTGTTTTGCTGCGCACGTCCATGTGTGAAGATTGAAAACTGCTTAATTTCTAATGCACCAATGGCAGGCACATTGCATCGGGAATTTGGGAGTGGAAGGAACTCCTCTCCCCACCTACAGCTCAGCTGAAGGTTGTTGCTGAGGCTGAGGGACACACGCTTGACAGCTCTGATTTATGGGGATGATCAGATCTGTCTGATGTTTATTTAGGGATACAAACCAAGGCAGTTTTGTTTTCTTCTCTTGGTTTCACCAAACTTCGAAGCCCACAAGAAAAGCCCTTTATGGCAGGAGTCCCTCAGCAGAGGACTGATTATTTCTTTGCTTCTTTCTTTTTTAATAAAAAGAGTAATAATAGTTATTTTTGAAAAGTCATATTTGCACAGGAGTATCCTGCTTTTACACATTTTTAAACACCTGTATCCATAGCTGAAAGCAAAGCTCCTTTTGAGACAGTCTGTGGACAAAAAAATATTAATGTGGACAGATGTATCCTCTCCCTGTGCTGGAACAGCTACGTACTTGTGGGCTGTTCAGAGAATGTTAAGAAAATGACTTCACTGCCTGATGATACAGGCTTAAGAAAATGTAAATTAATATTTAATTACTTTATCCAAAGCAAAATAGCTTTGACAGAAGAAAGTGTATTTGAGAAGGAGCGTAGCCTGGATGTATGAACTCTCCATACAAGTAAAGGACCGATATAAGTAAACAGTGCCACGCGAAGAAACCTTAGTGTCGGCTGACAGGAAGCATGTCCAAGTCCTTTGAAACAGTCCAGGGTTTTCCCCAGCTTCCACCTAGGGGCTGTTTTGAGCCCCCGGGGAGAGCAGCCTGCTCAAGGTGGCTGATGAAGTGTGAGGTGGGTAAAAGTAGCAGTGACTATTTATACACCGACAGCGGGCTGTAAATTAAAGGTGAGAAAACATGAATCCTTAAAAGACTGGGGGGGGAAGGGGAATTTGATAAGCCAGATCAAAGAAAATAGATTGTGAAATGTCCTGGCAGGATCCAACGGGTGACTGGGACGTTCAGCGTGTCCCCGACAAGGGGACGACTCCTTACAGACAAGCGCCTGCGAGAAGGTCCCCGCGCCCAGTGCGCCTGTTGAGGCAGGGCTGGCGGTGCCCCGACACCAGGGCCAGGGGCAGCAGAACGGAGCTCTGTGTGGGACAGCATGCCTCTTGCTCTCGGCGAGGGTCTCCCACCGTGATTTTGGCCAGAAAGCTCTCCCAGCTGCCAGAGCACTTGGCGCGCCGCAGGCTTCGCAGAGATAACCGCGTCACCCCACCGCACACGCCGGCGCGTCCTGACGGCGGAGCAAAGCTCCTCGTTTCGCGGGTTTTGGGGAAGTTGGCGGCCACTCGACGCACAGGACGCGGAGCGTCGGGGTCAGCCAGCGTGGAATACCCGAGACCGCGGCTCAGATGTCACGTTAGGGGGAAAGCCGGGCAGGCGAGCAGCGGCTGCGCGGCGCAGGGCTTCCTCTCGCCTGCAGGAAGGAGGCTGGGTACCAGCTGCTGAGCAAGAAAGCAAGTGGAAAACTATGACCTATAGGAAACTATGTGAGGCACGTCTGGTCTCTGAAGACTACAGATGAGCTGGCGATACCAATGCTGCAAACAGATGCTAAATTGATTGGAAATTACTTTGGTGGAAAGCCAGAGCTGGAGCAGGAGCCCTGGTATTAAAGACAAATTGATGAAAAATACATTTTGAAGCCTCCGATCTGTTCGATTTTGAGAAAACAGCGACCTGTTCTCTCTTTGGCATGGCTGCAGGGCTGCACAGGCCACATACCAGTGCGTCTTGCCGGAAGCAGTGAGGTGCACGAGCAGAACGCAGCCAAACGCTGCTGGTTGGCACCAGAAGCCAAACACTGCTGGTTGGGGGTCCTGACAAGGAAGCAGCATCTCAGTGACCAGAGTTTTCGGATAGGAATTTAGCAGCCACTATCACAGCCGACGACCTTTACTAAAAAACATCGTGAACTCTGTCAAAGCTTTAGCTGGGGTTCTTTCTGCGGTTCCATCTGGGATCCCATAATGGCAACAGATTTGCTTTTTTTAACCAATGGAAGCTGTGGTGACGAGACACTTGCCCCGGACATTTTTTTTTGTGCACGGGGTTTCTATTAGCGTACGTCTGCACAGTGCTGCTGGTCTGCATTCGGCTCTTTAGGAGAGCAGAGCATTTTACGGAGGTGACTCCAACGACTCGCACTGGCAGACAAGTCCCATCTGCATGGCTGCAGACCTCCTCACCACAGCCACCACGTTCTGCTTTTCCTTTTGATGTCTATCTCTGTGTACATCCTCTTTGTTTCGCTGTGCAGACCTACAGCCGTCTAGTACAGCATAACACAGTCTGGATAACAACCCCAGAAGTGCCGGCCCCAGCAGCAGCCCTGTCCAACCATGACACGTAACAGCACGGCTTCAGAGGAGCTGCCAGGTNAGAGTGAACGGGGCTCAGTGGTTCGTTGTGGCACAGCTGGCACTTCAGGAGGGCCACCAAAGCCATCTGCACCATGGCTGCAACAATGGCTCATGGCAGTGGCACACAGACTCACCCCCATCACAGAATCATAGAATCATTAAGGTTGGAAAAGACCTCCAAGATCATCAAGTCCAACTGTTAACCCATCACCACCATGCCTCCTAAACCTGGTCCTGAAGTGCCACATCTACATGGTTTTTGAACACCCCCACAACTTCCCTGGGCAGCCTATTCCAATGCTTGACCACTTTCTCAGTAAAGAAATTTTTCCTGATGTACAATCTAAACCTCCTCTGATGCAACTTGCGGCCATTGCCTCTCGTCCTATCGCTGGTTACCTGGGAGAAGAAACCAACATCCACCTCACTACAACCACGTTTCAGGAGGTTCATGCCAAGTTATTTCCACATGCCCATGGAACAGGGCCAAGACATTGTCTTAGGACAGTGTCTTAGGGGGACCTCTAAAAACATTGGTGACACAACTGTTCTTTAGCTGTACCACACAAAGCTGCAACTGCCACGGTCTCACGACTGATAACCTGCTCATTTCCTTAGGAGGATAGAAGATGAGTAAAACCCTGGGGTGGTGAAAAAGGGATATGTTCTCTGCCCTGGGATGCCTTTGAAACCATTCGTCCCTCATCCAGTTGCCAGCTATCCACTAGCTCCGCTCTGGCAGGTGAGACAGAGGGATGCTGAGTTCGGGGCTCCTGCCAGAGCTCGGCCCTTGCTGAAGCACACGCAGCTCTAAGCCTTTGCAGAGCTGATGCTGTGGGGCCCACTGCAATCCGAAGGGCTCAGCATCTGCTGTATCCCGTAGGAGAGAGCCAGCTCTAGCTGAGCAGTGCTGCTGTTGCTGCAGCAGGATAGATGTGTCCTCCCCTCAGCCACAGGGCTGGTCAGGCACAGGCAGGGACCCAGACTCATCTGCCCTTCCCCAGCTGAGAAGATGTCTCCAGCACTTCGCAGATCTCTGCCTGGATGTTGTCATTTGACAGAGGGACTTGCCCTTGGCTAGAGAGACAGACAACTGGGTATCATAGATCTGCTCGTGTCCACGCTCTGTTTATAAGGAGAGAGAAAGGGGAAAGAAAGGGAGATGTTACATCCACATTAAGTAATGACCTCTAGCCTTGGTCTGCATCTCAAGATGACCACACAGGGATTTCAAAGACTTCAGAAACTCCTAGAGAAGAGATTCAAGTCCAGGTAAAAGAAGGACACGTAATGCACGCAATTTTAAAACACAAATTCCTCTCACACTGCCAGGTTGGCTTTTGTAACTACAGCCTTCACGTATTTAGACCGGCCAAGGACCCAGAACCATATGCCAGACACAGCTTTTATTCTCATAATCCAAACAGGCTCCATGTGTTTTAACATTCTTCGTACAAAGATACATACAGGTAGTTTCTATGAACCAGAAACATACTGTTTTTGACTGTTCACACAGTACCTCGAACGGATGCAGTCCTGAAGAGCACTTCAGCCCCTCTATTGTAATAAAAGAAACAGAATCCATGCAAGGAGAAAGCGAGATTTTAAATCATGCTTATTTAAAATAAGTTTATTATAATGACATAATATAAAAGTCTGACAAAGGTCTTAACAATGCTCCAAAAGACAAGAGACAGATGCTGTATGATTTGAGAGACGATGCAGACTGGAAACTCCAAAGTATTTCGAGACCAAACTGCTTATGACAGCACAATTTGTGCAATGCTTACACTGGAAGAGGTGATTTCTGGGGGCATCAACAAGCCCTTAGAATTAAGTAAATTTAAAGTGTGAGGCAATATACCTTCTCTTGATCTTTAAATGTATTACAGTATGTATGTAATATATTTTAGTATGTACAAGTAAGGCTTGCAGTAAGCTCAGCCTGACATTGATAAAAACGTATGCTCAAAATTGGCTTGAAAAAAAGAAAGAAAATAGGAAAGGAAAACACAAAAGCAAGCTGCTTTTGTTTTCAGTTTAGTCATCATATTCTGGAATGCAATTTTCTTGTTTATTTTCAAGTAGACATAAATCTCAAACTTTCAAGATGGCTTTCAATAAAGGAATTAAAGAGTAAGTTTTGGACCCCCTGAATGGTGCAATGCAAAATAAAGTAAACAAACCTAGTATTGAGCAAAAATTGGGATATGAAAACAAGGAAATTCCATATAATAATAATAATAATAAAAAAAATCCTTTAGTACATCTGGAGTATTTAGGGAAAGAAATAATACATCAAGAAAGGGATATTAAAAATGATGGTCAAAGGCCCCATTTTGAAGAAGTGCGTGCGAGGGTGAGCGTGGGTTTAAGTCAAGCATATGCCTACATTCTAACTTCAAAGCAAGTGCTTAAATCCTTGTGTGAACTGTGAGCAGGATCAGCTACTGCCTGGGCTTGCTCAGAGCCAGTAAGTGCACTATAATACCCCTTCTGCATGAGGGCAATTGCACGCAGCAGTGTGAAGGGTTTGTTTACCAAGGGGCTACAGAGATTAGCAGAGAAACATGAATTCAGTTATTCACGCCTCCCTTCTCTTTTTGTTTTGTTATCTGGACTATGCAGGCAATAGAACAGCAATAAGTCAATTAAAAAAAAAAAATCCCTGTGCTTTCACTCATAAGAGGTAGAACTGCCAAGTCCGAAGCGTCCCAATTCAAATTTCAATGGTGAAATTAAAAGTTCAAGGTGGTGTGGTTTTACTGGTAAAATATGTCAAACCAGGGAAAAACTTTGGAGAAAAGCAGCACATTCTCCATCCAACTGTAGGTTTGGTTGCCTGCCAACGAATTCAGGTCTGATTGTCCAAGTTTACATTTTTATCACTCACAAAACTTCCTGCTTCGCACTCTTCGGGAGAGATGCTTCAACTTGACAGCAACAGCTCTGGCAGCAAAGCAGTTGAGGAATGGAAGGAAAGGAAGGAGCGGTTACCACGTGGGGGAAAAGTGCAAGATAGCCAGATAGGAACGTACCAATGATCCTCTCTGGTGTCTAAAAGGCATTTTAGGCTTCCCTAAAGCTTTTCACAAAAGTTGAACTGGTAACGAAAATAAAGGGTTAGAAGGTCCAGCACATACGGACATAGGTAACACTGTTTTCTGTAATGGTCCACACCCCTTTGCCAAAGCACACTGCAAACAACTGGAGCACATTTTGGACATACTTTTTATACGTCCAGCCAACCAAGTGACACTTTTCAAACTATCAACATTTTTAAAGCAAACAACTGTAACCTAAATCCTGATGATGCTTTACAAAAAGCTTGTAAGTGAAGGTATATGGCCCTTAACTTTAAGTGCATCTGTTAAAGGGCAACCCATATTACAACAGTATCAAGATGGGATGTTTCAATGACTCCTTAAGTTTACACTAAAGCACTTGAGTATCCAGTTCATATTCTACAATTGTCATGTCACAGAACTTCAATATGTAACTGAGGATGGTGCCTTGAAATAGCAGAGGGGGCTCCAGAACACAGTTTGCTTTAAAAAAATAACAACAAAATAAATAAAATAAATAAAAGCTTCCCATTGCTAAGCAGAACTCGACTGAAATTGAGAGCTCTGCTCTAACGCCAATGGCACAATATCACAAAGATGTGTGTATGAGCCCTACTCAAACATGCTGACAGCCATTATTCGGTACTAGAGTGCACTTCTACCAGATTGCTTTGGGATTCACCATGTCTCAGCAAGGATGCGCACTGCGCAGACATTATCAGTGTCATATGCTGTATCAGAGTTCTATGCTCAGCTATACTAATTTCACCAAAATCAGCCTTACTGCCCTAGGGTAAGGCTGTGATTACTTTTTTTTTGCCATGGCTAAGTTAAATCCCTGAGAAAATGCAACTGTTAGACATTGAAGGAAACAGCCGAAAGCATTTCTAAAGGAAAGGGATGCAAAACTTCAGACTAGTGCAGTTTAAGAAACCAAAGCAGTTCAAGTAAAGTATACAGAGCAAGGGTGCTGTTATCTGAGAGTCACGTGGACGTCTACCAGTATGCAGGTCAGTTGCTCATAAATGTCAGACATTAAAAAAACCAAAACAACCCTAACCAATCAACGAACCAAACAAATCAAACAGAAGACACCGACCTTCTCTCCAATTCTAAATTTGAAGGCCCAGAGTTAGTTGCTTGTTCTATACAATTAGTAAAATCAAAAGCAATCCTCTCTGCTTGCCAAACTGACATCACAAGAAAAGAAAGAAGTGAATTGTCTAGCAGTGTATCTGCTTCCACTTGGTCATCTGATCTATAGCATCCTTAGAGGCATAACTTGGAGTTCAGCTCTGCAACATGCTGCATGGGTTTCTTTCTCAGTGGTGGTTTGACTGGAAAGGCAGCATTCATTAGTCTTGGAAGTGCTCAATAGCCTGCAAGAGCAGTGCATGGTGAAGTGCAAGGTTTGAAGGCAAGGAGACCTTGCTCAATTTCTTCTCTGACAAGTCCTCTATATAACAACCAGCACACCACAGTCTCCTGAAGCCACGTTCTAAGAATATTCTCAGAAAGACCAACTTTACAGAGAAGAGCAAGACAAGAAAGCCTGCTCTGAGGCAGGATGCCACATTGATTAGCGGATATGCAATGTGGACCACTCTCTATTTGTTAGAAGATAGAGGAATGGTAGAACTTAGTAACTGCTGAAGCAAATGGCCCAATGAAGCTGTTAAGTTCTCTGCTCACAAAATAAAGACTCCTTACTTTTTGCACCAAATGTTGGGTCTGATGCACTACTAACAAACGAGCAGTTCTCCTGCTAGTTAAAAAAAAAAACCAACAAAACAAAATGAAACCAAACAAACAGAAAACCCCCAAAATACCTCCAGGACTTTAAGTGCTGAATACATTTTCCTGCTACTAGAAAAGCCTACACGAAAAAAGGAAGTCAATTTTCATCATGATGTCACAGTTAATTTCTAGAGGAGAGGGATCTCTTCCTTGCTCTCCCCATACCCCAGCTGACATTTTGTGGAAATGCAGTCTCCATTACCTTCCCAGAGCATTCAGCTAAGAACTATTAGAGGTAAGTTTCCCACATAATAGCCGAAAACCCTGAGGAAATCACAGAGGGTGGAGAGTTGGTTGTTCTGCTGCAGGGGTGGTTTCTTTGCATTCATGCTTAGAAGAAGCAGACAGCTGAATCTCAAAGGCTCTCTGCTTCATTTTTAGCACTGTGAGTAGTGAAATAATTGAATGGAGCTTTGGTCAAAAGTTTTGACTTTGGACTCAAACATAAATATATACTACTTAAGAAAAACAAAAAACCTAAAACCCCCACATCCTTCTGATTCCTCTTGGTGTATGTAGGAACTACAGATAGGCACAACTCAGAGAAGATGACAGGAGCAAGAAAGACACACTGTTTAAATAACTAATTACAGTTCTGCTGTCTTGCTTTATACACCAAGTGTGAGGTTTGGTCTTTTCTTCAAGCATCATATGCTCTTCTTAAAGCCCACAACGCTAGGCTCTTTAGAAAGGATCAAGTACTGGGTCCGCAGAGAGGCTCCTGTCACAGAGCGATGCAGGGCAGCAGGCCTGCAGTACATTCATCTTACCGACAGCGTGGTTTTTAGCCTAGCAAAAGCCAGTACTCCTCCTGTGAGTACAGTGACACTGAAACTTCTCCTGTATTTACAAAGATTTACCAATTCTAAGTCCCTCATTAGCACAGCCTTCTCACCTCCTGCATATGAGTTAAACTCAACTCCTTGCACAAAGCCATCTGAAGCCCTAGGTCATCACTGAGAGACCCACTTATGCCTTGAATGGGCAGTCAAAAATTCACAAGACAGCCTTCTAGTCATCAACACAGCTAGGAATTTTGTCTTTAACCGTATCACTAGCTAAAAGGACTACCTTATTGTTTTTAATAGCAGCAGTGTTAAGGAGCACATTTTTACCTGTATCAGCAAAATGGGAAAAAGGCAAATCTTACTTTCTTAATTTCCAGTCACTTCTGCATCATTTCAGATTTTCAGATTTGTAATTAGCCCAATGTGTAATGGCTCCATGACAAATTCTAGCTTCTCCTACACTTTACTCATTTCATGTCCACTTCATGAAGTCTCTGCCCATAATGGCAGCCTAGGAAGGATTTGAGTAAAATCTGCTTTTTAAACTGCTAGCTACATTCAATTTAAAAGCAAATATTATGTTTTTGTGTGAATGTGATTTAAGAAAAACATAAATCCAAAATAGAAAAACTCACCAAAACCTTAATAAACCAGGATGATGGACATGATCTTCGATTGCTTTTGTAAAACACTGTTGCAATTAGCTGGGCTCTGACAGTCTGGGCCAGCAAATTTCTTGTGGCCCATTGGCAGGAGCTGACAGGGAGAACGTGGCACATACTGGGAGCTGGTCAGGGAACACAACCCCCAGTTTCAAAGACTGGTTCCTGGGGAAGCTCAGACCACCAACCACATATGCTTGTGGTGAAGATCTCTGTAATATTTGGGGAGCTGCTGCATTAAAAAGCTTCAACCCAAATTAAGGGACAAACACACTGCATGCCTTATAAGGCAGCATTTAACTGACCTTCTCTTCTGCTACCAAAGTAATAATAACTCTCACTACCTCTGTCCTCCTACACCGTTGCAGGGAGTGGGTGCAGGGCATGAGTGAGCCAGCAGCATCTGCCTGGGCTCCATCTCAACATCCCGACCGCTCCACTGTACATGCGGCTCTCTCCCAAGATATGGGCAAAGGCCAAACTGTGCTCTGTTACTTTTACAAGGTGAAGAGAAGAGGGAGTGTACAGGCATGAGAGAAACAGTCAAAAACATTCATCATGGACATAGTCATGACCCAAAGAGAAACAGTACCTCTGCATTGCAACACAAAACAGGCTTTAACAAAAAAATAAAAATCATATATACCCTTCCCCAAAAACACACACAACACCCTTCCCACCTGAAAAGATACAACAAACAGAAACGATGTCCAAAAAAACCAAAAACGAAAGAAATCTTTGTTAACAGACACAGTCCCTGAAGTTTTAAGACATGGTCTTGCTGTAGTCACACCACCTCATCTGACTCCAAACCATGTACTTCGTAGAGGGTGTCCAAGATATTCAGCTGCTTTTCCATGGCTGGCAAGTAAATGTTGAGGTCCCTCTGCATTCCTTTGTAAAATGTTTCTTCCTGAGGATCACACTCCTCTACAGACAGAGCTGCCACAAAGTCTTCGTACGTTGGAGCTGCCCTTAAAGCTAACTGGGAGAGGAAGCAAACCTTTTAGATTTTCAAAACAGAACAGAAAAAGAAACCAAAGCCATAAAAAATTTCTAAGGCATCCTTCTGTGCACTTAGATTGCATAGCTTTAATGTATTTATGTGTACGTGCATATGTTAAGATTTTTAACTGACAGGGAGGCTAATACCTATTTTTGTTTGTTTGTTTTTATTATCTCTATGTCGATCCCCAGTTTAAGACATCTTCACAGAGGTCTAATTTTTAGGAATTTAATTAAATATAAACCCCAAATAAAGTACAGTTCATTAGGGGAGCTCTAACCCAGTGTTACACACTTCAGCGTTGAAGTCCCATTCTCAAAATACTCTTTAGACAGCCTTCCCCAACATTTCTGTCTCTCCCAGTCAAAATCTCTGTTGTGCTTGCCTGGATGAAGCTCTTCTTTTTTCTTTTATCCTTTCAGTGATAATTTCCAGTGACAGACACGAGGGGGAGCTGCCAGTCTGGACAAAAATAAACCATTTCCTCTAGCCAACACATTCGACTTCAACTCCCTGACACATTCTGCACTAACCCTCCTTCACTACCAAAAAAACATCAAACCTCAAAAAAGCAACCTCAAACCCTCATCTCTTCATTTAATAGCCCTGCAAGACTGTGCTGAAAAACTCATAATGAAAAAATGTGCATGCAAGCGTAATCTGTCTGTTTTGGCTTCAGAAAGCAGGTTCCACCCCAAAAGCCTATCACTGAACATAGTGATAGCCACAATCCTCACCTGGAAAACAAAGTCTGACAAGGGTATCTGTTCGTTTTGATGCTTATAATTTTAACATGGTCTTTTTAATTACACATAACATAAGATCACAGTAATGAGACCCTCAGCTCTATCAGCAACCAAGATAAATACTTACCGCAAAGACCCCGCGAACAACCCAACCATGGTGCTGCCGTAATGTCTTTCCATAAGCATTGTCTTAAAGGAACAGGAAAAACAAAACAAAACAAAACACATCAATCAACAGACAGATGCACAGCCGTTTTAAGTTTGCATGACAAAGAGAACTTAGAGCTTAGAAACGACTATTGAAGGATATATTCTTGCCAGCAGATGCAAATAATGGCTGTTTCTAAGCACCAAAGTTATGACTTAAAGGAGATGACACATTTGGGATTTCTGCATTGGGGTCTCAGCTCTACTCTCAAATCTCCTTCAGCTCATCCACAGCAAGTAAGTGTCCTGACAGACAGGAAGGTAAACATAATTTTTGTTTGACTAGCTGTGCTTCTAGACTAATTCTTCTTCTACTATCTAGTTCTCAGTTCAGTGCAAGTTTGAGAAAATAATATATGGGGTGAAACAATCCTGCAACCTGATCGTCAGCCAGCCTCCATCGAGGTGGTTAGCTTAGACATTAACCAAGAACTCTCTCTTTACATCTGAGGGTCAAGTTTCGAAGGTCATTGAAACAGAAAGCCTCAGGCCCTTATTAAAATAATCCTCAGGATCTCTATTGTGAGTGCCCCTGAGTGTAGCCTTTGATGACGGCCCTTGTTATGTTCCTATACAGCTCCACTTTCATATACAAAGCTTTCTATGTACAAAGCCAAAACATCTTTGAGACATATTTTCCTAGTCTTAAGTTTGTTACTGTCGTCATTTCATATCCTTGTCCTCCAGCTGAATTTTTAAGTATCTGACATTGTATTATACTTTCCCTGAGCTGTTCACCTTGAAGAGAACCTCTATATTTTGCTGCTTTAGGATATTTGCTCAAAAAACCGAAGACAGTTATTATTGAAAGAGTGTAAAAAGTCAGTAAAACACAGCCACAAGTTTTGCTGTAATATGAAGTACTCGTCATCTATCAGTCTAACGACTGTGCAATACGGCTTTTCTATCTTTACAGGAGCGAGAAAAGCACACACCTATGAGAAAAGCACACAGTGGTAAAAGCAATGAAATAAGGACAAAAAGAGTATTGTGTAGCAAACAGGACTGACAAGTCTATTGTCTGACTTATCAGCAAATATAGCGGATATTGAAAACAGCAGAAGTTGAACAGTTGGCTTAGATTTAAATACCAAGTAAAGACAAATCCCTTTAGCAAGCTGCTTTGTCCTCAGAAGGTCATAAGCACTGGTGGATATTCCATTTTTTATTTTCATTTCATTAGTTTGATATTTGAAGTTGTACAAAGAGAATATATACCCTATCTTTACTTGATATTCAACTAGCACAGTAACTCTTAAATAACAAACTGTAAGAGGGACTGAAGGCTGCACTGGTGATACATATATGGAAGAGCTTTTCAGGGGGAGAAATTGAAGGAAGAAGCAAGAAAAAACCATCAGCATGGCTCTGCCGCAGACTCAGAGCAATTCAAGAAGTGATTCAGGGCTGAAGCCTTCAGACTCAGCAGGTCAAATAAGTGCCTTGACTTCCCATGGTGTTTAACAACCACATCTGGTAGCAGTGTATTTACAGTCCCACTTCCAAGAGCTGCTTACATACTTTGGTGTAGCAGTTCTTTCCACTAATCCTACAGGATGACTACTTAGCTGTTTAAAAGAAACCAAAAAAAGAAAAGCTTTTAAAAAAGCTGTCTGAAAGCTGTTTTAAAGGATTATTATAACATTAGACTGCATGCATAGAGAAAGGGTCTTACTTAAGAACAACCAAGCCTGTGAGGGGTTTGTATTTTGTTTTATACTTGCTGTGGACACTAGCCTGACTCGGTAAGTGTCAGAAATTGTGTACTTGGAAAAAATTCCTTCTCTTCTGTTACAAACTCCCTTCTGTTACAGGCAATTCACAGCCATACTGTCAAAGAGGAGATTTCAAAGACTGATAGTCAATCTCAGAAGGAACTAAAAAAATAATACAGCAGCAACTATAAATTTGGGATTGCTCTCACTGCAAACCAGTAGAGAAAATGGAATGAGACAAAGCACTTTTCCCCCTAAGATATGACTGTGTCCCCTGCCAAAAGTATGCCAATTAAAGGAATCTTTATTTGCGATTAAATCAACATTGACCAATTATCTAGTAATCTACCTGAAGATGGCCACTTTCTAAAACTGCGATTTTCAAAAAAGTTATGTCTTGGAGATTACTTGCATCATTAGTCACTGAAGAAAAGAAAACATAGGTTCTAAACAAGGAGGAAAAGAGCCAAGCATGTAAGTTCAGAAGCACAGGAAGAATAAAGCAACTGGCACTTACTCAGAGCTGTTTGGATATTCTTTTCCCCATTCTTCACTTCTGTCAAAAACCCTTTTAAGAACTTTAAGCCTCTGTCAGGATGAATCCACAAAATAAAAAGAAACCATGTTTATAACAAAGTAAGCTAAGGTATAACAAAGCCCCCAAAGTTGCTATACAACTCAGAAGTGCAATAAAATTCAGAATTAAGGTGCCACTATCAATATGAATTTAAAAAAAAAATACAGCCACCTCCTGCTGCATCCTGAAATCACCTGCCTGATGTTCTGGCCCAGCAGGATCAGTCACTCACTGTAACTTCACTTTTATGGGGAAAAAGGTTACCTGTGATCACTTTTTCAGGCCTGTTGGCAAAGTTGCAATGATACAACCACAGACAACACATTAGTCTTGAACCTAGCCAGTCTGGGCTGATGGAGCTTGTGGAAAGTAACCACTTTGCTCCATGTACATAAGCTTGTACTGGCGAAAAACCCCTTATTCCACCTTAGAGGTTCACACTGTACGCAGATACAAGGCCATTACCTTTTCAGCCACAGGAGAGCCTCAGTAGCGGAGTTTCTAACTTGTGCTACGCCAGCATTCACTTCATGGAGCACTATCTTCTGAAGAGTATCAAACTCTTCTTTGTTGGTTATAAATTTCTGATTTATTTTCTAGGAAAAAAACAAGAGGCAAAGCTTTAGGCTTTTAAGATCAAACAGTGGCCTGTCCTATAAATACCACCTATTTACCAGGACTCTTCCCTGCAAAGGGACACCACAGATCTCCAACCACATCACACAAGCCCCATGGCACGGCTAGCCTGCCGCACTGGGGACACCTTCCCAAGGCACAACCCCAGATGCATCTGGCTGGCCATCAGGCTAATGGAACCAAAAAGAAAACACCTCAGCCAAAGATTTACACGGAACCTACCATTTCTGTTTGACAAAATGCTTTAGGTTCACATGACATCCTTCACACCAGTGGAAAGGAGTTAACTTAGCCTGCTCTCTGAGCAAAGTCTCATTTGCCCCAAGCTTCAAGTACAAGATTACCTTCTGACAACTGCTAAGCTGCAAATTCTCAATTACACTTCACAGACATCGGCATGCTTAAGCTTTTTAATTTATTCCAGAGTTTGTTACACGCAACTCCCCACAAAAATAAAAGGGAAAATATATGAAGCAGTCAGAGTTGTCTTCTACACTGAAGGAGCAGCTGCCTATCACTTGACAATAAAAATTCAATTTTTTTTTTTAAATAGCATTCTTCCCTCTTGCTATTTTCAGTCTTTCAGTGGCTACCTTCAGCAAGCTAAGTGCATATCTGCTTTACTTGCCATACATTCAGATTTATTTGGTGCGATATTCCTTATCATACACTCAGGGGATATGTTCTGCTCTTCTTTTTTTACCTTGAAAGAAAAGCTATGAGAAGTCTCACTATGAATACACCTTGTCTCACTAGTAGCACTTCAAACCTTTTCAGACGAGGACTTGGAAAGACAGTCCAAACAAGAACTGAAGCTGCAGGGTCTGCCCTGACCTGCTGTGAAGCTCCTTCTTAACACATGAATTTGCTCCTACTTGTTTGAGGAAAGTGGTTTTTCTCCCCTGGTTTGTTTTACAGTCTAAAATCAATATTGCTACCATCGCATTACAACTTTCAACCTGTTCAGCTCAGAATCAAAGTCATATTCATTAGGTGTAACGGATGTTTTACTTGGCAGTCAATCAAGTATTTTATAAGTTTATGCACAACAGCTGGATTTACTAAACATAGCACGTACTGTAAGAACAGAATTAGGGGCATTTCAGAATTCTGATCTCACAGATGGTAACATTATCAAACCTTAAATAGCCTTCCAGTATTGAATTCTACAACAAAGATGTTTGAGCTTTAGTACTCAAAATAGATGTATTTTTAAAAAAAAAAAAAAAAAAAAATCAGTGTTAGAAATAAGCTGTTACCTTGATGTTACCCACAAAATCCATTTTAACAGGAGCAAAAACAGTTGGTCCCAGCTTGTCTAGAAAAGAAAAAAAGAAGGCCATATTTTAAAACTGGGTCTTTTTCTAGTCCTAATGTCTTAGTAACAATTAATTTAATTTACTCTTTTAACAATCCTTCTAAATGGCAGGAGAATACTAAATGAATGATGTAAACCAAAGTCTGTCTTTGGTGCAGAGCCAATCCACCTCAGCTGGTACAAGTGTTAAAATACACCGACCTACAATTTGGAAATCTTCAAAAGGGTGCATGCTTACAGGGTCTTCACATCTACTGTTAGACTCAAGGGCCAAGCAGGTGGGGGGCTGCACTAGCTGGAGACAGAAGTCTTTGGAAAAATCTAATAGCAGCAATAGCTAGTACAACTGATGGTGTGCTGTCAGCAGTATTAGATATGCAAGGCATCCCATGCTGCTGTTTTGAGAGCAAAAAATTGCTATTCCAGATATACCCATAGATTTCCAGACAGCTTATACATGGGTCCATCTAAACGAGAGTGGATCCTTTACAAAGCGAAAAAGAAACATCTTCTGGTACCAGTCAAATTGATTCTGCTGATAGGAACTATTTCTATATCACTTTAGCAAAGAAACAAATTCTCCAAACGAACTGCTCCATCTTGTCTCACAGCTGGCAGCAGTCAAAAGGAGTTAGGTGGACCCGTGACGTGAAAGAGCTGCTTACCCAGAACGGGCACAATTGCGTAACATGACTCCAGAAACTCTTCTGTTGGTATGCCCTCCTCCTCCCGAAGTTCAATATCACTGAACCTGGTGTCCAGGACAAACAGAAAAGATTGTTACCTTAACAACTCCTTTTGTGGAACTCTGAAGACAAAATTACACTTCATGCCCACTTCACTTGCATAGAGGTAAAATTTATAGATGTGAAGCCACCAACATGGCTTCTGTTTCACTAGGTTAAAGTAAATGACTGCAGAAAATACACATTTAGTGGCATGCAAGCAAGACCTGTCATTATAACCAAGGAAAAAACCTCCCACTCCATTCTGTACAGCCAGTTCTACAAAGGATATCTTCTTCAATTATTGTGCTGTATGCAGTCTTGTTAAATAAACTCAGCAAATACAGCTTTACAGACAGAACAGACTTAAAAATGAGTCAATTAAGGGCTTAAAGTTTCAACAATCCTTGTAATTTACACCTGCAACATGTACTACCTATTGCTCATGACACTGAAGAAGGTAGGAGAATCATTTTCATTTCTGTTTTCCTCACACAGAGTCAATCCACTTAAAGAATTCGTTTCCAACTGCAGCAACTTGTGGGCACCAGAGCTTTCTACAGCTTGCAGCTTGCTCTCTCCATCTTCTTTAATGCCTTACATTTATGGGAAACAGAACAAAAACAAAAATAGAAAAAGAAAACAGCCACATACCCATATTGTTACTCCTGTTCATCAAGATGCTTTATATTTGAAGGAAGGCACTTGGATATCTGGATCATACAAGTTTAAAAGCTTTCCCTGCCAGCACCATGACTCCCACCACAGATCTGTCGGGTGCTCAGACCAGATTTCAACCAGTCCCCTTTCCATTTCTTTTAATCAGACAGGCCAAGCACCAGGCTCCAATGTGGATGAGCCCACAAAGCCTCAGTAAGGACAGCCTTATGAGAGCAGAGCATTGAAGAAGTGGTTGGGTGCTGCAGGGAGCAGACTCATCTCCTTCAAAGACAGATTATTTCTCACACAGCTGCAACTTCCTCAATGCTGATAAAGTGGCACAGTAGAATAATAGTGACTTGTTTGCTTCTTCTGATAAGTAAACTGGCTGCTTGGTTGGATACTGCTATGATATCAAAGGCTGCTACGTTCTCCCTGATTTGAAGGAAGATCTTTAAAATTTCCCAGAAAAAGATCCAAGTGCCTCTACCCCGCTGTGGTCTGTTTTATTTCTTCTTTTGGGTCAAGCGCAATTGTTTCAAATAAACAGATCACTGCACGAGCACCTCTGAAGGAAGACAAAGTCTTATACATCCCATGCACGGTAAGACCTTCTGACCTCATGGAGAACTGCAGAGAACAAGTCAAGAAGCAAAAATGATATATTCACAGCATCTGCAGCATACAAGCTATGGCTACAGCACATCTTACTCTCAAGACTGTCAGACTAGCATCCAAGATTTCCCAGGGAACCTGTCTCTCCAGGAAAAGAATACTTTCAAATGCCAGTGAGGATTATAGACCTGCAGCAGAACTGAGCTTCTGGCTGAAGTGATCAGCCTACAAGGAACTCTCTTCCTGCAAGTGAAGTCTGAAAGCAAGCTTGCAGCAGGCTCTGTCACTTGCAGAACCACAGAATAAGCCTGGTGCTGGGTGAAAAAAAGAACACTTGCACCCGGTAACAGCAATGAGATTTCAGTCATCCTCCTCAGGGCAGAAAAAAAAAGCCTAAGCCATCACTGACCATACCTCACTCACAAGCAAAGTGAAGCTTTGCTTTCTAGCTAAGGGACTAGAGTTTGAGGGATGTCACTGATCTGTCACCGTTCACAGGAGTGCCATGCATAAAGCCTGGGGTCCTCCGAAACATCAAACTCAAACACCATAAGCACTAAATGGCAACCAGAAATTTCTTAGGGACTTAAATGCTTGAGTGTTTTTAAAGATTGACTGTTCTTAATGGAGGGGAGAGGGAGGGAAGAGTATCTGAGACAGGGCAGAGCTCCTGGGCTCCCAGGGAACACCCAAACACAGCCACTGGCGAGACAGAGCCCCAGGCTGGCTGAGTGAGCCCACCCCATACGGATGGCACCGCACATCCCGCTCCACCCCGTACTGCCAGCAAAGCTCTGCAACTCAGACCTGCCTACCCAGGTGGGGGTAGGCTTGTCTCTTTTGCACAGGAACAACCTCAGTAGCTAAATGATACCAACAACCTGACCTGAATTAGTCTCATCTCCTTGCTTTAGCACTGTATTCTTAAGGTATTACACTAAATAGTGACACATGCATGTTGCTCTGCAGGGACTCACCACACACTACACAACAACAGTTACAGAAATGGGAAAAACTCCACAGAGAACCCATGTAAGAGCAAAATCATCATGTTCATTAACTTGGGCCTAAAAACTCCAGCTGATTCACTGACTGCGTATGTATGTTTTGGAACAGTGGCCAAGCAGAGAAAGTTACTGTTCAAGAATGATACAGTCCGCTCAACAGGACAAGCAGAAATCATACGTTACTTGTATAGACTTATCCAAATTAAGTTCAGCAGCCCTTAACAAAATAGCTATGTTGGATGGAATTTTATACTGAATTAGTTCAACGGTGTTTTACTGAAGTCATGCACAAATCTAAGTTTCATGCTATTGCTAAGGTAATGGAAGAAATAAGGTGCTTTCTAGTACGCTCTTAGTTGCAAAAAAAAAAAAAAAGGGTTAATTTTCCATAAAGATTTGTCAGAGCAATCAAGAGCGACCACAAGCTCAACCCCTCCAAGACAGGCACATAAAGCTTCAATGCCCCTCTTCTGACAATGCAGCCCTACATCCTAGCAGAGGTGATGGCATTCCCAGCGGAGGGCCTCTGGGAATAACATGTCTGTCAACAGCACAAGTAGGGCCCAACGTCTGCCAGGCTGTATTGTTACGCATGTCAATCAGCATCTAGAGGAGCCTCCACTTGTCCAAAAAAGAATTTTTCATTTCCTTCCCCATTCAGTCCCAAGTCAGCTATCAATAAGGGCAGGAGCTATGCTGGGAAGACTTGACAACAGGCAGATACCAGACTAAAATACATGGACATTCCCTGTCCTGCGAAGCAAGGTATTAGCACTGTCACAGGCAGCCTATACTTCCCTCCACTTACACTTAAAGAGTAATGAACCTGGGTAAAAGATGGTGCATATATTTACCTTCCAAATCCTCTGCTACCTGATCTTCGACAGAAACATCACTGCTCCCCTCATTTGTTTCCAGGTTTAAAGATTCCACACTTCTAATATGGGTTTGCTCTTGATGGTTCATTTCTGCTTTTACAGAGCCATTTTCACAGGGGTTCAACTCCATCTGCCTGAAGAAAGGGAAAGAATTATGGTTAGCGTATAAAACATTGCTTGGTAAGCTTCTGTGAAAACACACAAATAACAGTAAGATAAAAATAGTTGCTCTGAGCAAAAGAACTTGTCTAAAATAACAGAAGGAACCATGCAGCTCTTTGCAGAAAGTAGGATTAATGATTCAACCTCGGTCTGCAGAGTTTGAATATATTTACAATGACCTTTATTAAAAAGACATAATCAAAAAAATTCAATTTATTACAAAAAAGAAAATCACAGGCAGGTATTGTAGCTAAAAGAATATCCCCTCATTAGTACTTTAAAATATACACCTTTGCTATCTACTCCCCAAATCATAGCCTGCTTTCTACCAACAATATTATAAGCTTATGGAGTGGAACCTAAGACGCAGGAAAGAGCACTGAGGTGGGAGAAGGCTGGCTGGTGAGTGACCAGTAAGTCACCAAGTGGATGGCTGAGAAAAACAAGAGGGAAAGGGCTGATAAAGAAGAGACATGGAGGGGAGTGATCCAACTACCGTTTTTGTCTCTGCTTCCAAGTACACAACTCAGAGCATTACAATTCTGCCTCCATCCAGTACTGGTAATATTAGAGTAAAAATATGGAATGAACAGACACTACCAAAAACAGATTAGCAAGAGACTGACAGTAAAGATTTTTATTATACCTTTCCGTTGAGGTGTGACTGGACAAGACAGAGTGCTTTATCTGTAAGATAAGTGGGGAGGGAGAATATTCTTTAAAGCAGGAAGACTGCATCATGCTTCTCAAACTTCACATTTTACTAAACACAAGTTGGAATCAGCAAAAAAGCTGAAAAGCTAAGCATATGCTCACTAATTCTCAGACCTGGAGGCAGTGTACAGACAAACATGAAAAAGGTGCTACATTATTACACCATTAAAATATTGAAAAGAAAAAAGAAAAAAAAAAAAAGAAAACCAGTAGACATCTTTCAGAAGCTAGCAAGTGCTAAGTGAGACACCATACAGCATGTCGAAAAGAAATAAGGCAGTGGTGAGTCTTCTTTGCAATGTTTTCTTTACTTCCGAAAAAAACTATGAAAACTCAGAAGAAATGTGAGGCCAGATACCAGGTATGGTGAAGTAATTTCACTTCCCAGGTGCAGCAATGCATCTACTTTCCTACATACACCATAATCTGCTGTTGGCCAGAGATGCTCCAGTTTTGCGTACGTAGTTGTGGATCCAGGATTCAAGAAAGTACTCTTGTCATTAAAAAGATAAGCTCATCAGCCTCTGTTGACGTATTACCACAGATCCAATGCTGCAGTAGCTTAGAAGAGTAATAACTGCTGTGAGCTCCCACAATGGACCAATTTGCCATTCAGCCAGGGTATTTGAAACACCGCTGCCTGCAGCTGGAGCAGGCCCTGAAAGTCAATGCTTCATAACTTTGACCTATCATTAAAAGTGAATGGCCCTACCTCACTTGCAAACCACAACAAATAGCAGAGCATGTCCAGCGAAGGACTACTAGCTATAATATGGGTAAAAATGCATTCCCTGCTTCTTCAAATGCTACTTTACAAAAGCGCGCCTTACCGTGAGAGAAAAGGATGCCGGCCATTACCTTGTTTGTTCTGAGAACTGCTAAATGTGGGGATCCAGGCGGGGTCTGATGCAGTAACTCAGAAGTGAAGGCAGTATTTGCAATCTGCATACATTCTTCAAGAGTCTTCAGGAAGGTGTCACAGGTTGATTTTAACAGAGCTCCCATATCAATCCCGCTCTGTGGGAAGAAACCAACTGGAAGACATGGACTCACCACAGAAGATCCATTTGGAGCAACTAATGTCTACAGAGCCCTACAGTCATGATTTCTGTTTAACATGAATTAAAATGCTATGTGTCAGGTGCTCAGAGAACTGGCATCACGTATTACTGGGGTTATGCCCCCTCACAGCTTTACTACTCATGTCAGCCTCCCGCTACAAGCATACAAGCAGCACAGTACACTTGCATTTTAAAAGCAATGCCTCTTAGTTACTTATGTCTGGTGTTAAACATGTCTTAAATAGTAAGCCTTGATGTACTCAACAATGGTGTTCCAGAAGACATCACTGACAGAAGAAATGAAAAGTATACAGATTACACAGATACAGAATGATCTGCACATAATAATTTCAAAAATCCCATGGACAAAAAATTACTGCAGTTGAGAAACAGGCAGAATGAAGCATCACATTGCCACAATACTCTTCATCTCTGTAAAGTATAGTTATTGATGCTGAAATGCTTTTAGCAATAAATCTTTCCAGTTAAATAGCAGCAAGATCAGGGAAAGTGAGTTTTCCCCCAGAACCATGAACTGTGAGCTGGATAAACACCACATTACTTGTTTGTTGTCAAAACCTGTGAGCTACAAGTTCTAACAGCGTCTTTTAGTCATTTATATACTACACCATGTTTCTGCACTGTCTGTTAATCCACCATAAACAGTTTGCCAGGTGTCTTCAGGGAGATGGTCTGAACGTACAGGTGATTAACCTTCAGGTATTTTCCCTGCCTGCCCTGCACCTGAGGACCCATCTCTCCGGTGGGAGACACCCTGCAACTCCACACCAGCCTCTCCAGCAAACGATGTGCATTCTTCTTCATATGTTTCTCTCTCAAAGCAAGGGGCAGATCACTGTCATGAGGAGACCTCTCTTCAGGGAGGCTTCTTTGGTCAGGAAGATTTGCAAGGTTTGAAAACTTTAATTTAAGTGAGGCTAATCAGGCAGTTCTTTCTAGCAATTTTGCTTTTTTGTGGTCTCCATTGTTTCTTGACCTTTTAAGGGTTTAGATTGAGAACAGAAGTGGTTTTCTGAGTAGGATATTAATGACTCCGAGGCAGACAAACATGCGCTCCTTGCATGTTATCTTTTTATAAAAAATCTTCATGCTTTTTTGATCCACTATACACACAATCACCTACAGAGATGTTGTTATCTAGATCACGGATATCATATCTCATCTCACTACTTGCTACCCCAACACAGGGGAAGTTATTTGCAGCAATACAATATTACTCCGTTTAAACAAGAACTGTTGTTTGGGTACATTATTTCCCACAGGTTCTCTGCAGAAAGAGGGTGCAATATTAAGTAACTGTAGTAATACTGCATTGGCTAACCACTCTACACGTGATCTACAGCAAAAACAGAGCTGTACCTCTGGTTCTGATACACCAGAAATGCTGGCTTCCTTCGTTTTATGCACTTGCTGAACAAGGAGGTTACAGTACAGTCTAAGTTCAGACATTTTAGTCTTCAAGGCTTCTGTGTTTTCAGTGAACTCTAAAAGTGAAACAAAAGAAGAGTTAAATTTATTGTATCCATCTTACGGTATATGATTTTGGAAAGTTACTGAAATAGTATCCAATCTAACTCAATCAATACTTCCTTCTTTCAAAACATTTTCCATCAACGCAAAAAGATGAGCTGGATTGGCTATAAATTATGCTTGTGACAGGTAAAATACTGTTTCATTATTTACCATCATAGACAGGAACAGCATGCTCCTAGACTTCAGACACAGAGAAAAAAGCAAGCACACAACACTTGACCTTAACAGGCCTTTTAAATTGGATGAAACCCCTACATATATTTTTTTGTTTTCATTAAGCAGTTTAAGGTGCAAACAATTACACTGTGAATTACAGGAGCAATGTTCTGGGTAGAAAACACCAGAGGGAAAAGATGCATCCTCTCCAACACAAAGGGATTAACTGAATATAGATCCTTCAATCATAGAATTGTTGAGCTTGGAAGGGACCTTTGGAGACCAGCTAGTACTACTCCTCTGTTCAAAGCAGAGTCAGCCAGAGTACTCAGGGCCATGTCTAGTCAGGTTTTGAACACTGCCAAGGATGCAGACTCCACAGCCTCTCTGTGCAACTTGTTCCAGTGCTCCCTTATCCTCACAATATAAACATTTTTGCTTATGTCTCAATGGAGTTGCTTGTATTTAAATTTATGCCTATTTCCTCTTGTCCATTCACTGAGAAGAGTCTGGCTCCACCTTTTTTATGCTCTCCCATCAGGTATTTCCTTTAATCATCTTGGTGGCCCTTTGCTGGACTCACTCCAGTATGTCCATATGTTTCTTGTACTGGAAAGTGCAGAAATAGGCAGACTAATCCAGATACGACTAACCATCAATCTGAGACTTTTCAGCCAGAATTACGAAATAAATTAATTTGTCCACTAATAATACTAACATAGTTTAGTTCTACAAATACATCGGTAGCTTTTCACCCTGTGCTACTGTCTGTCAGTTTATAGATATAACTTCGTTCTGCTTCTAGGCACTGCACATCATATCCCCACTTTGTGTAGGACCACACAGTAGCATCTTCTGCGCTAAGTCCGTTTGAACCGGTAGATGCAAAGCCTGGTGAAGATGCACATAAGGCTAAAAGGAAAAGCAATTCCTCACCTCAGGGAAAGGAAGTGTCCGCTCCACCTGCATTTGCTCCAGATCACTGATACATTAACACTAATTTGCTGTTTTCCCATCCTCTGCATAGATATTGTGCTGAGGTTATGCAAGGTTAAGGCACGAGGTCTCACACTGAGTCATGAGTAACATCATGCTGGTAAGCAAGAGGGGTTTTCATTGGGGTGAAAGTGAGATTGTTGGTGAAAGCAAAGAGGTGAGTGAATTAATTTTCATAGCCTGACTATGATTGGATTTCAGTTTCCAAATACTAGTGCGCACATTTAAAACCAATTGCAAATATTTCTTTTAATTGCCAAGGGATTCTTGAAGTGCCCAGTTAGAACATGGCAGGAGGGGGTCTGAGGAACTCCAAAGTTCAACAGCCACTGGTATGAGAGGCTGGGTCACCATACTAAGATGGCTGCACAAGGTGGGGGTCCTACCCGCATGCTCAGTCTGCATCCCAGTGACCCGCAGCCGGGAGCTACTCACTCCTTGTACTTCAGAACCCATCAGCAAATGGTTTTCACATGATTTACACATAGCGTATTTTAAGGAAAGGCCCAAGTTTTGGAATTCCTGCACTGTAAGTTAACGCCTGAGATTTCTAGCTAGAGTTCCCACACAGCATTTAGTGGTACCAAAGACCTGAAGCACAGGCTGGACTCAGAGTTCAGGTCATCTTCGTGTGTACATCTACTAGGGTAAGGATGGGGAAACAAAAACCAAATAGGATGTGCCAGCAACAGGGTGTTCTTGCCTTTTTCCTTCTGTGTCCTGCTGTCGGTCAGACAAGCTTTGGCAGTTCCTAGTGCAACCAGCCACTTTTGCCTTTCAACTGCGTTTCTTGCCTTCAGATAGAAGTATTGTTCCCCTGGGATGATCAGGTCCATTCGTGTGTTATCTGCAGGATGAACTGGAAGCAACACGTATTTCAGACCAGTCCCTCAGCCTTTCCCAGCCCAACTAAATATCCCAAAACATATGTTAGATGGCAGGTCAAACAGTAATGAAAGAGGAGAAATCTACAGCCCCAAGCTTCCCCTGTTGCCATTTTATGACTTCGCTTCTGAGTTAGGGAACAGACAGGACACACATGCGTACAGCTGTGGGACAAAAAGCTATGAAAGTCAGTTCTGTGATCAGTACAGTATCATCTGTGAGTCTTCATGGAAAGGGCATCCTCTTCTGGCAAGCTTCTCTTTCAGCTTTCCTGTCCATAACTGAACCTCAAAGATGTGACAAGCAATCCAATATGAGTGAGCAGAAATAGTACTGAAGTTTATTATTCATATTTCTAGCTTCAGTTTTGTGCCTATGAAGAGACATTTGAAGCTGCGTGATCTTCTGCCACAGCTCATGAAAAATAGTGATACAACTGCATGTAGAATACCCATTACACTAGAGCTTGCAGCTCTCCTAACATTTTTTATACACTGTAGAATAAAAACTTGCATATAGATCAAGTTACTGAGTTACTACAAACACATACCAAAGAAATCAAGACGCCAAATAACTCCTGTGACCTGAAATCTCACCTCAAATGCAATTCTACTGAACAAACTTTGTGCAGCTAAGTGTTACTGTAGCTTAGTTACCTTGAATTTCACACACGGCCATTTGGATGCTTCCCTTACAACCCTTCCAGGCATCTTCCTGAGAGTCATAATAGGACAGGATGCCACCACCAAGAAGAAACCATCGAGGCTGCCAGCCTGAAAAACAAAACTGCATTTTTCAGTTACTTCTCTCCCTGCATTTCCACCACCTATCTCAAATGGGACTCATTGCAAATAAGGCCTCAAAGATTCTCAGTTACCCCTAGAAAATTAAAACCTTTGAAGTAGTAAGATTTGTGGACAGGCCTGGATGTTGTATACCACAACCCCTGCTTGCTGGCAGCTCCCTGTCCTTTCTGCAGGTAGCTGGACTACAGCGGTATGCTCCTGAGATGCCATATGTCATTTTTCAGTAGTTTTGCTAACACAGTGTCACTGATTCACTTTCTCCTCTACAACCACCTTTTCAGTCCACCACCCCTCAATTCTTTCCATTGCTCTTCAGCCCACCTCTTCACTCTTTCTGAAAGCCACCCCAGCTGTCTTGCCTTACAAGTCTTCCTCCTGTGCGGCAGGGCTAGCCAAATTGTCTTGAAGAGCAATGGGCAAGAAACTCCTGAAATCAAGGGAAGAAGGGAGCAGAGGCAGATGTGATGATTTCTGAACACCATCTTTCAGTGAAGCAGTTCTTAATAGCTCTTGAAACTCTTGTGCTGCCCACATAAAAAGCAATCTTGAATTAATGACATGCACTTCTGGACATCTTCCCAGAGAATAAGCAAAATATCAGGCTAGACCATATCCAATAGATCTGGGGACCACTTTTGCCCACCCTACTGCCCAGCCTCAGAAGCAAATTACCCCTTTTGTTTTCTTCTCTTGGAAGTACTACAGCAGTATGAGAAGATATAAACAACCAAGACATGACAGCCATCATTTATGTCTAATTAAAAACTACAAGCTCATTAACTTAAGCAGAAATGAGGCAGCAACGTCACTGGAGGAAAGCAGCTTTCATTCCTGAGATGCAACAAGCCTCCCCAGCCAGGACCAAGGGAGCAAGATACCGAAGCTCCCACACTGTGCCAGCAAACCATCTCTGAGAAAAACACTTTGACAAGGCCATGCAGGCCACACGGTTCCTACGCAGTTTTGCAGAGTGGCCTCACGTCTGCTGCCCCCTGCCCTGGGGCTCTGCCATCCAGCACCATGCCACAGAAGCCCACGCTGGGCTTGGACCGATGTCACGTTGGAGGAATGACCCCTCCTTACCAGCTAGGGAATGATTCCTTAGGCTACTGCTGAAGCCAAGCCCAACTCAGATTAAGGTTTGAAAGCCCTAAAGCCACAGGCTAGTAGCAGGAGTATGATTTGGGTTTTTTTTGTTTGGTTGTTTTTTTAAACAAGCAATACCACAATATCCAGGCCAACCTGGTCTATAGATTGCTGAACCTTGGGGGTGGCTGGAAAACAAATTAAACATAAATCTGTTTTCACACTCTTCCATTATTTCCTAGAAGAATATAAAAACATTATAATTGCCAAAGTATTCTCAATAGTTCTTTATTTTATATGAAGGGAAAAAAATCACAAGAATGAGAATAAAAGAAAAGAAAAAGCAAGACTGATTTTTATTTGTCTTGCCACAAAAATAAAGAAACTACCCTAAAAGTCACTATTGATTTGGAGGAACTCACAAAAAAAGAAGCTGATTGTTCAGCAGAGCAGCAGTTAATTGCTTCAGACACTCAGTGGCACCGAACCAATCCTTTAAATAATGCACAGCGCCACAGTCAATACAAGCCTCTAATTCAGTCTGGAGGTCCTACTGCTGCACATGAATCATTTCAGCCATGATCCTACAGCTTACAATTGCAGCTGATGCTCAATCAAATTGCATCCCATCAATCAAAGGCTGTGCAATCAATTAGCCAACATACAAAGCACTCACCTCCATCACTTTGGAGGCTGGTTAAAAATATGTTACGAGTCAATATATTTTGTTGAGGTTTTTATTTGGTTGGGTTTTCTGGTTCTAGGTCATTTTTTTTTTTTGAGGGGGAAGCAGCAACTATCTGTCCTCCTTTGCAGAACCTCTTCTTTATTAGATATGTATTAAAAAGACTATGATAGGCAATTGTTAACTAGGACAGCATACATTTTCAGAACAGAATTGTTAACACTAATAAAAATACATTTTTGTAAAAGGAAACCTATTAAAAAAAAAATCACAGCAAGGTTCTGTCAGAAGATGCACTAAGCACCTGGTACTCGCTGACACTGAGTCAACAGCCATGGCAAGGTTATCCTAAACAGCTGGTTAAAAATAGTGTGTAGCTGACAAACCATAGGCAGTGCAACAGGGATACAATCTTCAATTACAGGAGCTTCACATTTGCAGACAAGCAAAGAGCAGAGGGAAAACAAAAAACACAACAAAAAACAAAGCAGCAAAACCACATTTAGACACTTCCACGAACACAAGTCTTGGGTTAATTCAGTTTTATTCTCTCTCCATCATAAACTGTCATAGGAATATTGCAACTTCTGGAACTCAGCATTCAGACTTCACCTAACATAGAAAGTTAAAGCTGAACCTTTCAAGGTCTGACTGGTGCCAGCACTAACACAACTTAGAAGAAGAATCTACTAAGCCTATTTACACTGGTGGTGTACAGGCAGGACAAAATATAGCTCATACTTCCACAACTCATTTTAGAGGCACAGAGCCATTAACAGTAAAAATTGACCTTGCTAGGGAAAGATATATATTAAAAAAAGACAGTAAAATGCAAAGCGTGATAAAAGTGAGTAGTAGCTCAAGGTCTCAGCCATAGAAGAAAGTGAAGAGATACCAGACTTCTTAGACACTGGTTAAGGTCCTAAAACATATTGCACTCCTGTGTGAAACAAAGTTAGTACCTGCAGTACCTGGAAGATCTGATGTTGTCCACTACAGAAACAGATACTTAAGCACTCTGTGCCTGCTACGGATTCAGTGTTTCTCCAGAAGTTTCCACAGCCTGAAAGATCTGACTACTTCAGCCATTACACTTGAGGAAGTCTGGATGCAGCTATCACTGAGCAAACTTGACATTTCTTGATAACATAGTTGAAATTTGGACATAATTCAAACTTTAATGTTACACAACTCAGACTCCAGACAGCACTCGTTCCAAAGTGCCAAGCCTGAAGAAAAAAAAAACACAACAACATTTGAAGACATGTAGATCATATCAGACATCCACAAAGCCAAACCATCCGGGAGAATTACGTACTCAAGAAGTCAAATTGATGACCTGAAAAAGAAGCTGTAATTAAGAGATGTCAAGGCCAGACACCCAGGCTTTTATTATTGCTTGCTTTCCACTAGAATTGTATAATACTTTATGCTCATTAATTTCTTGAACTTCAACATAAGTATTTATAAAAACATAATGCAATAAATAGTCCTTGGACTCCTTTGATCTTATTTCAGATTTTAAGTGCGGATAGGAGATAATTCTGAAATTTCCACGTTATGGCAACATCTCCCTAATAGGAGGAATTACAGCCCTCATCACATCACTACTGTTAATACCACAGGCAAGACCCAAGACTTAGCTGCGGGTGGCAGAGCAAGGGCAGATCCCTGATTTCCTGTACAGGGTCGCAAAAGAGTCCCAGAGCAGCTGCTCTGACAGTCAGAGACATCTCACAGCAAGAAGAAGCAGCATCCATCTTTCCATCCTATGCTGAGCAAAGTAAACTGCAACGTGTGTTCACCATGCCACCACCTACCGCTTTATCTCCCAGAGCCCAAGGGCAGAAGAACCACAGCTCCTGCCCAGCGCTGTGTCAACAACTGACAGCTGGACCAGAGCTGCTGAAAACTCAGCTCAAACAGGACCAAGACAGTGTCAGCATCTTGCAAAAAGCAAGAGAACACCCAATGTACGTTCTTCGCCAGTTGCCAGTGCTGACATAATGCTATGAATGCCATCAAGTTCACACCTTTGATAAACCCAGCCTGCTCCTGGTTGTTCCTGCAGCAGCTACTGGCCAGAAGACAGCACCTTCCCCTCTGACTGCAAAACACCAGTGACGAGGAAAGCCATATTTTCCAGTTAGAGGATGCATCTAACAGCCAAAACACAGGACTGAGTCAAGAGATCTACTTCCAGCTTAGAAAGAGGACTGCTGAGCTGTGACGGATCGTGCTGAAAAAAACCCTGACCTCTGCACTGAGCTCCCTGTGCCTGCTCACCTATACAACACAAACGTTTCACACCAGCCGAGAAGGACCACTGCTGGCCTTAATGCACTGATGTCCCATGGATGAGGATTTCCTTAGGGAATTAAGGCTGTGGATATCTCCATATCACAAATGGATGAAACGCTTGTTTTCAAGATCTCAGAGCGGTTGCGATCCCAACCACTGGACACCCACACTACATATCACAATCCAGTTCTTAACAACTGATTGCATGACTAAGTTTCATTCATGCGGCCGCGCGTTTCATGCCGTCAGTCACCGCCAGGTTTCTAACCAGGAAAAGCACTTAGCAAAAGAGTATCTTACACAAGACTAAAGCTGAAACTTTCCCCCTTTTTTTTCATACAACGAACTGAAGTAACACAGTTAAAGGCTTATCTTGAAATAAACAATTTGCACCCAAAATCCCGCCTGCTTTTTCCATACAGCCTCCTAAGGTTACCCAGTATTTTGGGAAGGGCAATCCCAGGCGCTGGAAACCATTCTGCACCCTTAATTCTGCAGCAAAACAATTTGACAGGATAAAAATCCAGTCTGTAACACTCCTGTCTGTCTGTCTGCTGTCCCTCATGGATACAGACTGGATTTTTTGTCCAGGAGGGACAGCAGACAGACAGACAGAGTGTGTGACAATTCATGTTTCTCCTCTGAGCTATTATCCTGTCACCGAGAGAGAAGCTTCTAGGAATGCCCATATTGCAATTTTACTCTGATTATGTGCATATTAACAGCAGGAATCAATACTAAAAGTCCCTAAAGGTAATGAAGTTAACAGATTTAGCACTTCAACAATGGTATCACTTTTTAAAGCACTTGGTTAAGGCACACTAGAGGTCCAAGGGAAGTAAGCAATAGCTGGAACCAGCTTTAACACAGTGACCCTCTCCCAGATGATTTTTCTTGCAGGGGTTCCATAAAATCCACTCCCATTTCAATCAAAACTGTTAGGGCAGTGCTAGCGGCATTGAAAAAGCATCCTGCTGTCACAGGGTGACTGGGTTTGTCTGCAAATGATTTTACACCGGTGACCAGCCAGGGCACAGAGAGCACAACGTACCAGCAGTCAGGCATCTTCACAGGGGACACAGCGAAAGGATGAAGGGCAGAGAGGGGATCAAGGCGAGCAATGGAGGCAAAAGTTCAATAACCCAGGCCACTGCTCAGACACACAAATTCAAGTCATTCAAAGCTCCTGGGAGTTTTTCTCTTCTGTTTACACTTCCCAGCCCCAGCAAACTAGCAGCTCCTCTCTCTGACCCCTGCGGTGGTTATCAGACAGACCCAGTCAATGCAACGAATTTATGTAACGTACAGATACCACATGGTGGTATCTCTTCACCTTTATTCTGCCACACCTTCTGCTTCTGTCCTACCCAGCCAGCCCCTGTGATCACTTCTCTATTTCAGTGCGGAAGGACTGAATGCAGAGGCACCGGTACTGCAGCATACCTGCCAGGGAATGCTGCACCGTGTGGGCTCTGCGGCATTGCTCTAACACCTACAGAGGAGACAGCGGACACCGATTTCCATTCCTGCAGCCTCATCAAACTTTGCTGCTGTGAGCACATTACCCAAATCCAAAAAGGTACGACAAAAGCAAGATTGCTGCGCGAATTAAAACAGGGGGAAGAGAGAGATGAGAACGAAGGTCAAACCACACAAACACAATTATGCAAAATCCAAAGAAAATGAACTAACTACACCCTGAAGCATCCTGGGTGAGAAGCGTAGCCAGAACTGTGTGAGACTCCGTCATCCCACTAAACCAACACATCGTCTCCAAGAGCAGCTACAATCAGTAATACTGGGCAGCCCATTGCCCTGAAGGCAGCAGCAATCACAGCTGTCTAGTTCCACCTCCACAAGAGTCAGACTTCTCATTTTGTACAGTCAGAACTTGGACTACACCCAGAGGCTAAAAAGAAGGGAAAAAAATTATAAACAAAAGCTTTTTAGAACCAAATGTTTATCTAAGTATGAAGTTTTCAATTACTTCCTCCATCTCTGGAAAGAGAGGACCTTATTTCCAGAGCCTGAGATCAACTGGAAGTGTACTTGTCTCCCATCCTAAAAGGTCAGATTTCTTACATTAACCTCCCAAAACAAAGACTCACTCTAAGCTGTATCATGTGCAACTCAAGTCAAGCTATAAGAACTAAGGCTTTTTCACATTTTCTTGAGCTCTCCCCCCAAGTTTGTTAAAGAATCCTGAATCATTAGAGACATGAGTGTTGGGGTTGATGTAGCTTGAGAGTTAGCATGACCAGGCCATTTAAGCAAAACAGTTAGCATAACCGAACAGGCCGCTGGAAAGGACAGCTAAGAATAACAATTGAGAAAGTTCTGATAGTGCACATGGTGTGGGTTAGCAAAAACAAGATGTGTTCAAGGACGTGCAGGCGCTCTGTTGCTATTAGTGTTAGTGCATAGTTACCAATCATAAGGGAATATAGGGTGCGTGAACAGCGTGTGATTTATGTCTGTAGCCTATCCAAATAAGCGTGATCGCATGTGCAGATATGAAAAATGTATATAACCACGCAAGCAGACCAATAAATCGGTATCGGCTGTGCATTGTATCAATGTGTGAGAGTCCTTCCTGTCCCTGCATGGATGCTAAAACTCAGCACACAAGTAATTTAAAGTTCTATGTGAAAGCTGAAATTTACTGCTTGGTGCTGGCTCTTGCCATCTCAGAATAAACTGAAAAGAATTCAGAGCACCACTGTAAAATGAGAGTGGATGATCACAGACAGGAAGGTGGGGAGAGCGAACTATGGTATGTGGTACGATGCAGTGTCACTAGCGATGGCATGAATGCCAGGGTGCCATGCCTCGAGGAAGATGAATCGGTTAGGGCTAGAGTTACTCAGCATAATCAAGGAAGTGAATATTCAAATACCAGGAAAAACTTAGCTTTGTGAAGAAAAGCTATCAAAGCCATTTCACGGAGCATATAACGAACACCAGGCAGGTCAGTGGAGGCAGTTGGCATTTTTCTTTCTAACGACAAAGCCGCCTTTGATCCCCAAGCCAACAGCTGATAGACACCACCTTTTCCAAAGTCAGCAGCAAGCCTCCCTGTGGCCAGTGATCCCAGGTCAGGCATGCTTTACACTGAAGATCTGGATTGAACTGAATTTCAGCAGAAAATTCAGCTGAAAGCTCCAAGCTTTCACACCCACCACTGAAGGAAGGTATTCCCCAGCTCCGTGCTCTGTTGCCCTGTGGGTGACAGCTTGCTCATTCTATAAAATGGGTGAGAAATCAAAATCGCAGATTATATTTACAAGGCAGCCTTCAAATAAATTTCTTTTATTAACCAGAAGGTATGCTTAACAAAGAGCGTGGATTACAGCTTGAGTTCAGTCGCAGAGTCCTGTGGGAGACAGTTCCCAAACAGCAGCCTCCACCGTGCAGTTCACTTCCGCTCTCTCCTTTCTCTATCCTGCAAGCAGCATCCCCAGCTAGAGATCAGTCCTGCTACAACACCGCAGCCAGGATCCGGCTTTGATGCTGTCCACACTGCAATGCTGTATGCTCAGCCAGGACCACAGGCAGTGGCAGCACAACAGACCAAGGAGCTATGGGGAAGGTATAGGGTGATGCTTTTATCGCCCCGACTACTTACTACAATAAGCAGTACTGTAGTAAGAGTTACTGTCCCTCTAACCATGCTACAAGCCCATCCTTAGCCTCCACAACCTCTACCAAGCAATGCTAATGTTAGACAGAGAGTTTTGGCAACGGATGAAATCTAGGAATTTTTTAAGATCAAGTTACACGCTTTGACCGTAGGCTCAGCTAAGGCCAACTTATATGCCTGCATGATTTAAGACATCCAGATCTGGGTTTCGAGGATTAATAACTCATTCGCAGAGGCATCATATATTTGCCCAAGTGAAAAAGTGCTATCACACTTTCTGTGTCAGCGATAATTCTCCTCACAAATTTCCCTGTTCCCTTAAGGTTTTAACCAATCTAGTGGGGGAAGCATAGACAAAAGCAATCTCAGGACACGCTTTAGCAAACACCAGATCCCAAGTGGATTTTCACAAACTAGATCTGTGTGCACACATATCTGATCCAAAGTTGCCACAATTCACTTAAACAAAAATACCACATTGAGAAATCACTCTCTGGTAGCTATTGCATTAGGGAAGAGAAAAACTCTAAAATACCAGTTCTCTAAACTCAGAGATTTCAGAGGCAGCACTGGAACCTCTGCAAGCAGAAACCACAACGTGAGTGCAGGATCAACATCAGAGGAAAAATCCAATCCCCAAGCAGAAATCAAGTAACATGAATTCAATTTATCATAATCTATGTAAAGCAAACAAGTGCATTTACTACAAAACAAGATAACTTGTTTGAGCAAGCTAATCTGTCTCTCGGTTGCTGGCAATCACACTGCGCTTTCTGACCTTTGCCTGCAGAAAGCCAAACTTGTTTCCTACTTCTGAAGTGAACTTGCTGTCAATAACTGTAATTTGTAACACAGGTCTAGCTGTGCCTAGGGGCCGGGGGGCAAATACGTTGATGTGGACTTGGCCTCTCCTGATGGCAAGGACAGAAGACGTTATAAACCCAAAATTCCCAGAAAAGACTCAATTACCAACAAACTCCATCAGCTCCTCTTTCACAGCAATAACAGAAAGCCGTTCTCCTTTTCTACAATGTTAAGCTTGTTTTTTGGTGAATGTTTGATCTCCTCCCTGACTGTGCGAAACAAAGGTGTGTTCCTCATTATGAGGAGGAAAGGGCATAAGACACCTGCTTGCATATGTTTACATCAGCACTGTGTTACCAACACAGGCATACACTGACACACTGAGATGACACACCTTCTCCTGACTTTTTGCATATATCATTTACAACACGCAGCACCAGAGTAGTTAACCTTGAGCAAGAGGAAAAGCACAATAATGACAGAAATACTGTTCCAGATGACCTACTGAACCCTCTGGATTCCCTTAATCCCTGAAAGGAGGCTTTCCTGTCTCTCACTCCCCAGCTCTCCGCTACTGCTACAATAAACGCCACATTCCAGCACGGTATTTTTTTGCATCAGCGCATAAATTTATAACTTAATGGCCTCAGGGCAGGAAGTCTTCATTTTCTGCCAAAAGAAAGCACATGTGAGCCTAGTTAGCTTGCAGAACAGCAAACCTGCCATTCTCAAACACACACCAGACAGGCTTTCTGCAACCTAAGAAAAGGCACAGAGCAACCTTGACCACCGCACTTACTAGTGGAGTCAAGTTCCAGCAAAGAAATCAGAAAGATGCCTCACTCCATCACTGATTTTCTCTTTATTGAGAATAAAAACTCATTTAGCTTTCAGCTGGGGCAAATCTCACACCTCCAAGGAAAAGAAATTCCTTCAGTCTGCATTCACTTAGACCAAGGTTTGCAAAGTGTCATCCTTCTTCATGAAGGGTCGTTTGCTTGAAAGTGTCTATCAATGTAGCTAGTAAAAAAAAAAAAAGTAATTTTGATGGAACTGCAATATTTCTGGTTCTTAGTCTTCTTCTTACCATCAAAACAGAAGACAAGTCCAGCTGATCCTACCACATCCACACTCTGGCACAAACGCTACCATGCCAAACGCCAGTCAGTCATCTACACACACACTGGTTCCCACAGACACTCACTCCCCAGATCTCACGGCATGAAAACAAGCGCAAGGGGTCCAAATACACCCCAGCATCTAAGCAACGCAAAGAAAAATAAACATGTAAAACTTTCGATCGATGGAACCATGGACATTTTTATTACGAAGAAAGGACTAATAACACTGCTCGAGTTCTGCAAACCAAATGGAAAAGCCAAGCATGGCTGTTCCTACTGCCACAAACCCCATAATTCAAGAGCATTCACAAATAATTTAAAAAAAAAAATTCCCTGTCTATTCACTGAGACTGGACAATTTTTGATTCCCCTCTCAGAACACCTATTGCCTAAAGAGGAAAAGCTGCAGCAATCTTCCATCACACCAATAAATCCAGCCTCAAGCACCACTCCCCCTCCCATCCCCCTGCCACATGAATTCATCACTTGCTCGTGCCTCAGATTTTTCTTTGTTTAATTTTGATTTCCAACGCTTTCCCAACTAACCAGAGAGGTGCAGCTGCTTCAGCATCTCTGAAAAATATTCAGGCAAGAAGGCAGCCCTCGTACATAACACTCCCGAGCAGAGCTTGCACCTGGCAACGTCAAGGTCGTGGTTATTTTTCTCTGACCATCACCTTTCCAAACTGTTTCAACAAACCGCAGAAGAGCTTTGCGCCAGGCAAGACCCCACCCACGCACCCTGAATGACAAGTCACCCCCGACTCCAATGCGTCCGGCCGGGGACACCCCACGGGGACACCCCACGGGGACACGGGTGCCACCGAGCACTCCCCACTTCTGCCGCGCTTCTGACCCCGCCACCTTTGACCTCCGCTGAGCAAACCCCGGCCTCGCACGGCTGCTTCCAGTCTGCTACGAGAGTCACGCACCCCACGGCACGGGAAGACCCGCAGAATGAAAATCTGGGCCTAGCGCTCGCAGGACTGCCCCTTTTTTTCTTTTTTTTTTTCCATGCATTTTCATCCAAATCCCCCAAGCGTGACTGGATCTTTTCCTCCCAGGCCTGGGATTCCCCCGACTCCCCCAGGGAGACCCAGTAAGAGCAACAAAAGTTTGACGGGGACGTAGGGAACGGGGAAGTTTGCCGGCGGGCATGACCTAAGGCACCCCAGACAGCCCCACAACCGTAGGGAGGGCAAGGGACGCCCCAGACCAGCACCCAGTGACCGCCTTCAACAGCTCCTCCAGCCCCAACGGCAGCGCAGATGGGAAACCAGGGCGCAGGGCGGGCTCCGGGCGCGGCGCTGACCCAGACTCGGCACACACACATCCACAGATATCAGTACACAGGAAGCCCAGGGCCCCGGTCCCGGCAGGAAGCCCGCCCGGCGCGGAGGCTGAGGACTGGCAGCAACTCACCGCTCAGGTAGTTGGTCCACTTGTACAGCACCCCCTCCATGGCGGCCGGCCCCCGCCCCCATGCAGCGC
>Ga0065711_1026157_pt1 | contig 119797 bp, 58 predicted proteins | sample Hoacrofraction12_FD_59098 | JGI IMG/M metagenome (GOLD analysis project Ga0065711, IMG submission 59098) | Hoatzin crop microbial communities from Cojedes, Venezuela - Epithelial fraction 12 v2 (version 2) | ecosystem: Host-associated > Birds > Digestive system > Esophagus > Crop | place... | reverse complement strand
TCTTTCTTTCTTTCTTTCTTTCTTTCTTTCTTTCTTTCTTTCTTTCTTTCTTTCTTTCTTTCTTTCTTTCTTTCTTTCTTTCTTTCTTTCTTTCTTTCTTTCTTTCTTTTATTTTTTAAAGAGGCAGCTGGACTGGGTGGGCAAGAGCAGAGCTCTCTGCACCGCTATACAAGAAACACCAGTTCAAATCCTGTTTCTGAACAACTCCGCTGCCTGGGCTGTTTGTAGCAGATGACATTTCTGCATCCTTTGTGCCGTCCCCAGAGAGCACGATTCACATGCCCCGTATACGAGCTGTGTTGCAGGCCTGCAAAGGGACTCTCCTACTTTCATCTTTTATCACTCTGGTCTTAGCCTCCTGTTTGTCCTTTTGGTTCACCTCACTGCTATCTGATTTTTTAACTTGGTGACGTTTTCTCTTGTAGCACTGGAATTCACACCTCCGTGTCCCTTCTGGTTCCTGTGCTCTCTTTTCTTTCCTTAAAATTGCTTATCTTAAGGACTTGTATCTGAATACAGAGACTCTGTGAAAATGCATCTCCCAGACGTAAGTTATAGTACATTTCTGTGGCTGATCTTGTGGATAATCTAGCTATAAATGTAAACTCATAATCTAGCTATAAATGTAATCTCAACAGGGTGCCACCCATCACAGAGATCTGCAAAGTCAGCAGCAACTTCAATTGTCCCTCAAATCTTATGACACCTTATCCCTCTGCCCTTCATCCCTACAGGCTCTGTCAAGATGTCAGCTTCTTCCACTAACTGTTCAGGGATGCCAGCAACCCTCACCAATAAGGCAAACTTGCAAACAAGCACTTTTGTCTTTATATGTTCCCCATAAATATCTGTAAAGCCATCCAGTTACCTTTCTTCCACCCTTTCTAAGAAACAGTGCCCACAAATAACCTCATAAAGAAGAAACTGTAACTTTACCTCACACTGATTCCTTGAAACAACTTTCTGTTTATACATAAACACTTCTCAGCTTGAGCTTAGTTTGTAACCTCTTTGGGACAGGGACCATCTGTATGTACAGCTGCTAACACAGATAATTCCTGTTCCGTGTGTAGATGGAAACATGTCAACATAAAAACCAGCAAATATATAAAATATACAATAATATCTAAGAATCTCAGCTTTCATTCACAGTTGAAAGGAAACTATTGACCCATAGTGTTGCCATAAAAACACATGCCATGCTGGTCCACGTTCGCTGAAAGGCTCGAAAATGAGAGGAAACCCAGCATCCATTCATTTAAAAAAAAAAAAAAAATTTGTAAGCCACCACCCTTATTCTAGACAGTCTGATTCATGATTTTTGAATGTTTGGGATTGGTTCTATCAATTAAAATGAAAATAGAGCACATCCCTCTCTATGGCACAAGGTCTTAAAAAGTTCACGCCATTCCTACTTTGTTTCCAGTTCCTACGGCAAGTAAGTGTTTATTATTTTGTCAAAAGACGAGGAAAACAACATCAGCATCACTTCAATGATGTGGCTCATATTGTTGACCTGTTTTGGTAACAGCAACAGTTTTTCTAAAGTCGGAGTGATTAATGGTACTGGCTAAAGGCTGTCCACTGAATTGTGTGTGTGTGTGTCCATGCTGGCAGGGTTGGAAGCATCGTACATAATAGTGGTTTTTGTGAACCTACATTTTAAACTTGAGCCTTGGGTTTAAGCATAGTAAAACTGTGAGTTGTCTTTTGGAAACTGGAATCCAGATTGAGATTCAAACTTCACAAATTTCCTATCTTTTATTTTACAGACAGCATTAAAATCCAGGCCTTGCACCCCTACACTACCGGAGATCACAGAGCAAAACTTGACTTTGTAGCATGCAGCATAAAACCAATGTGAGGGGTCTCAGATGTACGTAGATGGCAGAAACAGGGCTCTTCAACAGACAAAAGGTTCCATGTGAAATGGAAATTGTGATCTTGTACAGCCTCTGAACAAGGCAGCAGGGCAAAGTTACCATTCCTTGGAGACATCTGACTATCTTTATTCTGGTTGGATGTGGATGATGAAGTAGTTGTTTAGATTTCATATAACATCTTCGCAGTTTAAAACCAGAGTGATGCTCAGAGTCGTGGACTTCTGAACTCTGCTCTGTAAACAGGCTCCTGGTGATTTTTCAAAGGCATATAAATGATGTAGGAACCTAAATTCTATTTTCCAAAGGGATTTATACATTTATTAGGAACGTATGAACTTAGCACACTTAGGCAATAAATCTAGTTGACTTCAGGAAAGTTCCTAGGTAGCTTTGATATTTTGAAAATGCAGCTCTTTGTCTTCTGGGCTGAACTCTTTCTCATTTCCCTCACTATTAAAATGAAATGAGTCTTGACTATCTGCGATGATCTAAAACATGTGCTAGAATTTGATCAGCAAAAATAGAACAGTGACAGTCACAGCTGACGTCTAACTTGCTTTTTCCCCCCACTGAAACAATATTTCTGTATTTTTTCCGTGAGTACAAAAGAAGCTGAGTTCACCTAGAGAACGCATTTGTCTGCCGAAGTTTCCTATGGGGCAGGTACGGTGTGAGTTCTGCTGGGACCATGTAACAGCAATTCAGACCAACCCTTTTTTGATGAGAATGTTAAGGCCAGCATCAGCTGGTTCTGAATGTGAAGTGGCTTCCCTGAACCAAGGTTTCACTTAATGTACACCAACATAAAGTTATTAAAGTCAGCCATAAGTGACACAAGAGAATGACCGTCCTCCACAGGGCAAAAAATCTCTCTTCTGCTTCAGATACTCTCAACCATCAGATGGGGTTGGATTTGTCATAAGCACCCAGAGACAAAAATCCCATTAGGAGTCCAAGGCCAGTGTTTCCAAACATTTGGAAAAGGTGGCCCCTTTTTGAAACATCTGTTTCCACGCAGCCCCCTGAGTCAGCAGCCATTACAGGGGAGGGCGAGAGCGAGACTCAGCTGTAATTTTGGCTTTAGGGATAAATGCTTGCTCCCCTTCTCTGGAGGAACTGAGCTGCTGCCAGCAATTAAGGCACTGAAAAGCAATTTGTCGTTCCCTAGATAGCACAACCTCTTGCCACCAGTAACCGAAGCTCCGCTTGTGGCTGTGGTTTTGCCGGCACAGCCCTGCAGTGGCACTGCCAGAATGGCGTGTTCTGCTCCTCAGCCCTCGCTCCGGTGTTGCAACACACCACTCCCCCTGCTACACCAGTACAGCTATGGATGCATCTGTGCAATGAACTGGAGCAGGGAAGAAGTCCAGCTTAAAAATAGCCTGGCAGAGAAACACTTAGTTTCTTGTGTGTCTTCCTCCAAATTGGATCAGATTCCTGATCCGTTTCACAGCAGAGCCACAAACCAGCACGTCAGGAGAACTGAGGGGCCCGTGCACCGCGGGAGGGAAGATGAAACAAGCAGGAGGGAAAGGCTGGAAAGGGGATACCAGAAGCCAGAATTGGTGCTGAAGACTTAATCTCGTGAAACCACAGCTTCGCTCTTCCAGCCAGGAAAAAGTCAGCAGCTGCTGACCAGCACTGTTTTTTCTAACACTTCAGAGCCCCCTTTGAACTCTTTCGTGGCCCTGGGGGGATTGTAGCCCACAGTTAGGGAAACTCTGCCCTAGGCTGGCCATTCAGGCTGAATGCATTGGGACCAATTTTCCGAGGAACAGAAATTTCCCTAGCTGTTGGCACACAAACCTAGCTGGTGGGGAACATGCCTCCTTCCACCCAGCTCAGTGAGAAATCCTGAGAATTCTCAGGGGGAGAAATGCAGAGGTCAGACATAGCTCTGGTTAGAAAGTCATCTTCCCCCACAATGTGTGTTGACAAAAAGAGCTCAAAACGTATTTCCTTCAGAAGATTTACAGGAAAAATTAGTTTTCAAACATGTTGTAACGCCAAAATACTGCACTGATAACAATAAATCATTTCTTAAGAGAATTTTCAGTTTTAAAAGTGTTGGCCAGCCATATTTAAAACACTAGTGAAAATGAGAGGTCTTGTTTTGAATTGTTTGCCTGTAATGTACAAAAACTTCCTGAGACTCACAGGGAAATGGAATGATTTGTGACTCATAAGGAAAACACGAGTTACTTCTTTTTATTTTAGAGTATAAATGCAAAGATCTGTGTATGAACAAGGAGCTAAACAAATGTTTGGGTTGTTAGTAGCAGATCTTTCATCCACTTTGAAACCTGAATATTGCTTTTCTGAAGCAAAACAGACTGCCTCAGGACATGGTCTCAAATTATCGATAGGAATATTCATACACATCTAGTTGCTGGGGCAAAGAGGCAGGCAAAAATGAATGCCAGATTCTTGGAAAGACTTGCATATTTTACAGAAGAAATTAAAGCCATGCTGTTTAAAGAACATTGTTTAATAATATTCTTTCTTTCTGCCACCCAATGTTCTTTTAGCTCTTTTGTTATTCAGTGTTCATATTCAGGACAGATATTCAAGTGTGTGCATAATACTAAGCAAATGTTTCAGTGCCATTGGCTTTAAAGTATAAAGTTCTAAAGTGAAGAGCATATTTTAGTGGTTTCCTGAACAGGATTTAAAACTTTTTTCTTTTTCTTGAGCCATGACCTTTAGCTAGAAGCTTTTTGAGACTTTATGTTATGATAGCTCCAATCTTGATTTAAACCTATATCTTGCAAAACACATAATAAGTTCACACTATTCAAATGTTGTCCCCTCCAGTATGTGCCATTCCTCAGTACAAGTCAATGAAAAAAAATAGTTAATTTTTCTGAATGAATTTCATGTATTTTCTAAAGTAACATCATTAGCAATTTGTTTTCGTAGTTCTTCTGTTTCTCTGGGCATTCAGTTCCTTGAAATGAGGTTTTTATTTCATTTCTCCTCATGAAGATATAAGTACATATTTAAACTCTAATTAGACGGCAATGGATCCCATTTAAAGTGACCAGAATTCCTCTGGGCTGTACTCAGTGTTAAAATAACAAGGCTTCTACCCCAAAAGAGAAACTCAGATTTAGCCAGTTCTAGCATACATTATCTTAGGCAATGCCCAAACGTAATAGTTTCTGAAGAACAGGCCCAGCACCACTCCAAGGACTCCAGCAAGCGCTCTGCGGTCTTCTAGTGGTCCAAGAACCACAGCTTAGAAAAAGGGGCCAAGAGCCAGGAGAGTGCTATGGTTTATCTGACTCCATCAATCTGCTCCAATTGAGGAGGGAAATGTACCATTAGTTAGATCAGATTAATGCAGCTCTTCTACTTAATTTACTAAGCAAATTTCCCTTTACATCTGCTTTCTTTTCCCTTTTGTCATTTCCTTTTTTTCCTTTCCTTTTCCTTTCAAACTCTCTTTCTGTGAGAAAAGATGTGAGATCTCCTAGCAAGGAGAAGAGAGAACTTGTTAAATACCTCATTATCTCCGAGGTCTCTGTTGATTTAGACTTCTAGCAAGAGAAATGGAGTTCAGTTCATCTCTGACTGAACTGACACTGCAGATAACCCCAGCACATCCATCTCAAATTGTCAGCTCAAGACAAATTACCTTCTCTCCAGGATACTCTCTTTCACTGATTACCTACTACTCAAATTAAATGCCATCTGACTTCTGAGAGTCTTTTGTTTGTCAGATTCCACTGGATTATGCAAAAATGATGGGGGGAGAATCTGGTGTGTTTGAAGTCTTGAGAACAGAGCGCACAGGCCCTGCTTCCTCATCCAGCTTTGGTGGAAGAGCTCGGGCTTTTCCTAATCTGTTTGCCACCCCACAGTATAGTAAACTTTACTGTCAATAAGAAAGATAAAACCCAAAAGCCTTCTGAATAATGCCCTAAAGCAAGAAGATGCTGTGAAATCCTAATGTTTGGTGACAGATATTTCACACAACTAAATCTGAGACCGAGTTTGGAATAAAAGTCTTGGTTTCAGTTCATTTAAACCTTTAGCTTAATTCCTTTATTTTAATGTGTGAGAGAAAAAAACTGTCAGGAAATAGTTCAAAGGTGGAACTAGTAATTGCAATCGTGTTTACCTAAAATTTTCTTTCCAAGACTTTTTGGACTTTTTACTTCATTAAACTGTAGTTGTTTGGCCCAATATTTCCCATGTATTCTCCTCAGGCCATTTTATGTGTTTTTTGCTGAAAATTTCCCATTTTCCAAAACAAGATAACAGGAGGGAAAAAAAAACATTTAGATGTTTTGAAGAGAAGCAGTTTCAAGAAACCCATACTTGAGAGAAAGGATTTAAATTATAACAGATCAAGGGCTGCCTTTTGCCTTACTGTTGAGAGTTTGCCCAGAACTGGCTAACTTACAAACGGTTGAGAGGTTGGAGTCTGCCCTGCGCTCTGACAATGCAAAAAGAAATGCATGGGTGAGGGCTTCAGATATTCAGCGTGTCCTGAGCATGTCGTGCACCATCCTGACATGGGTTGTAGGGGCTTAAGAGCCTCCAACCTGACACGGCCGCAGGGACTAAAAAACCTTTGGCCTGACCCAGGGGCATCTCAGGAGCTTCCGTGCAGTTGTTGCTCATGGCAGCTGGGGGCTGCTGTGGTGTTGGGCATTGGGAAGAGGAGGAGAGGAATGGCAAGGTCTGCCTTTGCTCCGGCAGCCCCCGGGCTCTGCCAGGCAGAGCTCTCCTCAGCAAAGCCCCTCAGAGCTCAGTCCTCAACGCGCAGAGTGATTCTGGATGATTTTACATATAAAGCTGTGTTACAAAGCCAAGCTGTTTGGAAGAGTAGAACCTCTCGAGCAAGGCACACAGAGTTAGCAGGCGATTTTGGAGGTAGTCAAGTCTCCTGGTGAAACAGCACCCCAAGTAGAAGTGCCATCCTAGGTGTACTAATTTCCACCTGCAGGAAGACAAGACCCCTATATGAAACTACTACTGCAAGGTGTGATGGTTTACATTCTAAAGGCCTGGAGAGACACAGACCTTTGGAGAAATACCATGCCTAAGCGACAGAATAGTGGTAACAGGCTGACTTGAGGCTACAACGTTCCCTGGATTCTGGGATTTTGCGGAATTTGTGCATTAGTCTGCAACAGGCAAGCTCTTCTACGGTATTTTGGGGTTTGCTGTATGTTCATAGGCATTTATGTTACAGCCTGTGTACTTAGCTAAAGCGACAGTGCAGGCTTAAGCTCATTTTCATACACTCATGTAAACATATGCATATGCATACACATAAAGATGGAATTTACGTTTGAAAATATGTTAGAGCTGGGATCATCCTTCGCACATTTCGGGGTGAACTTCAGTACAAATACAATACTTTTCTCTCAACAGGAACTTTGGCTCTTACAGAAGTATCAAAGGGATACTGTTGGGTAGGTGAGCACAGGTATAGATTGCGAGGGCATCAGTGAGCCGCATTAATGTCTTAGACTATTAACATTTAAATCCCATGAAATAGTGTTTACTAACACTATTTTATGGGTAGCCTACTGATATCAATACCCATCCAGGCAGTTCCATTGAAGCCAGTGCGAGTTTTACCAAATTAAGGAGTGAAATTTAAGTCTTGTGTTCTAAATTATTTATTTTTTGGAAAGAACAGTTTTTGAAATTATGTTGAACTGCATATGCAATTTCTGTACGAAGCAGCTCCTCATAAGACAGTTTCCAATTTAGCAGATACTATCTTCTCATAGAGATAACTTAGCCTTCTTAACATTGATTGAAAGTGAAAATTAACCTTTTTGATTTTGAAATTATTACAGAAAAGCAAAGATACATTAATCTGTGCTAAAAAACTGCCTACAGAAGCACCACATTCGTGCAGTTAACTCCCCCTCTTTTTTTTATATGCTTAAATGTTTTCCTTAAATGTAGCTTTGAAGATTTCCACTTTGTTAGAGAATGAAAGCTCCTGGTGGTAACATCTCTCGAGATGGGACAGTGATTAATAGTCACACCTTGTCCGTATCGAACTGATAGAGCTTCAGACAACTGGGGAGAAGAATGGCTCTGTGGAGGGCTTGGAGGATTTTACTTCACAGAAATAGAGCAGCAACGCTGACAAGCACTCCCATCACCCAACTCTAACTCCAGTCTGTTTCTCCCATACTCCCGCAACATACCCCAACAGACTTGTATTCTTCCTCTGGTTTCATGAATTCCTTTCTGCTTAGTGGCACAGCTTGGACAGGATGAATGGAGAGCATCCTCACCCAAAAGAGCGTAGTGCTCATTGGCCAGAGAGCTCTCCTGGGAGGTAGGACATGAGCCTTGAGTCCCCTGAGGCAGAGGAAGAAACTAAACTCTGACCTCCTCTACACAGAGATCAGTGGTCATGGCCCCACTGCATGTCCCATGTCATGGATTTCCCAGGGCTGTTGTGGCTTTGGTCATCCAACCTCCTGCTAACCCATTCCTCCCGAACAGAACATTTGCATTCAGTCTCACACTCCTGGCTCCCTTCTGGCCACTGAGAGCTGACATTCCTGGTGTCCCTTCTGAGTTTCTGTGTGCTAGAGAATATAATACAGTAACAAGTCTCCTTGGCATCCTGCTTGTGTACTCCTACTGGCAGGAAAAGGAGGGAGCGAAATGGACATTCCCTTAAAACTGCCTTGCTTTAAGTGCAGACCTCTTTGCACTTCCATAGACCCAATCATCTTCTTCCCATCTTGGTCATCTTTGCTACTGGAAATGTCATTTTCGTGTAAAAGAGAGAATGACCTCATTGAATGTTTCTCATGTGAGCAGTGGTACACTGAAATGGAAAACCACCAGAAGCTGGCATCCTATCCTGATAATATTGCTCACCATTTAATTTAACAAGTGCCTGGTAATGGTCCATCATTAACTTACAATGGTTTCCAGTCCATAGTTTAGTCTCTCTGCTGCTTGTAAGTGAGTTTGGGGCTCCCACTGCAACTCCCTTCTGAAACCCTTTTAACCACTGCCTGTGATGTAGCAGGGAAGCTTCTCTGTATCTGAATTTTTAAAGGTAGCAGTGGCCACCACTTCTTCTTTAGGGACTTTGATGTGCTAGGTGTTGTAATGCATGTGAGATCACTGCTGTTAGGGAGCAAAGGTGGACAAACTCCACTTTTCTGAAATTTTGTGACACCTGAGCTTGAAATGGGCTTTGAGCTGCTCAGAACTGCCAGGGGTGATGTAGTTGTGCTGCGCAGAAGCATGATTTTAGGTCAGTGGGGATTTTGAAATAAAAACTGTGTCTCTAGACACAATGTCTCTAGAAAATAGACACTTCTGAAGTTAGTAGGGGTTAACCTGAGATCCAATCATCACATTTTACATGTAGGTGCTGAAATTTCACTGTGGGGCTCTCAAATCCCTTTCTGGATCTCACCTACAATATCCTACATCTCCCAAGACAGAAAAATGAAGCCTCCTTTCTTTCATTTCTTGCCTGCCTGATTTGTTTAGATTGCAGGATCTTTGGGGCAGAGATCAAGGTAGTATTCATGTGTACAGTGTATAGGTCTGCAAACCATAGAGATTTTTTGTCTATTTGGGTTTTATAAACCTAGTTCCTAAAGTAATTCATATGATAGAACCATTTCTCCATCAGTGCATGCATATGAAGAAGAAAGACAGCAGAGATATTTAAGGGTTCTCTGGCTATAAATAATATGGAAAGAAAACAGGGCCAGGACGCCAACTGAAGCCCTGGAACACAGTTATCCCTCCTGGTAAATCATTAGCATGCTCCTCTTGGGTACAATTTTGACCTAGGCCAACTAACGCTCTCCTGGACAACCCTCCAGAACAGTTTGATGAACAGAATGAGACCGGCATGTTTTCCATTTGGTGGTGTGGATAAAAACACCCTCCTTGAAGAGGAGAAAGGTTAGCCATATGGGCGTGTGGTCATACCCTACTACCTGAACTGAGAAAATGGGTTCTTCCCCATTTTATTTATGGGTGGAACCATTTTGTGCCTTGTTTAGATCTATCACTACAGAAATCTGAGAGAGAGCACTGAGCACCTTTCAGAATTACACACGTAGCTATTCATAGCACCACTGCCTCCTTATGGCCTTCCATTCATCAGGATATGTTGCCAAGGAAAATACAAAGCTGATCAACCGCACTAAAATTAATGGGAGTTGTGGATGCTGTGCACATCTCGGGACCAGACCGGCTTTCATTCACACAACTTTCCCCTCTGTTAAGCTTATACGTAAAGCTCAGTTGTACAGAAGGCACATGGACTGACCTTGAAGGGCCCAGCAGATGTCTGTAAGGCCGGGACAGGCTGCACCTGAAAGACTTCAGAGGAATGTGAGCACTGCCTTTTGCAGGGGAGGCTCCACATTCTGAGTATGATTCTTCCAGACTCCGTCAGGTGATTTCAGCAAAGGGTTCCTATGGGCCCAGATTTTTTCTTCAGGAGGCAGAGTTTGGAGCTGCTACAAGGAAGGTATGGCCATGACAAAGGAAATGATAAAAGGGAAGAAAAATCAGAAAAGGCTTTTTAAGCCAGATGCAGTAGGAAATAATTTTCCAAGAACCTAGATATATAATTGGGAAGAATTTGGGAAGAATAACTACCCAAAGACATTCCATCACATGGACGTTTCACAACTAGATAGCGATCAAGCATTCTGCAGAGAACAATCCTGCACTGGCATGAATATGCCTAGATGACCTCAGAAGCCTTTTGCTTCTTTAATTGCAATGACTCTGTAACAATAAAAAAGACAACAATGTTGTGCATGATAAAAGGAGCATTTGCAACTAAAAGAGTATTTCCACATTAAGAAACTGGTTGGTTAACCAACCACAGTAAATATTTAAAACTGCACCACAGTGAGAAAGAGCAAAGAAGACAGTAAAAAAAAAAAAAAGAGGGAAAGAGAAGTGTAAGTAAGCTTTCAAAGGCAAAATTTCCACTGTGTGTGAGCTTTCTAGTATGAAAAGACAGGGACAGAATCATCATGTCTATTAGCATTACTAGGCACTAATGAACTGTTTTGAAAACTTGGTACTGAAATTCATGCCTAGTCATTAAAATGGGAGAAAATGCTTGAAATTATTTTAATTGCCTTTTAAATCCAGTGGCTTTTAGTTCGATGAGTCTCTGATAGGCTTTATTTAATAGAAATGTTTAGAACCTTGAGACCAAGGTCTTAAACATGAGCCAGGTATTTCCATTGCTACCAGGAAAAACAGTTATTACTATTGAGCAGCTCTGAAATGTATAGTCAAAGCACTTAATTTTTTCCAGAAAAAAAACTTTTACTGTATTTACATAAAACAAAAGATTGTGAATCTAAGTGTCAGCAAGACGCATGCTAAGCAGCTCCCAGCACTTCAGGAAAAGCGGATTAATTCCACACTCTACTGTATTTAGCCCATTGATCTGCATTTCCACATGTAGTGAATGTAAGGGAGTAAGTTCCTATATAGATTTTCTTCATACGGCTTCAGGAGTTCTTCGTTTCATTGTTATTCACTGTGCAATTGTAACTGCAAAATCACATGCAGTTCACGAGTCAGTACTGTGTAAACCAAAAGAGACCTTCCTGGTTCCCCTACATCTGACTGTTGCACGTAGCATCTAATTTGAAAAGATGTGGAGATTTGCTTGTGACTTTTTTAAAATGCCACAGAAAGTTTGTTGTTTAGTTTTTTCTTTCTGAATCTTTCTGAAAACTCTGTTTTTGCTCTGTGCATGTTTCTGGTCATTTCTTTGACATATGAAGTCCAGGTCTATGAACTCAAGCAGCTTATGCAGCTGCTTAACGTTAAGCATAAGACTATGAGTATTTATGTTGAAGTACTATTTCAAAGCACAATGAAATCAAAGTCTCCCAAACTCAGTGGCAGACAACTGCTTGTTTTCCAGTTCTGCTGAAAATATTAGCCTTATGTGATCTGGGAGAAAAATGTTGAAAAAGCACATTTTCTTTCAGCCTTCTTTTTTAGACGAAATGGTTTTCAGCCATATCCCATATATTTAAAGACAGACAAATTCCTAAGTTCAGAATTTCTTTAGCTCCAAATATAGAATTTCAGCATAGTGAGGAAAAGCCTCAACAGCCAGAGCCAGAGTTTGTTCCTGTCCTGAGTGCAGATGCGGTCAATAAGGATGAACACTGCTTAGTCATATACTTCCATAATATTCTTTGTTTCTATATAATAATAATCTATATAAGAATAATCACCGATATCCCAGCCTTTCCTTCCTCTGCACTCACAGTTTTCCATTTCTCGTGGCTTCCCTTATCTTTCTTTTTTTTTTTAATTATTATTATCGCTCTCTTTATACTTCTCTAATTGTGTGGATGATTCAGCAATGCTTTTAGATCTACCTTGAGACTGCTGCCAAGCAGAAGGCAGTATTTTGGTGGTTTATGGGATATTTCAGTTTTTCCTGACTCAGTTTTCTACAGAGGGCCAATAAGGGGAATCCAGCAAACTTTTCTTAAGTGGAGATTTTTCAACAACCATGTCTGCCAGTTTAAGTAGCCACCAGAAAAACTATGCTGTCATATTCTAAGAAGATACCACAACATTTCTACGTAACGCAGCAGTTAGAAAATTATTAAATAATGCCTCATATTAGCAGCTAACACATCAAATCCTACTTTTCTGTTTGTAACCAGTGCATGAAATAAATTAAAATAATAAAGATATGCAATTTTGGTTTGGTCTTCTATGCCACACAAGTAGAGAACAGACTTTCCCCTAGCTATTTATCTGAAAGTGTTTTTGCAGCAAAGAGATGTCTTGCCTAAGATTATGTACAAGGTCTAAGAAAAAAATGAGGCAGCAGCAGCCTCTGGTCCCGCACTCCTTGTTTTACTGTTATTCTCACTGAAATCCATTGGAAAGACCTGGAAATCTGACAAAGGTCGGAAAGGTGATCATTTATCTAACATTTGGGGGAGAGTTTGTTTGTTTGCTTTTGTAACCATAACTGGCCTCAGGAATGTCCTCTCTTGCAAATATTCTGGTTTCTGGCTTGTTTCTGTCCTCGAAAATCTGGCCCCAAACATTTGATTTCAGTGAGAAATATCAGTTTTGCAGGGTTTCTGTAATCCAAGATTTAGAAAAAATGAATCACGGTTATGTCAGGCAAGGAAGCAATAAAGACAAAGGTGTGGCAGAGGTGGGTTGGTCACCTATCCTAAAATCTGGGATATCAGATTACTCCAGGAAAAAATCCATGCTGCAAATAAGCTCAGTAAACACTGTCCCGATGGTCAGCAGATGAAGTAAAGGGACGGCCTGAAGCTGAACTTAAACAAAATCAGAATGTCCACTAACAGGACAATGTGGTAGCTGTCACCTGACAGTGACAGAAGATCATCTCTGATGGCCTCACTTCATTTTGAACAAGTCACATTCAAGGAAAAAAAATCTCAACGGAAGCATAAGAGAGACTGACCTCCTTTAGGTCAGTCTGACATTGTTGTCCTACTCATGAGAAAACATTCCCAGCAAGGAATGGACTTTCTAGTCGTATGAGGGTTCATAGTCAAAATAAACAGAGAGAAGAAACTGTGGATAATGGACAACCATGAGGGCTCTTACGTGTTCTACAGAAAGTTTTTCATTTTTATCCAATCATTCTGTCCACAAAAAGATGTATTAAAAGACTCTTGGCATTACCTTTGCTAATGCATCCGGGATCTTTTACGGAATACAAACACAAATTTAAAAGGCTGTTTTATTAGCTGCCTTCAAAGGATAGCATTATCCTTGGCCTAATATGAAAGGTTTGAGGAGATTTTTCTCAAGACCACAGACGATTTATCACAGTAAAGGGGGAAATATTTTAGTTAACATCATATTTTGAAATAGTACTTTGCTTTTGTCAAGACTCACATACTGTAAAATGCAAAAGGCACCCGGCATCTCAGGGGCGAGGATGACTTAAAAGCAGGTGCTGGCCTCTGCTAACAATGCGAGTGGAAATTGGACTGGGGGAGTACATGTGAAAGGGACAAACACTCCATCCCTTAATACTGTAGCCTGGAAGAAAAGAAGTCATTGACATTCCAGAGGAGGCCGAGTTAATCAGTAACACACCTGATTAGGGTCTCACAACTTTGCTCCACAACAAAGCTCCTTTCTCCCACTGTTCCCATCCCTCAGACTAGGCGGTCGGATGGAGAGGTGCTGCCCGTTGGCCCTCAGCTCTGGGGACAACTGGCGCAAAAACACGGACGGCAAAAAATGAAGTGCTGGGATGGAGATTTAATACGGAAATTGCTGGTCGCGGTGGGGCAGTTTGTTGTGTCCACATGGATACATCTCACTATCAGAGATTAAGGGTCATTGAAATCACCTTCTTTTTATGCAAATTAAATGTTGCCTCGGGCTCCTTTGCAAATTGTGAGTATGTTTCCCCCCCTCCATTTGGCAAAGTTCAAATAGTTCCTCGGTGTGTGACCTGAGTCTAGGGCGTTTTCAGAACAGTCCATTGAAGTCCGAAGACTTTCTTGTGAGTCAAGAAAATGGCAACTAACGCTTCTCTCTGGAAAAGGTTCTAATTGCTGTCCGCCCCCCCCCAGTTTTTTCTCCACCATCCCCTACCTCACAAGCTCTCACCGAAACCTGCATGGAAGCGTTAACAAAACTATGGAAACACATTGTGACTTCAGATTGCTCAGCAGGAACCACCCCTAGATCTGAAAGGAATTTCCTCTTTCCTGAGGGCTCCTGGAGCTTATATTCGCCTGCGAGGAGAGGAATGAAAACTTGTCTCCCACATCCCAAGCGATGATGAATGTTTTATTTGTGCACAAAGAAGGCTGCTTCGAAGTGACAAATACATGAAGCAATTCTGAAATTCCCTCACAGGACCAACTTTCCCTGGAAAGCGGTAAAAATGGAACTACAGTTTCAGTGCTTGCTTCTAGTTTGCATAAGGGAAGAGCACACCAGATATTTGCAATTCTGGTGAACTGCTTGCAGAGCCAAAGACGACCGACCTTCAGTTTTAGCTGGTTTTGGCCACGTTTGTAACCTTTTTGCCTTTCCCAGGTACTTCCCAGCACCTTGTAGCTATTAGGCTAGCAAAGCCAAAAAGAGTTTAAAGGACAACAATTTAATCCTTTCCAGCGCATGTATCTGTCTCATTAAAGCATTCTCCTGGAGCGGTGTAATGATACATCAAATGGAATCCATTTCAAGGTAAAATGAGTGCTGCTGATGGCTAACACACTGCTCCCGAGGCCTGGCTTAGGCCCCAGTCCTAGAGCAGCCTAGCACTGAAGTAGATTAAATATCAACTCGGGTCACGTTCTCATGGCCCAGGCACAAGTGCCAACATTCTTCCAATTATTCAAGGCCAAAGAAAGAGCAACCTGCCTGACAGAGCTGTGACACAGCTTGATTAGATTTAGCTTAGAAGCTTGCCGAAAAGGATACTGTGGTATTTAACTCAGATGGAGAAAGGAATGGCATCTCTGTTTAAACGGACTGGGGGGGAGGGGGGGGGAGAGGCAGCAAAAAAAAAGGGCAGAATACATTTCTGTAACGAGGGAAAGCATGTTTTAAATTTAAAATTATTGTTTCTCCGGAATGCAGCTAGCATGTTCCACACGTGTAAGCCGGTTTAATTATAAAATGTGGGTTCAGACACACTTTACTTAAATAATAGCATTTTTCAGTCTGCGCAGAATCTTTCAGATCAACTAATTTTAGCTTCCAGTTAGATCAAATCACCTTGGGTAAAAAGGGCAGAAGCTGGCAAGTGGGACAGAAGAGCATGGACAGAAACTGGGCCTGAGTAAACACTGACATTTCAAACAGAAATTGTAAGAGGAATTTGGGTAGGAGAACACATAACTCCAAAGATCAAGTTATCAGAGTGATTTGGCTGTGACTTTCAAGTCTAAGGAGAAAGGCAGCGTGTGTTCTGTGATACAGCCCTCAGTTTCACGTCTAATCTGACTGACAGCAATTCCAGGAGCGCAGTAAGTCAACCCTCGCGCTGCGCTGCTTGTTCCGCGCTGACCGACAGCCGGAAGAAGGCTGCTGCTCCGTCTCCTGACATTCCTCAGAGGCCTGCTGCCCAAGCGTTAGGCAAAGCTCAAAAGATTCTTTATTAGGGGAAGTTGACACATTTTTCCATGGAAAATTAACCTTCTAATTTTAAAAAAGAAAAGGAGGAAAAACGAACGTAAATATCACACAAGTCAGTTTTTTTTCAAATGAAAAAGTACCTTCTGTTTTCACCAAAACACTACATTTGCCCACTGTCCTCCCCTGTGTCTGTTGGGGAGAATTTGGGAAACATTTTTCACCTTGGTTATTTTGTGAGTTATTACTGGGTTCCAGCACAGCATTACTGCATTCATTCTTGAGATTTGTACAGGGTATGACCGTTTTTAGGTGTCTATTGCTGTTGAAGAAGCAGCAGAGTGTGGACAACTCAGTAAAAATATCAAGGGATTGCTCCTAATCGCTTACATATATTCTTTGCAGAGGTACTGGCTGAGAAGGCAAAGCTCGTACACTCAGTAGACGACACAAAGTTTTACATGACTTCAGTATTTAGGACTCTCTACCCACCTAACTTGCACCATTATCTGTATTGTTATAATTGGCTTATCCCATACAGAAAGTGAATAGATAAAATGTATTCATGCAAATGTCAATATCATTAATCTGGATAAAGAAAAAAGAAGATCCTATTGGGATCCAAAATTGTTACACCTAGGTACAAACTACATGAAGACCAGACTGAAGAGGAAATACAATAATATATATGTACATATACAGAGCTAAACTCCAGTCTCTAAATTCTGACTCCTACATTCCGGAATGCTGACCAATCAATTAAACGCTGGCATAAGAAAAGTATCTATGTAAAAAGAAATTAATGGTATTCTCAGTCAAATACTTTTAATATCATATATGAATTTCCATAGCCAAAAGGATGAAGCTTGTGTTGAATACTCTTTCAAACATTGGTTTTATTTTGAACATTTAAGTTATTTATCTTATAGTTTTTCCAGATAAAATAATTCAGATTTTCATTTTGTTTAAAAGTTTCAAGTTGATCTTCAGTTATATTTGACTTTAAAAAAGGCAAACGAAATCTCCCAATGAGATGCCTTGTTCAATCTGAAATGTGTTTCCCCTCCCGCTGCTTGCTTGTAAGCTGGTTTCACTTCTCCCCCGCACCCCGATTCCTTCCTTTCCCTCTTTGCCCACTTTTGGTTTTACAAAAAATGTATTTGCACAGCTGTACTCATAAAGCATATATATTTAGATTTTACTAGCATTATCCTGGCACAAAAATTCCATTAAAAGTAACTTTTTAGTTTTAGGTTATTCTAAACAGATATTTAGCCACCAGCAAAGGGGCAGAAATCGTACCCAGTCCCTGTGTAATATACGTCAGTGTGCTCTCTTCCTAGATTCCTAATTGGTTTTATCTACTTGGGTACATAGTTTATCACCCTCTAACAACCCTATTCCCACATCAGCTTATGGAGTGGGCTGTTTGATGGTGAATTGTTCTACATTTTTCTATGCCTAAAGGCTCCTGTGTGCTTTCCAAAAATATTCTGGATTTCTTTTGCTTATTACTCTGTCTCTCTATTTGTCATCACACTATTCCCCACCTTTTATGTCCCTCAGTTGGCTTTCATAATTTGTTTTATTTTCTGCTGAAATCTAATAAAGGTTTTTCTTTTGATGTAACATGATTGAGACAGTTCAGAATAGATGGCCTTGGACCTGGAATCAGAGTCATTGCAAATACTCCATTTAAAAACAGAGCCTAGAAGGACCTTTTCTCTTTTTTTGTCTAGAAATCAGAAAAAAGAGTTCATTCTCAGCATTCAGTATCAGTCACTTCATTTTGAGAGGGTTACTGTGACCCACATAGTTTTTAATCTCCTCTTTGCCTTTTCAGGCTTTTAAGAAGAAGCTAATTTTGGCCTTCTGACTACAGGAGCTTTTTTACATGAGAGCCATGTGGAATGTGACATTAACTAAGCGTCCACTTGGGAGAAGTAAACACCTTACACCTCAAGTGCAGCTCTTTGCACTGTCTGCCACAGAAAGCAGATGGGCACCGATTTGTAAAACTGAGGGTTGTTTTCACGGCAGAGGCTCTCTGTGCCCTACGAAGCTGACTGTGAAGGGAGCAGCCCCACTGATACAATCAATTTTCTCAACTTCATTCAAGCAGAAGAGCCCCTAAGTCTTGACATTCTGCCCCTGGCAAAATAAAATCCCTTCCCTGCCCTTGCCTTGTCCCAAGGCCACCGGACCAGTTTTTAACAAAAGAAAAGTTTCTAAAATGAATGGGGCAAAGAAAGAGCATCCTATTCCTTCCATCTCCTACTACTGCTAGCACGTGGAACCCTGAAGGAAAGAAATCCAAATAAAACTTCATGCCATGCTATGAAGTTGTATTAATTGTCAATTGCCTTAAAAATATCAAATCCTCTCCACACGTAGCATTTTCTTTATTAATGTAAAAATTAATTAATGTAAAAATGAAAGGCCAGTCCTACAACTCCTACAAACACAAACGGTCCCTTTTGACCAAATGGGGTCATTCATCTGAAAATGGTTTACATTATCACGGCCTCCATTTTCCATGCGGTGTCATAATACGTATTTCAACTCGTCAAACAAACTGGAAAAACCACAATGAAATCTTGGGCATCCTGGGTATAGTATCAGGTCTACAATCAATCAGATTCTGTGTGCAGTCCTGAAATAAAGTGCTGTTATTTCATGTCCACTCCTGCTCCTGGCAATGTCAGTTGTATGAGCAATTATTTCAGATAGATTTATTTCAATTTATTGTTGTAGCTCTTAGGCTGCTAAGCTATAGGGCAGCTTAATAACTCTGCCCTTAAATATGGAAGTAGGTTCCATCATGTTTTCCTTACGCAATGATTACACAGATCACAAAGTCCATTAGAGGTCATTATGGACCAGGCAGTTCACAATTCTGAGTACTACTTGTAATATCAAATACAGATGTGCTTTTTAAAGGGCCTACACAATTTAGAAGCCTGAAGCTCACTGATTTGCAGTTGAACTTTCATATCTAAATGATTTAGACATTTTGAAAATCACAGAATCACAGAATCACAGAATGGTAGGGGTTGGAAGGGACCTCTGTGGGTCATCTAGTCCAACCCTATGTCCTCATATTAATAAAAGACATGACAGGAGGCAAAACATGGCAGAGGTTGACTTTCCACTGGCGTGAGTTGTTTCTCACCTCAGTGTAGCCATACTGACATACCCATAACTGTATTTGTATAACATTCAGCTGAGCAGCTACACAAAATAATCAAAGCCATTTCAAAAGTTTGAAGATGGCAAAGAAGAGTTTTATGTGCAGTTTTGGAAAACTGGATTCACTCTTGTAAAAGGTATTGGACTTGGACACAGCGATGTAACAGTTTCAAAAGCATCCAAGTCTGACAGAAGTCTTGGGAAGTGTTATCTAGCACCTAAACCCTCAAGTTTCTTCCTGGTCACTGAAGGTCTACCCATTTGCATAGGCAAGATGAGGGACTCATCGAGAATTGGTTAGAATGGATATAAACCTACAACTCCTTCATGAACGGTGTAACTCAGGCTTCAGAAAATCTATTCGCAGTCTTCAGAGGGAAAAAAATCCAGATCTGAAGTTCTGATTTGGGCGCAATTTTAGCAGAAACCTTCAGTTCTAATTTTCAATCCAAACTTTCTGAAACGTCAGGATTACAGACTGTTACTGGTTTGGACCCTTTCCTAGTTCTGGCGATTTATTGAGGTGCCTAGGGAAACAAGAATCAGCAAAAAGGAAGATTAGACAAGGCAGTTGACACACCTACTGGCAAGTAGTTGAAATACTTGTAATATAATAACAGAAATGTCAGAAATCAAAACCGCTCGAAGCAGAACCTCAGCTCATAGAACCTGTAACAGCTCCAGGGGTACGAGTTGTGACCAGTTTGGGACCCAGCCTCCTAGCTCCATTTGACCCCAGACAGATCATTACACTGGAGGAGTGGCCACAGCTAAGTCTGGAGCTTTCTGTTTACCCACTGCATGTCCACTTCATTCCCGTCTGTTAGAAGTCCAAGACGAGTCCAAGCTGGCTTTAAACTCAGAAAACTTCGAGGGATAAAACCTGGCAGAAAGAAGAATAGTGAGGTACCGAAACTCTAGGGGTGGAAGCTTGCCAAGATGAATGCAGTATAACGACAGTCTTAGGAAAGATGCTGTGGCATGGTTTGTTTCTGGGAAGGGGCAGTGGTCATTATGGCAGCCGATGACAGTCCTTTGAATTCTGACATTTGCCACAACACAGAATAAAATGGAGTGGAATGTTTACAGTAGGAAAAATATTTAAAAGAAACCTCAGACCAAGAAGGCAACTGGTTTAATAGCTTTGTTGCAGATATGCAGGCAAATTACTTGAAGAGTGTGTATGTTCTGCTGCTGTGTTTCTCCTGCTTACAATTCCTGGGAGCTGTCCCAGTGACCTTGGACTGGATTTTAGGATTTTGTCTTTAGAAAATCTTGCCATAAAATTCACAGGGAGATGGTTGTGGTGGAGTTGAAAGTAACAGAGCTAATTTCACACTATTTACTTGTGAGTCACACCACTGCTCCAAAATCAAAGATATTTCAGTCTTAAAATGAAGCATGTGCATGAGTGGTGTCTTGAAGTAGGCTAAATTAAATCACTGCAATAGTGCTTTCTTCATCTCCAGTTCTTGCTTAATTATACACAGAATTAAGAAACGATACACACTAATCTTTGAAAGAGTACACCAAATTATCTTTCCAATGACAGGAAGGCAGTATACAAATAATAATATACAAATAAAGTCCAGATCATGAGAATTTCTGATTGAAATTCATAATCAGAACTATAAAGTCAATGCATCTACAGCTGCTCACAGCCACTCTCCAAGAGAAAAGGAGATGGCAGTCAGGCCTGAAACTATCGTGGTGACAGAAGTAGTGCTATATAAACACAGGACACACTGTCATACCCTTGCTTATATTTCAGTAATGCTTTAACCTGTAAGGATCCGAACAACTCCAATGCTACGGAATAAAGTGCTGCTGGATGAGTATAAGGGGATCTGAAGCTCGCCCAGTGCTGACAATTCTGTGAAGAAGTGGCTTTTTTGACAGAAATGTCCCCACTCACACCCCCTTCTTTCATCAACTAACTGCGTGCTGTGGTTCAGGGAAGCATGTCCAGGAAAGGCTATATTATGTGCTCAAGAATTGAGGTCAATGTGAGTTGGCACCTGAGGTAGGGCTCTCCTCCTTCACAACCTTGTCCACATTTCTGTTTCTCAGTGCTGAATTTTAGGTCACAGAGTGCTGCAGGAGTAGCTCCGTGCTACCCATGCTGCCTTTGGTGTCCTGCATGGCTTCAAATGCATACTGCTTTGGAAACTGCAGGCCTCCCTGCTGTCAGAAACACGATGCTTAGGGTGTGTTCCTAAATAAACGCGCCGTCACAGCAAAGTAGGTCCCCACACCCTTGACACTTCAGTGGCTCTCAGATATGTCAGCACCTTACTGAAGTTATATCCTGACTGAAGACCCTGCTGCAAACAGCATCACTGGGTTAAGCACATAACTTTCCTCTTTTCTTCTAGGTTCTTTTTACTGTTGATAAGTCCTATTGTCATATGAAGAAACACTTCAGGGCAATGTCGCCCTGCATTGCCATCAGAAAGAAGCCCTGCTGTTCTTCTCTATCTGCTCGTTCCTACTCCTGAGCAGCATTTCTTCATCCTGGCGCAAGAAAGTGCACAGCCTCAAGGTAGAAGAGATTAGGAAACCTATCTGGCTGAAAATGAACCTGGCAGGAAAAAAATGTCAAAATTTGTCCATTTTCAGCCAATTTGTTTCTCCAAATTGGTCCACTGTGTAGCAAAAGAGCCATTCATGCTCTGCCAGCATAAGAGACAAAGTGCTACAGCCTGGGAGCCGTGGACCTGGCCCAGGGTGCAGGAAAGGATGGCTCCTTCAGCAGCAGCTGCTCTGGCTTGTGCTTGTGTTCGCTGACCTGCAGCCTCTGCGATCCAGCCTACAACGTGTCCCCACAAACAGTTGTGCTGGCACAGCTGAGGGGAAGTAAGAGGGCTTTGGAGGCAGGGCTAGGGCTTCTTAGATGGCTCTGCAGACAAGAGTAAGCCTTGTGCAACGGCCTTCGAAACACTACCAGCTATCTCCAGAGAAGTAACATCTTTTTCATGAGATGAAAATCAAAATTCTTCTTGTTGGTTGGTTGTAGTAATGAAAACTTTCTTTTCTCCTTCTGCAGAGTTACTCACTGTACCCCCAGGGCATTATTTAAGTTCCAAGGATGGAGATTCCGCAGTACATGATACAAGTAATTTCCACTGCTGCTGATGATGGAAGAAGAGAGTATAAATCAGATGAGGAAACTCTGCCAACCTAAACCAGCTTTGTAGTTTTCAGATGCAACATTCTTTGGCATAAAATTTAGCCACACTTCTCTTCTTTAAAAACAACTACCACCTTCTCCAGAGTTGTCTGCATGTCTCTGTGGCTGGTGTAGTATCAAAGTTCCCTTCCTTTACACTTCATTCTCTTTTCCTTTGAAATCTCTCACTAACCATTGCTTGTACCTGCACTCCAACATTTCAGTGTATTCACTGCCTGGCTTTCTTATACATATTTCAGAGCTGGTAAGCAACAGTAGAATTCCCTAGGAGGGGGTTGATCTGGAGAAATGCCGAGAGCCATAGCAATAAAATAAAAATCACAACAAACACCAACAGGGTATTATAGATGTTCAACACTATTCAGAATCAGATACTTAGCCTATGAATTGTGACAAGTTTTGCAGCCGCCTGCGCAGTCTAAAGCAACCCTGCAAAAACTGTATGTAATGCAATAAAATGGTTATTCTTCTTAGCTGATGTTACAGCGTAGGGATCTCTGCCAAGAGCTATGGACCTTACACGTGGTCCTTTGATAAATATCTTTGTATGTGCTTGGTATTAACAAAAGCATTACCATCTGTTTACCTTGCACTAACACACATCACATTTTTGCACAAATCCTGGCTTGTATTGCATAAGCCTAAGCGAGGCACGGTATCCATCAGAATGGGTGACAAAGGTTTAAATCAAGCAGGCCGTGTTTCAGCATGTTATTCATAAAACTAGGTCATGGGATAAATGTACTGTTGGAACACAGCTTTATACTAATTTTCCCAGTAAGATGCATCATAAATATTAACTGTCCTGAACACATATACACAGGCTCATGGCCTTGGCTCCAGGCCCTTCACATGGAAGCTGGAGAATGAGTTCTGACTTAAGGTAGTGAGAATGCGAGGAACTCTGAATTATCATCAATAATAGATTCTTTCCTGCCTCAAGCTTTTTGAGCCGCGCAGTAACACAGCACTGCATGTGGCAGCCTAGCACCATGAAGCCTGGTCCCACAACACCTCACTGACAGGAGCAGCCTTTAACAATGCTATGTGGGACTAAGGATCGTTTGCCTTAATGTGCTGCCCCTTCAGCAACCACCGTCATGGTGCTCTATTCAAGCAAGCTTTTAAACTTATACAAACTTGTGCCTCTTTACTATCTCCAGTGCAGCTCTGCTAATAACGTGGGCTCAGGAACACGCAGCCTCCCCTGCTCCCTCAAACACTCACTCACTCACTCACTCACTCACTCACTCACACACACACTCCATTGTACTATTATCTTCCAACAGAGTTTTCAGCTTGCTGATATCCGAAGCAGGTACGACTGCACACAGTACGTCTTATACGCTGCAGGAACTGCCAGAAACAATAGTGGAGCAATATCTAATTATTTACAGCAGCAGCACAAAGAAGGAGATTAAAATTATTTGTGATCATGGGTACGCATCCTTATTTCCATTCTCATGGTATTTCCTGCCTGAGTGAAAGGAGGAAGAACCAGAAATCCACTGAGAATGTCTGTCTCTAAATTTTTTCAGTCTGAAGAAGTATAGCCAATAATAACAGTATTCAGAGTGCTTTTCCCTGATAATTTTCAATGTGTCTCACAAAGAGGGAGAAGAATAATGATCCTTATTTTATAGACTATAACACGACCAACAAAAGACCCAATAAAGGAACCCAGATAGCTTGCCCTTTTCTCTAGGCTTTGCTATTGTTTAAGGATTAGGACCCACATTCAGGATAACACCTCAACCACATGCCTGACTTCAAGCATTTGCTTAAGTCGCATTGATTTAAGCACATGCTTAAAATTAGGCATATTCTTAAATATGTTCCCTAGCCGGGGCTTAAATTACCATCCAGTCTTCTGCGTGCATATTCAGATAAGACCAGATTTTATTTCTACTCAGGAAGAGGAGGAAGAACAGACTGGGTGCAGCAATTTTGCCCTTAAGTCATCCTGCTAGGGGTTTCCATATTGCAATTAAAAACTATATAATGTTCTTAGTTATTGCCAACAAAGTAAGTAAAGTTAATGGAATCTCACCAGAAGCAAAAAATGACGATGCCAAATGTCACCCAAATTGACTGAACTTTCAAAATCACCAGCGTTTCCCAATGTTGCTTTCCCAGATTTCCGTGTCAGAATTACGAAACCTTGCAGCTGAAACTAGAGCAGCAGCTAAAGAAATCTCAGGACGTGGCCAACTCCCACCTGCTAATGCTTCTGTGAATCAGAGAAACCTCCTGCTTACTCAAAAAACAATTAATCGCTATTATCCCCAAGTAACAATCTTTACCTACTCTTAAGTATATTAAGAAATTCTTTATGTTTACCTACACTTAATAGTACTCCTCTTCTTCTGCCTAATTTTGCTTTAAACTTTGCTTAATTTTTGTTGATCTGACAGTCATACATTTCTACATCTATCTTGATGAAGTACTTACAGCGGACTGTTCTTGAAAGTGGAGGAAACTCACAAAATTTGATGTCTGATTCGAAACTTTTAAACTATTTCATAAAGAAAAATCTCTCTCCCTACTTATTTCCCTGGAATTTTAATGTGGGGCATTCTAGTTTTAGACAGCAATGACTCCAATCAAGCCAATGCTTTATGTACTTCTCAGCTGGAAGGAAAAGAACGCTTGGCAAAAAATATTTTTCAAATGTGTGCCCAAGCTTTTGTTGAGTGAGATATTGCAAATTCCCATTGAGATCAGAGTGAAACTTGGGGCAAGGTGATTTGCCATCTCACCCACTTCCTTACTGTTAGCCACCTTGTTCTGTTTATTTGTTTCCATTCTGCCATGGAAAAAGAAATGCATTTAGGTATCTACTTTCTCAGTTTAGTAGCCCAAATATACTGAAGTGGCAATTCAATACATCCAATGAGATGAAGTTAGGGCCAGACTAATGATATACAGCCCTCTGAGTAAGCTGAAGATATCTGATGGCATTGTGCAGATATTGCATATAATATATGTCTATATATGATATAATATATAACTATTAATATCTAGTCAGAGATAACATGAAAAACCAGTCAAACCTGAATTAGACAAAGATCGTATCATGCTGGCATCATATGAGCAAAGATTAGGAGACCCTCCAGCCCCAGGAAGCTTCTCGCTGTACCCCCCCAGCTCCATTACATTTTGTGACTTTTGTGTGAGGTCATTCTGGTCTTTTAGATTGAGCTTTCTCTGGGCTCTTTATATATCATATACTGTGCTCGCTAAAGGGCACCACTGCGGTTCAAACACTCTGGCAGTATTTTACAGGAGCAGAAGAAGAAAATGCGCAATAGTGAGACCAAGCCAAACTCATACCATTTAAAAAAGTTTACTTGGCTCTTAACTGACCACATAAGTAATCAAGGGTTAAATCTTCTGTCTCCTTTAGGAGACCTACAAATGGTGTAAAGGGAGAGAAATTCAATTCAGCAGCCACAGAACAAGTAGTACATTAGCATGCTGTATTAAAGACAGATTGAGTATTTCAAACTGAATTCTTTTGCTTGACGAAAACACCCCTTTTAGCTAGTGTGTATGATTTGATTATCATGACAAATTTTACAAATACTGCCAGTGTGAATACAAAAATATCTGTCTCAAAAGCATCTCTATTGCAATAATGCAATCAACTAGTTTGATGTAACATGACCATTTTATAACAATATTTGTGAAGTTTTTGTCCCATAACATGAAGCTTTTCATTTTTTTCACTCTTGTTTGCATATAGACATACATAGTGTGAAGTGAGATACTATGAAAAACCGTATATAGGGCACCTGAATGAGTACCAAGTCATTTCCTTTCACTATTAGGTGAGAAAAATTCTAGTGATCAAGACCTTCTTGCAGAGACTTCAGATCAGCCAGTATATATGCCTGTGCCTCTTCTTAAGCTCTTGAATAACGCAGCTGAAACCAAAGGAAATATTTATGATCTGGAAGTTAGAAGCACGTTGAATACTTTTGCTGTCTTTCCAAAGAAGTGCTATTGAAAAATGTTTTGTCAATAGTAAACTCAGAACAGGGTAGTCCTACCGAGTGAGTAAGTGGGCAGGAACATATCAGCACACGGTGAGAAATGGTAGAAGGTTTTTAGCCATGTCCACAGCTTGAGAAATTCCAATCCCTATAATAGAGCCATGCTGATTTCTACCAATTAAAGATCTAGCCCTTTATTTTCTTTTTGATATATTTTCCCCTAACACATATATAATATTTTCCCAAAGGTAAAAGCAGCTTCAAAGCATTTTTAGAGGAACATTAAAGAGGAGGAAGTTGTAACACTGACTGCCATTATTTTATCTTGGACTTAACTGCAATTAAAAAGAATATAAAATGTTGTTGCTACCCTGGACACATACTTTTACATTTTTAGCCTTGGAAAAACACAGACTCTGACTCCTTGTGTCAGAGTAAGGGCCTCCGCACATTGTCCCTGCATTACGCTTTTTGATCCTGTTAAAAAATGTTACCCTGTGCTGCTCCATGCATCAAAGGAACGCTTGTACACACTGGGATCTGTTTCAGCCCTTAGGCAATGAGACCAAAAGACCCTTCTCATAAATTCTAATTCAAAAGTTTTTAGTTATCAAGAGGAAGTTTCCAATTGCTCTCTCACATGTGGGAAAATATGTAAGCTACTGAGAGGACCTTTTGTCTGCGACTTTAATGGGGGCAATTTGCAAGGGGGAGTGCAAAGGTTCTAATATGCAGTGTGCACAGACAGTAAGCAGGCACATACTTGGTATTTAATGAAGTTCCATGAATCATTAGCCATACAATAACCATAGGGTTCTATAAATCACCTGCAAAGATTTTTAGGCCAATAAGCTGAGCAGCGCAGTGGCAGAGTGGAGCACCTCAAGGAGACCGGGAAGCAGGAGGAGGAAGGAAAAGAAAAAGATAAAAGCGGGGCACACAATGTATTATCTCTTAGCTCGCCTGCCAATCCAAAATTGAATCCTGTTGGTTTAACTTGTTGGCTTTACAGGAAAACAAGGCAATAAAATGAAACTTGTCCTAATAAAAAACACCAGGATTTGCAAGAGGAGAATGTAGCTGGAAGATCACGTGTATTTTAGACATCCGAACTGGAAAATATGTGTGAGGGAACATTCAATTTTCTTTATTTTCTTCCTTTTTTTTTTTTTTTTACTTTTCTTTGTTAATTCACCCTGCTGATGAAACAGCTCTTCTGGAATTCCATTCCTTTAAAAACATCAAACCATATCTGTACAGCTAAACAAAAGCTTGATTTGTTCCAATTAGCAAAAATGTAAATGTTATTTGCAAGACAGATGCTCATGAGTGGTTTTCTTACGCTGCAGTATATTCTAGTAGCATATAGCTCTGTACCTAACCCGAAAAGACTGTTTTGCTGTAATTATGCAGGAAACAAGCTTCCCACTGTGTTTAAAAAAGCAGAATGGCCATGATCCTCTGCTAAGGCCAATATCCATTTTAGCTGTTTGGGAGGCCAGAGAGCGGATTGTCTTGGTTGCTGAAGTCCCTGCTGCAACACACTACAGCAGAGCAGTGGCATCTCACTCCTTCTCTCATACTCGCATATATTCTAAGGTGCCATACAGTAAGAAGTCACCCAGGCTCATTTATTATTCTTTTTTAATATTTGCAATCTTGGAAAATCATGGAAAGAGATCACCCTAGCACTGGCAACTGGCCATGCCATCTGTTAGGACAAGCAAAAAAAAAAATTTAATATTTGGGATTAGTACTGTGTCTTGCTAGCTTCAGAAATCTTTAAAATTGGGAGCCATAACGACCCAATTCATGCCCAGTGGAAGGACACCAGGAACAACACTTTAACACATCGTTTTCATTTGCCCTTCAGTGAAAGTTGGAGCCTAAGCCAGTCAGACCATAAGCCTAACCACAACACAGGCCCCCCTCAGCTAGCAGGACAAATTAAAACGGAGAGGCAACACTGCAACATTAGCTCAACTCCCACACTTTGTCTGCGTTTTCCCTCTCACCCCTATTTGGAGACTGGTTATAAAATTCAAACGGCCGCAATTGGGTCTCAAGGTGGCATCCTGCCTGACTTGCCCACAGCGTGCTGGTGGGTGAGATAAAAGGAGGTGACGGCGCCCTGTTAATGCATTTATGTTTAAATACCACCACTGCAAGCTAGTATATTCAATAGTTTCCAGCTAGTCCCTCATGATCATTTGTCCACATCACAATAAAACCACCACACAGCATGCTTGCCTGTCTCTGCCCAAGAGAGGCCCCAGTACTAAAACAGCAGGGAGGTTGCAGGTAAAGAATCCAAATAAATTAGCGGAGCAGTATGTCTAGAGTGCTTGACTGCCTGCACTGTGCCAAGATCTAGACTTGAGATTAGCTTTCCATCCAATCCATCACTTCGGGTACCGGGGTAGGGGTAAAGGGGGGAAAGATGGGTGGGAAACTTGGCAAGGAAATTGAACGTCGGAAAACTAAAAGATAGATACTGCCATAACCATTGCAAGACATACTACAAGACATAAAAGAGCCTTTTATTGTGACTATTCTCCATCCTGAAAGTGACACGGATAGCAATAAAACGACAAAACCACCAGTGTGATTCCTAAGCTGAGATCAATTTAAGAGCTTGGTTTGAAAGAATGATCACTGAATTTTAATTCACACAAGATATTCCAAGTTATAATGCAAAAATAGCGCAACAAACCCCACAAACACTTTCTGTGATACAGCTGCAAAAAACCAAATGCTAAACAACTCACAATTTATACCTATTTGATACAATTTTAAATAGCTATAGTTCATCAACAGAATTGCTACGTTTCCATTTTTTAAGTTTATTTGCTGAAAATTATGCCCATTGAGTAAAGAAAGTTCTCTTCTTGGGCAGCTTTTAAATTTGATATTCAAAGCTGAACTTTAACCTGAGGGAAAGAACGATTTCATTGACTCTGGGGCAGTGGGGAGGGAAGGAAGGACTGAAAGGAGGAGGAATGTTTGAGAGGAGTAACATCACGCAAACTGAAACTTCAGTATTTTCAGATGAATTTAGATGGAAAATATTCAGCAGTTTTACCCAATCCTAGTTCTGCCCATTTCAATCAGTCTTGTCTTCTGATAATCCCTTCTCCTTTCACTGAAAGAAGAGGCACTTAATCACTTAGTGCAGATAGATTGCTAGGAGGTTTAATTAAAACAACTTATTTTAAGCAATCTTAAACAAGAGGTAAAGGTATTTATTATTCTAACATTTGGAGTGGTATAGGATAGAGCAGAGGAATAACAACCTCTCTTGGTACTTGGTATCAGATTGCTCCTTTTATGAGCCATACGGTAGTGATTAGGAAGCTTAGTACCTAAAGTTTGTGTAGAGCACTGAAGCACACTGTTAGGATTTTTTTTCCATGTTTCTAAGATTCTGCTCCCCAGCAGCAATGCAGAAGACAGCAGTAGGATGCATGGAATAATGTTTACGACCGAAGTCATTAGTAGTGCAATGTCACCTCTTTGCAGGGAGCTCCCACTCGCTGCTTTTGTAGAGGAAGGTGTGTGCTCGCCTGTGTGTGGGCAAGCTGGTGCATGTGTGCTCATCAATGTCTTTCTAGACTGATGGCCTGAAATAATACCCGTGCATCCAAACACTTCCTGCTGCCAAGGGAATTCTGACCCACCTCCAAATGTTGCAACTGATCTGAATTTGAATTTCAGTAACAAGTTAATCTAAATGTCTGGATCACAATCCCATCTTTTTTCCACATTTGCAAACATTTGCCTCCAGATCTGGACTCGAACTTGCTAACCCTGCCCAATCCCTATTTCAGTCTTTGGCATTTCTTGCGCTGAATTACACAAACACATGCATAAAAGTGACCTGGATTTTCAGCTGTTATTCACAAGCTCATTTACAAGCAGGTATAGAACATGACAGGTCATTTTTCTGTTAAACCACAAAAAGGCAGAACTCACAAGTCCAACTAGCAGCAATGTCAAGAGATACAAGGAAATAAGATGCTCCACATTATAGTCTGTTACGTTTGTATAAGAGTATTTTTTGTCCAGATGAGATTTCTAGGCTAGGAAACTGTGCTTACTTAACTTAAGTCCATTTATTGCAAGTATGTCAGTACCATGCCTTGGATGTTTAAGGGATGTATTTGTGTCGGGGAATGAATGAAGGAATGTATACAGCTTTCTCCTTGGGAGGACTTCAGCTGAGATGGCTGGATGAAACCTAGGCCTCAAAACATCCCCTTGAAAAATTCCCCCTGATTTCACTGGGACTAGGACTTCACCTTTTCACTTATCTGGAGGCTTCGGTCATTGCCAATTCTGCTGTGATAATCGTTGCAGATGAATGAAGTAACTCCAATTTGTAGCATTTAATAACACAGCAACACAGTGGCTAAAACTAGATTCAGTGTCTGAGTCAGTTAAGCCTTAATTTAAACACTCGAAGACTGTGTATTTTGAGTGTGGGCCAAGTATTGTTCATGCCGAAATTATATGATAGAAGCCATGCTAAGATGTCAGCTCCAGCTAAGCACTAGAACGCAGTGTCGCGTGTGGAATGCCCAGACTTGTACTAGTCCTTAGCCCAAGTTCAGTTGCACGCCCAGCTGGGGACATCAGTCCTCGTGGCAGTACCCTGTGGTCAGCACTGGGCAAACGAGTCGGCAACGGGGCCGTGACGCCGCATGGGACAGGGTCAGCAGGACCTGTAAGGTTGAGCTGATCCCACTGCCGGGGTGTCTGCAGGCGCTTGAGCAAGGAGCCTGTGCCCAGCCGTGCTCCACCAGGATGCTCGTCTCCAGGCCCTTTCCTGACCAAGCACCTTTTGTCTCGGTGCAGCATCCCAGCTAAGCGTGGGATTCGCAAGCCAGCAGCGTGCCAGGCTCTGCACTGGCAAACAGCCGTGGAGGGAGTTGCAGGCCACCCTTCCAATGGCAGCAGGAGCCCACAGCACACACCTCTGCCCAGATGGCAATCTGGTGCCACCCCAAGGAGACCTAGCTGGGGACGCCGACTTTAAACAACCTCCCAAGCACTTATTGCCATTTTTGCATTATTCCAAGATAAAAGGGGCACTTCAGACCTGGGAAGTTAAAGGTTTGTATTAAAAATCGACTGTCTGCCTTGAAAATTATGGAGCTTGACAGATGGAGGATGAAAGGCTGCAGCAGAAGAAAAACATAGGCCACCACCCTTGACACCGCTGACCACCCCGTGGCTGACAGCTTCTTCCCACAGCCTCGCTCTCTAAAGCGCTTCCCACTTTAAGGAAATGTATCAGAACACAGGAGTTTATCTGCCCTGACCTCTACCCCCAAACTGAACCCTCTTTCATGTTAATTCTCTTCACAAAACCCACCGCATGTAAGGTCCCTGCAGTGCTTTGGCTTATTTGGTTCTCATTATTCGGTAGTGGTGGTTGTTGCTGTTACCTTGTAGCAGACGAAGCGCTGATCAAGAAATTCTTGACGCACATTAAAAGTGATGATTGGTTTGCTGCTTTCGATGGGTTTAAGGCAGAGAGCAAGCCACATGCAGTTATCGGGGAAGCTTTTAAGAAATAAGAAGAAATGAGAATTTCCTTTCTAAATATCAAGACAAAAGAACAAACTTCTGCGATAGGAAGGCTGCCAGGATTCCTCTGCTAGAAGCACGTATTGGGGTTTCCCGTTTAGGTGGTACCTTTCCACATTTACAGCTTAACAGTTCAGAAGCAAAGTATTTCAGGCCTTGATCCTCTGGCACAAATCATACAAATCAAAATATTTCTATTTATAATTAAGCTTAGGTTCCCCAAAACAAGGCAGGCATTAGGGAAATGAGCTAAAATGAGGGAAATACTATATTCACACAGACAGTAGTATCTGGAATCATTTTTTCCAGCAGACCACAATCGCTCTGATGCTGAACTATTTTAGCTGATTTCCATTCTTTCACTGACCAAAATAACGTTCCAAACAACACCCCACAATTATACAAGGGAACTTCAGAAGGGCACTGTAGCGTAACTTTAAATCCATCTAGCAGTTCCGACAATATAAGTGAGGTCACAGCACAGCTGAAGAAAATTCATTCTTAAATACGAATGAATGCTTACAAGACTATTTTTTTTTCCCCTGCAGAGTTGAATTTCTGCAGATGATTCTCCTCTGTTGCTGACGCTTAGAAGATACACACAAATCTGGGAGTGGAGGAGGGGACCCTCACGCTGAACAGGAAGAACCGAAATAATAATTAAGATACCAGACTGTAACACGGGAAGGGAGAATGTAATTCCCAGATTTTCCCTAGTTTTCTGTGTGTCCTAGAGCTGCTCCTCAAAGGGACTGGGAGCAGTAGCTGGCACCATGGGAAGAAGCCACAAGCAGGGCAACCTGCACAGCGCCTGGGCTGAATTAAGCATCACAGTGTTCTTGAAATAGCCAGGAGGCCACTGGCTAATGTGATGTGCTGGACAGGGAAGAATTTTAAACCCAACTTTTTGGTAGGGAGGGGTCTAGAAATCCCAATCCAAGCTGCATTGAACAGATGTCAGATCAGGATGTTTGCCCAAAACCCTCTCCCAAATATATACAGCTACATTTCTTCCTATCAAAAACCAAAACAAACAAAGCATAAAGCAAGCAATAACAGAAAACAGAGCAGAGTTTACTCTCACAGTCCAGTTAGATGATATAGCTGAGCTAATCTAAAGCATCCTGCTGCCAAAGGGGACAATTCCTCTCCCTTTTCTCCTTCCTCTTTCTTGCCCAGGTCCCTCCCCTCTGCTGCTTGTGTCGACTCTAGACTCATCTGACTGGACAGTGAGAGACTGAATTCGCTAACCTGGTAAAAATCTGATCCATCAAAATATAGTTTTCTGCAAGATTAGTGAGTTAAACTTGCTCAGCGTGTGGTCAGAAGAAAGCAGAGCCTACCACAACACAGGGGGTAGGATCAGGGCTGGAGAAGGACCGAGCACTTGGCTGCTGGAGAAAGTAGCTTGCGCCTCTGGTACAGGATGTGTAACACAGATTTTATTCCCACCTTTAACTCAAGTTTGTTCAAAGCCGAGCATAGGTATATTGGAGCAAGCATCCTAAGCTTCTGTTTTTACTGTGTTTTCTCTACCTCCAGTGCCAACACATCACTGTCACTCTGTATCTTCCCTGTCCCAACTAAGGGAGAAGTCGCCACATTGCACATGGGAACGTTAGTGATTACAGCTGCAGCAGATCATAAAAAATGGGCACTAGTGGCAGGGGTAGCGATCACTGATGCTGTGAGCTCAGAGCTCATTCCCATCTTGTGATGCAATGTGATGGTATATATTTCTCACAGAAGCTGGTGGAGAGGCTGAAGAGCTCGTAATTCCCATCACTGATATGTCCAAGCTGATATTCAAAATCACATATTGAATCTCTCTCTGTCTTTTCTGGAGTGGAAAGAAAACTTCTGTGTTTTATCCAACACTTGTTTCTTTTCCAGTCCTTCATGTAGGGACTTGAAATTCAGTCTTCTCCCCCTCTAAATAAATGTTATCACCACAAGGCTACATACAACTGTAATTTGAAATACATGTCCTGCTTCCCATGTTAAAAATCAGCTCACTGGGCTATGGGCTGAAGGGAGGGGTTTATGCATAGAAATGTAGGCCTCTAGGGAGTTTAAGTCAGGCTGCAGCTGAATAGGGATTTTGAGAAACATTTTCAACTTCAGGAGGGAACAGAGCGTTTAGACACCTGGGCTGCCCACCCTGTCAAACTACTGCTTTGTGGCAAGAGAGATCTGATTCCTGTTGTTTCTGAAAGTAGTTTTTGTCATTGTGATTTTACATTGTAGCAGGACACAGTGCTTAAGGAATGAGGGTCTACACATGCAAAAGGGTGTTTTTTCTTTAAAGAAGCTGCAAAAAAAAATTATCGCTGTTCAGCACAACATGTCATTTGGACAGAGGACCACCAGGGTGATGGAGCTGTTTTTCTTCTCCATTCATCCATTTTTAAATCCATCACTTACTATAAAATGAACAGATGCTATTAACACTTCAGTGGATTTGTGTGGAAACTGTGATTCATTCTTTGCAGCACATTAATATAAACACATGAAATTGCCTTCAGTCTGCTTTCCAAGCCCTAAGAGGGCACACAAATTAAAAAAGATATTTTTGCAGAAGATTCTTCTGGTTGCATACTCATAATAATTGTCTAATTTATCCATGGATGCCAGTTGCTTGTAAATGAATACCTAATGTGTCTTTTGCTACGGGATAAGGGGCTATAAACATAGGCCTGAGTCATGATGATATTTACAGTGGTATAGATGTGAAGTAATTACACTGGGTAGGAATGAAGATGGAATCCTTCATTAACTGAAGCCTGGAGGAGGCAGGTATTTTTATACCTGCAACCAGAGAAATAAACTGAAGCATAAACTTCGCCTAAGTTAGTGAGAGAGTTACATAAATGACAAGAAAACCCTTGAATCCCGAACACCAGAAAACTTTACAGCCATCGATTTCTAAACTGTAAATACCTTAGGGAAAAAAAAGTGCAGAAGCTGGTATTCGGATGGGCACTGGAACAAGTGGATGTTTTCTAAACCATTTCAACTTCTGTAATCATTCTAATATCGAATTTCTGCTCTGTAAGGCATACTTAGAGGAGACAGGTGGCTTTACTTGTGGTCAAAGTCCAGGACACCCTGCCAAGTCTGTTTAATCCCATCTCTACAAGGTTTCCTGTATGGCCTTGGTCGTGTTATCAGTCAGTCACCTACCTGTGCAAAATGAGCCTAATAACATCATTTACTCTCTCTGTTGCACTGTTTAGATTATTCACGTATTTTTCAGGGTAAGAAAACCGCTACCACAAGGGAGAAAGCACCAAAATGCCCCCTCCTTAACTGCAGGCTCTAGGCTTTTCTATGATATAGATAACTATGACTTAGAATAATTGGTTTGAGGCAGTGCTAATTATTCTGTCACAGCATATTATCAGAAGTAGTGACAACTGTAATTACAGTGTCAAAAATCGCAGATGAATGAAAAGCTATCGTATTGCTGTATATACGCAACAGGGTATTGTTCGAAGATCTCTTTCTCGGAGCTCTGCTTAATGCTGGGGCCAAAATTATAAGAAAAAGATTCTGAAATAGCTGATAGCCTGGTGGCTAAGGCATTCATCCATAATGCTGGAAAACAACAGAGGAGTCTGGATCACGCATCGTCTAAGTAACTGGTCCAGCCAGCACCAGATCATTTTCAGCATTTCGTTGTCTTTTTCTACGAAGAACTCCAAAACATCTTGATTTTGTTCTGCTAAAGAACAGAATACTTTTTGAAGCTTAAAAACTTTGGCAGGATGGAAAAACACCTCCTCTCCTCTCTTAATTACAACTAAACTCCTTAACGCAGTCCAAGTCTAAAATCCCTTGTGTTTGTGCTTGGCCACTGGAAATATCACAGGTATGAAAAAATTTCATGCAATTATGCCATTCAGGGCACTTTCCAGACTTTTGCTCTTTTCTCTTAATTGTCAGGTTCTGTTCAAATACATGAAGTCTGTAGCTCTTTCCTTTGTGTGAATAGCTTTCTCAATCCCTATACAACTTAATATTCTGTTGCCCTGTTAAGCTGGCCATGCAGAAAACGGTTTCTAGCCAAAGAATAGGAATAGCAAACGTATGAACTCTATACCTCAATGAGGTGTTAACTTCAAAGCCTTGTTATTTGGGAGTTGGGGCCATTTAAATGCTGACATTATTAGGCAAGGAAGTCTAAGAAACAAGCACTCAGTGGGAGTCAAAGATCTTTTTAAAAAGCATTTTCTTTATGCTCATCACACCCCAATTCATTTAGGATGGGATCCTGTTCTATGCCCACACGTTTCCTAATTAAGACTTCTTTCCTTGCCACAATGTTTAGGTTAGAAGGAATCTGAGGCTCTCCGTGTACCCCCTTCATGATTGGCATATTGTTTTCTTTCCCCTCTCCCATCTCCTTGGTTGTAATTACATTACAGTGGCTTATCTCTCCATCAAAGGATGGGTAAGTGGTCCCTTTATAAAATGGCTCTGAGCAGCTGTTGGCCAGTCAGGGAACACTGAGGCCTGACCAGAGCTACACTCTCCCCAAAGGGCTTATCTATATTGTGCCCCATTGAATGCAGTGTGAATCGGTGTAGACAAGAACAAATAGCATTCAGCACATGTCAGATAAGTGCAGTTTTAGTCTGGCCTCATCAGTGTTTAATCATGATTAGCTGACATGCACAGTTTATTGTGGTCTTCACCAGCCAACATATTGTGACCAGTATTACGTCAATTACTTAGTTACCCAAAATTACATTCAGACATGATTAAATCCTGCAATTTACATAACTTCGTACAGGCTGAGCAACACAAATTTTCCTCTTTGAGACCTAGGCAGCAAAGGCTTACATCTAGATTTGAGCTTGATTCTTGATACAGAATGGTGCAAAGTCTCTGGACTATCTACTCACATGGTGACAGCAAGGCACGACTGTTACACGTGTAAGTATCTCAGACTAGCGGTAAACTAGGTTTGAGTGCTGAAAGCGATGAGGTCAGACTACGACAGGCTTCAGCTGTCAAATAGGCAAATATTTGCTCATGGTTTCAGGCAGGCAATATCATTTGTAGCTTACCTAAAGCTCAAGGTGTTGCAGCTTTCCTGCTACCAAAAGCCATTTTAGCAAGAGCAGTGTGTATTGCAATGACACCTCTGACTGCAGCTTAGGTACAGCCGAGGAAAGAAGGTGCTAATTGAGGCACTGCCGTGAACTGTCTCAGTCCGGCTGGGAGAAAAAGTGGTATTTATGTTCTAAGTACTATGAAATAATACTCCTTTATTCCTTAGAATTTTGCATCACAAAAATTTAAATAAGGTCCACACAGATGCACAGAATGAGCCCTATATTTGCAGCAGTAGTTCCACACAGATTCCTTAACAGGTCTCATTGGAGCTGCCCATCCATGTGCACGAGCTCAGCTTCGTATTTTCCCCATTCAAGTACAATTCCAGGTTCAGTTCCGAAAGTAACATACTCTTGGCTAAACAGTCTGCTGATACTAATGTACTCAAAACCTTTCTGTATACTCAGCATCTTTCTATAACTCAATATCCACATGCAACTCATCAACGGTAACCTTTTGGTTTTTTTGCTTCCTTTAATTCTTTCTAGAAACCATGTGTACATATGGCACAAGCTGAATGACAGAAATCAGAACGTGTGTATGTGTCTGACCCAAATCATTTGCAGGGATTTCACAGAGGCAACCATGGTAGGCAGTTGCTAGCTTTTCAGCTGGAATCAGAAGCCCCATTCTATTTCTGCACCCTATAACAACATAGCCAATGTATGTATTATCTATTCAAGAAAAAAAAATGTCCTATGGGCCCTTCTGCATCTGCTGAGCTTGCATGATATGGGGTCGATGGAAGATCACCTCTTCTAATGGTGCCCGCTCCTCCTAATTCAAAGACGTGTGGTTTGGGAACAAAAGACATTATTCAGCGCATGGAAGCAGAACACTGGCATCTATGTTTTATAGACTATTTGAAGCTTGAGATTTTTAGGGGTCAGCAGCCTCCCCAACCCGTGTGTTCATTTTGCCGACACCCCTTGGGCGGGACAGCTACAACAGGAACAGTCGCTTTGAAACCTGGAGATCCTTGGGCTCCCAGAACTGACAGTTACTGTGTGCAGGAAAATTCTAAATCATGTACATTTGAGACCACATCTGGTGGGAAATATATTTACTGTAAGCACCCTGACCACACTGAGGCAGTGTTTAAAAGCTACAATATTTTCAACCAAAACACCATGAATCAGTCATCTTCTCTTTACATTTTTTCCTTCCTAACACAGCAGATTGCTAAAATATTCATGCAGACATTATCTTTTGTAATCTTCCTCTTCCTCCCAGCCTGAATCTGAGGAGCAGGAAAGCGTAATATGCAAACCCAGAAATATTTGTTATATTTGGATGTCTGACTATAGATCCCAGTTGTGGTATCGCTGGATGATTCCAGGCAAAGAGAAGCGAGCTGCTCACCAGAGTGAAAATCTGGCACCAATTCTCTTTTTGCTTATTTTGATATAAAGCAGGAATTTCTCCTCTCTAGTCAGAGGAGTTGTACCACAGGGGTAAATTAGAGAAGACGTAACTCTTCTGTGTGTAATAAACAGCAATGAGAAAAGAGAACCCTGCAGTAGGTGAATATGAATTGGGTAATATGAGAAAAATAAAGTAGCCTACAGGAATAAACTGAAGGTATTTTGTTAAAAATAAATAAGATCAAAACTGTCCTTACTTCATCTAGGACTATCAGGTCTAAAGCCTGCTCAATTCAGCAAAGAAACTCTTACTGATTTCAACAAACTTTTGAATCACTGAGTAAGAAGCCTAATGTGCTGATCAGCTTCACCCTCCTCTGTCATTGCCTTTCCCATCCAAGTGATGGGCAGGATCCCCAGAACCAGTGTGTGGGTAAGATGCCAGTTGCACCTATGGCTTTGAAAACTAGACATTAGGAAAAGAACCGCAAGATGAACTGAAAAAATACAAAATCAGGAAACAGCGTTATCACCTTAACAAAAGGAAGATTAGGGGCAAACAAATATGGGAAACAGAAAGTGCAGCAGGCAGACCACCAACGTAGCAGTCACAGGTATACCTGGAATTCAGAGTGAAACAGCTCTAGAATAAAAACAGCGAACCTGCATTTCAGTTATTAAGTATTAGGCCCTGTCTCCTTCTCACCTCAGTATTGACTGCTGCGATATTGTATAAGGGATCTCAGCCTGCCTTCTTTACATCAGGGTTACACTCATGTTACTGTTTTAGATATGAGTCAACTCATCAAGTGTTTTAGCAGAAATGTTAAAATCAGCACAGTATATTTTTCCTAAATATCTGCATTATTTCTGACAGGAGTTAATCCAAGGAAGGCCTGTAGTCTGCACTATAGAGCGGGTAATGAAGGTGGTCATGAAGAATCATCACAGGAAGGATTTCTGGATTTATAAACTCTGGTTTAATTATTCCCATTTTACAGAGGGATCACTGAGGCAAAGGGAGTGCTTTTGTTCTGCATAAATGGAGCCTCCGAGAAAGTCTTAATTAAGCACACCGCTCTTGAAACACTGCTAACGCTTAATCATTAGCTCATACTTCCTCCCAAAAGATGTGGTTATTTAAGCAGTTAGTTAGGTTTGTCTGCATTCATTTTCACTCTGCTTTTAGATGTGTCTGCCTCTGCAGTCGAAGTGTAAACTCCTCCAGTGCCCTGATGAATACATTTACACCAGTACACTAGTTATTTATTGGAGGACTTATTTTAATAAGAGGTACCTTTTCAGTGTTACAATTGCTTCCAAATTAACGGCCGTTCTAGCCCCCCTTCTAATTGCAGAGCTAACTGAAAGAGTCAAATCAGTGGAAAAAATTAAGGACTGGCTGGGCCTTAGTTCTATGAGACTGTCTTATCCTGGTTTTAACTGATTCTTCCTCTTGCCGAGTCCTATCCCCAGCAGTGCCTCCTGTCGTTAAGGGTGCGCTGAACTGCACTATCAGCAAACCTTCAAGCCTCACAAAGAAAAAGAGAACATGAATTAGCTGAAATAAAAGACCTTGGCCAGATTGCTTTGTTGGATAAAGCACCTTTGTTGTAAGTATGTGGGAAAGGAGAGTCCAACCACAGCTCATCCAGATTCCTTAGACACACACGCCCAGTGATATGTATTTGTGAATATTTTCCACATTTATATCTGCTAACCAAAGTAACCAGTTTTTACTTGTTTAATTACTGCTGAAGAAAGAGGAACTGTCAGTGCTTTAAGAGTTATGCCAAAGCACAGGGTGGGTTCTCTCTGATTCATATGCTGCATGGCTACAGAAACCAAGACCCAGCATCAGGAATGCCAAGCAGTTAAAAAAGAAGCAAAAGCACCAGTCCAGCTCTACAACATATTTTTAATCTCTCTCATTAAATTAAAGTTATTCCTAACTTTCCCAGCAATTTAGCAGTTTATCAGCCATTTTATCAAAGCACAAGGAAACAGGAAGACCTTTGGGGGGGAAAAGTATGGGACCTAAGAGACTGTGTTATGCTAATGAAGTTTTATTCGTATTATTTTCCAAATACAGTAAATGAATGACTCTCTCTCTTTAGCTTCATTGGTACACAATGTTACCACAGGAAGTAGATTAAATAAATATATATGATTGTTTTCAAAATGGAAAAAATCCCTTATACTTGTGCACAGAAAGGCATGAAGATGACCCATAAGCCTTTCTGCAAATCACCATCACTACTAAAAAAAAAAAGCCCCAAATCCTCACAGTCCAGAAAATTATTAAGAAACTTGGCAGAATTTTGTCCTTCCATTCCCACTGAAGACACAGTGGAAGAGTAAGGTGAGGATGCCAGCTGCCTCCACTATATGTCCAGAAACCGGTCCTAAATCTCACAGGAAGAGCGGGAGATGACATACGCTAAGAAAGAAATGTTGGGGTATTATTCTTTGGACAGTTGAGAGGATTAGTACCAGAGTGGAACATATGCTTTAATAAATCTCCATAACATTATTACCATAACGACATCTGCACCTGGCTCTGCGAGTGCATACATCACACTATAAGGAGATGCACGGGAAAGCAGACACTTCTGGATGCACATAAATGCGGAGTTTAGCCTTTAGCTGAATTTGCACGGTGATCCTGAACGCTTCCAGAGGCCTGAAATTTCTGCCCATTCATATTGTTCCCATACTTGTTATCTCTGTCTATTATTAAGACTATGCCATTTAACCTCTTTGCTCAGTATTTCCATCTGCAAAATGCAAACAGTAATATTTACCTTTCTTGCAGAAAAGTTTTTGGATTAGAGAGAGGAGAGTGCTGCCTTTCACCATGGCCTGAGTGGGAAAAATACTAAACAGATACATAGAACGAGGTCGAGGTTTTGATGTAGGATGGTCACTACTTCATGCACTCTCGAATGAAGGACTGAACGGTGGACAGGAAAAGACAGACGCTTCTCCTGGGACCTACAAATCTACCTGTCTAAACCTAGAGATTTCACATCTAGAACCACACATTCGATATCCCTTTAGAAGCCCTCCTGCAATTTACTCGTCAGAATATCTGAGACAGGTAAATTAGCATAATTACAACCATCTCACAACTTAGGAAAACTGGGATACAGCAAAGAAGTGGCTCATTGTCACCAACAGCCTTACGGTTCAGACCTTTCTCATTGGTAAACCACTCATCGGAAAACACTGGCTCAAGCTATGGTTTCCCAGCGTAGAATTCAACCCAACGTCCTGAGATTAGCCAAGTATCCCTGAGGTTATTCCAAGGTAAATCAGGAACTGTCTTATTTGTTTGAGTGAAATTACACTGCTGAAATGGCGTTAAAGAGAGAAGGGTTTAGTTTTACAGATCCTGCACCTTGCAAGCTCGAGCAGACAGTCTAGACGGTGTATTTTATACTGTGCTGACATGTATACAGAGTAACAGTTGAAGCAAGAAGCCACCTACCAGTGATTCAAGGAGGAACAAGCAGGGTACTCTTTAGGTATGTCTGTTATGTCCTTAGACCACATTTGTGGTGCCAGTATGAGTTTCCCAGGGCCAGGTTCTAAACAGAGTTGTGCCCTTGTGAATTTGAAGTGACTCACTTGGAGTCAATTATCTCAGGCTTTCCCTTCATGTGTACAGTTAGAGCCGAAACCTTGTTGCCACAGTTGTGTTCGCAAGTAGTAAGTAAGTGAGTGTAATATGATTATTGCCATTTCTATGGTAATTGCAGCTGTCGGAGGCTGCATTTCTTACCGTTCAGAAAATGAGTGGCACGTATTGATGAACTCACTGTCGAGGAGCTGGGGAACACAAAAAAACAAGCAAGGACACAGAGAAGCCAACATTGGAGAAGTGGAACAAGTCTTGAAAGTGACTTTTGCTTAACAACAGCTCCTACAGGGCAGAAAAACTGCACTGTCAGTGGGGAGGAAAGATTAGGTAACTTTCATCACCAGAAAGGTCATTCCAGAGAAAATTGCTGTCTAGGGGACTGCTGAGGAGAATCCAGTCCTTTTTCTGCCCCGAGCATATCAGGTTTTGAAGGTTTTGTGCAAGGCTTGAAACAATTTCCACTGCTAAATGTAAGCAAGGCTTTCAGATAGTCCTGTGATGTCGGGATGTAAAGACCAAATGAGATCCGTTTACACAAGCAAAGGAATATTTAAATAAAAAGCAGCCACCATCAAAAATGTTTTAAAAAATGCTGTTTTGGTTAATGCAACATACTGTATTTCTGCCAGCAAAGGCAGTTTCTGATCAGGACATGCCGTGTTTTCCTCGGGAGATTTTGCAGGCAGGGTGGTCTTCCATGAGGGACGGGAAAGGGCTTAGTTAACATTACACATCTTTCATATATGCAGGCTGGTAAATGTAAGGCATTACAGCTGTGCAGTTTGTCACCAAAAACTAAGCTGAAAGGAGTCTAAATACAGAAGACTGACAAGAATATGACCTAGTCACTCTCAACACCTTTTATCCTCCCCCTTCATAATAAAGAAACTTCTCTTGTATTTGTGCAGCCAGAACTGCTTGGTCTTTAGAGACAGTGGTCAGACAGTAAAGGCAGGAAAAAAAGGCATAGCACAAAAAATACCATAGTAAGTGATTTATTATTTTCCCATAGACTACAAAAGAAGACTGCAGCCCCATTATGCTACATTGTGTTTATTTTGATAGGGAAAAGCTGTAGCACTGGACAGACCTCACTTCCTACCATGAAGTACAAAATCCATTTTGGAGGCAGGAGGTGCCCTGAAGACCTCAGCTTCCCCTCTCTTTACAGACCCCTGTTGAAACCACCTCCACGTAAAGGAGGGGAGTAGCTGGCAAATTCAGTTGACTTCACTGGGACAACATATTGCTTCTATTTAAGAAAGCATCCTCAACCAGTGCATGTTTAAATCCAGTGAGACCTGAGCACATACTTAAAGTTAAACATATGCTGAAGTCTTTTCCTGAAACAGATACATGTGAGGAAAAACTTATCAGTTGGAATATGGTATTCATTCTTTGGTTCATCCCCTTTTTTCCTCCTAGAATTTCCAGAGTTTGAAATGCAAAGAATCCATCTAAGTTAACAGGGAGATGTTTATGCAATTATATGTATATAACAGCTACAAAGCAGCATTTTCATTTAATAAACACAAAAGGTACAATATCCACCCTCTAGGTTAAACAATTTACAAAGATCACTTGTTTTTATATTGACAGATTTTTAAAAAACACACAGGTTGGAAATTGTGTGCCTCTCTGAGAGGTGAAGCAAAGTGAGCCGTATCGTCTCACTGATACCAATTCAGAAAACAGTGATTACATCTCTCATCCATATTATTAACGTTATTATTAACAACAGTGTTTTACGTCCTGTGTAAAGCAAGCCTTTGGAATGGGCATGGATGTAAGACAGTTTTACCATTAGGAAGATTCTCCTTTACTTCTGTGATTAAGCCTAAAGGACTCAGGAAACCAGTTTACCAGATTTCTTAAATTCCAAAGGTTTTAGCTGTAAAAATTCAGCTCATGCAAAAAGGAATCATTCAGGAAAAGATGCCATCATTTTTGTTCATCTCAGCCAAAGCTTATTCTGAAAGAATTTCCACTGAAATAAATTGAATTGCTCATAAAGCCAAGTCTATTCAGTATGCATGCAAGTGAATGTTGTATGCAATTTTGAAGCATTTTCCTACACGGTTATTCCCAAGCTACAACATAGTCAATACGGCCACTCTGATGTTCAAGCGGTGGCAGGATCTCATCTTGCTGTGCTGCACCAGAAGCACATGCCTCTACAACCCCAGCTAAGATGGGGTCTGTAGCAGGTGAGACCAGCATGTGACTGAGCACCTCTAGGAGCACAGCTGGACACACCGTCCAGGCCACGGCTAATTCCAGTTAAGAGTTTGTGACCCTGTACATTCTTGCAGCGATTGTGTCACCATCCCTCTTCGTTTCCAGTTCCTCAGATTTGCCACATCTTTTGGCAGAATCTCTTTTCAGCTGGAGGGTTAAGGGAATGCATGAACAAAGAGAAGTGGTCGGGAACAGTAACCTGAATCAGCAGCAGCTGAGGCAGCACATCTGACCACACACTGAACCTGAGCAGCAGTGCTGAAGTCACACATCAGCTGGTGAGCTTGCGTAACTAGCTGTCTGTGATCCAGCTGAGTGCATTATCAAACCAAGCTACTTTTCTCATCCGTTACTGCGGTCAGTATCTATGAGGAGGAGGAACATACAGCCCCATCACAAACTAGGATGATTCCAATTAAGGCTGAGGCATCCCTGCAATGTATAATCACAAATGTGTGTAGAAAGTACTGATGTATAGTTTTTATGCAAACCCTAGGACCATCAACAGGTTTATAAAATCAAATATTCAGCACTTACACCATAATTTTGCTCACCTGTGAACCCTAATTCAGTCCCTTTGTGACAGCCTTTGAGACATGATTGAACCTCATGAATTTCTAGCCCCAGCCCCATTTGCCTGCTCTCCATGAGGCTACGTACCCGGCTCATGCCGTAATTACCTCCATAACCCATGCTTAGGCCTTTGCACCTCAGGCCAGCTCTTTCAAATATGTGACCTCATCACTCTGCCAGGCATATATGCTGTATGTTGGACAGAAAAACCCCAAATCTTGTCACTGCACAGGAGTCATCTCTTAGAACATGACTGTATTGGGCATGTATTTATACCAGATAGCCGACTTGACACCACTAACTATTAAAATATTTCTTGTATTTCTTTCTAAAATGCCTGAATTTCTGGGGATTGTACCAACTAATCAATCCTCAAATTCTAAGATTAAGCAATTCAAAAGTCTATGTCACTGAAATCTTTGGTGATACTAGCTTTGGAAGATTAGAGAAATGAACCACACCTACAACCTGCTCCCCTTGAACAGTTTTAATATAGCACTCATGGAACACAAAGACACTCAAAAACAACATGTTAATTAACATTTCCTGGAGGAAACTTCCCACACTGCTACAGAAAATGTCAAGATTCTGCCATACTCCTTCAAAACAGAAGACAGAGAATATGAAGAGCTATTACAGGAAGGAATTGTTCTATTACCAGTTCTATAACTGTACTATATTACTATGGGATAACTATAGTATATGATAAGTATATAAGTATATAGCATACTATAAGTATACTATAATTATAGGTATATACATTACTGGTTCTATAATCCCTAACCCAGTCGCCAGCTGCCAGGTTGAACTCTGAGAAGCATTTACAAACAGCAGGGGAGTGCAGTACTTTCTCTCAGATGGAACAGATGTGAACACTGCTTTTGGAGAGAACACAGAAATTTCATTTGCTGGTGTAGTAAAGACTGCAGTCTCCTTGCAGTCCACATCTTTCTCTGGTTCTCATTCCGATACTTCAAACTCAAAATAGAAGGCAGGGTAAACTCAAATTATACAAAGGTATCAAAGTGTAAGGCAGTAAAGAACACCAGTGGAGAAAAATTACGGTTGGAAATCCTTGGGATTCTACAAGCCTTACTAACCAGCCCTTCATGACAACTGAGGAGACACTCACAGGAGGAGGAAAGTCATGCTTAACCAAAGGTATAACAAAAAGGCTAAGTAACAGATGCATAGCAAATGCAAACTTCGCTCCTGTTTTTGAGAAACGCAGAACTTGAGTCTGAGAATGAAAATGCAGGGGCTGCCCTAAGTGCCTTCATGAAGAACTGGGAGGCCCTGATTCTGCAAAGACTGATGCACATGCTTAGCGCTGCACCTTCGAATAGCCCATTGATTTCAAACTCCTTGCAGGAATAAAACAGAGGATAAATGATCATTTATCTCAGGAGTGAGTGAAGCCAACAAAAAAATGCATTGCAATTTTCTTCTTACATATCTCCTTATTTTTAGCATGGTACTTACTAAATCATTTGTTTTTGAGGTATATACATCTCATTTACATATTTCATAAGCCATAGATATTTATTATACGGTGTTTGTTCATTTTTTCATAGTGCTATTTCAGAAAAGTAAACTTGAAACATGGTTTCTGCAATAAAATTTTCCCCTCTGGATGGTGTATTTAAAACAACAAAAGAAGAAACAAGCCTGATTCTCAAATGTGCTCAGACTGCTGTCATTACTAAATGAATCACCTAACTGCATGCTGAAAAACATTCTTCTAAGGAAGATATCCAAATGCTACTATCTCCCTACTCTTTAGTGGGAATAGGTAATCTTAAATTTCTGCTACACTAACTGATCAGAAATAGCAGTGTAAATTGATAAACCCAATCCAAACTGATCTGATTTGGTTCCCCCTTTTTTTTTTCTAAAGGCTGGAAATACTTTTTCTGCTTTTTTCCTGACTCATGAAAGACACCAGACAGTGATGCGGATGATGTGGTGAAAGCTCTGAAAGAAAAAAATCTACTTAAGTCAAGGAGTAGGGGAAGTGGTCACTCTGCAAGGTCATTTTCCTGTGAGACTTTGTGACAGCTGGAGAAAATTAACCAAAATATCTGCATTCCAGAGAGGTATAAAAAGAAGAAAGAAAGGGAGGGGAGGGGTCAAATGTCTTGTGGAAACCTGTAGGAATGGCAATGGCATTTTCTATGTGTGCTCGCTCAATCTGGTTTCCTGACAAAATACTACTAAAATAGGAGGAGATTTTTAAAGTCTCAGAGGGTAGTCAGGCAGCCCGCTCCCTTAAAAGTCAGCAGGACATTCATTAAATTTGAACAGATTAGCTCTATTGGATCTTTTCTCTGATGCTGGCACAGGGACCACACAGAAATCCTATTCCTAACACTTTATTACCATTTAAAGCTTTACAGATCGGTCACACTTCCAGAGTGGAAGAACTAGAAAGACAGCAATAATACCAAGGTAATCAGATGGATTCTTTGGTTTCCGTGTTTATAATTTTCAAAGAAATAGCCAGTGAATGACAAATGCGCTTCTACACTAGTGCTGAATCCCTGACATTGTTTTTTTTTTGCAATAAAATTAGACCAAAACTTTTCATATGTTTTCAAAATGAATTTGTATTCTCTTAAAAAATTCCACAGGTTATCATATTAAAAGACTCTATTTCTCCCTGGTCAGAACCAAACTTGAGCTTTAAAGTCCAAATCCTGTCAAAATCAATGTATTTTTGTGAAACATTTTGACTGCGCTAAAACTGAATATTAAGTGAAACCATACCTTCCTCCTTCAGAACACTTCCATCCCTATGGATCTTCTGATCATTGCAGACTACTCTGCAAAAGAAAAAACAGAAAACAAAGTCTCTTTGAGATGAAGAAGCTTGCTGTTGTAATTCCAAACAATGACAGGAAAAATCAATTCGTGCACGAGAGATTCTGAGGTAACAAAACTCTACCCAAGTCTATCTGCGGAACCATGCTCAGGAACTCCTTCAGTGTAAGACAAACAGAAGGATGCAGGCAGGACTCAATAGATGAATCCCACAAGTAGAAGCAGGGATGCACGTTAAAGGGACTGCAAAGCAGAATTAAGATTTTTTTCAGGCTTCCCGCCATTACGGTTGAGATAAAGATTTTAAAACAGCACAGCTGTCATTTGGGCAACTGAATGAGAGCAAGATTTTACAGACCAATCTATATCCATGACCTCCCACCACAAGATACAGAGCCAGATTTCCCTCTGAAAATCCATCTACAAGTTTAGCTTTACTGGGAAGCTGAGCCTTTCCAAAAGTCGAGTGCTAAAATGGTAACACTTTCTAAAAATGCTGGAAGAAAGACTGAAAGTCAGATGAATGCTACAAGCAGTTTAAGACATCGCAATCCTGTGCCAGATAATCTACAAGTGGAGAAGCAACTACTTCGTATCTGCTGCAAGGCTATGTACTGTGATACGATCTGGACGTTCCCTATTCACAAGAGATTTCACATTCATTACATTAAGGATAAATCAGCATAGCTTTAAATTAATGAAAGCAACATCCTTGGAGAATGTTGCAAAGGGATTTCATGCAGTCTCCAAAGCCTAACTCAGCAAAACTACACTCTTTCCATTGCAAAACACCACCAGTATCTTCTCCTCATAGCTTGACCATTTTGTTTGAAGTCTCTGTTCACAGTTATCACTATGTCACTACTCTTCATTTAACCCAGTTTTCTCAGGCAGTTTATATATGTCATGGAGGGAAAAGAAAACAGTATCTGATTAAGGAAGAGGGATTTGTTTATTTTTTTTCAAGAAATTTATTTGGACTTGCCCATTCTCTCCTGTCCTTTTTACTTCAGATGATAAATAGCTGTGAAGGAAGTAAGAGTTCCAACAGTAAAAAAAAAAAATAAGAGAATGTGGAAATTTGCATTGCTAACCCCATTTAATGCTAACCCCATGCCTTACTGTTTTGAAATCTGATATAGATATTGCCCAGGTAGCTCAAAAAAAGCCCAAGTACTTGGAGAACAGATAGATTTAGAATAAGCGTAAAATGGTCCAAAATCACTCCTAATCCCACAGTTAACCAATTCAAAACTCAGTTAACTGTAAAGCATGTTGCATGAACTTCCTTTTTGAAGGAAGTATTTCATTCTTATACTTCTGTTCTAATTTTCAAATGGACCAGAAGCAGAAGTTGGAAATGTCATGTGAAGCCTTGTTTTCATAAGATTGCTGCTTGAGTTTTACCTCAGTGAGATTCAGAGAACTTCAGATAATCTACTTAGCTTGTTATCTGAACCAAAATGCTGAACGTCTTTTGAGAATTACTCATACCCCTATCTTTACGAGACACCTTTTTTTATCCATTAGTGCCTCTAGGCCACCATAAAACCTATCCCCACATTGGGGATTTTCTTGACCTGGTCACGACTATGCTTATTCCTGCCAGGAGTATGCCAAGTTTGTCAGAGTAGCTTTCCTGGGTACTCCAACCACTTCTTGCTGTTCATAAGGAAGGAAAAGGAAAACAATTCACGAGAAGCTTACTAGTACTTGCCATATTTCTATCTCAGTATTTTTACTGTGGTTAATATGATTAATGTTTAAAAGCTAAATATTGAAATACGTCTATTGACATCCTATTATCTGTGGTTGTTTATATACGGAGGACAAATCCTCTCCTCCACCCAAAGCCAAAACAAACAGGTCTTGTACAGGCAAGTCCCAAGTTGGTTGAGAGTGCTGGATTTCTCGCCACAGGCTGCAGAGCCGTGCGACGCCTGTTACTGTGTTCGAGGTATGCTTTCCTGCAAAGATGCTATGTTTTATATAAAAGCTTCAGATGCAGTTAGTAGCTTTCAGACTTGACTAAAGCAGTGTCAGCTTAGCAACATTTTACTATTCTATTCTTTACTAATAAGAGGAGAAAGACATGACTTAATGTTGTAAGAAGATATTTGGCCTGTTTATCTACCTTGACTTTAAGACTGCTAACCATGAAAGCACTGTAAGAGGCTGGATAATCTGACTTCTTAAATGTAATTCAAGGAGCCATTTTTAAATTAGCCAGTTTTAGTTGGAGGACTATGCATGCAAAAGCCCTTCACACCTTTTTAGTAAGGTGTGCAGTATCTTCACATCAGGTATGTGCAGGCACAAAATAATGTGCAGCTTCCAGTACCTGAAGGGAGCCCACAAGAAAATTGGAGAGGGACTTTTTACAAGGGTGTGTAGTGATAGGACAAGGGGTAATGGCTTCAAGCTGAAAAAGGGTAGGTTTAGATAAGATATAAGAAAGAAGTTCTTTACTCTGAGGGTGCTGAGGAACTGGCACAGGCTGCCCAGAGAAGCTGTGGCTGCCCCCTCCCTGGCAGGGTTCAAGGCCAGGTTGGATGGGGCTTTGAGCAAGCTGGTCTGGTGGAGGGTGCCCCTGCCCATGGCAGAGGGGTTGGAATGAGATTATCTGTAAGGTACATTCCAACGCAAACCATTCTGTGATTCTACGATTCTGTTAAAAAAAAAAAATCACAGAATAATTCACTAAGCCAGTCTCCACTGAATTCTTTGTTTGAAAATACACGGAGTCTTTCTCAAACAAAAATAATTTGTAAAGAATCAGCTATCACTATATATACCAAAATTGGTAATACAGTATGCTGCTCAGGAAAATATAACACTTTTATGATTCAAATGTATACATGAATAACAAATGTACTAGTATGAGGACATGTATTTGATAGAAGCATGGAAACTAACGTTGAACCTGTATGAATCTGTGAACTATACTGTCTGCAGCATGGTTGAAAACTGAAACAAATGTAATCAAAAGTTACCATTGTTTATCATACTGGGTGATGTTCTGGTATTTGCTTTCAGGTCAGAACTTTCCTCATCATACACTTACTTCTCCTGCATTATCATATAAAGAAGGGAAAACAATCCTCTGAATTATTTTCTGCTACTGGGAAGGCGAGTAGGTTATAACTATTTTTGTTCCACGGACTAACCTCCATTGCTTTGTGTACAGAGCAGACTTAAAATGTTACCATTAGCAATTTACACCCACTTGCTGGCCATAAATGACTTTCAAGGTTCAAGGCAGTGGATTGTAAAACTGCTGACTTCACTGCTGGAGCACTAAAGAGAAGAAACTGGATGAGACAGAGCAAGTCCTAAATGCCTTCCATAATTAACAAGCATGGCAAGACAAGTTATGAAAAACAAAGGAAGACTGGACAGATTTATGCTTGAAGTCTGGTACTTTTGAAAGTCTGTCCAACTACAAAAGTCTCTTTTGATCTACGTTAATTGAAAGCACTTAAAATTCAATCACACATTTATGGCCACATGTTTAAAACTGACTCCTAATCTTGCATCTGTAACCCACTGGTCAGACTGGAATGCCTTCCTTCTGCAGCCATCTTACAAAGGATACAAGTCTGATGACAGTTGTCTTCAGTTCCAGCTGTAGAGTTTCATACTTGTGGCATCCAAAGTCCCTAAATTCAATCTTAAGTAGTATCCACAATGATAGTCATCAGGTATCTCTGGCAGTTCATGACAATAACCACTTGTGGAAATGATAAGCCGTCTGCAGATAAAGACACTTGTGCTGCTTTGGTTTCTTAGGGCAACAAGAGAACATGATTCAACTCGGTACGATACACTGCTTTGTGAGCTGATCTAAGACGAAGAGAGCAGCACCTCTGTCTTTTTGGTAGCAGAGCAACAGAAAGCAGTTTCCAGTTTGAAGTGCCAAGAGGTCAGCAAAATCAAACCACTTTGCATGTGGCTGTGAAGCGATACAGTAAGCGCCTCTCTTGACCAGGTATGGGAAGGAAGAAGAATAAGGAAGTCAAAGAGCCACATTTATTCCCAAGGTTGCTCTTAGATTAAAACCTACAATGCAAACCTCCTATACTGCTAGACAACAGGACTCCATCTAATGTCACAGGAACTAACAAATCGGAGAACTACTTGCCTACATCCACTGAACTGCACGAACAGCAACTGCAGGAGCAACATTCAAGCCCAGCTTTGAGTCTTCTCACAAGTCAAGCCGCTTGTGTATATTATATTCAAGATTCATGGACCCCTACGCTTTTAGTTTCCCCTTCAAACACCGAAAGATAAAAAAAATTCCACTTGACTATTTCCTTATGTTATGTATGAGGAAGAGCTCTTTTAAAGGGCTTGCACCATTGTACTGTCTTGACTAATAGTTTGTGTGACATGCATAAGGAAGACCAGATATTTGCACCCATTATATTTAAGGATTTTTTTGCCCAAGGACAACTTGTAAAACCCATTGACATGAATTGTGTCTGAGCTGATGAGGAAAAAAAGAAAACACTGAATCCAGACCTTCAATATTTTATTGGTGTTTCTGAACTTTTATTAGCTGTACTTGCTTCCATAAAATCAATTTAATAAGGGGAGCAATGTTTTGGTAATGCATCAAAAGCAGTTCTTCTCTTCAAAGGGCATCTTTTTCACTCAATCTCTTCTCTAAAGACAGTGACATTAGTTTTGTAAATTAATAAACAGGCCAGCATCTGAGGACTGCATGAAGCCTCCATCACCCCTCATTGTGCTTTCTCTTCTGACCCCACTTTCCAGTGCAGGGCCCTCATCTCGACAACAATACCCTGAAAGCCTGTGTGGCACTCTGGGATCACACTTGAAAAGGCCTTTGGCTGAGGCTGGCTTTCAAGAAGGGGGGACAATTGGCAAGAGGCCTGTGGCTATTCATGCAGAACAGGCAGTGAAAAATGCCTGAAGTCAGTTTCAGGGGTGGGCAATGCCCAAAAAAGAAAGCCCACATAACATGAATGGCTGCTGCTAGGAGACTAAAACCAAAGGCATGCCACTAGCAGGCCTCCATGTGCCGACATCAATGGGTTCATCCTATCCCTATTAGGGGCCTAAAATGATGGAGAAACATGAGAAGGGACTATAAGCAGGAAAGGAAAATAATACCAAAGTACACAACGGTCAATGCTTATATTGTTATACTAAACACTTGGGAGAAGGAAATAATATTTTCTACATTTAGTACCTTTTCTGTTAACAATAGTTGTATTGGTTACAAAATCTAACAAGCAAAATAATTATGGCACATTTTCTTGGGGGAGGAAAGTTATGCACTTTGATAATTAGTTATTTCTCATGCACATAATTAAGCATGATTATAAAAACATATTGGAAAAGCCAAGTTGGAGTTAGAATCACTCTAGACCTGGTACTGGATCAGCTCCAGTTCCCTGGATATGCACACACAAGTCCAGTTTGGTTCTCAACCCCACAGTACTGGTCAGAGGGAAACAGGAGGTCTACGTGTTTTTGAAAGGAAACCACTATAGCGCACCACAAAAGCGTTGCAGTGGCATACAAATGACCCAAACCTCAACTGTGCTTAGGGTGTGAAAGCCTGAGGGGTGCTGTCTGCAGAGCAGATCCTGTGCAGTGAAAGGCCTCCGGGTCCAGAGTACCTCACTTTAAAGCCATCAGGTAGTTTTGGTTTTTTTCTTTTACAAAATACAGCTATAAAAATCATGTTCTCCTACTAGTATTTGACACTGGAAAGCCCTAGCATGGAGTGATAGACTCTTATTGAAAGAAAGGAGACTGCTGCTGTGCTTATACTTAATTTCAGCTGCATTCTGAAAATGACATACTTGTTTCTTTAGAAACAACCCATCTTCTCTAAATCTTTTCCACTTCAGTACAGATGTTGGCTCTTGGCTAGCAAAAACCTTGAAAAAAATGAATTACAATGTCTAGTCATGTTTGGACTTATTTCTAGGCATGATCTCAGTTCTTAAAAAATGATAATATTATTTAGTTTATGAGTAATAATGTCTGACTAAAGAAGGTATAAAATACAATATGATACTACAATTAAGTGATTTATTTCAAGCGGTGATGTTTGTTATTCAATGTGGAAGGTCAAGAAACCTCCCCGTCTTGCTTTTTCAGGCATCCATTCCCCAAGTCTGAATTTCCAATCAATTTTCAATCAGGAGAGGGGTGGGTGGTCTTAGCCCTGCGGAAGGTCTCTGATCCTCTGACCTATTAGACCATTAGTTTGGTAACAAGATTTTTCCTTTCCCCACTCACAGCTAACTTGGTACCTGAGCTGAAAGGAGAGTAAGACCCTCCTTACTGCTGCTCTCAGCTCTACACAAGGTGTAGGACGAGAGTAGCAGCTACGTGCCAAAAGTGGCCAGAGGGTGGAAAGCGGTGAGAGGTACCCTCCGGTTTCCCCCTCATCTCATTGCTGGTGAAGGTACCTAACTGGGTGAGCAAGTGGTGAAGCTGATGCTCCGCTGAAGACAATGAAGCAATCTGCTGTCCTCCAGTGGGAGTCAGGAAAGGAATTGTGAATGCTGCAGAGCAAAGCTGCTATGGTCTACTGATACCTCAGAGAAGACTTTTAAGTAACAATTCAACGCTATGTTTGTCTGCCCGTTTCCATTAATAATTTCTAAATATATGATGGAGTAAAGCTCACCTTCATGTGTGATCTTAACACTTGCATGTGTTTCTCTTGTATCTGAAATTGCTCCTGTAAATTAGCAGTTCTAGCAGAAAATCTGTACTTGTTCTGTATCTCCTAGTTTATTGACAAGTAACAATTGCAAACATTAAAGCAGTTAGGCAAAGTCTCAAGAACACAGAAACTTCTTTGGTTTTATAAATTAAACAAGTGGACACGGGTAAGGCTAAATCCAGCTAGACTACTGCTCCCCCAAAGAAACTGTATGTCTTGTGTGGCTGTGATTCCTGTATGTTGACTGTTTGGGACCTGATATTTAATTCATTCAGAGGGAGGGAAGCAAGTAGAGGTTTTTATGATATGCAGGCATGTCTGATCCCGTAAATTAAGAATCTGAAAACTCTGCCATAGTTTTCCTACATCCTATCTCAAGGCCACTGCTTCTCTTCCTCTCTTCTTCACAGCTGAACAAATAATATTCCCTTCATTAAAACGATGCATCCATGCAGCAGCTAGAACATTTGTAAAGAATTTGTAGAATTGTATTTGGGAGATTTAAGTTTTCTTTTGAATGTGAAGCATCACATAAAGTAAAAGAAGAGTCAAAAGCTATGAGATTCAGCCCTGCCTCCGTGGGTGAATGGTAAATTGTCTAAATTTCGAAGGCAGGAATTTTAAAGATTATGTTGTTCATATCTTGTGATGGACACTTAACGAGGTTTTCTGTGAAGTTAATACAGAGCTATATATGCACCACCATACGATAGGACAGGTTAACTCTCTAGATACGTCTTTGTCTCTCCAGGGTCTAAACTTGTATTAGGTACCACAGACAGGTACCTAATATTATTAGAGATTAATCTAGACTACAATGTTAGACTGAATCCGTTCCACTCCAAACAGCAGGAAGTTCACTGTCTAGGGTTTGAGTTTAGCTTGCATAGCACTCTGAATATCCTTACCAATGTATATGTTGCAAGGGAAGTTTTCACCATTTCACTTTTCTGTTCATATTAACACACTCAAAGCAATATATTCAGCACACACAGGATTTAATTGCAAAAAAAAATTTGAATGTTTCAGGTTTTTCAGGATTTTTCAAAGGATTTTTAAGACAATCTGTGTCAACCAAAGGATGACTTTCCTGGCTTCGGGAGCTGTGAAAACAGGCTTCCAAAACCTGAAGAAATATATCTTTTTTAAATTTGTGAGATCTGAAAGGAGAGGGGTGGGTGGTCTCAGCCCTTCAGAATGTCTCTGAGCCTCTGACCTATTAGACCATTAGTTCACCTAACCCAACAAATAGCTATTCAAGTCTAAGAGTACAAACAAAGGTGGTAATAAAAATAAATTATTAAACAAAAGGAATAGAAGTAATCGCTTCAAGGATTTTCTCCTTCTGTGAAATCCAAAAAGTGTATAGGCTATTCCATTCCTTCTACTCAGCCAAGATACCTACTTGATCTTGCCCAATGTAAGATTAAACTACCACGGGTACCAAACAGGGACCCAACTGCAGGAATGTGGTATGTGACTGACATTTAAAGCATGTGCTGTGTGTACACTCTTAACCCAGTCGTTCATTTGTTTGATGTGTAGCCACTGTCTTCTGCTTAGGCCAAGGGATTTTGCATATTGAAGCCACAATTCCTACCTAATAATCATTTAGCTGCAAATACCAAGACTGTTGGGAGACAGCGGAAGTCGCACACGGATGCCCTGGCTGGTCTACAGAGCCTGCTCTTGTGTGCATCCCCCAGCTCTAGCTGCCCGCAGAACAAATTGTAGCTCTCAGACTTTTGGCCAAGGGTCTGTAAGGCAGTCTCATGTAACTTGCTGTTTCCCTGCCATTGAAAACATTGAGGAAAAGCAATACATCACACTGGGTCTAACTTATCATCAGGTTTGGCCCCCTCTGATTTTTTTTTTTCTTCTTTTTTATTCCAAGAGCATTTTCTAAACATCTCATACCAGCAACCAGAGCCAGACGACATGTGGAAAATGAGAATATCCTCCTAAAACACAAACCATTAGACAGCACTTGCTCTATTTGAAAACCAGAAATAAGATGATTTTTCAACCCACAGTGAAAGCTTTACTGGGGTTTTGAGGCTAGGGAAAGACTCCCAAGTCTGATTAGAAAGCATAGCTACTAAGGAAGAAACATTGTGGCTGAGGCATTGGACTGGAGATTCTGCCCATATTTTCAGACCTTCTTCATGCTCTTGGGTAGTTCACTTTATCTCTCTGCTAATCCCCCTGGTTCCTCAGTGCGGAGTGGATACAATAATATTCTCGTCTCTCTGTTTGCCTTTTAAGCACTGAGTGAGGGAGTATGGCTTAATATGTGTTTGTAAAGCACTTTGCACAAAACGACTTTCAGAAACTACTGAAATGCAAAGCATGAGTATTGCATATTCTCAGCAACATTCCTTTTTCTCCCTTTCAACCCCACTCTCAGTTTCTTATTTTTAATAGTTTGTTGGTATTTTGCCAGGTACCAGATAAGGGGCTAATCTCTCTGGTGGTTAGTGTGAGCAGTTGAGTTTATGCCAGTGTGTCCACTGAATAAGCAGCCTTCTGCAGTAGCTCCACACAGATTGCACAATAGACGTAGACCTGTGTACGCCAGCAGTTCAACCACAGAAAAGATGTTGTAGAAATACCAGGCTATAGTGTTGGCCCTAGCAATGGGCTATATTTCACCTAACATGTCATTAAGAACCCATCTAAATTGCCTGCATCTTTATTTTATAACCACAGCTGCACAGTGGCTTTATTTAGAAGTTGGATACATGAAATGCCAACCTCTAGCTATTTCTGCTCCCCTTTGGATTCAAACACCACAGCATGTTTCTATGAGTGTAACCATAGTACTCGCCACATTTCCTAGGTTGTTTGGTCATTTCTTGGAGAGTCTCATTGCTATCATTTTTTTTTTACAGCTGGCTAAAGGCCTGGAAAAAAACAACTGATCTAAGCTTCATGCCAAGACAAAATATTACAAAAAATAAGGTAAGAGTTGTCTGCCCACTGAATCTATTCCAGTGGTCCTTTACTGAATTAAATGTGCTGAACTGATGTCAGTGGAAGTGTTACCTCAGCGATGAAGGTAGGACTGGCCTTACCTAGTCAATAAGTGCTTAAAATCTTGATCTTGGCTGAATAACATCAGTGCTGTGAAGACTGAGAATCTAAATGAGTGGAAGAAATGTTATCGCCTTGGTAAGAAATAGTGATAAAAGTGTACACAAAACTAGATTTGGGGACATATTTGAAAATGGATTTGATAAATGGCCACATAGAAAGGTTCTGAATACAGTGGCAGCACAGTTTGATAATGGTTAAAACCAAACTTGAGGTACAGCATTGCTAATTGTTACTAAGCACCTGTAGAAGTGTTTCCCCAACTAGACATTCTTAACTGTTTTTTCATACAGGGCTGATTCTTTCTACTGAAGTCTGAAGATAACCAAGCACATGCCTAAATCTAGGCATCTAAGTGGAGCAATAAGATCAATTGGACTGTTCACAAGAAAATATTCTTAAACAACATCCTGCATCCTGGACAGGAGAAGAAGTAGGTCCTGAGCCTGAAGATGTGGTTAGTCCTTCCTCTTTTCCTCCCAACATACAACAGGGCATTCCCTGCCCATCATTCCCCTGGATAAGTGCCCGTTGCTATGCTAGCAAGAAGACACATGAGCACCTGTGTGCCAGATCCGTCCAGCTCCTCTCCCACCTCTTCCCAGTTTGATTTTGGATAATTGCTCATGACAGCAGTGGAAAAGTACACAGCAAATTCCATAACAGAAGTAAGCTTTCGAAAAAAATCTTATTACTGTTCATCTCATAAGCTGCTGTTAATTTTTTACCACTTCCTTTTGTGTAATTTTAAGGGCTGATAAAACTATGGGCTTTCTATCTGCAGAAAGCAGCTGTGATATCACAGTAATAGCAGGTTTTTATTAGCTGAGCTGAAATTTGAAATTAGGAGGATTTCACATCCCCTTTCTCTAAAGAGGAAACTCTCTTTTACCTACTTTTATAGGACTTCTATTGTGTACTTAAGACCTACCCTGAAATGATCAGTTCCCCATAACAGGAAAAACTGTTACCCCAATGTAACACATTCAAAATCTAAAACCAGATATTTTTTTTTCCTCTGAATGCAATACAGTCCTCCTATTTTCCATCTTTTTCCAGACTCAAGCCATCTAAAGCTGGTCACCCAATCTTACTAGAGATTAGTCCAGTGAATGTTTCAGATCTATCAACTACTATTTGTGTTTTTAGCATTTTAATGTATTAAATTCTTTCAAATTTTATATAACCCATATATACTCATTACCCCTTTCATTTACGGACATTTTTTTCTTTTATTCCTGAAGAGTAAAACCATCAGGTACTCACAATCAACAAAATCCAAATGTTAAGGTCACAACACAATAGTTTGCCTTCCCAGGGTTTGGCTTCCCCTTATCTACCTAAAATAAAACTGATCACACATCCCTTTCTGTGATTCTAGACCAAAAAGAAAGTTGCATCGAGATGGGCTTTGACTAGTCCATCCCCTGGCCACTAGATAGGACCAACTGTTTCTAAACATCCACAAAGAAGGCACTTTCTCTGTGTCTGGAGGCGTGTTTCTCTTTAGTCTCAGTGATTCCAAAAATATTGCCACAAGGCTGGTTAGTTATGAAGCCTGGGCCAGTCCCTCTGAGTACATCCATAATTCAACTTATCCAGCCCAGCCCTCCCCTTATTTCAGGTTATTCTGTGGGGATATTCTAGTTCTGTTGTTGTTGGATAAATAGTTGCAAGTGAGAAGGAATATGGATCTTGCATGTATAGATTATGCAATCGCTTCAAACTTGTGTACATATTCTATTTATCATGCGGTAGGAGGAATAGCTTCAGTGTTCAGCGCAAGTGCAACAGTCGTACCCATTGCAAGAGACTAAACATACAGGCAGAGACTGGCGCTCTCTACCATGCAGGAGACAATTCCTTTTCAATATCACACATAGTTCAAAATGGAATTAGATATGTTTGATATTTTTAGTGTTCTGTCATGGAAAACCCAAATGAGGAAGGCGAGAGGCTGGAGGGTGACACTGGTGCTTGTCCCACAGGTATATGCAGCCAACTTAGTACCCAGCCTTTACTTTTTAAAAAGGTGTTGTGTTTAATTTTTGTAGAAAACAGATAACACACTAGAAATAATTGCCTTACATGAATGCATACATTAGCAAAATCGTATAAAGTTATAACCTACAAAACAACAAAATGCTGAAGATGAATGTAGCAGAGCACTGTATGGTGCAATGGATCAGCTCATGTTGAGTTAAAAGCAAATGGCAGCTGTTTGAGTAGGTAAGAAATTGTCTCTAGTTACCTGAAGCAACTTGTTCTAGACAACACCCTCAAAGGACATTTGTATCAAAACCATTTTCTCCAGAAGACAGGGAGAGATGATCACTGAGGCAACACACCAGCTAAGATGCAGAAAACCAGATTTACATTAAAAGAAAAAAAAACAAAATGGAAATAAGAGAATTAAAAAGGAGGCTAATAATCTTGGAGGGGTAAGAAAGCATCTGCATTTCCAGTTAACATCATTCTTAAGAAGTAAGAATTATGGGACATGGTTCTTTCTTTTCTATTTTAATTGAAGATAGAATAAGCTGAGCATGTCCGTGTTTGGCCAGGAATTTGGTAGGCACTCACCCTCTGATCTCCCATAAATTTGATTTGTCTGTACCAGAGCTGGGACAAATTTCACACTGATGCAACACTTCGTGTCGGTCAACTTCATTTATATTAGTGGGCTTACAAAAGTCATTGCTCATCATTGCCTTTAATCATTGATTTCTACTGGAAAAAATAACAATGTGTTGAAATGTATTTCTACAATTCTGCAACGGTACAATGCATTTTGATAGGATTTCCATGCTGGTATTTGGAAACAACTAATAGGTTACCATGATTTTGACCATCCACCCAGAGTTTAAACCACTCCGAGTTCATCTCAGATTCCCCCTGACTGTAAACTAGCTGAATCCAGAAGCACGGCACGGAACAAGGCAGGTGCCAAGAGGCGAGCAAAGGTCAGGCTAGCACAGGAGTACCCTCGGGCTAACCACAATGCAGACAGAGACACTCTGCTAGGCAGTGGGGCAAGCCATATCCAGCCACACTCTCAGGCTCTGGAAAGCAAAATAAACACAGTCCAAATGCTGTGGAACAAACTCAGGCCCATAAAGCCCAAACTGAATGAAACAGAGCTCAGTGCAAACATAGTCCAAAGGCAGTGGAAAGCAAACTCAGGCAAATAAACTCCAGGCTCTGTGAAACAGAGCACAGATAGACACACTCCAAGCACAAGTAGAAAAGCAAACAGAGGCAAATATAGTCTAAACTTAATGAAGCAGATACATGAAACAGTAGCTTGCTCACTCTCCAAGCAAAATCAAAGCAACTTACTCCAAAATCACTAAGCTGGAGCAACTGTGGTTCTCTTACAGGCAAGCTACAGTGTTACCTTCCCTTCTCATATCCTTCGTGACTTCCACTCTCATTCCATGTGGTAGACTTCTTCTTTGGAGTCTCCCTCTCTGGAGATATTCAAGACCCGTCTGGACAAGGTCCTGTGCAGCCTGCTGTAGGAGACCCTGCTTCGACAGGGGGGCTGGACTAGCTGACCCACAGAGGTCCCTTCCAACCCCTAATATTCTGTGGGTTTGTGATTCTGTGATTCACTCTTCAATGATCTACAGTAACTGCTGTGGATCAAAAGCTGTCAAATTTTCGCTTTCCTTCAGCAAAAACACAAAGACATTGTGTGTTTCAAGGCAACATTAAAATGGACCAAGGAGATCTCACTCAAATACAGTTTCTTTTTGCACATGTATAATGTTGCTTCAGAGGGAATGAAGAAGAGACAGCAGAGACTGAAAGCAATGAAAAGCAGAGAAAAAGGGAATCTAAAAGCAGCAGAGACATTTCTTTACCCGACAGATATGTAACTAATATGAAGATAATTTCTGAAGTATTTAAGAATCTAAGAAAGCTTCCACTGGTTAAAATTTTTTGAAGAAGATAACACTGTTAGTGATGCAGATGAGAGAACCGTTTCTTAAATATTCTTATCCCATATTAGAATAAAAAAGGATAAACTACATTTTCCACTTGAGGATGACAAAGTACTTCCCAGTCTGTTCATAACTCTACAGGATGGTAAAGAGCATCAATTACTGATAAGCACTTTAAACCTGGCAGCCCATTGATTTGGCCCCAAACAGTACTAAAGACCTGTCTGAAGAAACTCTCTGGCTTGTTTTAGATGCATCTTGGAAGACCAGAGCCATGAAATGCAGGAGAGCTATATTCAAAAAGGGCAGGCAGGATGACACAGGCAGCACCAGGTCACTAAGGTTGACCTCAGTCTTGGGTAAAATAACAAATCAGTTGATGCAGGAATCAGCAAACAAAGAAATAAAGAAAAGAAAAAGAATTCATGTCATTCAATGTATTTACCAGGAAACAGGTCTTGTCAGACAAACCTGATTTCATTCTCAATGGAGATTACTAATAATTCTGTAGATGTAATACGCAGTACAACACTGTGGTTAAAATTAGTGCCATATAGTGACCATAAAGCTCACGTTAAAAGCATTAGGTATGGGCTGAGTGCTTCTTTTTTTAAATCCATCAATGGGGAATCACAAATGACCTGATGGCATTTTAGGGGATTCCCCATGGCCAAATCTTTTCAGTGTTTTTGTCAATGCTTTCAACTAATTGTTAGCACTTGTCAAAAACAAAACAAAACAAAACAAACGCTGCCACCTGAGACCTTCAACAAAGGCTAGCAGAATAAGCAAAGGCAAGAACAGAACGTTCGGACTGAAAATTCTGGAGCAGGTGTGTGGCCCATTTGACCAAATAAAATGCTACGTCTATACAAAAAAATAACAGACAGAGGTAAAAAACGGTGACCTAGAATGTGGAAAGTGGTGCTGCTGAGGAGTTCGAACATCAAGGTGCAGGTAACTCCATAGACAAGACTGAAATGCTGAAGCAGGAAGGATTAACGTATTCTTGGAGACACAAACAGGCGAAGTTTAAGGAGGAAAAGCAGAATGGCTGTCCTCTTTGGTAGATGATGGGAAGCACTGCCAAGAAAACAGCATTAACTTGCTGAGGGAACAACTCAGCTGTCCACAGAGAGTCCCTGAACTCTTACTAGTTACACCTGGCATGAGTATCCACAGCGCGCACGATGGGCTGCTGCCTGCTGTTGTTCTACTGCTGCCTCCCAAAGCAGGCTGAGAACCCTGAGAAGGGAAAAAAAATGAGTAGCTGGAACCAGAACTCCTCCCTGCTCATGCCCCTCTCTGAGCCAGCCCTCTTTAGGAATCAGAACCATTTATATCGCATCTTGATAGGTCTTGCACGCTACCTTGCTCAGTAGCCCTTGCATGATGGATAGAAGTATATTGTGCCAGTAAAAACATCAATCATTTTAAATGAAACTCAATTACCAGCTTCATCTACCAGCTTATTATGCTTCCAGGAGTTTCCTTCCATGCTCACTTTGCCAGTTTCCACTAGATTCAGAATACCTTAGTTGCTCTAAAATAGCAGAGTAAATGCAATCCATCCTAAGGGATCTACACTACCTTTCACCTACTAGATCAAAGGAAATGCAAAGCCAAAGTAACTAAAAACCATCATTGCCCCCCAAAATAATAATAAAAATCCCAAACCACTTTTTTAATGCTTTTCTATTATTTTCTATGTTAGCTAGATAATGTTTTCCTTATTCCAGAAGATGCTTGAGTAGAAACTTCAAAGCAAATTTATTTTCTACCTGTGCTTTACTTTACCACACCAGTTTTGTTATTTGTAGTCACTTTCTGTGTGCAGTTCCCTGCCTCCTCTTTCATTTTCTTTGCAAGTACCATGTGCTCTGTAGCAGAGCTTTGTTCATACTTTGTACTCAAGTTGCATGGCAAACTGAACAAAATTGCTGTTGTCTCTATTCATTTAAAGTTGTAATTATAATGCAAGTTATGCATTCCTTGATAATGTATGATAAACCAGGTCCTCAGCTGATGGAAATTAGGACCGCTCCACTGTAGGGCTATGCCAGTTATGTGCACTGAAGGATAAACCCATCAATGGAAACCAAAAGACAGTGCTGCTTGTTTTAATATTAGTAATCAAATTGCTTTTCTCTTAATCATTTTCTAACATACTACTTCATTTCCGCTAATTGAGAAAATACAATAGAAAAAGAAATCTGGTAGCGAGTAGCAGAGCTACTAACATAGATATAGTTCTGTTGACTAGGAATCCTTACACTTACTAATCTTCCCCTCTCATTTCCCCGCACAAATGCAGGGTGGCTGAATGATCCAGATAAAGGGACATACATTTCATAATCACTCATAACAACTGGGAAAAATACTTTTCTTGTTGTATAATCTGAAAGTCTGAATTTTATAGAAAACAGAGAAAAAGCACTACTACCTTCCCCCTTATTGCAAAAGGGTATCTTAGACACTAATCTTTAAGTAGTAGATATATCCACAGACACATCAATGGATTTTTTAGGTGTGCTCCTGCCTATGTATTCAGGTATTGCATACAAACAATAATCAACTGATACCCTGCCCCAGCTACTGAGCCATATATTGCTCCCAGCCTTCTATTGTCAGAAAATAAATGAAAGAAAAGTATCTTGTGGCTTATCTTTGCTCACTTGTCTCACAACCTTTCGTGCTTGATCTTTGGTTCATATTTATGAACTATAATTATAAATAATCCTTTTATGGAAAAGCTTGTAGAGGCATCAGAAAGTCAGAGGAGAGCAGGTGGAGGAGTCATGTGGTACAGTGATATGAATAATTCTCTAGGCTTGCCACACCAGGGACAACTAAACCACCATGAGATGAGCATAGGCACTGTTCCTGTAACAGTCTGTTAAGTCAAGCCTCTAAGCAATCTCTACTCTCCAACGTCTGCTGGGTGTAGAAATGAAGGGTGGCTGCGTGCTGTCAGAAGTGCTTTGTCCTTGCAACCCAGTGAACAACAAAAGGAAAACCTGTTCTCTGCCCCTCCATCCAAGGTTGCCTCTTTTTATAGAAACAGATCTCGGGGCTCACACTTACCGAGCACAAGGACAGAAATTCAAGAAAGCTGGTAAAAGACGAGCCCTTTCATGACCTTTCTAACCACGAGGGCTACCTACCAAGCTTTGAGCATCAGGAATAAAGGGATAAACTCCTGACTTTCCTATTGAGACTATTTCATGAGGCTGAAAAACGGAGACAGAGTCTCCCATCCAGGATTAGCACATTGTCTAAGAGAAAAGAAGCCGGTTATTTGGTTATGTTCAGTGACTTCTCGTCCAACGACTGATAATTATAAACTGTGGGAACAGTCACCAGTGCAGGAATGCAAGAACTAGAATCTGGGTCCTCTTCATGATTGCCAACCGAGGACTCCAATCCATCATTAGCACACGTTCTCTCAGCCTCTCTAGCCCAGCAAATTCCTAAGGCTTTTCTACAAAGCAGAATGGCTTCAATAGGAGGGAGAGAAAGTGCTCCCTGCTCCAAGTATGGTTTAGTGGTTAGGGGATCCTCAGGCTACTTGGGCTATGTGGGCCTGAAACCCAGCCAAGAGAACAGGGAATGGGCTATTCATATTCTGGGGTTGTGAATACTGCATAAAACGGTTTGGCAGTTCTTTCTTGGCTATACTTTAAAAGAAAGGAATGATCTCCATGATAGTTTCCAAGAAAATGACAGAAGTACCTTATTCCAGGAAAGGTTTCAGGGAAATACCTCGCTGCAGCTCACAGTTAGGCACTTAAGCCCAGGAGAAGGAGCTGTAGGATTGAAGTCATTTCCTACTGACCAGCAAAAGAGTCTCTCTGCTCAGGGCATTCACTACCATGAGGCCCAGTCTGAGGCAGTTAACTTTCCTCATTCATTTTATGAGGAGCAGAGATGTCTAATTCAGGGTTCTGGAATACACACTCGAAACCAGATGCATAAAATCTGCGGTGGAATAAAATAAACCAGCAAGCACCAAAATCTGAAAGACCTGGCTCTGAGGAGGAAGAGATCCAGACATTAGAAGACCAAACAACGGACTATACTCATGGTAGACTGTCCACAAGAAATACACAAGAAGCAATACTGGCATAAGTGTAATTGAATGCACAACTCGAGAGGAGCAAAAGATGCTGGATTGTTGGAGAGCTCAGAAATGCAATGCATGTATGTGTGTACACACAGGCAGAAGTGTCAGATCAAGTCTATGCTCCATTCCCATGGGGCATATTATCACCATCTGGGAGATGATTGATATTTATTTGTCTAGCTTATGTACACAGACCAGTGCTGCATTTTAGATGAAGTCTCTCAAGTTAAATAGTAAAAAGAACAATAAGACAACCTGCTGACAACTCCAGTTCAGACTAAAAGAAACAGCCAGGAACCTCACAGCTTAGAAGTAACTCAAAACAGTTCTTCACCCATACATTTTCACTTCAGTGATAAAATGGCATGTTTCTCTGTTTATATACTACTTAACTTCGTAGGGATGTGGACCGCATTTTCAGTTATGTAGACTTCAAGTACATCAGGCAAACAGATAGGGCCTCATGCATTATCTGGAAAAAGGAAGCATCAAACTGAGCCCCTATTTTAACCTTCATGGGTTTTGTTCCACTTAAACCAAATGAGTTTGGCCCACAAAATTTTGCAGCAGCTGTGAGGTTCTGCAGTTAGTTTATATAAGCCTTACTGAGTTTATGCTTGGAGAGTGCTGAGTGGTGAGGGGGATACTGCTCACTAAACTCTTGCCTGTTTTGGGAAAATGTGTATTAAACTGTTATTTTTGTGTGCATAAATAGGAAAAGTTGAATCAACTTCTGAGATTCTAGACATCTCCTTTGTTTTTCAGCTGCATTTTTTTTTGAGGTTTGGTAATTTGCTTAGTAACTTTGAACACTTGCAAGAAGAAAGCCACTGAAATGCCATTCTGCCCATTTACTTGGGAGCACTGTTGATGGAAGGTACAGGTGGCATGCATATGTAATGAAACTAGGAGATGCAAACTATTGCGGGAACCTACTCCTCCTCTGCTTGCCAAAGCACGTAAAATGTTACTCGTCAGAACGTGGACTGGAATTATTACATAAAATGATGTCTTCTGCCTGTTAACCTGTACTCCCAAATATCACAAAGCAAGATACGATAATATTGTGTTTTCTAATGTCTTGGTGATGTTTATTTCCACAGTTGTCCTAAAACCTGTCTCAGTCCTGAATTCCAGATGCTGACCAAAGAGAGTCACGTATTGGAAAGCACCTTGATTGTGCTAAGAACTCCTAGTCCGTCATCATTGGTACGTAACACTCCTGGACAACAAATTACATTCCATCAGCTAAAGCATGTGAGAATGATGGTAGGACGGCTTCTGTGTTGTCTATCACACTGTGTAGTCTTTGAATGTACCACAAACGTCTACTGAAATCCCACAATCAAAATCAGATACATAATTCTGTGCATCTTCCTTGTGTGGTGCAGATGACTAAGCAGGACACGAGGCAATACAGGGCTGTATTTGTGGCCAAAATGCCCAGTTTTGTGCTGGTGTAACTCCAGCATTTTCAGCTGAGTTGCATTTGAATAAAGCCGGACTAATCTAGTGCTGAGACAGACCTGATGTATCTACTGTACTTTGTATCTATGATTACAGCTTAAAAGATCTGCTTCAGGTAAAAGAGATGTTTCGATTATGTATATCAGCATACTAAACGATCATTGTTTTCTTATGGGTGGCAATTATTTCATTCTTCAAGGTTACTCTGTTATGCACCTATCCAAATGAATGTATTAGATTTAAATATTAGCAGTGACTCATGGACCACTAAGAACTACAGAATCCCAGATGATGAAAAGTTGGAAATGTATATTTTTACAGACCCTTTTTGTGGTTGGTATTTTCAATAATGCCAAATGGTTTACCAGCGTCTCTTAAGAGTAAAGCAGTAAAGACTCCCATCTGTCAGAGGGCTGATCCAGCTTGTTCTCAACTTATTTGAGTCAGTTTATTATCATCTGGGAGTAGTTCTCAGTCTGCCTCTTCTTTTTCTTTCCCTTTTTTTTTCCTTCTGTTTTGGGAAGATAGCATAAAAACACTAAGTCATGAACTGGAATGGGGACTCAGGGCTTGCTGCATATTTTTAATGTAGGAACAGGTCTTTCAAGAGTGGTTAGGATTTGCACAAAGCAAAGACTATGGGCACTTGCTTCTTTTTCCAGCTCTTTTTTTTCCCCCTAAAATTTTAACAGCCTAGAAAAACTAGGAAAAGATGAAAGATGTATGTAGAAGATTTAAACTGCACCAGAATCTAACCTTTATTGCCCAATCATTCACCTTCCAATTTTGTTTTCACAAGACTATACAATTTTGGTTTTCCAGAAAGTACAAGAAGTGACTGTGTCAAAATGCGACCATATAGATCTTTCTGTGGCACGACTGATCCCAAGCAGGGCTTCGGTGCAGCCTCGGACAATGGGAGACCTAGAGAGGTTCCAGTTTCTCCACACCTGACTATGTTGGCCTGGGCCTACTTCCCGCTATCACCAGCAGGTTACTTCTCCCTGAGACAAATCACACCAACAGGTTAACCCAATGTTGCCAGTCTGCAAAGGTGGGGACTGTTTTTACAGGAGCAGATCCAGGACAGGAAGTAGGTAAAGGAGAATGAAGAGATGAAAGAGTTAGTTGGGAAGGCAGATAGGAGGACGTGGAAGAATTTTACATGATTAATACAGGGTTATGGGGTTCTCAGCAGTGAGAAGAAATGGGAGATAAGACTGGGCAATGGATTTTTGCACCAAGAAAAACAATCTACACACAGCAGGTTTATTACATTCTGCAGTAATAGCTTGGAACAGCACATGCAAGGAACATCTGAATAACCACAAAATCTTTTCTTAAAAACATTCAACCTGTTCATTCCTTATCTGTTTGAAGTTTTCATTAGCTGCACCCTTTCTTTCACATTTGCCATTTCAAAGTTATGTTAAAATAGATTTAAACTGATGCCCTGGCCTATTCAACTGGTGAATATTCAACTGGAGTCAACAAAGATTTCTCTCCCTAAGACCAAACACTTAAAAACAAGGCAGGTACATGGATCTCTCAGTCCGGACTTCAGTTTGCATCACAGCAGCCAGCTGTTTCAACTGACAGAGAATCAAGTCATCATCTCTCAAACCACAAACATACGACACCTTATTCAGAGTGAAATAAGAGGCATGTTTCCTTTTGACAGTTTAGGGAACAGGTGGGGAAAATTATAGTGACATTCTGTGCTTTTTCTTTTGGGCTAATTGTTACATAGTGTCTATGCTCTTACAGATTTTGTGAACATTATCAACAGATACTTTCTTTTAATAACCATGAAGAACAGAGGCTTTATGCGAAAAACAGAAGCCTCGAATATCATTGCATGGAGGAGTGTGCTATTTTAGTATTAATTCTGTATTTTACCCACTTTTCATTTACATTGGTCCTGGAGAACTTCGGAGATGAAAGCCTGAAAAGCACTGCAGAGTATACACTTTGGAGACCGTCATGGCCTGGTCTTCATGCATATAGGCAGCAAACTGCACCTGCTGACAGAAGCGTCTCCTTGTGCAAATGATGTGAATGTCTGTCTTGTGTCTGAGTTTTGCTTCCTTTGTGCAAATAAAATAAAATAAAATAAAATAAAATAAAATAAAATAAAATAAAATAAAATAAAATAAAATATCTACAGCTAGAATAGAACACCAGAAACCAAGAATCTTCCTTGGTAGGGGCTAGTTGATACAGGGCGAGAATCTAACCAACAGAATCATTCACTTCTAGCACTTGTTCCTTATTAAAATGATGGTCTCTGTCTTACTGCTGCTACTCTCCTTTCTGTTCGTTCTGTTCTCATCAAAATCTCATTATGTATTTCCATAAGAAAACACAATGCATGCAAGTACGCAGGTGCGCCCAAGTGTGAAAAGTCACTTCTGCAATCAAAAAAACCTTAATTTCAAGATTTGAATTTCTGTTTCTGCAGTACTGATTTTGGTCACCTTCCCAATACTCAGTCTGTACTCGTTTTTTCTGTCTGGTCCAAATCTCAGTTCTCATCCTTAATTGCTTGTAGTATTTCTAATTCAAAACTTGCAAGCTGATGAGAAAAAAAAAACCGCTCAGTGCCTTACAGAAGGTGTGTTTGGTAGGCTGCCAGGTCTGTTCTTTACTCTGTAAAGACCTTGGGTTTGAGGCCATATCTCCGTTTATGTTTGCGAATAATCAAACACATGTACAGCACTCTAGGTCTGATCCTGTATATCATAACTTCAGTGATGTGGGACCAGATGCTATATGAACAAATGGGAATCTGTTGCATTCATATAGTGCCTTTTTTCCAAGGAACTCTAAGCACTTTACAATCTTTAAGCCTCCCCACATGCCTGTGGGGTACAGCAGGGTAAGTAGGGCTGTAGCATTCTTTATAGAGCCAAGTACATTTATTCAAATGTAGCTGAATAATAATAATGCAACCATGACCTTCCATGACACTTACGTTCCTCAGGAACAATGAAACTGTCAGCCACAAGGGTGAGACTCATGAGTCTGGGTGACAAAACTTTTTCGGCAGCTGGCCCACGACTGTAGAACTCACTTCCGTAATAGATTAGGATGACCACGAACTTCACCGCCTCCAATGCAAGATGCAAAACTTACTTCTGCAATTTAATTTTCCCACCCTATCAACAAATAAGCACAACAACCTTGATGGAAAACAAGAACCCTTCTATAGGGTTTTGTGAGTCATGCTACAGATTCTAACAATTACTGCTCCACTACAGGATCTGTTTCACATGCTTCAAAAAACTCATTCTTAAATAGCTTCTGGAGTTTTTAAATTCATTTAAATAGAGCATGATTGTATCCTTAAATTTACTTTTACAGGATTATTTTTGCAGGGGTGAAGTAGTGGTGAAGAAAGGAATTAACCTTCATTTCTTCAAAATACATTTTTCCACACAGTTATAAACCTGTGTATACTGAAAAGTAATATACTTGTTTCCAACCCAATAATGAAAGTGGAGGAGACATTTAACAAAGACCACTCCCTTCAGGAACATGAAAACAAATGCAAAAACCAACCTGCAGGAAATATTTGGAAGCTAAGACACCAGATTCCTTCTCTGGGAGTGGTATGAACTTTGTAAATCTGGGAGTCAGAGGTACGATCCTCTATTAAAAAAATCTAAGCAATATTGATTAACATTGGCACTTCAGATGACACTCTCATCATTTGTATTGGAATGGCATGTCACCACATGAGTGCTTCAACCTGGCCTTTTCTCAGAGATGGATGTTAAAATAAAAATTGCATTTAATGTACCAATCACTGTGTAATGTGTAACGCTGCTTTTCTTTCCAGCTGGTTTACTGTCTTCCAGAGACAGCTTGGAGTATTAAATTGAACAGAAACAACTACTATTCTTCACACAAATCTCTTTGTCATCCACGCTGATTTTGCTAAGATACCATTTTTGCCCCTTGTTTCCCAGTCTCCTTACTCTTTAGCAAGCACTCCTCCATCCCCTTATGTTCCCCCTGTGCACAGAGTAAGGCTGGAGTTGCCACAGTCTCCTTAATGTCTAATCCTTTAACACTGGGAGAGCATTGTATTGCAGCTCTAATGCAAGGATGAATTCTGGAATGTGGAGCCTGGAGAGAGGCTTATAGAATAAGAAAGAAAGAAAAAGGGAAGAGGAAAAAGGAATTGAGAAGAGAAAGAAGTCAAAACCACACATGGGACAGAAGGAAAAAAAGGGGATTAGGTGACAATATCCGACTGCACTGAAGGGTCAGGAGAATTAAGCTTCAGAGCAGCTTGCTCAATGTGTGCTGGGATAAAAAGACTCTGATATGAATGGAGGTGGTTCAAGTGCAGGCACATTGTGGAATGCAATAGGAGTCTGCTAGGGAACATTTAAGAGAGTTGTGCACCACTTTCATGTAGCAAATAATATACATTGTTTGCTGGGCAAAGATCTGAGCTTTCCTGTCACTTTTACAAGGTTGTTACAGAGGAGCTAGAAATACAAGAATGGAATGGAATGAAATGGAATAGCATTACACTAAATGAAATAATAAATCAAATAAATAATCTGGGCATGTGCTTCTAAGATTTATTATTGCATATGATGTTTATATTGAATATAAACTTAAAGCAATAGATCCCTATCCAAAGAAAATTCGCACACTAGACATCAACGGAGTTAGATCCGTTTTAACAAATACTTCAGAGCCTGGTTTTTAATACCTAGTTGCACTGCATGTGCAACTGAGTGCATAATCTTTTCATCTGGTCAGCTTTACACGCAGTTATTGATCTTTCTAAGCTGTGTAGGTGCTGTATCTTGAAGGACACTGAGTTGTTATGATTTTCATATATAATGAGAGTACTTTTATACAACTTGATTGACTGAAAAATTATATATACTTCAACTTCCCATGTAGTTTATTTTCAATTTCGTATTTATTTATTCCCTTATCACGGACATAAATTTAAAGACAGCCTAAAAATGATGGCATGGTTACTTTATGAACAACAGTTCTCTACATCTTCTTGCAACACAGGCGTTGGAAGTTAAAATAGCTGGAATCTGAGAAAATTCCCTCTGTCCTGACACACTTTCTACCCCAATATGGCTTCCTAATATAAGATGAAATAACAGCCTCATCTCAATCTGGCATGACTATCTGTCTATGAAGCAGGGAGAAAATTGAGAAACATGAGAGATGGAAGAAACGAGTCATGAATAATAAAAGAAAGTGATTCTTAGCTATGTAAAGAGAATTCGTTCAAGTCAACCATCTGGCACAGGGCACATCCTGCAGAGAGAGCAGCCATGGAAAAATGACAGAGTCAGTTCGGTTAGTACGTCCCAAGACGACACCACAGGAGACAAAGCTAGAGCAGAGCGCAACATCTAAGGGACAGATACTAATAACAATTTGATATTGGTATGAAACACACCAGTCCCTAGTGCCTGCTTCAGACAGATCCAAAGCACTCAGATACTTTGGAAAAAACAAAAATGCTTTCTGCTCTCTTGTAATACTATTGACCTTCCTGTACTGTGGAGAGGCTTGGGGAATCTCGCACAAGTAATCCTGAAGGTGGCTGTGTATGTGACTTATATGCGCTTTATTTTGTTTTCAAAATAGAAGGGAGAATATAACTCATATCAAACCCAAAATAAAATAAACCCCAACCCAAAACCACACCACCCCTACAGGAAAAAAAACAGAAAGACTTGCTTGGATTGGAGGGAGTAGGATATGTTTCCTTCCTCCTGCCCAGTGGTAACACCTATGACCTGACCAAAGACTTGACCTGGAAGCTGAGAAAAGAAGAAAAAGGACAGGGTTTTCAGGGTTCATGACAACATATTTAGAAAGATGTATGCCTGTGTGTAGGCATTATGGAAGTACAGTGTCATTTCTTCCCTGGAGACACAGATGTGAAATTGTGCTCGAAGTATATTTGCAACTATTACTTTTCTCTGACAGAGGACAGAAAAAATGCTTCCAGTGAATTCAAAGGCAACATTTTTATTGACTTTAGTGGAACTGGAGTTTTACTCCAAGGTTCTAAATATATCACAAGAGTTCACAGTCATATCAGCAATTCCTCCCCCATCATCCATACCCTTAAAAATACATATATTTGCTTTATTTCCTGCATCCTCTCTGAGTGAGCTGCATTTGCTGTTTGTCTCGTTATAGCACAAGCCAGCTGACAGCTAGGCCCCAGGGCCTCGAAATCAAAACAACGGCAACGCATTATGTAGTCTGCTGTCTGCAGGGTACGTCTGACTAAGCCGGGAGTGATGTAGGAGCTGAAGAATCCACCTCCTCGTGCAAGCGGGCAGCATGGCTAGGCATGGTCCCTGCGCTACTACGTAATGTGCTCTCCTGATCTCCCTCTGTGTATGTACACAGACACAAACTATCCTGCCTGAACGGAGCCAAAACATCCATCTCAAATAATACAAAATACACCCAAGAAAAACAAAGGCAGCATTTTGCATGTGGTTTTTTTTCTGTTCTTCACAAGCCCCTCCCAAAGAGATAGCTATCTTAGAGCTAGCTTTTTGCATCACACACACTCCTGCCCACATCCCTTCTCCCGCCTCCTTTTCCTTTTCAAACACACATACTCTATTAATAACAAAAAGTAGAGAGAAGAGGGGGAAAGCAAGAGAAAGGCCCTCTTTTAAAAAAACACTATAAATAGAGGGCAGGATTACTCATCCTCACTCAGAGTCCCACTACAGGTAGAAGAAGTTGGGCAGGAAGAACAGATATTGCTTTCCTTTCTCCTCTGACACCTTTGGGTTGCTGCATTAGACTAGCACAAAATTGTAGTCTTTACAGCTCAGCTGACAGAGGAACTGTTCCACCAAACCTCCCCAACGCTGCTTCCTCAGAAGGGCCAAGATAGACAGCAGTGTTGAACCAAGACTCGAGGAGACCACGAAGGGATGTAAGCAGTGAATAACAGTCTTTACAAATGCAGAACCTCTAAGCAGCAGTGTCTCTCCTCGTTGGTCACCTGCTAACACAGTGCAGCTCTTTTCCATCCCTTATTTGTCATCTGTGTCTAGAACAAACAATTGAGTCTTAAATAACTTTTGTCTGACTTGCCTTTGAACTTAACCTGAATGAAACCTGTAAGAGTTTGAATAAAGTTCATGTAGAATTTTACTTTTGTTTTCAGTAAATCACAATGCTACCTGGAGCCAACGGTAGCAAAATACATGAGGAGAAGACTAATTTTATATTGCTGTTATCATTAGTAATATACTCTTGGAATCTCAACAAGAAGCTCATTGTTAGCTACCTGAGCCCATTCTGCAGAGGAGAGACTGCCTGGTTAGTCCAAATAAGATTTGACAATATCTAGACTGTTGTGTTCATGCCTAAGCCATAGGAAATCATGCAGTTTAGTCATAGCACTTATAAAACCCCTTTCACCATGAAAGTTTTCCCTCAGTAGATAAAGCATAATATAAACTGCGAGAACTTCAAACTATTTTGACATGTTGCAAAACATAATGTGGTTTTGCAAGATTTTGCCCCACGTAAATCACAACCCATGCCTAGGAATCAAGCTCACCTTTCTTAAATAAAGCATGGGAAAACAGAAGAGAACAGTGGATCAAAAAATTTTGCCTGCTGTCAGGCAGAGGTAGGCAGTAACTAATTTTGGTGAAGAACCTGTGGTTGCTTTTGCCTACGGTGCTCAGCGGATGCTTGCTGTAGCATTTTTCCAAAGCAGTCATCTTTATTTCAGGCCTCTTAATCACAGCTGGCAAGAGAGAAAGCAACGTGGTTCTTAGTCGGTTTGCGGTGCAACTATCAACACGTTGATTACATTTATTTCCTTTACAGTGGAACATATTTCTTCCTGTAACAATACTCTGTCTGTTTTTCCATATTGCCCTTGAGTGCACGAAAGCAACACGCACTTTCAGTACCTCCAGATCAAATGAAGACTATCATTTAAGAAGAGAAAGTGTCCTCTTGACAACTGAATGTTAAGCCTCATTTTGAAAATGAGCGCTTGGTCCAGAGGTCAAAAATCTATTTTCTAAAACACTCAGAGGATGAAATTTAGGGCAGAGCCCTAACTGCATACTAATTTTTCTCTGTTCCCGTGTATGCCACAGGTAACCCAGCCACTGGCAATGGTACCTGTGAGAATCACAAGCCCACACTCCCTCCTCGAACAGCCCTTGCCCAAGTGAATGCCTGGAATCAGACCAACTATTGTTTCTTTCACATTCAGCACCACTGCTGAAGCATGAAGGAAACTCCCACCCTCGTCCTCCACTCCTCACCCTCCTTTCCCTCCCCCTCAACCCACACACATAGATGTGAGAAAGGAAGCAGATCAAACGAAAGCAGTGAGAAATTTTGTTTCAGCGTTTCGCTTTGCACTGTGATCTATCTCCCACCGCAGCACCGGCAAAGAACAAGGCCAGGGCTTCCTGGCTTAGAGCTGATGGTCATCTGCCACAGGCTCGTATCTCTGAATATTTTTCCACCTTTGAGTATCCAAGCATTAGAGAAATGAAAGATGAAAGTCCTGGCTCGTACGTAATCTTGTGAATACCCCCCACCAAGGGCAGGATTGTGCCCTACCTCCTTCGGTGTACAGTACATTTTCAAATGGCATTGCTGGACTTAATCTTCCAAAACTTTGATCACAAACAAATATCAAGTTCAAGAGTGCTTTGGCAGTCACAAGCACGGGGGGGAGGAGGAAAGAGTAATATTCACAAGCAATTGATATAGAATTCCCAAAGATTGTGTCTGGTATCTTAAGGATATGTAACATCTGAAAAAATACCGGTTTTTGGAACATGCTAGCCCAATCAATAGTTTGTTAGAATAACACTGTTTTGTGAAGCATCCATCACTTAATTGGTGTGCATCACCCACATGACAATTGCACTTATATTTGAACAATTAAAATAAAAGTGCTTTAGAAGTAGAACCCTAATCAATGTGCTTTGTAGTGTCATGCAGACAGCTTCAGAAGATGGCATCTACCATTCATTTCTCAGGTCTAGTTTTTCTAAAGGCTTCATAATTCGCTCACCAAAAGCTCTTCATGGTAGAGATATAAATAAGAGAATGAAGAAAGTTGTGTTATATGGGCAGAAACCGGAAAAGTCAGCATCTTCTAAACAAAATGACCATTCAACAAGTAGTTTGTCTCCAAACGAAGCTCAGTAAAAGACTCTGTACTTCTTTAATTCTGAACCTAATGGGAAGGTGTAGTGAAGAGAGAGCCAGGCTGTCCTCAGATGTGCCTGTGGTTTGGATGAGAGGCAATGGCCACAAGCTGCAAGATGGAGAATTTAGACCAGATAACAGACAACAACTTTTTACCAAAGGGTGGTCAGACACTGGAGCAGAAGCCCGGAGACACTGGCAACTCTCCACCCTTGGAGAGATTAAAAAACTCAACAAAACTCAGCATCTTGCTGTAACTGGACCTGTTCTGAGCAGGAGGTGGGATCAGATGGACGAGCAGAGGTGTCTTCCCGCTGACATCCTCTGCCACTCTCAGATTCTGTTCCTGAAGGCTTACATTGGGCACTGGTGTACTGACTGCGCATGAAATTTTGTTCTAATTGCGAATTGATAGATCTAGTTTATTATACAAAATAATGATGAATGTGTAATAAAATATTGTGGAATTCACAAATTATTATTTTGCTTTTAGCTCTTGCACATAATCGTACTACTGACATGTTTATAACCCCTGCCACTCAGGTGTTGCATGTTCCCAGCATCTACTGAGATACCTGTTCATTAAAGTTCACTGTGAAGGTTTTAGTCATTTTTATCTTTGTAACAGAATGAGGTTTGTTTGGGGTCTGTCGATTTGTTTTTTCCACAGCATAACCTAAAATGAACCCCAGATCAAAGTCACTCTGTTCTATTCTGAATACTATGCCCTTCACTGCACTGTCTGAGAGCCTTCCAGTAAAAGATTACACAACGTGATTAACAACTGTCACGTGTTGTTTGTTGCTCATTATCTCCCCAGGGATAAATTCAGTCTGTTTCACTGGTGGGAGTTTTTGTTTCATTTATGTTTTGAAATACATGAGAATGAATACAAATGAATATTGCCAGGTCATTTTCATTAAGTAGAAGATTGGTCCTGAACACTCTACCATGTACTGTTTCACAGGGAGATAAGAAGGTAAGATACATGCTATTTAATACAAAATTCAAGGAAAAGTTGCCATGACGAGGCTTAACTGGCAGCTCACAAAGAAATTAAATCTACCATCCAATATGCTCAGAGGCATTGATACTGAAATGTGCTGAGGATGTTTCGACTGGTACTACGCACCCTCACCTCTCGTTGGCCCAAGAGGTGTCAAGGCCGTTGTAGAGCAAATCAGTAATTCGTAGGATTTGACTTACAGAGAGAAGTAGTACTAGGGTGAATGCCACAGATGGACTTGGTTAGAATATCTCCCTGTGAATAGAAGACCTGTCCTCCCTCTTGAAGAAAAAGTAACCAACAGAAAACATCCTCACAAGCAAAACCTGCTAAAAGTGTTCACTTTCCCAAACAGCACCATCCCAAAACAACAAGCAACACTTGTTCTCTCTGAATGAAATACATGTGACTTAGATGTGGTGAAAATAACATGGTGGCTTCTGCTCATGGACAATTCAAGTCAGTACGAATCAGATATGTTCATTAAATCAAGAAGGAATCTTGACAGAATATAAAAAACACCAATTCAGGTATTTTCCAGCACAGTTTTAATGTATATTTTTCTCAACCTTGGTATATACCCCCTGTCGCCTCTCCACCATCTTCTCTATGTAGCCCCAAGGGCCATTAATCCAGCTTTGAAGACAGCGCTTTCTGTCACAACCCAAACAACTGCCTCAACATGTCTAAATAAATAGTGCTTTTAGTTTTTGAAAGAGAAAAATACAATATTCCACACTAGGTTAAATCATTCATTCACACTGAGTTATTTACTGACATGGAATTTATCACATACAAATCCCCCAAATCCAGAACTACAGAAGAGTGGGAGCTCTCCTTGTTTCACAGATGGGAGAAACAGGAGCTGATGCTAAAGCGTAGTCCTTCAAGCCAGTTAATAAGTCCTGACAGAAAGCAACTGGGGCTTGCTCATCTGAATGTCTCAGGTACTTCTATACAATTTGACTGAAAGGAGTCACTACAGAGTGACACAGAAATAGCAGGAAGTAGCCCAGCTAATTCCTGTAAAACGTAGGAATAAAACTAATCACAGTAATCTGAAGAGTTGCTCTGCTCCAATGAGGTAAATTTGACTCATGAAATTTGTGGTGCATTTATAGACTTGTGCAGAGCAACTGAGGTTTTAGACTCCAGCCTAGTTCTGCAAAGCGGAAAAAGTAAAAGTCAGGCAGAGGCAGTGTTAGGCCCAAGATCTCCTGAGTTACGTTCAACTTTTTGAGTCATATTGCCTAATGCAAATCTGTGGAATAAAACTAATATGCCTAGTTGAAGATTTATGTCTTTGGATGAAACTCAGTTTCAAATGTAGAACTTCAGATTTCAAAAGAATATTTAACAAGATTATGGACTCATTTTTCCTACAGTTTTTACAACACATATCATTGCTGACAAACTCTGGGTTTGGAGTGGAAATGTACATCATTTTCGCTTGATACTATCATCTCAGCATTAAAGATGTACATCCTGTTCTCTCCAACTCTCCTAACTCCCATACTGCTTGGAAACAATAGAAAAAGATTCTGAAGTACAAAAACTGACACTCTGATATACAGCTTGGTATGAGAACCAAATTATTCAAACTACTCATAGTAGGATAAAAAAACCTACCATCACAACATAAATTTTAAAATACTCCTCTGTCATCCATACAAAGGTAAATTTAGAAGTACCCGAAGTCCTGTGAGTAGCTGTCCTGATGAGCCTGTAATTGTCATATCAAGATGGCAACACTTCCACACAAACTCGGACTTCATTTTTAGAATTGTATCAGAGCTATTTTTTGCCAGATGAGTACGAAACCAAGGCAGTGATTTTATTTATTATTTGTGCTTCAAACTACACACTTGCCTTAAACATGAGTAGATCAGACTCCAAGTAATTTTTTTTACTCTTTTTTAAAATTTAATTTTTGAAAAGATTTTTTTTTACATATTTAATCTTAAATTTTTCTACAGTTCTCTGCATGGATGACAATTTGTGTTTACACCCTAACAAAAATATTTGATGGTCTGTCAAAGCAAATCAATCTTCCCCCCTCTCTTTAGATACTAATGATGCCATCAATAAAAGATCTCATCATAAGAAAACGTTCTGCACAAAATGGTATGCATAATGGTATGACCCCTAAGGATGCAGGGCATGTCATTTTGAATTTATTTAACCTCTGGGAGCCCTGTACAGAACTAACTTTTGAGTCTTTAGAGTCTCAAGAAAAACAAGATCATAGTGCCCCATACAGAGGCAGAAACAGAAGAGCTTGCACCTGCAAGAGCCCCTTCTGCACACAGTTGTTTGATGGGGCTGCTTGTTCCAGTGCTTCCTCCTCACAACACTGGCCCGAGGTGGCAATTCTCTGTGGGAGGTGAGCCGAGGATCAGCTCAGTCACTCTCGCCTTGCATTGCTGACAGCTTCAGAGCCGCACTCTCCCTTCATGTTCCCAAGACTGAGAGAAACTGTTCCATATACACCACTTGGTATCAGGGTTTGTAGTTCATAAATCACTTAAATCCCACTAGACTTTTGCAAAAGCATTTTTCAGTACTGATCACAGAGAACGGAGGAGTTTGGTTTTCTGTGGATCCTTTTATATTTAGAGGAACCCCAAAGTGCTTTAGCATGCATTGATTCATATCATGGCATCTGCAGTGACTAAGAAGGTAAGCAGAATGATCAGCAGAAATGCAGCAGGGGTCAAGGACATTCTTTTGACGTGAACTGCCTACGTGTTGAAATGTTAACAAAAGATGTCCCAAAGAGGTAAAAGTCTACATAGAAATCTGGACAGGAAAAACATGCCGTAAAAGCAAAGAGAAGAAATGCTGGTTTGGACAAGAAACAAACCCCCGAAGCCTCAAGGATTTCTTTGTTGGTTTGTTTGTTTGTTTCTCATTTTGACCTAGAAAAATTCATTCTTTGGTTTCTAAGTTTTCAACTGAAAGATGAAGCTGTGTAGCTTTCACAGCATTTTCTATGAAAAATCTCAGTTAGTTAAAAATCCTGTTCTCTCTTCAAAATCAGTTCTGACCACCCTTTGTGTGCTACTTGGAAATTCAAAGGAAGATTTGGGCTCCTGGTGGATATTTGCATTCCAGATGAAGCAGTATGAAAATACAGAAGATAATGAGTGGGAAGAATCACTTTTATGATAAGCCAAGAGGGAAGAGTACCTCTAAGTCATGCAGGGTCTCAAAAGTAAAAGACTAGGTTGAAGGTAGAGCCTCTGAAAGGCTCAAAGACAGAAGCTGTGAGCAGGCTGGTGAGTTAAGCATGTGATATTAGAGTAAGAATTGTGCATACTGTTGAGGCAATTAAGAAACTCAGTACTCAGAGACTAAGAAGAGAACACGAGCAGAGAACAGTTTTCATTTCAAAAGATCTCTGTACAGAGAGGAAAAAACTAATCTGTATTTTAGGCAGATTGTTTAATATCATCCTCAAATTCAATTTTGCCACAATCAAAAGCAGGAAAACAGAAGTATTTTATTGAGGAAGAACAGGAATTACACTTGAAAATTCCAGATGTATTCAACATTGAATGTACTGATGAAAGCATAACCAGAGCATTCTTTTGCAGCTAATCTGTGATGAGAGACTAGTGAATGTAAAATATATCTGATCCGTATCCCCAAAGGAGAACAGAATGATTCCTCACAGCTCTTCATTTCTACAGAAACTCAGTATAAAACTATGAGGACTTAAAAGTGTGCATTTTTAATGAAATTTCCAATCATTTCAGTAGCTTAGGGTAACTGAAGTAAACTGAGGTTCATGTTCGTGGTCCACCTTCCGAATCTTCACCCAGCACTCTAGCAGGGAGACGGACTAGACCTCAGGCATCCCAGCTCCCAGCTATGATCACTATTTTGCAGCAATTCACAGACCAAACCTACTCAGATTGCTGAGGCCATTCTGCACCATGGGCTCTGGTTTTTAGCATCTGGCTGACAAAACCCAACTAGCGAGGGTTTAACAGCATAAGCATTTGCAAACACTGCTGTTATGCAGTGAAACGTCGCAACAGTTATAAACAGCACAGAGAGAAATTCGCGATACAGAAGTTGAGAACTGGTGGCTCATAGGCTTCCACGTATCTTCTCCTGGATATAGAATTTAAGAACCAAAACAGTTCAGGGTCAAATGTTTCAGGTTGACCTCTATAGCAGTGCTCCTTTTGAACACTTTTCCTTCTGCCTGCTACAAAGGTTAAAGAGTAGGAAATGCCCATTATTGTTTGACCTTGTGTCACAGAGAGGTTTTAAGGCCCAGATGTGTAGTTATTTTTAGTTCATGCTATTATTTTGAAGCCAGGCTCAAGCGAACAAAATCAGCAAACTTCACAAAGAGAGACAATGTAAAATGGTGCCCAACATTATCTTCCCTTTCAGCTTGACAGGAATATTTGTCTTGATACTAAGAATTAGTCCTATGCTTCCTCAAGGAATGTTGAATAACTTCCGCTCACGTTACACAAGCGCCTGTCCGTATATCACTTTCCTGTGTGGCCACTTGGCTGCAACGTGTACAAAGGCTTTGTAATCCTCAGTTCTATTATTGTTTCCTAAGGATGCATCCTGCTTGAAAAACAGCAAAGGAAGGGAAACAGTATCTAGCATTATTTCCTAATTAAACTGTTTGCATCATTCAAAGTCTATGATGAGTTCCTTCCTTTTCTCTCCTTCCCTTCTTGTTTACTGAAATCAGGCAATACAAAAAGAAAGGAGGAGAGACACACAGTGAACTAGATCCTAATCTCTGGCACAAAAGGTAATGGAGATTTTCCAGATTTTTACCAGCATCCTGAAGATAAAATTCTTGTCATCTTGCTACTGTAACCCTGCTGAGAACAATATTCTGTCCAGACATTTAAGCTTCACTAAAATAATTTAAATTCTGGAGTTTTCTTAACTGGAAATACGGGAAAGCTATTTATAGTGGTTGGGACATTTTGGAACAAGGCTCATTTCTGGATCCAAGATTTCCCTATATTCAAAATTGTTTGTTTGTATTCCTATCTGATGTTTACAGAGATGGGACTGAGCCATGGGGCTCACATCCAGCTCTGAATCCAGAATTGATCTTCCCCAGGGTTTGGGTAAGTTTGATCCAATGTCTAGATTTGGGCCCACCTCCAATAAATAGTTCAGCCTGGATGAACACTGGTCCCTCTCAGCTTTAGAATCAATGCATCTGAGAATATGGGATTTCATATCTGCCAAACACTCAGCAAACATTAACTGCTGAATACTGACAGCAACTTTGAATGGTCAGTCTTAAATTTAAGGACTACAACTCCCCACTTCAAAAATAGCAAAGCTGAGAGGCAGAGACATGAAACAAGAGTCTGAGGTTGCAGAGCAGCTCAGCAGCACTAGAAAGAAGCCTGGGACACCTGGCCTTGCATCCTGGGCTCTGACCGTTGGACTAGGATGCCTCTCCGAAAAGAAACTAGTGCAAAACCAAGTAACCATGCAAAATAAAACCCTTCCAGAAGACTCCAGGTAAGTCTCCTTGAGAGTTAAAACTGGAAAAAATTTGGCATATCAAGTATTTACAGAGGCACTTCTCTAAAAACTCAAGCCTTTGACCCAGACTACCTCCAGAAGTTAGGCCTTGCTTACAAGTTACATTGATGCATATTTTATTTATCATAATTAGTTACTCAGTGAATGTGTTTAGGTAAAACCACAGAGAATCATCCCAAATAAATAAAAAAAAAAACTTTGGGAGACGTAGGGTAGGAAGATTGCTTCCACAGGCAGAAGTGCCCCAACAGGAACTCTGTTAATAACGTACAAGCACGCAACAGTGAAATTCTCTGTACAGTCAGCTCAGGTACCAAAAAGCTGTCTAGATGTTGCACTGGAGCTAGCATTCCTCCCTGCAAACACGATGTCACTAATGCAAGTAGCATTTCAAAACAGAAATGTGCTACAGGTTTGCACAGATCAGCAAGCCATGCCAGTAATTGACTACCACACTGGCAACCGCAGTGAACATGGATAAAGGAGATGAGTCAGGTGGAGGTGTTCAAACCCAACCAGACTGACTGTAACTTGGAGGACTTTCAGCTGTTACTAATCCAGATGTCGAGTGACCTCTCTAGGGGCTTCTGTCTCTCTTCAGCCAGAAGAGTCCTCTTGGCTTCGGTGGAGTTGCTCTTGGTTCGCATTCACCCAACTGAGTGCACGTTCAGGCTTTTATCTTTGCAAGCATCATTCATAAGCCACCACTAAGAGGTGATTTCCTGCAGAATGGCTCAGAGTACTGAGTGTCTCTCTCTATGGACAGAGAGGTGATATACAACTTCTGTGTTTGTTCCTGTCTGAGTCTGAAAGACTTCAACCTTACTCCTACAGCTAGCCAGGCTTTCAGCTGCAGGTTTTCCTTCTCATGTCTACCTGCTGACTTACAGCTCTTTACAACGATGAAATGAAGACGTCTTTTGGACAAATTTACTCTTCTGTGAAGTACAAATTGTTCATCCTTGTGCATTTACATTCATAACCACTACTGACTGGGAAAATGTATCACTTGTTCAACAGGGCCAAAAGCCACATACTCTGCAGTTGTTAGTTTTAGTAAGCTATGCTTCAGACACCTGCCAATGTGTAGGTTGGGACAGAACCTGGAATTTCTGTAGCTTCAGTGTACGCAGGTTGTTATTTGTAGCTAGAAGCTTTCTGGGATGAAACATGTTGTCATGTGATATTATAAATGGTAAAATTCTATAGGCTGTGCTGTAAAAACGGATAAAGAAGACCTGATTCCATGATTCTTGCAATGTTCACTAAAGCATGGAAAAATGTGTATGCTTTTCTGTGTTTTAAGGATTCCCTGACAGCCTAGGAGTTTACAACTGTCACTAGGGCTACTGTGCAAAAGCTGTAAGTCAGAAACTGCGAGAATAATTACATTCATTCTTCAATAAAAATATCAATTGTTTTTAAACTAGCAGCCAGCTCAAGCTGATCAGTAACTGGTACTCCAAACCTTGCAGCAGTTCTCAGTGAGAAGCAGCTTAGAGCTCACAACCCCCTGCACAGTGTGTAAAGTCAATACTCAGAAGAGATTAGTTTTCCAGTGATCCCAAGGCCCATGGAAGGAGGCAAAACAGCTCTAATTCCATCACCAAACATATAGCGGTTCCAAAGAGCACTTTCCTATGAAGGTAAGAACTCTCTCCAAACGGTATCAAAATCACTGGAAAGGACACTACTGATTTCTGTGGGTTTTTTGGGTTACATTCTCAAGATCATTCAGGCTGCCATGTAATGTCTCTAAAAGAGTTCTAGATACCTGCATTCCTTCTAATCACCATTCCCCCAACTGTGATCTGGGAGCATGGATGCTCTAGAGCTGCTGGAGAGTGTCCAGCGGAGGGCTACGAGGATGATGGACTAGAGCATCTCTCCTACGAGGAGACGCTGAGGAAGGTGTGCTTGTTCAACCTGAAGAAGAGAAGGCTGCGAGAGGACCTAATATATGCTTATAAATATCTCAAAGGTGGGTGTCAGGAGGACGGGGCCCGATTCTTTTCAGTAATGCCCAGTGACAGGACAAGGGGCAAAGGGCACAAACTGAGGCACAGGAAGTTCCAGCTGAACATGAGGAAGAATTTCTTCCCTCTGAGGGTGACAGAGCACTGGAACAGGCTGCCCAGGGAGGTTGTGGAGTCTCCGTCTCTGGAGATATTCAAGACCCGCCTGGACAAGGTCCTCTGCAGCTGGCTGTGGGCGACCCTGCTTCGGCAGGAGGGTTGGACTAGATGACCCACAGAGGTCCCTTCCAACCCCGAACATTCTGTGATTCTGTGACTGAAAGCCAGCCTACAAAATTACTAATAACTGCCTATGTACATAGGTATACAAAGAGAGGTACATACACACACATATACACAACCCCACTAGATGGTTAATATAGCAAATTAAAAAGAGATATCCAAAGCTTTTTTTTGTGTAGTTTCAGAAGGAAACTATTACAGTAATGCTGTATATGGAGATAAATTTCACACCCCATCCCCCGACTCCAAAAAGTTTTGGTGGCTCTTCAGTTTGAAAAAGGTCAAGATGCTCTGCTGCAATATATACAAGTGAGAAACAAGAAACAAACTTAGCATTGTCCCTGCATTCACCTGAATGAACATTTCAAAAGATCACCTACAAACCATTGCTTCTGCTCCACTGAATGTTGTTGAAAACACACATTCAGAGGTTATGTCCATAAAGGAAGCTAAAATGGATGTAAAAATAAGAAATTAGGTACGTAAGGAAGTCATTTAAGGAAGATGAGCCCAAACAGTGTGCTAATGGAAAGACATAGATGAACAAGTAGAAATTAATAACCACAAACTCTCTTCCATTATGAAAAATATATGATTACTGTTATTCCTGTGGGGAAGAGGTTCCAGCAGACAGAAGTACAAGTCTGCTTTCCCTGCCATATGAGACAGAAAAGCAGGAAAAGGGCAGTACTAGAGCATCAGCACTAACTGCTGCAGCTGCAAGAAGTTATAAAATAATCTCCCCATCTAAGAGTCCCAATCCTAGCAACAATTTCCTCCCTTTTTTTCTTTTCTAGTTGTCTTTACCACTTGCCGGTTGTTGGCAAAGTTAGTAGACATTTACCAAAATGAAGAAGAAAAAAAAAAGACAACCAAAACCAAAAACACACTCATCCCAAAGTCTTCGGACTAATTTAGAGCCTGATCTAAAGCCCAACTGAAGTCAAGGGAAAGACTCCCTGGAGGAAGGATGAGAGAGAGAACAAACCACACGTGACAGATGTTAGTCATGTTGCTTAGCTCCCTACTGGGAAGCACTCTGATACTACAGCAGAAAAGGGGGTTTGAGAAGTGATCTGGACTAGGAAGCGGTACCGTAGAAAAGGTTCTCGATTTAGGCCCAAAGCTTTGATGGGAGACTAAAGGGAGAGTAGGGGAAAAAAAAGGGGGGGATTTGTAAAAATTGGGATGTTGATTATTCCACAGCTGAAGAATCAACCAGTGTGAAAATATGCAAACTGGCTCAATCTAAAAACTGTGCTGGAGGTTTTCAAAGAAAGAAAGTCTATTTATTATCGTTAGTAGCAATAAGCTTTCCACAGACTTGGCCAAAAGCCAGTGGTGTGGCAGATCTATGTCATTCAGGTGCAACACAACAACGAGATGTAAAACCAAGATCCTGCTGATCGCCAAAGGTCCACAGGTATTTTTGGTACAGGAAACACTTGTTAAGAGCAAAATGTAATTCCCCTAATTACATTCTGCATTTTGTCATGCGTACCTTAGGCATCACATGCTGACTAAGGGCACTGCATTACTACAGAGACAAATGCATTTCAGGAATCATAGAATCATAGAAAGTTTTGGGTTGGAAGGGACCCCTAGAGGTCATCTAGTCCAACCCCCAGTTGGACTAGATGGAAGGAAGTTCACTACACTTCCTTGTCAGATCAGTGCTGGAAAATATTATATTTGAAATATCCAAACATTTGTGTTTCCCAAAGAGTAAGAATGTGTTGCCTATTTCGCTAGGGAAAGAATAGCACCACTGCAATAATCAATTATCATCAAATTAGTGCAAGATCAGAAAACTAACACAGTATCAGAGACAGTGAAAACAGTGGGGGAAAAGTAAATAGTCTGTGCAATGCTGCTTAAAAAAATCTACAAAGGTATATGTAGAAAGCTGTCTTAAGTAGACTTCTCAAATTAAGTACATTGTTCTGCCATTGAAAAGTATATTAAAATCAGCTGACAAATAGAATTTTCTGCACACGAAGAGAAGGAGAACCACATGGATTAACAGAGATGAAGCACAGCAGGAAATCCCAGGCAGAGCCCTGGCTGAGGTGAGCTGGTGTGGAGTGATACCCAGCTCGCAGCTGCATCAGTGACAACTGAAAAAAGCCATCCTGACCCGGCAGACCACAAAGCAAAAGCCTAGCCGCTTAGCCAGGTTCATCAGCTGAGTCTTTGCCCTGTACTGACATGGTCACACTGTGCCTGTCTAGCTCCACTCCGTCTCAGCTCAGGCATTGCTGAACACCACTTCACACCAGTCATTAAGGTGTCCTTACTGGAGAAGCAATCTATTAGCAGTTACAGAAGAGAGGTGAATGTTCTTGTCACATCCAATCATAATGAACTAGTTTGCTATAAATTATAAGCTCAACATTTGCATTATGTAATTTTTGTAAGTGGGCAACAAACGAACACACTGCGGAGAAACTGATGTAAATGGACTGCTTTGTGATTGTTAGATAATTAAATGAATTAGTTTTATTAGTTTAAAATTTTATGCAGTATAATTGTGGTAAGAAGGCAACAATTAAGGGACACCCTAGTAACACACTCATAAAAAGAACAGGTTGTTGTCTTAAAGTAACAGGAGTAGCAGGAAAGGCTGTTGCAGCTGTTGGGATGTAACAACAACATTCAGCGCTCTTTTGTAACTGCTAAAGGATTTCTTCTTCATTGTGCCTCCGAGGAACTTGTTTTCCTTGCTTTAGTAAGATGAGAAGAGACTCAAAAAGGCTGGGAATCTGTCTTTTCTCTTATTCAGCTATAAACCAGCTAGGTCAGCGTTCAAGCCACTGGCATTTAAGGCAGGTTTAAATTGTTATTCATGAGATATGAGGATTTGCAGACAGTTATACAGCTGCTCTGACGGGTCTTCATCATCTCTTGGTACAAGGCAGGCTGAAGAGCATTTACAGCAGCTGTATGGCAGCCGGAGAAACCCTGCCAAAGACTCTTGGTATAAAACTGAGGTTCCCAAAGTGTGACACACATACCACTGGTGGTACGCAAACCGTTTCCAGGTGGTAGAGGAAGGCAGCTTCTCCATTCCTGTGTGAAGTTGCTTATAAAGCTATGGGACAAGTATTTCCACACAGTTACTGAAAGTCATTCTGTGCACAAATCAGTTCCTGCCTGTAGCGGTTAGCTGCAGCACTGACCTGAGCCGTGAGTAGGTGTCTCTGCACAAGCTGTGGCCACCTGCTAGCTGGTGAGGATGGGCCAGCCAGTGAGTGCCGTAGGTGGGATGGACTAGAGATGAAGCTTCCCTATGTGTGAGCATGACATGGACGTGAAACTGGGAGCATTACCACTGCTGATACCAGCGCCCACTGATGCCAGTGGCATTCATTCAAACCGAATTAGTAAACCCTCAGCACATGAAGTTAATAAGCCCTTAGCACAATGAACTAGAAAATAATGCACTAGAGCACTCATGCATTAGATCCATAGGACACTGAGTATAGGATCTGATCTTGGTATGCTCTCAGGTGCAGGGAAAGTGCATGTCTGAAACAGCTATAAAACCACTTTAGCCTCTCGTAACGTTTTTGCTTAATGCACCAGGATAAAGTAACTGAGACTGACAGTAAAAGAGACTGAGGCTTTAACCTGGATGTCTGGCTGTGCGCTGCTGTGTCAGTGAGAATGCCTTACTGACAGGCATCGAGTCGGAGCATTCTCAGCCACGAGAAGGCAGTCATTAGGGAGTTAATGTTCATTTATTCATTGACAAATATCTGGGGCTTGGACTAAATGATGCACGGAGGTCACTTCTAACCCCTACCACTCTGTGATTCTGTCATCTGTTTGCAAGAGGGTATTTTGAAGGAAAAATACAATAAAAACAAGTTCTTATTCTTGCAGTCAATTTTTGTTGAATATTTATTCTCTTTTGGGATTTAGGACTTATTTGCCTCTATTACGTTATTTTAATGGGGTTAATTTCATGTGTAAGTATTTCTACTTATTTTAGAGGAGGGTAAAAAAAGGATGGGTTAAGGGAGAACACTGAGGCATCCCAAGGCATGCAAAGCTCTAAAATAAAATAAAGATGACTAACAAATTTATATTTGAAGAATGTGCAGGATGGGTTTCTAACAAGAAAGTAACCAATACGTACTTTGCTATCTAGGAAATGGATGGGCATTTTCATTCAGTGGAACTGGTCTTTCAGACCTCACTCACACGCACTGTCCCTGCTAAACAGCTCCGGGAATGAGGCAATTAAACTCCTGATCCCTCATTCTGACTTTCCACCACTCTCTTCAGCTTCACCTCTCTGACCATCCTCTGACTTTCTTATTCACTGGTGTTAAAAAAAACTTGTCAATCAGCCAAAAACTACCCAGTCATTTAATATCATCATCTTGGCAGTAAGGAAAAACGTACATACATGTAGCTGTCTATAAGAAGCAAAGGAAGGACCCTCACGGGTCATTAATTATGGACCTACAGCTATAAAGATCTTAGCAGAACGAGAAGGGTTATCATTTCTGTTATATTAAAATGAGCTGGAGATCAGCCTGAGTCACAGAAGCTTTGCAAAGGTTTTGTTTTTTTTTTTAATCTGTATATTTAGCAAAGTGTCAGGAAAGAAACCACGTGGCTTGTGAATAGTAATGCAGGGATCATGACTGTAAATATACACTATTTTTTGAACATCTGCAGTTATTAATAGACAAAGTCAGTTTGTTTACATGGGCCTCTGTATCAGGTGGAGAACTGAAGTGTATTTTTGGTGTTAGCAGGTTTCAAACTTCAGTGCTTTGGGACTTAGGTCATTTTGATTAACCTGTTCAGCTACTGGTTTTTGCTAACATGCATATGAGAGTAGCGAATGCAATTTTTAAACAAATTCAGCCTAGACAATGTAATCATATTTTTAATGTCTTATGCTTGTTATTTTGCAACTATTTATGATGGACATCATCCAAGTTTTTAGCTCAAGTTTTAAATTCTTTATTTGTCCATATTTCAAAAGTATGAAGGTATGTTTTACAGGAGAAAAGTAATGCATGGTTTTCAGAGTTTTATATCAAGGCTAATGAACTTATTAAAAAAAAATCTATACCTTTCAATGGATTTTCCATCCTGTTTGTTAAACCTGACAGAAGATATTGGAAGTCCTTGATTTTCTGCTCCTTTTTCTCCCCCTTTTGCAGTCTTCAGCAGGTCACTTTAATGTTCATTGCCATTAATCTGTCTCAGGCAGATGTACAGGGACTGCCTGTTTTAAAAGTTTTAGCTCACTGTTAAAAAGGTACTCAAAGATGGATTCAAGTACAAAAAGTGACAGTGCAAATGAAACACTAAGAAAAGCAAGAGTGGCTAACTTTAAGAGTTTCTTGTGCCAAAACATCACCTTTTCAAGACAACTTGAATTATATGTAGTCCATAGAGTTATAACTTTATGTATTCACTATATATCCTTTCATAGAAGTTAATGGTGAGTGAACTGGCATGAATGAAGTATGTAACAACCCAAGAAAAGTCCACCAAACTCGACGGCAAGCAAAGGCTTTTTTTTTTCTTTGTAAAGAAGTTCATGAAAGTTGGTATTTTTCATTGTATCCTGTTTGTTCTGGGTTCCCTCTAGAAGGAGCAGTGCCAAGATACTATGAGAAAGGCTGTTCTTGTTCTATTTGCAGCCCAGCTAGAAGCAGGAAGTACTATAAATCTCACAAGAGAGTCTGTTCTGCCAGCTGGGCTGATTCTGAAGTTAACCCAAGTTGTGTCATAGCCTTCAACAAGAATCCAGTCAGGCTGAATCATCGCATTTATGAAACCAAAGAGTTTCAGAATGCTTTGAATAAAGATCAGGAAAGTATCTGAGCACTGATCATAGGTTCCCAAATCAGAGTCACCAAGCAGCGTGCAAAACAGGGACGTGGTCCGTACTAGCGACACTGAAATCCCACTCCTGATCAGTCTGAAGGAAGGAGCCATAGGCAAAGCACTAGGGACTTCAGGGGGAAATGACAGGAGTTGAGGATCTGTGTCCTATTCAGTTGAAAATGTATTTAGGATAGAATTTTGGATAGTTTTTGTTTCTTTGCTAGATTTAAAAAAAAAAAAAAAAAATCTATCTGCTGTAGAGATCAATTATACAATATGCAAGATTGCCAACCTGCGTTAATCCAAAATTTGAACTTTGGAGAGTTATATAAATTGTTCCCCACTACCTAGCTTGTTTCCTACATGTTGGCCCACCGAGGATTAACTTAAAGAGCAATGAGACCCTTAGTGGTGGAGGAAATTTTTGTTTCCAGAAATGTATGCTCATTTTGGACAATCGAGCCTGCTTCTCACAGAGCTGTTCTTAGCACACCTATTAACTGTGGTCTATTTGACTTGCTGTGTGAATGCATATGCTTGGAAGCGTATTGTTGGTAAATGTAATGAAAATTTCCAATATGTTAACACATGAGGAATGATTCAAGTATCGTTTACACACTTTTGAATTCAGATTAAATATAAATGAAAGAAAATCAATGCAGAAAATCAATGCAACTTTTGGCTGAAAATGAACATGAGGTCACACTGGCAGGGCCTCAGGGTAGAAATAAGCAGCAAATTGTTCCTCTGCCCTTGAAAACATCATCAAAACTGCATTAAGGAAAAACTTCAGTAATCTTTTGACTTTCTCCCCCTCCCAGGGAAACCAAAGATGACCATCCCCGCCACCTCTACCTCCAAACAACAACAGACAAATAGAATAATAATCATACAGCAAGTGATTCCATGGTTGGATGTCATCCTAAACTGTAAGAGATTCAGGTTTAAGCAGCTACTTCTTGACCCTTCCTCCCTCTCTCAAGTATAAAACCCAGCAATATTTTGGAAAGAGGAAAACCTTTCATTATTCGCCTATGAGAAATTACATTCTTACGTTGCAAAATTTCTCATGAAAAAAACATCAGAATTGATACATTCCCACAACTCCACCAAAGACTACTGGATTTACTGTCATTATGTCACAGGATTTCTAGTCAGCTCTGATCACAAGGAATTTTGATGTATATAACCCAGACCCCTGTATAGCACCCAGAGGTGAAAAAATGAAACACCTCAAAGATATCCCCACATTCACTGTGACAAATGCACTTGTAGAAAGCTGAGCACCTTACACACCTCCCAGGCTATGTCTAGAGTGACAAACTAATTAGGATGAGAGCACAGGCACAAGCCTGGTCTATAGTTGTCCACAGTGTTGTTAGCCTACATGCAAACATGGTTTTGGCCCTTGCCAACTACTATCCTCCCGGATTTGCTTAAGAGTGATCCGAGAGATAGCAAAGGTCACAAATTGTTTTCACCAGGCTGCATGGCCAAGGTATCTCGTCTTTTTGGGAGGGGAGAAGGGTGAGTTTAGCCATACAGGTGAGTCATGCCATGCTCCTTGGTCTCCAGGCTAAAGAATCATCCATGGTTGAACATAATCTTGACCATTTGAATTGAGAAGAAAACTGCATGCTTCCCTATCTTTCTCGTTTCTTCTCTCAAATGTGTTGGTGGGACTTCTGGGATAACTCTGGAGGATCACGGCTTAAAGACCACTAGAAGTAGCCAGTTTTCTTATGGAAAAAAAGAATCACTGAATGTTCTAATATAAATCTTGTGCAGGCAGTAAGACAAGGAGATATTTCCAGAACTTTGACCTTCAGTTTTGGATGCACAAGCAATACATTGTCTTTCCCTCACGTTTTATATCCAAGACTCCAAAGGACTTTTAAACACTGGTGCCAGAGAACACCTCTGTGACATGGTTTGGCCCGTGTCCTTATTCCCATTCTACAGAGAGGAAAGTTGGGTCACAACCGGTGAAATACTTTTCCAAGTACTTTTCAGCATTTAAGTGGCATTGCTGAAAACAGGATGCATGAGTCACAAAACCTAGACTCCTGTTTAACTGTGTAATGAAAGGAGATACTTATTTGAATTTTGTATAAGAGTAAGTTAATTTCACAGAATGGCATGTGCTTATGAAAGTTACCTGAGCTAGGGGTGGCTGGGACTGGCGCGTCCACACAACACACCGCAGTATGAGGCCGGAGAACTAACCCTGCTCTGATGGCAATACAGCTGCAACAGCACACCTGGGTCATAAACCCTACCTCTCGACACTAGACAGCAGGCGGCTAAAAAGTTCGATACTTCAGCACACAAGGTCACTAGGCTAAAGTCTTTTTATGGATTTAGCCCTCAAAACAGGATTTAATAGCACGCAGTAAATAAGGCCTTGGGCCACACATGGAACAATGAAGATAAAACAGACTACTGAATAGCTGCTCATTAAGAGCGCTCTGAACATCCTGTGCACAGAGGTAGAGCGCTCTGCGGAAAAAATAGTATGTGATCAGATAATTAAAAAAATGAATCATAATGAATTACACAGGCAACCTTAATTAGGACATTTCCTAACTTTTCTGTGCCTTTCTTTGTGACACCAGAATGTTCTTTCAGTGTCATTTTTGTGCACACAGTATAGAGCTCTGCTCAGATATGCACTGAAGGTCACAGCAATACTTGTGTTGCAAAGTCACATTAGGTTTCCCTTAGAGGTCTTTTCTCTACAAGTCTTTTGGTTCTTTTCTTATCCACACCAGCTTTGCACGGATGAAACTCTGCAACTTTTAACAAGAGTTGGTTTGATTACTCAAGAGCAAGGACAGATTAAAGCCCTGCATCTTTAAGAACTATCAGAAGGAAAAGACAGAACAGCAGAAATACTAGTTGTACAACTCGGCTCTTACAGCTACATCAGCTTATAACCATACCGGATTCCAGCGCATCCGTGGGAAAGTATTTATTTTACCTGTAGGTATAATTGTAAGCAATAAAAACACTTCAGACCTTGCCAGAAAGGGTGTGAATTTTAAAAAGAAGGAAAAACTCTGAATTCCAATACCTGAGCAAACAAGTTAGTATAAAAGAAAAAAAAGTAAATGAAACAGCGTTGCCAAAACAATGAGGTTATGATTTGCCAACAGCTGGATTGCACTTTCACTTATAAATGCTACAAAAAAGACTCTGACTTCTGAGCACATTTTCTTTTGAATCCAATCATTCTGTTTGTCAAGTGCAAAGGATGTGTAGAGAGGGAAAAAAAAATAGTAGAGCAAGCTCTGAAAACCAAAATAACACCCCATCTTTTTTCTCTTGGAAGTCATTTCACCAGTTTGGCAATAAATAAAAAGCATATCTTTCCAGCTTAAAAAATATCGACTCCCTGAAACGAGCTGCAAAGAGAAAGGAGGAAAAGAAGATGAAGCTCCCCAAAAAACACACACACAGGATAAAAAATACTCTGTCATCTTTTGGTCTACCTTCCCAACCAAAAGCTACTTTTACTGTGTGAGACCAGGAACACAAATGTTGGAAGTGATGCTTGTCTTACAGCCAGCTTGTGACAATTGAGTCTGACTGCAGTCTTACTCTGTCATCCACAGGTTGTCATGTCATGTGAAGCTTCACTAGTGCATCAGAAAATGAATGAGGAATTTGACTTCTTCGGCTCATAACTTGAACTTACATGAATACATTTTTAACAAAATCTAGCCAGATAAAAGCTTCCATTGCCAAGCTCCTGCATTTCCTCGTGCACCACAAAACTAGCCTTCCTGACAACTCTAATTTCCAGCCCTGAGTGAAACCAGAACATGCAAGAAAAGCAAACTAGGTGGGGGAACAAAGTTAATCAACTTCAGAAGCCCTTCCAGAGGCCTGTTTTATAGGATGGCTTAGGACAGGTGTTATTTCAACTAAACATGTTCAACTAAACCCCAGCATCATGGCTTGATAGGGAATTAGAATATCTAAAAATGTTACTAATTTCTACCTGCCAAATGTTCAGCCTTCAACCTTGCACTGGTACCTTCTTGATTGGGACTGTACACCTCTGTACTCACCTCCACCTTCCTTTAGCTCTTCAGCTGTGCTTAGTTTTTCACATGGAGTTGGCTTCTGCTCCTTGGTCTCTTATAATCTGCTAAATCTCTTCCTTCCTTTGACACGACCTAGTTTGCAGCTATTCTTCCACTCTATTTGGAGGGCTTTTTAGACAATATTGGAAATCCTAGAGATACTGCCTCTCTCCTACAGAGTCTCTGCATTGTTTTATGTTCAACTTCTTCCTTCTGCTGTACACCTAGACAAATGCAAGGTTTCTCTTTTAGCCTCTTAAATATGAAGGCAGAAATCTAGGCTGTTTTAGCCCAAAAGGTCTGGCAATGGTGGAACCTGTAATGGCACTGACAATAATGTCTGGCCAAAACACCCCTTTCATTATATTTGGCAGAGCCAGCCATATTTGAAAAGTATCATGTAGCAGTCTCTCTATAGAGTTCATCATACAAGGAAAAAACAGCTGAACTTTAAAAATGAGGTGCATTTGTACTTGGCAACACTGATTTTCTAATTGTTTTCTAATGGCAAAGACTGAACAAGATGGCTGCAGCAGTGCAAAGGAGACAATTGAAACTGAAGGCCAAAACAAAAACCCTATAGACAACTCCACAATAAAGACAATTTCCATGCAAACCGCAACTGTTGAATTTCAGGCCTTTCAGCTGTCTATCTGCTTAAAAGCTTTTCATTCAGCAAACAATTTACTTTGTAACAAACCTAGGCCAGGAATATTTCTGCCCAAAACATTTTTCTTTCACGGAATCAGAAATTAGCTGATGACTTTATAGCAATACTTGCTACCAAACATTGTAATAAGGAAGCATTTTATGCACTTGCCTTGCATTCTAAGAACGACAGAGAAGTGAGCCTTGCACTGCTCTTGTATCGCACACATCAAAATCTTGTCAGTAAGATTCCCAAAATGTGGTGTTCTCTGGCCTTTGTGAAGGTCAAAAAGCTCCAGAAGAACTAATCACCAAAACTAGTTGTTAGTATTTGTGACAACCATAACTAAATGAAATTTAGCTTGCAAACTGAGGCTTATATGTCCAGAGAAAGACAGTTTAAGAGAGAAGTTTAGGTGTGAGTAGCAAAGCAATGTATGAATAATAGCCACTACAGAAAGTCCACAGTTCTTTTCAGCATATTTGGAAACTTAAAGCAACTGAAATAACAGATGGAAACAAAGGAAGCTGCAGTCATTTTCACAATAATACCTCAAGGGGTGGAAAAAGAACTGATGCCCTATGAATTATTGTTTCAGAAGTCATGTTCCAATCAGACCAAAATCCACTGTATTAATTCTCCAGATATCACTAGCAAGATGATCTGGAAGAAGTCTGGAAATATCAGCACTCAAATTGGGACCTGGAAGACTGGCCAAGTAAGGAAACAAGTCAAGGTTTCATATACCAAGGGTTAAAATATCTTGGCAAAACCTTAACTATAGCAGACAGGTACATACGAGCTGCAGAACAGCCATTTGGTTCAGCATCCTGCCTTCAACAATGGCCATAAGCAGACCTTCTGTAAGTTAAGAACAGGTACAAACATATATGATAATTTCTTTGAGTACTTTCCCAGTCTGTAATTATTTTAAGCTCAAAGATTTCCTGAGCTTGGTGTGGACATTTCAATAGAGTTGTCTCTTCCAGGTATTTGCCCTGTCTCCCCTTCAAGCCCTGCAGACATTTTTTTGCACCCAAAGCATCTGCTGGCAGGAAGTCTACTGCCAGAAGTCTACTATTCTTTGTTTTGAACATGATTCGTGCTAACTTCATTTGACAGCCCCTAGTTCTTGTACTGTAAGAGATGGTAAGCAGTATCCATCCACCCAGACCACTTGCCATTTGTAGACTTATGTCAGATCCAACCTTGCCCATTTATTTTCTGAACTGAAGAATCCCGGGCAGTTCAGTTGCTCCTTGCTCAGACCTCTAGTCATTCTTGCCATCCTTTTCTGGGCCTTTTGTGGTTTTTGGTTTTGTTGCTTATTTTTGCAGTAGAGTGAAAAGCACTGCACATGGTATTCAAACTCTGGGTGAAACATGGGTTTGCAGGATGACATAGTGGCAGCTCTTCAATGCTTCAGGACAGCAGCCCATGCTGGTTTGGACAAGAAGGGAGAAGAACCCACTGAAACTGCAGGAGAAAAAGACGAGTAGAATTCTTGCTGTAATAGTGGCTGTAGATGATTCTATTCATACTCTAATGATCTGAACCGCAGTTGAGCAACAGCCTGAATATTAACTGATAATGTTTCAAAATACTTTTTGAAAATGTGGTGAACAAAATCTGTCAGATCCTTTCCACTGCTGATCTATTCAAGCATTTAATCTACCCACAGCTGACACATTATTCAACCTACACAAGTGGCCATTTCTCTACAGATATTTTGCAGTGGCAGTGCTCACACTTCTCTGTTACTTAGAAACTTCCAGAAACTAATTGGAGTGGCAATATGTGCACACTTGTACCTATCGTGTTCACCCTTGTAAATAAAAGTGGTTGTCTGGGATTCAAGTCAGCTTTTGTGTCTGTGCCCAGTCTTAGCACAACAACAGACAGAAACACCTGAAGTTTGATATTTCCACTGACCTTTCTCACTCCTTGACTACAATTTTGCTTTTTGCTTGGCAGTTTTTCAACTTAGGTGTTACGGTCTGATGAACTTACCAACAGCAAGCACAAAGAAGAACTCAGTAGCTAGAGTTCAGTTTGTGAAAGTCTTTTTATGGACTTGAAAGTGTCCCCCTAAAAACCCCATATTCCTATAAGCTTTCTACAGAATGGTTGCCTATAATTATTCTATTCATCTTCATGTGCATTTACATTACACTACAGCAATAATTGGCACATATGAACAGCAGATTGTCTGTGTTTTTGATTAGTGTGGCAGCAGTATATCCTTTGTTTTTCAATCCTGGGTTAAATGAAACATCTTCCAAAGAGACAAGTCTCCACAACGATTAATCATGCAGCCTCCCATATAAATACTGATAGCCCACAGGCTTTAAAGGAGGTTGGGTGGGAAATCCTCTGCTTTGCTCACTTCTCAATCCAACAAATTGCTAGAAGGTACCCACAGATTCATTCCCCTGTGGCTATAACATCACTGCAGAACTGGTTGAGACCAGGTTAAGTGTAGAAACCTTCGCTGGTATAGTACTAATCATTTAGCAGTGTCATTTTTTAGTTTAGTTAAGTTTTTTCCATACAAAAGCCTTAAATGAGGTTATACTCACACAGAACTATAAATTGCCGAGGTAGCTTATTTCACTGATAGACCTGATGTGAGCCACACCGTTAAAAAAGTGTTTTTTAATAGTATACACCACACTTTCATTGTAAGAGCTTAGTATGTGACGGTAAGGTTTGGCTGTGCTGCACACAAACCCATTTAGCATTCTGTGGAGTACTGCAGTGTGGAACCTTCCTGTGATACAACTGAATAGCACTTGGGTTTATATTTTGCATCAATAGTTTCACCACATATTCCAGAGGAGTAATCTGAAACAGAGTCAAACTGTTCCACAATGCAATATATTGAGCACAATACACTAGACAAAACCAGCTCTAAAATAAATAGCCACAACTTGCTTGATGTAATAGAGCTCTATTTACTTATGCTGTTACTAGCTTAGCCCTCTCTACTTATTTAACTTCAACTCAGAAAGTGCAATGAGAGTCCAATGTCCATTTTCCAAATGGAAATAGAAGCAACTTCTTCCTATCTCCAAACATGAATTAAAACACCAGAAGTACAGCACAGTATTTCTTTACTTTGTAACGGTACCTCACTCTGAGGTATAGGTTCAGTTTTGACTTAATTTTTCCTTCTTCCCCACGTATTTACTGTCCTACTTCACCAAAATCAGTTGCTGATGACAGATTGCTTAATTAGTCAGTGACACTCAACATTTCTTTCATTTTCTGACCTACAACAGTTTTAATGTTGCTCCACAGCTGGGCCTCTGCCATCACAGCATATAAGAAAACCACTTTTGAGCTTCAGCAGGTGGAGCAATATAAGCTAGATTCTTAAATACTTTGTACCCCTTACTGAAGCCCCCTGGAATAAAGTTGGTTCTTGTGATGGTTTCATTTGCTGTTGTTTTCTGCCATTCAGGAAGACTGTCCATGAAGTAAGGCTGAACTCTTTCTCAGACATCCAGATGAAAATCTCGGTAAAAATGAATCCATCTCTTAATGTTCCTTCAGGACTAGAGACAATTAGCTTATACTATTATGGTGCTGGCCCTTGCTGGGACATTTTACTCACGACTCTCTTAATCCAAAGATTAATCAGGTTCTGCCAGTCTGGTACTTGCAAGGTGCCAGAAACACTAACAAAGAAAAAACCTAAAAGATAATATTTTCCTTTCACTGTAAGATTCCTGTTGCAGTGTGCTCTCCATCCAAAGACCTCAAAGGGCTAGGCAGAAAGGTAGGCAGGTAAGATTGTTTCAGTAAGGACCTTTGAAGGATCAGCTCTTGCAGTGATTCTTCTATGAAGATGACAAAAGGTTCCTAGCAGCACAAAACAGCATCACTGTAGAACACTGCAGGGGTACATTAAGACTAGCTGTAATGAACTTCTCAGTATTGGTCACCTGCAGCTGGATAATTGGGATCAAACTTCTTAAGATGGGTGTTCAGATGAACATGAGTGTTTTTGAAGGGAGATTTTTGCAAAAAGAAACATATTTATACTGTGATATCTGTACATTCCTTTTTCATTTGCAAATAAAAATACTGCAGGTATAAAACTGCCAGCTTGAATTTTGTGGCATTGATGCAGACATTCAGTTTGCTCTTTACTAACATTTATAAATGTGAGTTTCTTCTACTTACTTTTTAAAAGGTAATCAGGTTCCTACCTAGTTTGTGAGCTGGATATTAAGATACACGCGTATAATTCAAGAGCCACTCTACTGACATCAGTGGAATATTTCTCAATTCATTAGGTTAACTGAGAGGACGAGCAGAGCAGAACATATGTTACCAAGAGGCTTCACAGAATTCCTGAACCAAAGAATCAGACAAATCTTCACCAAGTTAGGTCTAAGGAGAGCCAAGCTGACCACATTTCTTTATACAGTTTTCTTCAAACCAATGCATTTCTTGGTCTTGAACTAATGGCTGCTTTACTATGAATAAATATGCAAAATGGGACCAACTGAATTAAATCCAAAAACCTAGGACCCAAAGCTACTCTGCTGCGAGCCTGTACTTTACAGCTGCTGAGGCACAAGCTAGAAGACAGCTTTACTTGCCTGATTGTCTAGAGCACTCTGGTGTGGGCTCCATTATAAACCAATATAAGATTAAAGAAGAAGAAAACCAAACCTTAACATAAATCCATCTGAAAGTAAACTTGTCAATGCTGTGGAGACAGTGATTTACATTAACATTTAATTTTGGGGACTAAAACATCACATCTGAGCAACAAACAAAAAATTAACCTATTGTTCAGAATTTTCTCCTTCATTATTTAAAACAGAAGCATTCAAGTAATTCAAAAGCATATCAAACATGCTATTTTTTCAATTATTGTGAACAGCAAAAACAGGACTTTAAACCACACTTAAACCACAGCGGGGGTTTCACCACTGCTCATTAAAAACAACTGTCCAACCCACACAGTAAAATTCTAACATATCTGTGATTTGTTTTGCATTTAAATGAAGCTTCACACAGAAATGGCTCTGAAAAATTATGCCAGCAAATAGCATTTAAATCTTCTGTCTTAGACAAGATGGAAGTCTGCCTGCACCAGTGACATTATTTTAGATTTATCACTTTCCTTCAGTGCATGTTTGAACTCCCCTCTGTTCCCACCCCCATAGTGGGTTCCAGCTCTGCACAGCAATTTGTTTCTAGCTGTGTAAAGGTAGCAGCTTCTGGCAGGCAAAGGTCCATCTAAGGCATGGAACAAAATTACTACCAAGTATTTCAAAGTGAGTGCTATTTTCATCTGCAAAGGGAACCAAGCCTTCTATCTCAATTACTTTGCCATGGTTCTTCCTACTGCTTAAGGACTATCACAAAAAGTAAGAAGCCTTACAAATTATTAAGCAAATGGAGTTTCTGCATTATTGCGTTCCTTGAGATAGCTGAAGAGTCGCAAGAAAGGCTACCTTCTCATTTCTGGACCCTCTGGAGTATGAGTGGAAAGCATCAGGTAATTTTGCCAGAGGAGTTAATACTTTGAAGTTGAAACTTGATAAGCATTGGAGGAAAATTCCTAGCCCAGTGATCAGTTAGATCCTCAACTGCAATTGGTATTTGATTGTCTGGCACTGAATTTTTTGCCAGAGCACTGGAAAAAAATTGTCAGCTATGGCATTACTGCTGCTCCTTTTGCTAAACACATCCCAAATCACCTGTATTCTGAAAGCATGAGCTACCTAACTAGTTAGGTCTCCGAAGGGTAAAGTACTGAATGGCACTCATGGATCAGAAGGGAGCACTGTGATCCTGCATCCCAATGTCCTACCTAAGGAAAGCTGAAGAGCTTAACCCACAGATTTTTGCAATGGAAAGAATTGTTTTTCCTTGCTATCTGGGAAAGTATTATCAGGTTTTGTGTTAAAAATAACAATAATCATATTATTATTTATTAATGCTACTGATTAGCTAAATGAAGGCGGCTTTGTGTGTCTGTACCAACCAAAAATTCAGTAAATTTTATTTTCTTTCAAAACAACAACTTAACCCTCTTGCCATTGGAGTACTGAGGCCTTAGGACAGATCTGTAATTACTGGTAGCACCACACCAATTGAGATCAGGGCAGTGGATTTGACAGCCGTTGGGGAGCTATCGGTTTCCATGCCACCAGCACAGACAAGACCACCAAGGCAGCATAGATAAACATGGTAGGAGGCTGAGAACTGTGCTAGAAACTAGGACTGAGCTTTGCATCTAACTGTTCTAAATAAGATGTTGCTGAAGTATAACAGGACACAGTTATACCCAGAAAATACACTTTGCAATGATTGCAGAAAGGATCTGAAATGCTTTCTTCTACTGGAAGATACCAAAATTCATTAAATGCAAAGAGATATCCCATAGATGGTAACAAATAAACCACAAGTACAAATTCAGACGTAACTTCCGATCTCACTGTGAGCTATATGGCTTTAGGGAACCTTGCGCTTTCAGTCGCTCGCTTTTTGGTTTGCTCTTTTGTTAAAACCTTCATTTATAGTGCAACAGGCACTATAAAATGTGCTCCAGACAAATTTTGGGTAGAAGAAGAGTTCTTTCCCACTTCCTGTCCTTCTGTCCAAGTTTCTCTCTGCCATTCCTGTGTTTACCCTGATGTCTTTTGTGTTTCTTCCTGACGTTGCAAGTCTGAATGTTTAGCCTCCCTATTATGGACAGAATGTTATGATTTGTATTTAATAGAATAAAAAATAGATTTAAACAAAAATCCCACCAATATTTGTAACAACGTTAAATATACTCCAATTCTCAACAGCACAAATTGAAAAGGATGGACGTACTGCGCAGGCAAGCAACTGAGAAAACCACATGCCCTGTTAAACAAGCTCAGTCTATCTGGTAGAATGACACTAGCCTGCTCACAATTACCCTAAATATACAGCTTAATCTACTGCAAGTCTTGTGACAGAAAAAAAAAGCCTGGCCTTTGAGCTCTGTAGCAGTCACAAATAATAAGGATGAGCTACAGAATAACTTCATTTTGTCCAGATAATTACATACGGTCCTCTTCACACCAAGTCCTACCTTATTCTAGAAAGGAAAATTGAAGTCTGGTAACTGTAATTCAAAGGAAAACTGAACGCCACCCACTAGGATTGTCAGACACCACTTTGCTGGAAACACAGAAACAGCATCAATCACACCACTCTGAATGCCACTGACTCTTCCCTTCAGCATACAGCTAAATGGAGAAGAAAGAGAGAGAGACCAAGGAAAGCAAAGCTGTTAATATCCTGAAGGTAATTTCTCAAGAGTTTATAAGATTTTCATTATCTGAATCTTAGGTCCTGTCTTGTCAAGAGGTGATTCCAAGGAGAACAGAGGGTTTTATTATAGAAGAAGGATGACCATATGTGGAATTTTCTTTGCGTTCTTTAAACTCACTCTACAAAAGTAGTTTGCAAGACTAGCCGACTCCCTTAACACACAGTATTTTCCTAAACAAAAAAATACAGTGATCTCCCATAACCACTGGCTTTGTGCTTGAATTCCTGGAAGATATCTTCACGTTGCCCCCAGGAACTATAACTAGACTTCCCACCTAGCACAACCTTTTGTACACTGGCAAAAGGTAATGCTGAGGGGAATACTGAAGGCTAATGGCCCACACACGACTGAAATCAGGGAAATCACATATCACTTCAGAGGTTGTATCTTTGGCGAAAATCCCTAAGGGTGGCAACTTCTTTGTGAGACCACCCTTATAACACTTCGTGTCTGTAAAGTCTTCATTACTTTGGTCTTCAGAATCTATCAATTAACAAATCTCTCATGTGGGCAGCACCAATTAAACACTGTTAAAAACAGGTATGGTATGGGAGAAGAACAAATAAAAGAGACCACTATCCTGGGGAATCTCTGGTTGAAAGAGGACAAGAGCAGTGCTAAGAACTAGAACCATTGAATTAATGTGAGAATTCAGTTAAACCAAAGAAACAGAAATATGTCATCCTGGGAAAGATACAATGCACAAACAGGAGGCCATCAGCCTCAGGGAACCCCACAATTCCCACCACTTGAACACTACCTATTAGCAAAGCCCATGGAAGCAGTTGGATAGTAAATGTTGCCTATCCCTTGGCAGGAAGTTAACCCACCACTGCCTTTCATTATCACTGGTGTGTTTAAAGGAAAATGGGCATAGTCTTCCACCAAATCTGTGTTCTCACACCTCGTGCTTTTATTTTTCCACTAGAATTTTCTTCAAAAAGAATAATATGAATAGTGGAAACAAACACCAACAAATGTAAGGTAGGGAAAGGATTTACTGCTCATGGAATTAATTCTTTCACTAATAAACCATAACTGCAAATTCAGTTGCTCTTAATAGCAAAATTAGGTTCTTACCTGTTACTTTTTGCCATTCACATGACCTTTAGTCATTGGAACTGGAATTGACTTGTGTGGGTGTAGTTTGGTATGAGAATTGAAGGCTCTCATAATTCTCAAACACACCTACATTGATGTAAGAGCTGCTTAGTGTTTCAATGGAAAAAAGAAAAGATAAGTAAATCTTGATAATGTAAATAGTGTTCAAGCTTTAGAGATCATTTCCTGAATAAGCAGAGCAAACTAGGTCCGGGGGCGGAAGGGAAGACTTAAAACAGGTTTGTTATTGGAATTTCGGAAAGCAATTGAAAAATACGGACAGATTAAAAAAAAATTGTTATATAATATGAACCGGGAATGCTGTCATGATAGACATATGGGTCAAGTGATCAGTCCTGTCATGACCTGTGACGGTGCTTGGAGCTGAGCATGGAAACAGTCAAGTTCGTGCTTTTTGTTTCAACACTTGATGTAAGCTGGATCATGGCACAATATTCTTTTCATGAACATTCTCAAAAGTCTCACTATCTCTGCTCACCCCCAAAAACTACAAAGTTTTTCTTTGATCACCAGATAGTGGTGCAGGTTTTTTTAAGCTTTCCTTTGTGAGGCTTGCTTGTTATCACAAGCTGAGAGTGCGCACTTAGATGGCTGATGAGGAGCAAGCCTCCCAGGTAAATCTGAGTTAACACACAAGCTCTGGAGCATTTCTTCACCCACATAATTTCCCCATTATGAGGGACAGTTTAATATGTGCCTTTAAACCAGGTTCAGAACAACTTTTTTTGTTTTGTGTACATTTGTTAAATGCTTTGGCAGGAAGCTGCTCTGATGCGTGTTGCAATGAAGGGAAGCCATGTGAGACTGGGAAAAACTTGCCTGTATAAGATTTGTTTTGTTTTGCAGTGAAATCTGAAGAAAAAAAAAAGTCAGTCCAAAATTAGCTTGATCCAAATCATATTGTCTTTCCATTCCTGCAACTGAAAAAGGATCTTCCCACCCTACCCACATACAAACTTGAAAATGTTTGAAAACAAAAATAACACATTTTTACTCTTCCCTCAAGTGCCTGTGTATGATAAAAGATTCAGAAGATGAGAGATGATTAAGAAGATCCTCAAATGAGCTGTTATTCATTCAGCGGGTGGGAGACACAGATGCAGGTCGCTCCTTTGTGTGAAGGTTTGAACCCACACTTCCCACCTGAATGCCCAGAGTTACATTAGCTACTTTCACATATCAAGACCAGAGTAAAAGGTTCAAACTCCTGACTCGAATTTGGGAAATTACACCATCCTCTCACTAACTATTCCCTCTCTCGGCACTCCTGCAGTCTGTCCATCCTGGAGAAAGAGGTAACTTTCCTAAGCAGAAGCAATCAAACAGGCTGGCATCTGAATTAACTCTTTCTTCTACGTGTTTCCTGCCAAGTGCTCCAGTAACAAAGGTGTGCTGGAGCCGAGTGCTCCAGTAACTGGCACCAGGCAAGCCAGTCCAACATTATCATCAGAGGATCAGAGCAGGAAATGAATGATGCAGAACATAGGCATATGGGTAAATCATCCTGAGGGTGTGAATTTATTTACATGTCAGCTTCTCAGCAGCAAGTTAATGGTGTGTCTGGACCCACAGAGTCACAGCTGTGGATGCCCTTCCATATCATTGCAGTGCCAGGGAGCAGTGCCTGTTTGGCCTCCTCATTGCCTCAGTCAACCCAAGTGCTGGCTCAGAGGCAAGAGTAGTAGGGAGTGATTAGAAAATCACAGCCACATTCTTGATGAGATTTCATTTCCCTAATGCAATAACTTGTTTTAATTCCACTAGTCCTCCAACCTTTCAAAGAATCTTCAGAACAAAACAGGCTAGGTCAAAGTAAAGAGAACAAAAAATAACTTAGACTTGCAAGTAACTTAGGCATCTAAATTCAATTTTCAAATGCCAGTTAGACCATGACTGAAGTGAACAGTCTGAAAAGGGAATTTTTCAGCCTGAAAAAGCAACCAGCAGGGAAGAGCATCTAACACTACCTCATGTCAGTGCTGGTCTTTCCTTTACGGTCAATGGAAAGACGCAGCCTTTCCCCAAGATCAGCTCGGATCACCTTGGTGAGATGGCTCAAAGACCGTTTCTCATCCATTTTTTTGAGAACTACTTCTTTTTTATTTTAAAATCTAAAGGTCTTAAAAAATGGTCACTAAACCATCCCAACCTTCCTCACACCTGAGCAAAATACTCTTTTCTACTTACACTTTGTTTATCCTCTTTAACTCTTGAGCATCCTCTTTAAGACTTTAACATCCAGTAACAAACATGTGAAGCAAACATTTGAGGCTTTATTTGGCCTATATGAAGAGTTCAACTTTACTCAACATTAAGGAGGAATCTGTCATAACAGTGCATACAAGAGGTACATACAATTTATCAGCAGCAATTAGATATTTCTGGAATACAATCATGTTTTTCCATATTAGAATTCATTCCAAGGTGCAGTATAATTTCTATAGGTAGGATGAGAGCCTATATAATCTTTCTGAGATGAGAAACATGTTTACAAAATTGTTACAGTATGTTGGCTACACTTCCTGCTACTGAAACCGGATTTGGAAAATGAATCTTCGTAGTGGAGTACATACAGAGCAGTTTACTCCCAGAGATTTGGAGTTTAAATTCTTACTCAATAACAAGGAAAAATAAATGCGATAGCCTCCATCCTAGTCAACACAAGTCATTTATCATCACCAACCCATGAAAAATTTAGTGCAGCAGCCAGCTCTCATCTGGCAGGAAAAGCTTTAGTCTAGAGAAACTGGAGACTTGCCTGTCAGCATGTGAAGCACGTACACCGCCTGTCTGTTGTACTAGTATGGTTTATTTTTCAGAGCATCAGTATCATTGGTGATCTTAACAAAATTCAGTATATAAAATAAAATGGTACAAGTTGAAATTATTAAAATAGAGCTGCCTGGAAAATAGGAAGGTTTTTTCCTTCCCACTACATAAAATGCTAACACGTTTTTCCTCAGAAAGAAGAGCTGGCATTTCAGACACTGTGGAGATATTCCTGCTGTGCATTATGCCCACAGGTTCCTTCGGACAGGGCTCTGGGACAGGCCTTCATCCCCCTTCACACACTACTCTCTCCATGCCTGGCCAGGGCAGATGGTGCAGGGATCCAAGGATCACTCTGTGTCTTTAGAAATGACCCATAAGGGGGCAAAGAGATGAGACACAGCAGAACTTGTAACTCTTTTACAGCACTACCGTGGTTGAATGCAGGGTATCCAATACTTCCATTTTTAAAATTCTATTTTTCAGCATTTCCATTTGAAAAAATTCCTTATTTCAGAATGTGGAAAGAGTTTTGGAAAAGGAAACAAAGGAAACACTTCCAACAGAAATAAATTTCTGTTTGGTTTAATTGCTTACACTTCCCTCATTACCTCACAGGACTGAAAAGCACCAGCAGCTCTCCTTGTCAGTTCCATTTCAACCCTGTCACTGATGATGCAAAATCAGATCCCAACGAGAAACATTTTTATAAATCAATGACTAAATGCTTTCATGACATTTTTCCCCCAGCCTTATCTTAAAAGGGTAACATGCGACTGGCAACTGTAAGACAGGAATTCTTGTTATTGTCCTCAGGCTAGGCACTCTTCTGGCAGCTACAAAATAAATATAGCCAAACCATAAACTTCAGTAACTATAAGCAATAGGCATTATCTCTACTGAAAACATAGTGTTGCTCTGCAAGTTTATTAATGAGCAGACATTTTCAGTTATTTTTTCAGTAGACTTGCTTTATCTCACCGTCCAGGCTTCGGAGAAGTGAAAGGGAGTTTATAGGCATACAAAGCAGGAAAAAATAATCTGATTTCATCTGCTGGTGGCTGGTTTTTTTTGTCAAGTGTATATCACCAAAGAGCTTTAGAAAAGCTGGAAATTACCGTTTTCACCTTCTTTGCTTGGAGAGCTATCAAATATTTTTTATTTTTAGCATCAAAGTAGCTGAAAGGGCATTGTTAGAAAGAATGGGCTCTCTCTCTTGGCTCATGCAATAAACTTCAGGGAGGGGGCTTAACTTCAGAGACTGTTCTGCAAAAAAGTTTTTTCATTCCAAATCCAGCTCAGCAAACTTAAAGAGTTTGTTCTGTTCCTCAAAGCTTGTGGTCTTATTTAATTGTAGAATAAGTTTTTATATATATGATTTGGTTCCTGTGGATGTAATCAGACAAGATAGCGATAGTATCTTATAAGAACAAAATGACCACTCTGGGTCAGATCAAAGCTATAAGTAGTCCCCTATCCCATCGCCGGCAGTTGTCACTGAAGGATGCTTACCCAAAGCGTACTCACATAGAAAGTGATTTTTTTTTTTTCTCCCCTCTGGTTTCCTCTTAATCTCTGGAAATTAATGATGCAGGGAATTCCTGAATTAGATGTTACTCTGGATTACTGTGCTCAATAGCTCTCTTAGGCCATTGCATTGCTGATAAGCAAGGCTACGATTGCTGCTTAGTTGGTGTTCTGTGCGGCCTCTTTGGTCCTGCCCTCCTTACCACCTCTTTAGCTTGTCTCTTGAATCAGGTATTGACATCTGATGCAATAAAAAAGCGTAATTCAGAGATATTGATCTTTGAAGAGCAGATCAACAGCATGATTTTTATAAAGTTATTTAGAGAAACCCATTACAAGTGATTTATTCTTTTATAGCACTGGCAAGAAATTACTTACGCACACACTTCTTCAGGCTCTGAATCACTCTGAAGGAAACGAGTGATTTGGGCCAAGACCTCAAAATTAGGAACAAACCCCAGGATCTTCAGTCTCTACACCTGCACTTTACAGATCCTACAGGATTTTTGGCCCAAATAAATTCTTGTACCTGACCGCAATGATGACTCAGGCTACTGTGTCCTGAAGTCACCGAGTAAAGCAACCATCTATTTCTCGTACCCCCAGAGCAGCCAGCGTCTCTGGACACAGCCTCATTTGTAGCTGGTAGGGGAACTCCTCTGCCTTCTTTTAGAACAGGAGCTGCTAAAATATCCGCTATGATCAGCTCTGGTGCATCTGTAAGAGCGCCAGCTAAAAGCAGGAAGGTGACAGTGCCTACTGTCCGACACACTTCTGTGCTTTGCACTTCTCTGCCTTTTCACAACCAGTCTCACAAAACAAAGAATAATCCAGCTTTGGGCTAGTTTCTCAAACATCAGACAAAAGGCAGTCTTGGAAGCAGAGGTCTCAATAACACTTGATATTTACATTATTAATCTTCAGATGGTACAAACACTAATTAATCAATCTCAGTGGGTGAAATTCAGCCCTGATGAAACTCTGATGACTTTTGCGGATATTTGCCAGAGAGAACTTTGGCCTACAATTTTTTTCCTCTCTCTTATACTTGGAGTATTTTGTATTTCCCACTCTGTCAGTGGCAGAAGCGAATTTCCTGGTGTGCCTGACAGCTGTACTGAGCCAAATCCTGTCCTCTGCAGCAGCCGTGTAGCCAGTGGCATGTATTTGGCCCAATGTGAACCAAAGGGAAGAATGAACCTGCTAGGAAAACAAGAATAAACCTCTTCCAGCTTGCTCAGTTCTATCTTAAAGTTTAGAAACTTCTTTAATTCCTAATCCACATTTCTCTGGAAGTGAAATACAAACAATTTTGCCTCATTTCTTCTATTTCAGCAGCTGACTTTTTAAATGTCACAGGCAGACTGTGTGTCACTCATATAAGAAATTTCAAACTAAAACTTAGAAAATGCTTTCTTTTAATGTTCAAACCTGCAGCAAATATAAACCATTGTAAATGAAACCTAATTTGCTAACATGCAGTGTTAATTTGATTACTCTAGATAAAAGTCTTAGTGGGACCAATTGGCACTTACTGCAGTGTGAAACTACAAGGATAATTTGCTAAGAGAAAAGTGCAAGCTCTCTTTGGCACCCTGAAATGTGTTCAGTTGGTTTTGTGCTTTTGCATTTGAGTGAGTACTCCAGCACAAATTGGGCACAATTAGCAGCGCATTTAAAAAAATACAGCTCAGTTCTGGTGCTAATTTGTCCTTGCAATAACACCAATTTCCCCTGTATTTACACTCAGTAAGCGTACAGAGGCTAACACAGAGGAAAGCTTTGGACAGTTCTCATTTGTATAGCACAGAGCAAATAATTCTTTGTGCCCCATGTGAAATGAGTCGAATATCTCAGCCCACTTTCCAGAGAACATGTGTCTACATCACAAAATCTGCCACCACAAGTTGGCACTAATTGGCAGTCTCAGCAAAGTGGCAAAGGAATGAATGGCCCCTGGATACCGAACTAACATTTTTCCCCTACAGGTGGTCTTTTCAAGTCGGAATTGAGACGTACATTGTTTAGGCAAGGTGAAGTTTGTACTGCTGCTACATGTTTTGTTGATTCATAGAAGATCTCAGTGTATAGCGGGCGTTTTCATGAGCGTTACATTCACACTATTAAAAAAATAAACAAAACCCCGAAATTGTACTAAAAAAACCAACAAAACAAATTCCAGCTGTCCCTATTTTTCCCCCACTTCGCCCTCTCAAGATCCTTAGCATGTTCAAAGGCACGACCAAATCTTTTCAGTTCTCTTCAGCATATATTGATGAAACAGCTCCCTTAGATCTGATACCAAACTGAATGATCAGGATACCAGCTGCTTTTATCAGGGACCTGACTCTACAGTCTTTATTCATACATAGCCCTGTTCGTGACATTTTCTAGGCCTTGTCCAGAAAAACACTGATGGAAAGTCCCCAAAATTCCAGTAAGCTTTAGAAAAAGTCCTTTGGTAAGAGGGGCGTTAAGGACTTCAATCCACATAGGACTGTCACATAAAAAAAATATCATAGATGCTTTGATTATGGAGTACAATTACATTTAAAGGGAAAAGAAATTGCATACCAAGAGGCTTCTCAGAATGACTGAAAATTAAATCCAGATAAAGAAAAGCAGCATTAAGTTTTATTTTTCCCTTTTTTAACAACAGCAATCAACTAACAGAACAAGCTTCCAAAGGAAACACAGAAGTCCCTGTATGTTGACATCTTCAGCTCCAGACAAGGTGTTTGTTCAGAAGATGCGATTCAGTTATCCTCAAGGACTGACTGAAATGTCATGGTATTTATTATATGTGCTCAAACTAGATGATCTAGTTTAATTATCTGTCCTATAACTGTTCTACGCACTTTTAGAGAAGCTGTCAAAAATCACACCATTGAGTGCAGTAAGATGAATTGATTGGTTTTTTGTTATACCCCTTTCTGAAACTTCCAGCGACTGTTTGCTTGATTGTATTTTCTGGCCGTAACTTCTACTCCTTTTCAGAGGCTTGTAAATGTGAAAATATACTGAACAGCAGAGGGAACGGTGTGTGTAGTGATTTCTAAAATGGACCAGATTTTCAGCAACCTGAGAAGCAGCCCTTACAGTTCGAGGGAAGAGGGGATTCATTCTCTTCTTCCGATTCAGCCACTGGCTCTCTTAACATGACAGGTAACAACCACAAATCAGCGGCTGTGGGTTTCAGCCAGTGAAAACATGTTTGTCAGGAACTGGACTGAAACCATTTATCTCATTTTGCATAGACTGGCACACAGTAGATGGACACAGTTTTTGAGTGTTAACAACTCAGCCATAGGTAGGTATAAGCCTGAACTCTTACTTTGCACTGATGGCAAAGAGAAACAGAATGTTTCTCCTGTTCCTATAAGCAGGGATCTTTTCCTGCCACTATTCATAAGCACATAAAGCCCCCCTGAGATTTGCCAGTCCTCCCCCATTCATTCATTCATTCAAACTGACTAGGAGTCAGGATTAGCAATCTGTAAATTACAGAAATCAAATCCTGCACAGTACTGGCTCTGAAGCTTCCGAGTTAGTTAGTTAGTTGGTCTCTGCATGCAGTTTACCCACACAAAGAGTTGAATATACCAGTCTTTTTGCTGATACATCCTCCAGGCTAGCTTAAAACCAGATGCCAAAAGAGAAGTTATACTTTTATGAATAACCACCATCTAACAAATCAAAAGGTATTTCTGGGCTTCTCTTGAAGAATAGCTTTTTGAATTATCCAAAAAGAATTTGAAGCTGCCTGGCCTTTTTGTAGGATGTAAGAGGGGATTTTATTATACAGTTCTTGTATTGACTACTTATCTTAGAGACGCAAATTGACATAATCAGAAATTGCCCCAGAAAAACTTTAGCCTGTAGATCTCTTACATAGTTTCACTCCAGTTTTGTATCCAAGCTAAGCATGGAGATTGATGAAAACAGTACTTTGTTATTAGCAAGTGCAACACATAAGGGTAAGAAACCTGCCTTGTGGCCCTGACAATCTTTGTTCTATAAATGCCAGGCTGGCTCATCAAACCAAGTCAGCTACTGCAACATTCTCAGCTTGATTGCACAGTCCCACTGAGATCTACTGTTAATGGCTAAAGTCTTGTACCATCAGTCACTGAGCCTAGTCTTGTGTGTATTAGCCATGATTTCTATACACACTGGAGGGACACTGCTACCAGTAGGACAGGTGAACAAATCCAGCAAGATAAGGATTGATCTTGCTGTAAGGACTACCACTACAGCAACTGTAACTATGGCTTTCACTGTGAATGGAGTTTAAAGCCAAAAGATCATTCTCTTACCTATTAATGAATCAAAACAATAATACCCTGTCCTTTGATACTTCCCACAGTGTACCTGATCCCGTATTCCTAGAACTTTATTCCTTTTCATTCCACTTTGTCTCTGTCCGCTAGGTACAGAAATGGAAGAATCCCCTCCAGAAAGAAGATAGTTTGCCTGATGAAATAACACATTTGTCTCGCTCACCTTTTGCACTGTGCTTTGAAGCAGCACAGATACACGTACTGCAAGTGCTAAGTATTTCTGTTATTGTTGCTCTTGGGCCAAATTCCCAAGGAGCCCTGTTTGGCAATTAATTCTGCTATTGAGACTTTAACCCCTGGTTGTCCTCAGGCTGCTATGAGAGGAGCATTACAAGGAGAAACCAAAACAAATACCACCTTGGAGTGAGAGCAGAGTCTAAGAATGGAGTGGGAGATTCAGGTAACTGAAGCCAGGGAGGTCCAGCTTTGTGGCATTGCAGGGCTGTTCCAGCTGCTACTATGCACTGACTTCTCCTACCTGTGAAATTAATTTCCCTCCTCTTTGATGTTTAATTCCAAAAAACTACACAGAACAGCCATTGAACAGATGTTGTGTTTTGTAACAAGTCAGTCCAGTCTGTGCTCTTCCCCTTCCCCCAGGCCCTACCTGTCTTCTAAACAAGCCAGATATTAGACATGGTAGCGGGCTCTGTTGACTGATGTGAGTGTTGGAATAAGAGTTTTGCTTACTGCTACCACTTATATTTGGTTTACGCTATTTGGAAAAAATTCACTAAATGCATTTGGATAGCAGGTCAGGCTGGTTGGCAGTATTTACTTGTTTTTGTCCTGTGGGAAGGTCTGGCTGAATAAGAATCTCACAGTAGGGATGAGTTGGCCGGTACAGGTAACTGAGTTGCATTTACTGCTTTCACTTATTTTGTCCCGAATTATTTAGAAACAAATTCAGCCTCTGGAGTTTTATATTTTACAGCATGGCAGGAAGGCTGTTGACAGTTTGTTTGTTGATAATAATGGAAATTTCTTATTTAAAACAAAAATAAAACCAAAACAACACTACGTAGAAAGACAGCTTTTATGATGACAGGTGATACTTACTATCGTAGCTGTGACTGGCTTTCATTAGAAAGAAAGAAAATGAGGGTAAGAGCTGAAAAACAAGACTGCAGAATCCTCCCTCATTTCATGTCAACCCCCTAGGTGCTGGGTATGGTGAAGGTACATTACCATAAATCAAAGCTAATACTACTAGGCAGATGGTTCAAATTTGTGTACTAAGTGTTAGTCACTGACAGAGCACAACAGCCTGTTGTCTTTCCATGGGCAGATTCTCAGTTTTGAGCAGCTAATTAGTCTAAAAATAATGAGGCCCAGTCTGAACATTTTTCCACACAAAAATGAATATATGCAGAAACAGCCAGAAATCCCCCTCTGACTTAGAGCCGTGATGACACTGAAAACAGGCAGGAGGAAGTTGTATGAGGGAATGGTACAGATGAGAACCCTTACAGACAACTGACGGAGGCAGATTAAGATGAAGAAAGAAGAAAAGAACAAATCTCTGGAGAAGAGTAACTGTCCGTCTCCAAAGTTTACCTGGGAAGCTACTGCACCGAGGGTCAGCTTGTCAAAAACCTAGTTCAGATGGCTGGAATATATATATATATATTTTACAGGTGGCATACTTTACATGATGCTCACATTTAACTAAGTCTCCTTTCTGGCAGTCCTTTAGAGACTTAGAGACAGGGACACCTAATTTGCAGACCACAAATGAGCTGAAATAAAAAACCCAATCTGCCCTGCCAAAAAGCTGACAATTTTCTTGGGAGCAGTATTCTCTGGGAACTTTGCTGGTAAAAATGCTGACACCTAACCCATTAGGCAGCAGACTTTCTGGGCTGATGACACAGATACTAAATTCCACTTCCACTTCCTTCAGGCACCTAAGACTTTTTTGCAGATTGGGGCCTCAGCTATTTCATGGGCCACAAGCCAAAAGGGTTCTATAAAATGCAGAATTATTTTTCGGTTCCCTTTTCCACCAGTGAGCAAGCTTCATACACTCAGACATGCCAGGCACTTTGGCAATGCTGAGATCCAGGGCACTGCAATAATGTTTAATCCCATTACTAATGCTTATTTTAGAATCTGCTTGTCCTTAAAGACGTGATAGTGATCTTAATTATTGTCTCCAACATGTATTTGCCTGAAATAATTATTATACCTCATTCCTATAGAGACAATGAGATAAAACTCTAATTTTGTTTTATTGGCCCTTCTATCCATCAAGAAATGAGTTTCTTGTGAGAGCTTTGAAGTAGTCCCCTTCACGGATTAAACCCCTTGAAAGTACAAGAGCAGAAGGGTGGGGTGTGGGGGAATTGAAATAATTTACATCCCAGCAGACATGTAATGGGAATCAACAATGCAACCAGACCTACACGATGGTTGAGAGGAAAATGTTGAGACATGCTATTCAGCATGAAAAAAGTCTGTTTAGCTGCAGCTTTTAGTTCAGGAGACAGCCAAGGGCTGCACTAAGTCGTAGGAAATAAGTAGCAAAAAGGAGCTTCCCTAATCATATTTAAAAAAGAAAAAATAAAGCTTTACTGGATAAAAGAACATCAGATGCTTAACTGTCACTTGGCTGGCTGCCAGGCCAGCTCAGGCTCACAGTATCAGTGTCAGTATTATACAGTGTGCAGGAATAGATAGCACAAGCTCCGTGTAAGCAGCGGCTGGATTTAGTGTTAGACCTACGCAAGATCTTCTCTCCAGATCTCCCCAAAAGCTTTCTGCTCTGAATTTTGTCACTAACAAAATTTCAACCACATTTTTCTCGAAAGACAGAGCTGTAAACCTGACTGCTGAGCCTCATTTATGTATTTACCTCCAAATGAGTACAGGTGAATTTCCTTTCTTTTTTCAAATTTTGAGCAAGACAAGAATGAAAATGTACACAAAGGGAAAGCTTTGAGCACAAGAATTATACAAACTGAGATCACAGTAGCAGGGCTCAGTATACCGTTGTATGGAAGGATGGATCCCACGCAATCCTTGGAGCTGTCTCCTGGAATAGAAGGAACAGTCTGGGCTAGTCTTGTAACATCTTCTAGAGAGCTAGTGCTTTCCCACGCAGAGCAATGGTATCTGAAGTTTTTAGGAACTTGATTGTAATTGGTGCTCGGCATCCTGCCCTGGAGCTGACAGAACAATTACACATGCTCTGAACTTTTAGTTTATGAGCAACTCAATTGATCTAAAATTTAACTGTGTCTTTAATTCTAGAGTCTGACTGGAACCAAGAATGCTGAGGCCCCTGCTGACTGGAAGCTATATGGTTAGGATACTTTTAAATATGGATTAACGTATCTTTAAAGCAAGAAAGATAAGCATGTAAAGAACCTGCTCAAAACTTAAGTATGTTCAGAATAGAGGTTTTGCAGTGCTGGACCATATGTAGCACATGTGGCATATAAAGCAACCCTTCCTCTCCACCTGCCCTTCAAGGATGTAGCTACAAGACACTTCTTTTCCCTGTGCTGCATGTTTAAATTTCTGTCTAATATCCACCCAGGCAGCTGTCATTTTTTGCAGGGCACAGAGGCAGAGACACAAAGACCATGCATTACCTCTTCCTCCCCCCACACACAGACTTTTGCTCTTTCTGCCTTCTGGCCTTAATGATTCTAGAATAAAGATCTCTCTGTCTGACAGCAAGTGGTTGCTCTTTTTAGTGAGCCTTCCCACTGTACTGCAGCCTCGATACTACCGTGCTGTAAGAAAAGTAGATTCACTTCTTCCAAATGCAACCTAGAAAGCTCAAACAGTGGGAAACCTCCTACTTGGTATCATGCCAAAGAAAACTTGAAGAGAAAAACGGTAGCATACGGACAACGGTACAGATGGTGTTGGTCAGAAAAATACTATATATGATTAGATTATCACAAGAAATACAATGCAAATGGTAATCACGTATATGTCAGCGGTGCTAAATATAAATGTGTCCGAGGCCTCCCATATGGAGAAAGTCCAGCTGATATCGATAAGGTTTTGTGCTTCTGTTGTTGATTGAAATGGTTTGGTCCAGCTTAAAGGTATGTGCTGACACCTTCATTGTATTTTTTGCAAGGAAAGGCTCATATCCTCCATAAAAATCATCTTAAGCATGCAGACTGCAGGAAGCCCTGGGTTCTACACCACTCAGGTTTTACAGCTACTCTTTCTATGTGATCTCTCACTGGAGAGAGATCTGTATGATCTCTCCCGGGAATGTTGTGCAGCAATTTTCTAAGCTTGCATTTTGCAATTTGTGCCTAAACTTGCACACCCCAGCCTGGTGCAAGAGGAACGTATGGTCCTATGAAACTATCCGCTTCTTAAAATCCAAAACATATGCTGATAGTAAGTTCCTCTTTGCTGATTAATATTCTTTAAAATTCTCAGCACTATTTATTTGTGTGATAAAAAGTACCATTTTTGTCACTGTGTGACGACTAAAGGGCAAATTTGTCTTACAGTTCTGCCGGATTGATGGGAGACGATGGCTTTTATAACATCAAGGCATAAGAAATCATGTCATTGCATTTAGAAAAAAACCCAGAAATGTTGCTGAGGTGTCCACAGGGGCCACAGCAACTGTCTGCCGGGTTTCTGTCGAGCAACCACCATGGGTTGTGACTTCCTATAAAAGCACTTGTGTCATTTTGTTAGTAACAAATCAGGGAAAATCACATGCTATATAACATGGTTTCAGAAGAAGTGCCAGCATCGTAAAATTAATCAAACAACAAATAGGAAGAAGAAGAAGAATCAGTCAAATTTTAAACTCCTCTATGATTACTGTTGGCATTAGACTTGCAGATTCAAGAGACTTTTGCCCTAACAATCAGGAGCTTCAAATCTTATAAAAAAGGGCTCCTGTCATTGCCTCAAAACTAGGGCATAAAAATTAGAAGCAGTCGTGGGACCAGACCTGGTATCTTACCTCTTTCAAATGATTGTCCTCACTGCTAATTTATGAAGCAATGGCTCTGACAGATGGCAACTATAAAAACCAGCCTAGCTCTGGAGTTTGAAGACACCACTCCCCTCTGCTGTTGGCTCTCCCCCTGTGCCATGTTCCCACCCTCTGGGCAGAGCCAGGAGAACTGAACCTCCACCAGCACTTCAGCTGCTGCCATTCACAGCTTTGCACCTTTGCCCGAACTGCTAAAGGGGGCAGGTGCAGATGCACACCTGGTCTGCTGTCCCGGACGGGAAGGATGAATCTCTGCTATGGTTTAGGCATAATGGAAGGCAGAAAAAACTGACACCTTAAACATCCCAGTGGAACTAGCATACGGCTTTCTTGGTACAGGCCATCTCTCTCCTGTGCGCAGATTTTCACACATCTCACTGGAGGTGAAATGACTTTCTTACTCAGAGCCAGACATTCAAATAGCAAATGCAAAAGTTTGTCATCCTCCCCATTCATTACCAGGAAAATATCTGCACTGGTATGAATAACGTCTGGTGTTGCAGTACTGGGTTTACAGTAGTTTAGACCCAGCTAAGGAAATATGAACAGAAACCACCCCAAACTCCTCACATTATACTAAGTTTGAAACTTAGGAAACCCCCAGCTAAGTTAAACACGTTGTCAATGAGTTCCCTCATAGCCCATCTGGTACAGCCTGGGGAAATCCTATACAGTACCCATAGGAATTCTTAAGGAGTCAACAGAAATGTCTGAGTGCTTTCTTCCCTCCCCCATCCCACAGGAGCAGAAAAGGGAGTGGAAATTCAGCGGACACTTTTATTTCTGTGCTGTTACATAATTGCATCGTGCCTTTGCAGAGTTCCTCCTGCTTTCAGCATGATCAAACCCATTTGTAGGCTGGGAAACTGAAACAGAGAAAAGGTATGTGACTTGCTCACGGCTACACAGCAAACCAATGGCGGAGGTAGGAGGAGAACTTACAGGTCCCAACAGAGCCGCTGCTGAACTCCTACAAGGCTCCACATTCCTGCCATTCCTTGCACATACTTTTTAAAACCTGAAATGTTGCTGCATCACAGGCTGACCATCCGACTCGAGACACCACCTGCTTCCTAATGATCCCTTCTCCTTCCAGGGTGCCCAAACAGACGCTGTAGCTATTCCTCGCCTTTGTTTCAAGATGATTTAAGATTTCTGGATATCATACCCATCACGCCCAGCATATTCACTGGCCAGTGATTTTTCTGTTTGGTAGCCTTCCCTAACCACAGGCCTCATTTAAGCGTCATCAGCTGAGTCTCCTATTCTTTTAGAATTCTGCAGTAGATTCCATTTACTAATACTAACAGGAAATCCCATGAATCTGCCTCATGCCCTTTCACTGACTTCACAAATCCAATTGATACAGATAGAGCCAATTTCTGAAACTGCAGCTGTCCACACTTACAAAGCTCTGACTGTTAGATAAGAAAGTGCCAGCTGGAACAAGAAGTTTCTCCTACTACTAGATGCCACGCTCTTAGCCAAGCGGGCAGCTGTCAGCTTGGGTGGCGGCAAAGCTGCAGAAACGGGAAATCCTCAGATCCAGTCCCTTATGCTCACCCTAAAGCGACTGCAAAGTCCCACAACAGTAAAAGTGAGCAAAGTCCAGTCCCAGCAGAATGCAATTGCACTTGTCGCTGAGTTTCCAATTCTCTCTCCACATCATTGTGTCCCTTACAGACCACGCGAGCTGGAGGCCAAGGAAAATGCAGTACTTGGGCCAAAAAGCTATGTTGGTTTCTCTTGGTCTGAGAAGGGCCATGGCCTCAGCTTCACTAAAAGAGAAACTAAAGTCTTCTTCAAGTCTAAGCAGCGTTTGGCATTTAACAAAGCTCACACATGGTTTTATGATGATTTTCACTGCTCATTTTAAATCTTGCCTGAGTTTTAATCTGCATATGATTACACATCCCAAGATGTCTTAATAAACAGAAGCTAGCCACTGCCCAGGGAGGTGGTGGAGTCTCCTTCTCTGGAGATATTCAAGACCCGCCTGGACAAGGTCCTCTACAACCTACTGTAGGTGACCCTGCTTCGGCAGGAGGGTTGGAC
>Ga0065711_1000038_pt1 | contig 119840 bp, 76 predicted proteins | sample Hoacrofraction12_FD_59098 | JGI IMG/M metagenome (GOLD analysis project Ga0065711, IMG submission 59098) | Hoatzin crop microbial communities from Cojedes, Venezuela - Epithelial fraction 12 v2 (version 2) | ecosystem: Host-associated > Birds > Digestive system > Esophagus > Crop | place... | reverse complement strand
CCCGAGTATCCTGCTGTCCCTGGGTGGGCATTGCTGCAGTGACCGACCCAGCTGCCATCACTGCCCAGGCACAAGGCAGGTCCTGATGAATAGATGGACAACCTCTCAGAAGATGATTTTGTATAGAATCAATTTTGATTTCTTACCTATTAGCCAAATCCTCACGCTTCCCCTGTACGTGTGCACACACCACAGCTTTCCTGCATTGGGAATTGTATCATTATTTCTAATTTTTATGGTATTTGTTGATATTGCTGCAGGCATTTGAGTTTTTAGTGAGAAGGAGAGAGGGCAGTTTATGCTTTTCAGTACTGGACTATGCGTGTGTGTGTGTGCATGTTCTGCATATAATGCGGTGTTACTGATATCTGATATTTTTTTGCTGGAAAAGAGTTGGTACCAGAAGAAGACAGAAACAGTACTGTCTTCTTCAGCACTACAGGCATCATCTCTTGCCCTGTCTTGCAGTACCTCCTGTAATTAGGCTTTCTGTTAGAGCTCAGACTCCATTTTCTGTGTCAGACAATGCTTCAGCAAATTTTGGCTAAAGATTAAGGATTGGTATCTGTGGGAATTGAGCCAGAATGTGTAACAGAAACACAGATTTTATTTTTCACTGCATTATATCTTAACAAATATCAGTGGGTGTGATAATTACCTGCTGGATGAAATAGTCTTTTTTCATCATCATTTCTTCCAAAACACCGTTTCTGGTATTTTCTCCATGGGTTGATTTATTAATGACACCTTGCAAACTGACTGACTGGTGCTTCTCCCTCCAGCCTTTAACCCGGACAAAGTGCTGTGTTTGGGATTACTGACTCAGACTCACTGTAAACTTCCCTAAAATACACAGATAGTTATCTGCTTTTATTGCAGCAGATGCTCATGCAAGACCTCCTGTAACTCTGCGTTACTGGTGGCCAAAGATTGCTGTGAGCTACAGCCTGCTGTCAGAGGTAAGGGCCGTTCAGCAAGCCCAGGCTGTCCTCCTCCAAGGGCCGGTGGCATCCCACCCCCTTACACCGAGGGCTGAGAGTCCAGCAAAGCAGAACCTGCTCATAGCTGAGTGCGGCTTCACTGTAGCCATAAAACACTTCCAGTCAGAAGAACAGTCATTGCTAAAAATGGATTTGGGGCAGTTTTTTTCAATGCCTTTGCTCAGGCAGGATATTCAGCGAGTTGTCCTAGGCTCTGAGTGCAGTTTCTCTGCCCAGTGTGGACATGCTGTTCCCTTAATCAAGAGTTCCCTCGTGTCAGACGTGTCACAGCTGTCTTTCTGACCCGTCTCCTCTCTGCATTCTCATCTCGGCTTTACTTTCTATTTAGTTGATCCTTAATATCCTTCTCAACATAAAAATCTAACAGTTGCCACCACGACAGGGTGACGCCTATGTCCATCTTAGTCAGAGGCAGCTGCATCCTGCTGTTCTTTGTTATTTTCCTCTCCCCTCTCCCTTTCTCTCCTTCTGTCCCCTCTCTGTGACTGACTATGTAACTTCACGTAACGTACAGGTTCGGTTCAGGAGAACTAGAGGAAAAATGTCAAATACGCGTCAGTCATTATTACTGTAGGTGGGAGGTATATAAAGAAGACAAACTCCTCATTTTCTGAGGACAGAGATTATATCTCGCACTGAGAGGAACCTTCACTGTAGACGTGTGGGAGGCTGAGGTATCCACTACTGTCAGAGCTGTTCAGAATCCAGCACTGAGTGTGCATGCTGGCCCAACCTACCAACACTCGCCTAAAACAGACACCGCGCCACCTCTGCATCACAGGCATTTTCTGTCAAATGCTTGAGATTCAAGCATGCATAATGTTGGGGCAGATTATGCTTCAGCATATTTTCTAATAAATTATTTCTTAGAAATAAAGTACTAAACAAATGGGAATTATAATGAAACAAGACAACAGTGATAATATCACTGTATGTATTTGGAGTGATGATGAGGCTAGATCAGATAATGAAAGTGTGAAATGGATAAACATTGACATCTCTGATACCCATAATAAATTCTAAGACATTGAGAAGACTGCATGACATCAACAAATAACAGTTCATAACACTAATGACAACAGCCTCATAGAAAAAATAATATTTAGAGTGCTAGTCATTGAAGGGAAGCATCCCAAAATGCAGAAACCACCACAGGACCACATAAAGTGGATATATCCCACACGCAAAATAATCAGAGCGATTCTCCTGCTTGTTCTCAGCTTCTTGGCTTGCACTGTACCTCACAAAGCACCTTTTGCTCTTTCAGTTTCATCCCCACACATGCAACAGGGGTGACTCCTGCTAAGAATAAAAGTGACTTTAATTCCCATGGGTTTAGCATTAGCAAATTCTGTGTAGATTCCCCTGCCTGACAGGCAGGAAGCTTTGTTACAACAAAAGATTTTATGCTACTTATAAGTCATGTGTTTATAATGAAGGGGGGGCGAAGGAAATAGACGCTGGTTTGCCCACGGTCACTTTGCCCTCTCTCACCCCGCATAGGTGTCCCGCGGTGGACGCAGCAGGGGCAGGAGCGGGCAGCCCAGCAGCCGTGGCTGTGGTGACAGGGCAGAGCCGTGGCACGGGCTGTGCAGGGCGGTCGCTCACATCTCACCCCACGCCCACAACTTTCTCAACCAACTGTCCTCACTTCAGAGTTCACTATTAGGCCAAAATTAAAACCAACAAATCTGCTGAGGTCCAACAGCCCCAAGTTTAGTAATATTTTGTAATAAGCCATAACAACTCTGCAGGGTCCATCCGGTTGTCACTGGGGGTAAAGAGCAAAGGAATGAAACCAGTATCCATCAGCATTAGCAGACTAGTAATGTCTCACAGAAGGTAGGGCTGTGACTTCTCCTTCAGAGGTCCCTCATCCTTTTGCCGCTAGGGAGCTAAGGCACAGTGACGGTGTTTGTTGTTGTTCCTTTCACCATAAGATCATTGTCAAGGAACAGCTGCCCCTGGAAGATGCACTTGTACTGCAGTCCAGCTTAATGCCGTGAAACCAGACCCAGCCAGAGAGATGTTTCATCAGCCCCCTCCTCCTCAAAGAGCCATCAGAATATACTCTGCTGTCATGTTGAGCTTAGCTTTGCAGCAGATGTGGTATGCTTGCAAGTGATAGCCATTCCTGTCATATATTGAGATTAATTTCTCAGACAAAAATCTGTGGTATTTGGAATGAAAATGAGCAGCAGACACATCAACACAAGCACAAGTGTGTGGCCAGCAGGACAGCAACAACATTTCTGATAGAACAGCCTTTCCCACTGTTCCCTTCCCCCCATACAATAATTTAGTTATAGTGCCGTTTTTCCAAGACAGCTAATGCGCATGTTTTTCTCTTTCCAGTTGACTGCTGCAGAGTGGCTATGCTTGAGAAAATTAGTTTTTATCATTTTAATCATCTAATCTTCATAAACCTTTTAACACAAAAACAAAAACTACTTAACGCACAGCAAGATAATTAATATTGAAAATAGACTCTGCAGGGGAACTGTAGTACCTGCTGCCTTGCATTAGACTCCCAGAATAACGAATTAGCTAGGAGCTTTAAGTAAGTTTGTAAGAGCAATATTAACTGTATCAACACAGACACCACTTCCATTTGCTTTTCATAGATCACATGAAGAGGCTACTTAATACATTGATAGCGCAGCAGTAAGAATAACTTCACCGGTGTCCCTGCTGAAATCTTACAGACTCTTCAAAAAAATAAAAGTCTTTCATTTTCAAAAATATCACTTTAGATTTGACAACAATAAATGTAATGTTTTACCTGGCCTGGAAGAAGAGAATTTGCCTTTTCCCCCTACACCACCAAGCCACAACTGAGGGAGAAAAGGATTTACAGCTGGAATCTGTTAGGAGCAGCCTTGGAAGGGGCCAGACTGGCTTAGCTATGCTCCCCACCCCCAGGACAAAATATTTTCAGCTGGATCAGGGGGCCCAGGATGAAGCTAGATGTTCCCTTTCCCAGCAAACAGCAAATTCTTTTTTTTTTTTTCTTACAGAGTGCGAGGAGAAATAGCAACTAATCCATTCACTAAATCCATCTACCCCTAAGCAATGTCACACAACTCATTAATGCTGAGAACTAGGAGCTACCTGCAGAGACTGAAAGCGCCAAAAATAATGGGCTCACTTATAAAGCACTTGACGTCTTCAAACTACTATACAAATATTAACTAATCATTTAAGGAACTAATTACTGACAGAAAGGTGTTTATTGCTTTTCCTGAGCACGTGCAGGGTGTGTGCCAGGGAAGCTTTGAAGGACCCTGTTGAACTTGCTGGGGCTGCTACTTGCTGTGGGGAGTTAATGGCTGGTGTCTTGGGGTGGGAACCCACCTTCATCTTGCATGGTTCATGGGAGGATGCTCAGCTCAGGAGGACCCAAGGACAGGGGTCCCTGTCCTGACCCACCCTCTGCACCCATGATTCGCAAGGGGCCATTTCCAGTTTTGCCACATCCTGTCTCTATGGCAGTCTGTATGCACAAATCTGCACGACTAATAAGCATGCATGAAAAGTTTGTGATGTGCTACAGTTACAGTCACTTCGCAAGGACTGCTCAAAGATGTGAGGTTAAAAACCTGTACTGAAATAAGAAACGGTGGGAAGGAAATTAAACAAGAATACAGATTCTTTTAAAGCTCAGCAGGGAATGGATAAGGATAGCAAAAAAATTAAAAAAAAAAACCAGAGTGAATTAATGCTGCCAGAGGATTTAAAGAGAATATGAAAGGAACTTCTTATATGAGTATTGGGGGAAGACAAGCAAAAATCCTAGAGAGAAAGTATGTCTATTAATTAGTAAACTAGGGTTTGTACGAAACTGATCATGACTAGAATCTATCTTTAATGAGACAAGTAAGAGAAATGTGAACTATTCAGAAAGGAGGAAAAGCCAATAAAATATCTTTTCTTAGTAATGTGAGAAAATACTTGAGGGAAAACGAGCCTATATACAGATCAGCTGATACAAATGAGCCTAGGATATTGGGTGAAGTGGTGGAAATGCCATGCTGCTTGTGAGTATTTCTCCTAATTTGTGAACAGAAGACTATGGAGTGACTAAAGAAAAGAATATACAGACACTTACAAGGGGAAATAAATGATCCCAAAGCGCTGTTTTCTGAAAATTTACCCTTTCTAAAATAAAGAAATAAGCATTGCTTTGGGTTGCGGTGCAGGTGAGGAATATGAAGGCAACCAGCGCAACCTGGCCCATGAAAAGGTCCCTGCAATGGTCACTGGGCAGCTGCAGTCCCTCGTGAAAAAGGCCACTGCTGCCCAGCAACTCGTTGCTCCTAAATCTGTCATGAGACTCCAGGTCCCCATGCTGCCCAGTCACGATGCCACAGTGGAGAGAGCCCTGGGAGTGATGCCTGGCAGGGAACAGGATGCTTTGCAGATGGTGCTGAGCGAGACATGCCAGTACAGGGCTTTCTGAGGTGTTTTGGGTGACCTTGGCGCAACATGAGAGCAGTTGCTTTCAGCAGGTGGAGGGACCACAACCCATGGCTGCAGCCCTCCAGGGAAACAGTGCCACAGGTCATTGTGTAGGGTCCCAACCACTTTTGGACAGAAATCACTGTCCTGCCTGGGCTTGCACTGATATAATAATAACAGAACTGCCAATTAGCTCAGCCCACGGAGTAGGATTAACACGCTAGTGCCCCCCAAACACCCATTTTTAGAGGCATTGATACACCCAGCTACCTTGGGGGAATTTCTGGTCATGGATGTTTGGAATGCCTGAGAGCTGGCCCTGGCAGCACGAAGCATCAGGCAGCACTGGTCTAGCAAGAATAAATCTCACCAGACAAATTTGATTGCTTTTTTGATAGAAACAGAAAATTAACAGATGAAGGGAATGCTGGAGCTGTAATATATTTGCATCTGAGTAGTACATTTGATACTGTGCCTCATGAAATCTTTCTAGAAAAATTAATTTAAATCAGCTTGGAGATGAACACTGTCTTCTTGATTGAAAATAGGCTGGAAGGCGATAAAGAGAGGTTAACAGTGAGTGGCAAAGCATGGAGTTGAAGATGAGGAGACCATAGAAGAACCACAAAGCTTACTCTTAGAAGAAGGTTTATTTAATATCCTCACTGTTCATCTAGAAATGGAGAAGGAAGCAACATTTTAATAAGATATGCAGATGAGATGAAATTAGGAGGAACTAATATCCTCCACAAAAGATTCAAACAGATCCAGAGAGAGAAGCAGCTGGGTCAGGGCACTATAAAATGAATTCAGGGTTAGTTACAGAACGGGAGATTTTGACTAGTTTTCCTGTTCACTGGAACAAACAAGATCAATCAGTTTTCATTGGTAGGAGGAAAGGAGGCTTTGCTTCATGATTTTGCACGTCTGCTTCTGCAGATGTGAATCTTGATAGCTCAAAGATTTATGAAAATCCACTTGTACCCCAGCATCCTTCCTAAATGGGAGGTTTTGTATTACATGTGCAGTTTGGGTATTATCTAAGTTAGTGACATAAGTCAGGGTTTTACCTTCCACATGAGTGACGCTGCTTAGAGTTCAAACTGCAGTCCTCAAGACAGATGTGCCCACCCAAAATTACTGACTAAGGAAAATTTAAAATTTAGCATTTTAGAATCTGCCTGCTAAATATCTGAAACAGGACAGTAGGTGAAATTGCATCTTCTCCCTTAAAACTTGTGGGCACAAGTTAGATCCAAGTTGGGAATGAGACATGGCATCAAAAGGGCAGCGCAGTTTGGGGCAGCGCAGGTTCGGGTTCAGACCACCTTTGTGCTGCTCTGCTGTTTCTGCACCTGGAACACCGTGTTCAGTTCTGGGAAACTCATTAGCGAGGAGATATTGAAAAATTGTAGTGAGTTCAGAGAAGAGCAACAGAAATTATCAAGGGGACGGAGAGATTCATTTATAAAGAAAGATTAAAGGAGCTAAATGAGTACTGGAAGAACTGAGTTTGTAATTTACTGTCACTCAGAGAAAAATGGCTACAGAGAAACATTACAGTCTAGTGCTGAAAGGTGTAAACATCAAAGACAGGGAAGAATTAAGTAGCATTATAGGGTGAATAAGAACGTTTGAAGAGTCGGAAGCAAGACAGGGAAACATAGACGAAATAGCCAGAAAAAATTCCTGACAAGGGAAGCCTCAAAAGTTGCAATACTTGAAGTTTAAATGAAAAAAAAAGCCAGAAGTGCAATGGGGGTGATCACCCAGTCCCCCCCTCCTGGAGAGCCAGAAGATCACCGTGCTTCTTGCTGCTTTCTGAGGGAATGGCACACATCACTAGCTGGGGGTTTACGTGACAACAGTGAGTGTATGAATATGTATGAGACTATTGTTCACTGTGAGCTGTGGTGACAGTATCATTTCCTTCATATAATTTCAAATTTCCTCTACTGAGCATTTGTTCAGAAAAAAGAATTTGGAATTTGGTCTCTGGACATTTTTTTCCTTGATTGAGAATTTTTATGCTTGGGGTACTGTGGGGCCAGACACATACAGAGGTTTCTTTCTCTATGTAAAATTGCTAATTTAATCTCTCACAGTCACTTGTTTCCACTCTACAGAAATGCACCTTTATGTTCTTAAGTGTAGCTGCTCTGTTCCAACAGCAGCAAGCTCAGAGCAGATATCCTTAATGCCTTGTCCAAGCCAATACAAGTTATCCTTCAGGATTTCAGCCTCCTAAGGATTGTGTAGCTAATGCAACACAGCACCTTGGTTTTCTCATTTATTTTGTTTTACTTCCTATGCTGTATTGCTTTCACCTCTCAAATATTAAGTCAAAGCCTTGTACTAATCAGCACAGCACATTTTGCATTGTTATACACATGTATCCATTATAACTGGGTTTTGTAAAGTAGTTTGTGAGCTATCTGTTTCCAGAATTACACAAGGTCTGCATGTTTTAGCTGAGATCAGCTCTTATGTGTTCAGTATCACCTAGTCTCTGTTTACTAGTAATTTTCTGTGCATTAGAAAATGCAGTTTGATCCTCCCCCACTCCTAGTGATGGTTAGTTAAAGCAATTCATGTGAGGTAAATCAAGTTCTGCGAGTGATTAAAGAAAGGGAAAGATCAGATAGGCACATAATATCTACCTTGGATATAAGCCTGTACTATCAGAGGAAAAAAGTGGAAAAAAATGAAATTAAGCACCTTTGGGATTACTGCTTGCCCCCACCCAAAAAATAACAGCCCAGGAGAAGCTAGACACTCTTGCAGCACTGAGGGCTAAATTCTTCTCTCACTTGCACCATGTGAAATGCCTTAAAATGAGCAGAGCTTGTAGAGACATTACCTGGAGAGAGCTCAGGGGCCCTGCTCAACGAACGGTGGCAACCAGTGGGGCGAGCTCTGCCTACCTAGTTCCTGGCAGCTGTCAAGTGTGAACTTCTAAGCTTTGCACAAAGCCAGAGATGCAGTCAAATGACTTTGTATTACTGTCATTTGTATTCTGCCTCCGGATGCTTTCGTTCCTCTTGCTTTGAGTAATATTTTTTCAACCTTGTCTTCTCATTAAAATTTCCTCTTCATTATAGCACGTTTCAATATAATTTCCTCCTGAATCGAGCTCAGGGTACAGCCCAGCTAATAAGAATTGCACAATCTACATTATTATGCACACATAACCCATTATAATTGAATCTTATTCCACTTTAATTGCATGTGTTTACAAACACTGTTCACTGCAACAGATTATGTATTTTAGTTGATTGTGTCATTAATGATTGAAAAGCCAGTGCCATTTTGCGTTAAACCCATTTTTGGCTTGCATAACAAATGACATAACATAAAACTCTTCTGGAGAGTCACAAGATACATTTGTAACTCTCTTTTATTTATTTTTAAGTGTTAGAAGAGTTCTCCCTAAACTGAAACCGTCATCTTTAACAATGCGGCACTTGATATCATTCAAACCATGTTCAGCCTTCCAGAGTGTGGCAGGATTTTAGCCAAATACTCATTCCTGGTTGAATTTGGTGGCCAAATTTATTTGAATGACAGAGACCTTGTTCTTCTCAGTCATTTACAACACCCCCATCACCCAGGCACGCTCAGTGCTTTTGCATTTTCAGAGAACAGCTTTGCACCCAGAGCTCCCCCTTTTGTGAAAGTGCTTAAATGCCCTCGCCAACTGCCTGGCAGTTTTGCTTCTGAGCAATGTGATAAACTCAGCAGATGCAAAATTATTGAGGAAATAGAGCTCCTGAGACTTCAGATACTGAAGAGAATTGGAAAATTTGGCAGCACACTGTGCTGTTTTGGTGCAAGGTCAGTTAGATAAGGTCAGTCGGGATGTTAAATCTAGCCACTGCCTAGTTTGTCATCAGGTTTTATAACAGGAACAAGGGAGTCTGATAGACCAGAGTCTCCAGAAGAAAAAGTATTAAAAACAAACCAGTATTTTTTCCAAGACTTATAGAAAATGTACTACTTCATATGTGCTTTCTCTCAGATACGTTTACCCTGCGTAGCATAAACAGAGATAGATGTGCTATTTCTAGGTTCTGTTCAGCTCTTTCATCATATATGTTTATCCTGCTGCTCTTCAAGTATCTATGCAGAGCATATTCTCACCCTGAAAGCTGTCCTTCAGACATGAGTAACACCTTCCTGAAAAAGCTGACAGGACCACCAATTGCAAGCGTCTTGCAAAGAGTCCTCAAAACTAGAAACGCTTTTTGCCACCACTGCATCGCAAATCCAGTGGCTTTCCCTTGAGCCTCCCTTGTTACAGAAAGCCAATAACTGGGAGCTGACTTCATGGCCCCAAACATGCATATTGTCATGTTAAATTTAATCATCATTGAATAAAAGACTATTAAGCTAGTGAAGGAGAAGGAAAGGGTTTGTCCTAAGTGGAAGAGAGGTTTTGGTAGAAATCAAAATGCAGGTGATGTGCTCAGCGTCTTCAGGATGCAATTGTTTATGTCTTTGGCAATAAATAATACATCACAGCCACTGACAAATGGAGCTTCACAAAAGCCTGGTGAAGTAAATCAGCAGTTGTTATCCAGAGCAGGGAGGGAGGTGGGGCATAAAAAGGCTAAGCAATTTGACCAGGAGGATACAGCAAGCCTGTGGCAAAAGGGCAGCTCCTGTGATGCTCAGGTCTATGCTGGTAACCACAAGACTTTTCCCTCCTGATTTTCTTTTGGCTGTTACTAACTGCAAAGGAATGGCCACTGATAATGCATTTGGATACTAAGTTGTCAGGAGGATGTGAAGCCAGGAGATAAATTAACGATTTTTATGTTCTGTGATGGATTTACGGAGAATCTCAGAGGCTTTAATTTGGACAGTTTGGGTTCTGCCATGCCTTTTTGGTTTCATCTATTGGATTTTTGATAACTATAAAGCTCTCCAGTGGGACTGGGGATCTGAAGTGTTTTGAGGTGGAATTAAGCAATACAGTGTGACTCTGTGTTTATAACAGGAAGGCTTTTGTTTTGTGCTTACAGGGATTCGGGCAGGAACTGTGCTCTTGCTATTAATTGTCGTGCATTATGACTCATGGTAAACTTACTGCATTGTCTAAATTATTTTCTAGGCATAATGAAACATTTAGAGGTTTCATATATCTTGAAGTGTGAGATTTTGTCCACCTACACACAGTCGTGTAAGTAGGGATGGCTGCAAGATTATATATTGGGAGATACACTGATAATGCAGAGGTGATCTTGCAGGTGTGTACGTTTACTGTGATTTATGGCAGTTTGCTGTGACTTGAAAACACTTTGGGCTGAATTGGTTTAATTCATACAGACTGGATTCAGTAAAAGCAGGATCTCTTCGCTCTAACTGCCTTGCCCCTTCTTCCTTCCTTTCCTTGCACAACACCCTGCCTGTGTGGCTGGTGATGTCCAGACAGCTAGCCCTACCGCTGGCTCCCTGCAAGCAGGCCACAGCCGTAGCAGGAGGTTCTGGTGAGGCTTGCGCTCAATAATTCTTTTGCTTCTAGGCCAGAGGATGCCAGCACACCCCTCTTCTGCAAAGTTATTCCAAGCCTGTAGTCAGGACCTAGTACTGATCAAACGCTTTGCTATCCTATGATGGGAAGTGTGGCAGAAGTGAAAAGCATTACTATTATTGCTGTCCTTTGAAACGTAGTCCCTAGGGGAGCTGACATTTGAAGGATTTGCTGCGTGTGGTGAGAGGTCTGCTGTCAGCCTAGGAAGCCGATATTCATGAACGGTGGCTCACAGATACTTTGTGCCGTGTCTTGAGGAGGTAAAGCTTTTGTTTGTGGAGAACAGCTCTGTAGAGCTCAAGAAGGAGCAGTTCCTGTAGCTACAGGAGAAGAGCTGGTCCAAGGTCAGAGCTTTTAGAAAGGGCAAAGAGAAAACAACCCATCCATGCATGCGCCTGTGTGTATTTGCATCCATGTGCATATGCAAGTAGGTTTGTGGATATAATTAACTTGCAGGTTCCTGGATGCATTTAGAGAACAAAGCATAAAGTTGCAGAATACATTCTGATCTTTGTGTGAACGCAACTGTGTTAACTTTATAAGTGGAGGGATTTAAAGCACTGCAATAAGGCTGTATTGAGGATGAATCCCTTGCAAAACCCTCGGGCTAAATCAAATTCTTTTCAGTTAAATAAACTCATAAACTCCTCCATCACACAAACTATTATTTTTACACTTTCAGTACTGAAAAATGGCCAAATGTATTATCATTGTTTTTAACCTGGCAAAGATATTTTCTCCTGGTCTGAGGTGCTGTCTGGCAAGCTTCAGGACTGAAGCAGTTTTTTATGCTTGAAGCTTTGCACACGCAAGCCTCTGGGAGAAAAAAAAATAAAGAAAGTTTATCACTGACAAGTTGACACAATCTTAACTAGTGTTGAGCAGCTGGAGAATCCGGAAAGCATATCAGACTTGGAGTCAGTGAGGAAAGGAGAAAATTCTGCAGTTATCATAGTCTTGCCATAAAATGAACGAATTAAAGGGACAGGTGAGCAGGCAGAGCACGCCAAAGATGGAAGAGTTTGCAGACGGCAAAGCGTGTTGAGAAGACCATTAGAAGCCACCTAGCAAAATGATTAACGAAGTGGAATTGCCTTTTGGTTCTTGGGACTGACAGTCATTTGCATCCCAACACGATCACCAGAGATCTGAGTGCCGAAGTGAAACCACCACTGAAAATCTGTACTCATAGCCAGCGCCTTCTCACTGCCCTCCCGAACGCCTCTCCTTCCAGAAAAAACTGATAATCTGAACTTCCCAGCTAGGCTGCTTGAGTGGAATGTTAGTGGGGAAGGTGGGTGGAGGAGGAAAAAAGGAAGAGAAGTGAGGGAATAGAATCAGTGGCAGGGAGAGCTTGAAGAAAATGTTTCAGAGTACACTGAGTGGGAACGTGGACATGAGGACAGCTTGGCTTCCAGCCCCAGGAATTCCCTGAAGTCCTGGGAATGCCTGCAATGCAAACCCTGTGGCCAGGCTGGGAGGTCACATCTCAACATAAATGTTTCCTGTCACTGCTATGTGGGGTGTTCCTAGTCATGAAGTGGCTTGGTGCTTTAAGCTAACACTCAGGAGCAAATGGAGGGGCCTTCACATACCAGAAATACCCAACGATTAGCTCAACAGTAGCTCAAATAAAAGAAGCATCGTGCATGGAAGAATATTTGGCATATTTCCAGGTCTTAGCAAATACAAAACCCCATCAGTCTAAAGAAGCATTAGGAGTTTATGGTGTGGAAATAACTGGCTGGTGTGTGACGCATTTCCAGCTTATGGTGAGCCATCTATTAGAAGAAAATGTTTTAGACATTCTGGGGCTGGACTCAACCTCACTGCTGCAGGCCAAATGCCATGAACATGAGGCGAGTGTTTCAGAAACAGAATAGCCTACCATGTGCAAAGAGGGAAGAGATCAGGAAACATTAGGCATAATTACTTCTCGGCTATTTAGTACTTGGATGAGGTGATGGGGAAAAGTCTTCTGTAATAGCTGAGTTCAGGCAGCTTATATCTGCTATGGTGTCATCTTTGCTGGCTTCCTCTCACTCTGAGGCATCTACCGGATGTACGGAAACCTTTTACAATTTGACCATTTGACTTGAAGCAAGCTCTCAGGGTAAATGGGAATCTGCCGAAATGGCAAAAGTGAGTGAACTGTTTTCAGTGCATCTATTTTAACGGCAGCAAAAAAAGACGCTCACTTCTGTCCAGCAATCAAGGTCAGTGTGACCTTGAGTTTGAGTAGCAGTATTCTATCCACTCCAATGGAGTCAGGTGATTCTGGAGAGCCAGGGATCTCAGAGCACTCCATGGACACTACCTGGTTTTACAAATACCTTCAGCATTAGAAAAAATATTTGCTTTACAAATGAGCAAACCAAAACACAAGGAAAGGAAGTCTTGCCCAAGAAGTCAACAGCACATTCAGCAACCACAGAGTCTACAACTGCCAATCCCTCTTTTTAGCTGCATTCTTCTTGGGACTAAGCCAGGGAGAAGTATCAGCATCCACATTCACACATATTGCTTAGTGACAAAAGATGGAAATGAATCCTTCATCACCAGAGTAATCCCAAATGGTATTCACAAGACCCATAATCATTTCCTTAATAAGCATAATAATAATTGTTGAAGATGTTTCCTTTCTCAGGAGAAGTTCATAATTGGAAGAAAATCTTAGGTAGTTTCAGGAGGGCAATTCTCTTCCTTCCTTAACCCTGGAGGTGCAGGAGCTGCCCCAAGGGATCTGCACTCAGGATGGTGGTAGCAGACCCAACACTGCACCTCTGATTCCAAAAGCTGCTGGCATTAATGTAAAGAGTACAAGAAAACATGAGCCAAAACGCAGTCAAACTGAAAAATGGGCCTGTGTATTTTTTTTTCTTTGTTTTAAATACTCATTTTCTGTCCCCTGGGTCTTTTTAATTCTTCTATCTGCTATTTTTGTTAAAGACAATATTTTTGCTCTTTATTTGACACAGTCTTTTCAATTCTTCTGAAAAAAAAGAGAAGCTGTAGAAATATCAGTGGCAGTTACAAAGGACTACAGGAGCAATTCAGTGAAGATCTCTCTGCTGGAGAAGCTCTACTGGGTGTCACACAGCACCGAAAGGAAGGGAGGTTTGGCCTGAGCCCTTTACCTCTGGGAAACTGTCTCCTCTGCAATGATTACAAATCTAGACTTGTTTTCCCATCCTTAACTCTGTGACACAAAGAAGCTTCCCGAAAGCAAATGTTCATTCTTTTCTCCTGAAGTACCCGCTACTTCTCAAATGGATATAGAATCTGGACACTCACACGCTTTTATGTTTATTTCAGACAATATCACCTGGATACAGTGCAGTACACTCTTCATGGCCTGAACTTTTTAAAAGAAAAAGTACAGACACTTGCAGGAACAGAGTCCCCTTTTCTTCCTAACTTGATTGCGATAATAAATGTATGGACTTTGCAAGTACCTTCATGCCCAGAAGGCAGAATCAGTTACAGGATGAGTTGAGGAGATGCTTACTCAGATAAGAACAACTCCTTGACTGGCATCCTTGCTGCTTCAGTCACTGCTAAGAAAATGTGTCAAGAGGTACTTTCATGGGTAACATGACATCTCAGCCATGCTGTTCCTCAGCTAGCCTTTCTTACATGAACTAAGGAGACATCTACTTTATATGCCAGAAGGAGAAAGTTTCACTGTGCTCTGTAAGAATTGTGTCATTCTGTTCTAATCTTACTACCCGCTGAGATGCATCACTGTGGCACAGAGCTATGGCATTTCCCAGCAGACATGAGCAAGCCTGGTCAAAACGCCAAGCCAGCCTCAAGAAGTGTAGTGCACCAGGCACTGCCCTGGCCTACCACTCGCATCCCTGTGTCTCAGTGGTGCGATTAGCAGAAGGCCAGCACCGAGCTAACCACATCCGTGCAGGTTTTAGTGCAATTAGACTGGGGGTAAAACGAGCTACTAACTCTCTGCAGGAGACTGTGACTACGTACCCTGAGAGCAGCACCACAGCAGCCCTGTCTGCAGCAGCCCACGCTCTGCTTGTGGATGCCACAGCCCTCTGAAGGGACACTGCTTGCTCCAGGGCTCCCCAAGGGAAGATGGCAGAAGCAGCGGCAGCTGGAGGTCACTTAGCAAGAGAGATGGAGGAGGGAAAAGGCAAAAAGAACTGCGGTTGCTGAGCTGGTGCCTGCCTGCTCCACCTTCTGCTGCCACCGTTTCCTGGGAGCTGAGGATCAGACCAGCTCTATTTTCAGGATTTAGATAAAAGTTTCAGTCACAGGTCATGAATCTTTCAGTTGCAGGAAAGCCTGATTTCTTTTTCTGTGGGACAGGAGCAGGAGAGCAGCCGCTCTGCTGTGCCTGCCAAGCTCAGCGTTGCCTGGCTGGAGCGCACCGCTTGGAGCAGACCGATTCTCTCATCCAGAGGCCATAAAGATGCTGACACCCACAAACGTGCCCACCAGGGATATTCACACATAGACTCACGGAGCTGGCCTTCAGTAGATGTTTCCTACGCTCCTGACTGGTGCAAAGCCTCTTCTCTGAGTCCTCTTGAGCCACTGCGTTGCAGCGGGTGGGATTTCACAGAATCACTGCGAAACTAAAGATATCCCCACAGGAGCAGAAAAACAGAGGGCTGGGAGGGGGTTCTGCGTCACTGAGCCCAATGTGCTGCAACCACAAGCCACCATATCATAAGATCCCTTTCATCCAGCAGTGAAGCTGTATCTTGAAACTGGTTTGGTTTTACCTCCACCTCTTTGCTGAGAGGACTAATTTAGCATCTCATTCTTCTGATGGCTGGAAACCTCAGAATTTTCAGCCTAAGTTTATCCATGACCCATTTATACCTATTTGTTCTTGTGCCAATGCTGTTCTTGAGTTTAAATAGCTCTTCTCACTCTCCAGTTAACTGTCCTACCCCCTGCATTTATAGACAGCAATCTCATCTCTCAAAGCCAGATAAAGGCTGCATTTGCTGCATTTCTCTGCAGCTGTTCCTATTTTAGCAGACTTTGTCTGAGCTTGTGTGCCAGGACTGACTATCTGGTGCTCCAGGTAGGGTCTCATCAGGGCTTGGTTCAGCAATGTTCACACTGGATGTCTGATGCATCATAGGTTCACGAATTACTTCTCCAGGGTCCCTTGGGACACCCAGAACACCTAACTTCACTTTCTTCTCCTGTATCATTTCCAAAAGATAAGCCCCATTTCACAGAAATAATACATGGCATGATTTCCTCAGTGCCCAGCCTTGCTTTTCGAACAATTGCATCCCTCCTCACACTTCCATCTCTCCCGCTGCAGCCCTCAAGGCTGTCTCAATTTTCAATACAGTTTTCTGGATCTCTGCTGTTGTGCTAATTCAATCTAGTTTCATCTCAGCCACAAATGTTAAAGCTTCTCCTTTTGTACCAGGAACATCAGAAATATAAATGCACTCAGCCTCCTCCACCAGCCTTAAAGGGGCTCCAGGAGCAGCCACTGCGCCCCACACTTTCCCCAATACATTATATACTCTCCTTAAATCTCCAGATGATTCCTGCACAGTTCCACTAATCCTCCTTTTCTTCAGTTTGACTAATCTTTTTGCTATGTCAAATACTTTGTAGAAGTCCAGAGAGATTAGATTTACTGCACTGCATTTGTCAAGAAAATCAATTATCTTATCAAATAAAATAATCAAATTCATCTGGCACAATATATCTTTGGTAAAGCTGTATCGTTTTCTTTCCTTCAAAAAGAAGTCCTTTTCCTTCATAAAGCTGTGTATAACTTTGAGGTCAGACAAATCAGCCTTTAGTCACATCAATCCTATTTTTCTCTTAATATATACTAAGCAAGACCATACAAAGGGGTGATAGGAGCAGTGCCCCATTCAGAGACAGATTCCCTACATGTTTGCTCCAGCAAAGCCACAGCAGAATAGCAGCTAATCTCTATTACCTGCTTTTCTACTTTCTTGATGTTTGGAGTTTTCTACATTCTTTACTTCAAAAGTGTTTGAAATTGTGCTTTTACAGTGTCAAATAACAGGATCAAGGGGTTAGAAATCAAACAGACCAAGTTCTAGAAAAGGAGTGTAAGCTCTGTATTTCCACGTGACTAGTGGAAACAAAATGCTGTGTCTTTTCCCATGGCAGTTAGGGAATCTGTTCCTTAAAACAGGACAGTGAATTGCAAAGTCCATAGAAGTAGGTGATTAGAAGTGAAAATAAAATTGAGAATCTTACATGTATTTTGCTTGGGTTTGATCCAAAGGCTTCTAGATGGTGCAGATAACAAGCTATTAGATGTTCACAGCCTTCTCGCTGGGGATCTAATTCTTAAGCATCTCTATAGCCTTTGGTCCCTCATGGAAACAGACCTGCATTTGGAGACCTAATAGGCTTGTGTGCTCAATTTCTGTTAGCAATTTGGTCATATTAACATCTTTTGTCTCCCTTGTTGTTCCTTCTCCCTTCATCCTATGCACCAAGGAATTCCTTTTTCTTTGCTCAGCTAGAGCAGCTTTTTCACTTTTCCCCCTCAAACCTTTGGCACCCCTCCTTATTTTGGTAATGTTACTATCCCTTAGGACAGCCAGCTGTGATTGTATCCTGCCAGATAATCAACAGTTCCAGCTTTTCATAGATCTAGTCCATGAGTAAGCCCTGAAGAGATCATTAGCCCACGAGAGGTGTAGTTTTGCTGAGGGAAGAATATGGGGGAAGAGGAGGGAGGAAGGCCATGAGCTGGAGGAGTCTCAGTCCTAGAAATGCTGTGTCTTGCACAGGTTGCATCACATCTTTGTGCTTTGTTTCTGTTTTCTCGTGGCTGACTATTCATTGCGATGATGCACTCTTGAGCCTGCTCCTCCGCTACGCCTTAGTTCAGCACAGCCCTTGACCAGGGTTCTGCATCTCATCCCCCCTCCTCATTTTTAGCATCCATGCCAAGATGTAGGAGCACGAAGACCATTTCAACAGCCACTGAGACAGACCTCCAAGCCATACAGTACAGGACTGCAATATGGCATTTTACTAACTGTTTATACTACATACAAAAAATAAAGTTGACGAGTTAATGGAAATTAAGAAAAATGAGGGCATTTCGAGCTGTTCTAGAACTGTCTCAAACAGCCTTGTGTGGACAATTTATCTCCTACTCCCATTATAAAAAATAAAATGAATGGTCAGTGACTGGAATTAGAAGAGAAAGCAATGAAATTGAAACATGATTATTATCAGAGGCAGACCCTAAAAGGATACCAGGGTCCAGCTAAAAGTTCAGACAAATTTGAACTTAGTGGTAAAGAAAATCCCACTGCATTTTCTCTGTTTCACAAAACAGTTTTTTGAACCTAGTAAGGAAATTTTAGCAAATCTGATTATGCAGGGGAAAAAGCTCTTGTCATAATTAATCCAATTCAGAAATCAGATGCCAGCAAAGGGGGAAATTTCCTTGTCATTTATATTCCTGCCAACCCACTGAAATCAGAAGGGCTTCAGGAAAAGTTAAGATTTCCTTTATAAAACTATATTGCTTGACAGTAACTCGGCTCATACTTACATTTACATGCTTCTCCCATTATACTCAAATATTATTGAGTGTTATTATTAAATGGACAAAAGATCTCTGGAGCAAAATTACACTTCAGGATTGAAGTTTTTAAGAGTAAAATGCATTTGTACGCAGTCAGGAATTATAGCAGACAGCAGTAATTATACAGTAGAGAATATATCTCATATATATCATACCAAATATATAAATGCAGAATCTTGATCCTCTATTTCATTAAAAAGGGCTACATTAAAAATTAATGGCATGAAAATTCTTCACAGTGTCTCAAATATTTCATATGGGCCAAAGAATGTCCTAGTAGCTAGAATATCAAGAGGCTACTGAAATAAAACATACGAATGACTTTGGGCAGACAGTGTCTTTTTGTTCAGTGATTGTACAGCTCTTGACACAATGGAGTGGTCCCTGAAAGGGAACTCTGAAATGACTGAGCCATCCAAAATAAATAACGCACATGACTGATTTCTTTGCAAAAGAGAGGAAAGAAAAAGCCAATCTTCAGCTTTTGGACTCATACCCTTATTCCTCATCTCGGTATGTTGGAGAGCCATCACTTGCTATCAGTCTAGTGACACTGGGTTCCTAACTGGCTCCAGATCAGTGATACTTCATGTTACTCCAGGTTCGCCAAGGCCAGATTCTGCCCACTTCCACCGGCACAGATAGGAGTAACTCTATTGACTGCTGGGGTGTTGCTCTGTATTTACACAGGTGGAGCCAAGAGCTGAATTGGGTCTCAATTTCTTTATCTCTTTGAAAGCTATAATTTGGATTTTGTCTTGCCTGAAAGCCTATCTTGACAAATGCACTGAAGTAGCTCATCACTGACCTCACAGAAGAGCGCAGCCCCTGCCTTGGCTTCCCCCGAGCTCTCTCCCGGAGCAAGGAGGGGCGGCAGCGGCGACACCAGCGCCGTCACTGCCAGCTCACACCCGTGCTGCTACCCACAGAGCCCAGCTCTGCCTCCCACCGACAGGCAAGGGGCTGCTTTGGAGCCGCTTTTCCCACAGGCGTTTTAAACCCTGCAGACCGCACATGAGGCAGACACCCATCGCTGGCACAGGGCACGGAGGCTCTCGTGCCCCGCAGCGAGGGGGAGGCTTCAGCTCGCTCTTTGCTGGAAAAGGCTGTGCCAGGCTCCGGTGGGATGCCTGGGACAGCAAAGCCCCATGGCAGGGAGCTGCACACTGCAGGGCCATCCCCAGCATCCTCCCAGTGCTCCTCTGTGCCAGCTGTACAGCACAATGCCCTTGCACACCCGGAGGAGAGAGCAAACCATGCTTCCATACCAGGTAGCAGCTTTCACGCTTGACAGATGCCCCGAGCTCCTCACAGCTTAAGAGATCTCTTGGCTCACATGAGCTTCCCGACCCTTTCATAACAGCCAGCAATTAAACCTGATCAGAGCAGAAGTTTTGCAATGGACTATGAGGGACAGAGATTCTTTGCTTGTTTGGTGGACTTGCTCCCGCTAGCATTAGTGAGAGAGCTGAGGACCTGTTACGCTGTTGCAGTTATTTACCTCCACTCCAGAGACAGTACAGTATGTCTAGGGAGCCAGGCAGGCGCTCCAAGGAGTTGCTTTTCCTTTGCTGAGGGATTACATTAGAGCTTACTGCTGAGGGCTGAGCGTGGCTTAAGCCCAGCAGCCTGGCAGGGGTTAAGGAGCCGGCTGGGTGCACCAGCAGGGAGGGTGAAGCAGGAGTCAGTGGGCAGCAGAGACGAAGAAGGGAGAGAGTTGGTTTAGTCCTCCGTGCAAAAATAATAGCAACTTGGGATGGGGGGAGGTAAATAGACAGGCTGTGTGAGATAAACGGGACCCTGGGGATATTTGTTCCTGCACTACCAGATCCATCCCCTTCCCCCAAAGGGTACTGCATTTCCAGGGGTTGGCGTTTTTTACCAGTCTACTGCACCAAGAGGTATCTGAAATACAAGCATGGAAACTAAGTAAAGACAAGACATTCTTCTTATGGTGGCTGTGGATGGGAGGAGAGCGAGTTAGAGGAGTGAGCCAAGGGTTAGAGATGCGGTGTGTGCCTGTGTGTCTGCGTGTGTATGGGAGGCACATCACCCTGTTTTTGTCTTTAATCACAAGCAGCTGAGGCCAAAATGCACCCCCAGAGCCTGATCCTGCCACATGCAGCTGGTCACACTGGAACTGGGGCTTTATTTGCAGAAGTAAAGACTTTCTGGGGCTCTGTTTTCAGATTTTATTCGCTCACTATTAAAACATAGCTGGTGTCTGTGGTCTAAAGCTCCAGTTGGGAGCCCCTGCAGTAGAAGGGTGGGATTTGTGTACTGTTGGACAAATCCTCGTGCAGTGCTTTTTGCTAAGGATACGGCCCCTCATCCCGGTAGGGAAGAACTCCACAGCTTGCAGTGCATCTTCTATGCCTCTCTTAGACTCCACAATTTAGGGTCAAGGTTATTTCTAAGAGTCCTACAATGGAGCAAGTACAGACACAAAAATTTAGAGCATCTACTTACTACTTCTCACAGCAGAGAAAAGGTCAGATTACAGGTGTATTTATGGACAAGCTGTTCCTCTGTGTTTTTTCTGTTTTTAAAATTACCTAAAGTGGAGAAATAATGGAACATTACTTCTATAGGCATAACGAGTCTAAAATAGTTTCAAACAGATGTAAACAGATAGCATTAGGTAATTAAAAACAGAGATAACTCACTGGCTAATTTCCTCTGGAGTCCTTTTCACTTCAGCCTTTGATGATGCATTAATATTTTTGCATATGTAAGTTTGACAAATGTATCAGAAGGAGTGGAAAAATAAGATTTCTTTTATCAATGAAAAAAAAAAGTGTGTTTATGCCAGAGGAGAATCCCTGTAGCCTGTGTTAAAGGCACAGCTTTATCATTCTGCCTTTTTCCTGTTGGAAAGCATCTGCTTGATTTCCAAATACCATTTTTTTTTCCCCAAATCATTTATCCATAAGCACAGCCTGTGTCCTCAGCTGCTGTGACGATGGGGAAGAGGTGGCAGCTTTGTACAGGGGCTGTAAGTTTTCCACGGGGGGGAAATAACTTTGTACGAAACCTATGTATCTTTGGAAATGTATGTTCAAGACCAAACATTGCCCTCAGTAGTATAAATCCCAAACAACTCTACTTCAGTAAATACAGTCAAATCCCTCTGGCCGCTCCAGATTTACACAGGAAAACTGAGAAAAGATTTTGAACCTTGGTGAATTTTTGATATTCACAACCATAAATCCTCTGCCTGTAGCTTTGGCAGTAGCCACGCACCCTGCAGAAGCATGCCCTGGTGTGGTTTAAGCCCCTCTGAGCACCTGCTACAGACTATAGGTCAACAAAATTAAAAAGCAGTACCTTGTGAGAGGTTTTTCCTGTCCCTGCCAGCACATTTGTTCTCCAAGCAGGCTGGGCTTTGATCTCAGCTCAGGCAAAGTCCTGCGCAGTGCTGCGAAGCTGCCGCCAAAATCTTTCTTCAGCCTCCACGCAGGGCTGCACCACCCGCAGCATCCCACGCAAGTGTCCGTGGCAACCATGGACACAAGAGCCAGGGACATCAAGACAGGGAACGTCAAGATAGGGCTGGGGGAAAACGGAAGAAAATCTCCCAAGTCTTCCCCAGCACAACGCCGAGCCATCCCGGAGGGTGCAAACCCCCAGCTCGGTGCACAGCCCCGCTCACGTACAGCGTGTCCGGGCATTAGCGTGGGGGCAACCGCTGCCTCCACCAGCCGAGAGGAGGTGAGGGCCCACCATGGAGGAGCGTGCTGTTCTGCCTCTCCGGCACAGATGTGTCTCTGCACCCCTCGCAGCTAGAAGGCAGCTGCCAACGCTCCAGCCAGAACAAGTAGCGCGAGATGTGCTGCTTGTCCTCAGTCTAAGCAAACAGAGAGAGGCCTATGGAGTCAGTGAAGTGGTGACAGCTCTGCTGAGACCTTGATGGCTCCGACATCTTGGACAGATAGGAAAAACAGGTTTTGCTGCTGGGTGCCCTTTAGTCTGAAGAAGAAAAGCAAAATGGCTGAGAGGACACTGCAAGGGAGGTTGTGCGTTCAGGAGCAGACATGTGACCAGCAACACGCAGTGTGAAACACACTGCACAATACGGAGGCTACTTCAACAGTTTTAGGCCCTTACTATTCTGAATTTAAAGTTTATCAGCAAGACAGCAACAATATGAGCTCAATAAGACTGAATTTCAGTTATCTTGTTTCAGCTCTCAGGCAAAGCTCACAAAGCGCTTTACAAAGGCAGAGGATTACACTTAGCTTACAAATGGGGAAACTGAGGCACAGTGCTACAAAATGGCTGCTCCGCAGTACAGACCCTGACTCCCAGGATATTTGCTTGCTTCTGTTGTTGCCTCGCTGAAACCCCCCCTCACCGGGGCATGGCAGAGTCCCCTTCCCTCCCCCTTCCCACACTCTCTCACACCTGGAGTGCAGAGCTTAGCGTACAGCACCAAACCATCAGCGAAACCCAAACAGGCATTTCACTGATGTAAAAGACCTTTCAAAAAGAGAGAGTACAGAAATAGAAGCATGAGCTTCATCAGAGTAATGACTGTTCCACCAAAGCAAAGCCACAGCTGAGTAAAGAACAAAAGGAAGAACAGATTAAAGGAGATACTTGAATCCTGAAGAAAAGAGAGCACTGCATAGCAAATGATTTGGAGGGGAATGGAAAAAAGGCAAGGAAAGAATTATCTAGCAATATCTTGCTAAAGTTGCTGGAGAAGTAATATTAACGCAGGAATAGGAAAGTGTGGATAGAAAATGCCGTCGAGAGTTGATGGAGAAGGAGCGAGGCACTGTATGTAAAATCAGAGAGCATCTAAGTGGCCAATTTGGTTTTTCTGTGAAAGGTGAATAGCACAATGCATTATCTGTCACAAAGCAAGGAAATCACAGCGGTGTTAACTGGAGCAGTGCTTCGGGAAATTATTGAACAAGCAAGAAGCAACCTCTGATCACGGCATTCCAGGAGAGGAGTAAATTTAGAGAACTGCACACAGAGCTTAGAGCAACATCGGCTGTGAATGTTTGCACAGTAATCCATTGCTTAACAAATGGGAAAGCAGCAGGCAGCAATCGCTGCTCAGCAGAACCGTTCAGAGCGGGAAACCATCTCTGCCCAAGAGTTGCAGACAAAATCAGTCTTTGAAAGCACTGGTACCGAGACCCAAACTGAGGAGAGCAAAACCACTGAAGCGTGAAATCCTGTTGGAATTACTCCGCACTCACGCTAGAGACTGGCCCCAGAAACTGGGTGTGCATCCTCAGATACATATTTTGCTAGCCTGTAAGCAGTAAACATTCACTGGACCCAGCAAGCAGCGTTGTGTAAGCAGCCTGTTTTGCTGGATTCTGTTTTGTTGCTGTTCAAACTTACAGTCAATCTTCAGTGATTTACCGAGGAGGATCGGGCACACCAGAAATCATTTCATTTCATCATCGCTGCCAAAAGAATTCAATAGTTTACACTGGCCATGATTGTGAAAGATGCTCTTGGAGTCTGGATTTCACATCAAGGTAATCATAAAAGGAAGCCTGACCTGTATCCGAGCGGAAAACATACTGTAGAGTGGCCCCTGTTTGCACAAGCAGAAGCAGTTTAAAGAGGGGAAAAGGTTTATTTTTGATGTCTTTGCTGATAACTGTCTTAGGTATGTCCCATCTCTGTTGCTTCTCAATACCACTGATACCATTGTTGCAGTGTATGGAAGCTCTGATGTTTCTGAAAATTAGCTGTGCTTCATGATATATTTGCTCTAGGTAACATCCCAACTGGCAAGTATTAATTAGCTGGCACATCTAGAAGTGCAGGAAAACAGTGAGCTCTTGGAGATGGAAAGGAGAGCGAAGGAAGGGTTAACCAGTCTTTATTTTTGCCAGCAAATACGTACTCTGTTCCCCATCCACCCCCATAAAGTATGAAATGTAGCAGATGTTTTGAGAACAGCTAGCCTGATCTATCAGCCTCTATATAAATGAAGGTTGAGTTAATGAAGAAGGCGGCAGAATAATGTTTACAAGAGAAGAGCAAAAGATTTCCGACACCTGGGCAACTTAATGATGGCAGATGGCAAAAGCTGAAGGCAAAGAGAAGGAGCAATGCACACCAGCAGCTGTTGAACAAATGCGGAGTAGAAAGGCCTCCGCTGAAACCGCGCAGGAAGAATTTAATACCGTCAGTTCTGTAAGAAGGATAGTGTGAATATGCAAAGAGGAGCCTGTGTTTCAACTCAGACAACTATCGTCAAAAGTACCCAATGGATTGTCAAACAAGGAGATTTTCACAGCAAGAAGCCATCTATTTGCATCAAATACTGTCAGCCTGCAAAGCAGCAACTTCTGGGTCATTTAACAACACTCCAGATGTAGTTATCTTCTCCTAGGCAAGTGGCTTAGAAAGAGCTATGCAAGAAAAAGACAGAGCTGGCATATAAAGGGGGACAATCAAGCAGCATGTGGAAGCTATTAGCCAGTCAGTGTAATAAAACTTAGTTAAATGAACAGGCTTCCAGGACACTTGGCTGTCCTGTGATTCTCAGCACGAGAGAGACTGCAAGACTATGGTCAAACACAGGGGTGCATTTCACCATTAGTAAACAAGTGATTTCTGACTTTATGCTAAAGATAATAGTTTATGACTAGTCACCCAGGACAGCCTGGCTGAGTGTTTTCCTGTGGCGACATGTCAGCTATTGCCCTCTGAAGTTGTTGAAGGCACAGATACTGCCTGTTTCACCACAGGGAAAAAGGAGACCAGCCAGAGCTGTACACGGGACTCATGTCAACCAGGTTTCTTGATAATTCTTCCATTTAGGAGACAGAGGTGGGATTAATCCATGTAGCCAAGATCACCGTTAGGAATTTATCTTCCCCCACGATGGGCTCAGCCTTTCTAGGGAGTAGCTGCTGTCTGCAAAACTCAGTTCTGACTTCAGGCTCCGCAAAGCCCAGGAGTATCTAGATGTGTATGACAGAATTTAGCCTCTTTTGAAGCGCCTTCTTTGTGTTATGACTAATGTTCATCTACGCTATAATTATACACATTTAATACAATCCATTAACTGCCACGCACATCACATCTGTAGCGCTGCCAGGATAACGCTGCATTGACCACTGACATTACAGAGAGACCCAACACGGAAGAGCCGTCAATGGATCATCCCTGCGATTCCTTTAATACGCAATTCACACCGAGTATCTTTGGATTAGTGAAACTCCCTGCTGCTCTTTGAGAAAGACTCAGCAAGTGGGTAGAAAGAACGCTGTCTGATAGGTATTCAACTTCAAAACAAATTCATACTGTTCCTGGAGAATTTGGCACTACAGAGGAAGAAAAGGTTATTGTATGTGTAACCTGCAGCTTTAATTACATTGTGTATTTCCCTGTGCAATTAGAAATGTCTATTTGTAGCAGATACTTCCACTTTTTGGTTATGTATCTATCAAATCTTGTTACAATTAGGATGACTCATAATAAAATTATGCATTAGTTGCTCCGTTCATTATATTGTTTGACTTAGAGTCACCATACAAACTACAAGTCTTCTGAATTCTTCCTGTCCTTCATCTTCCTTGGACCTTTCCTAAGCAAATACTGGTCAGAAACAGACAAAGGCATTTTAAGTTGTTGCAACTCCTTTGCAAGTGGTGGGTTTTCTCAAAGAGGGTCTACTGTTGCATTTCTGAGAAGCAATCTCAGCTCCTGCAGAAGTCAATAGGATTTTGCTGATGGAGGGCAAAGGGAAAGCCCATGTGAGCCCTCTGTTTCCCAGGGCAATCCTACTTTGTAACATTCGTACAGTCTGCGAAGCCAGAAATTTGCCATATCCGATCAGATCAGTGCTCCATAGCTCTCTATATCTTCTTTTCAACAAGGAGCAGATTGGCGTGTCAGAAAAATGCAACAGCAGTAGAGCCACGGTAAGCATAGGGAGTACACGAGTCCCATCACTGATGGCAGCTGCTGTTGCTGCTCAGTGATTAGAAAAAGCCTGAGACAAGGGGAGTATCACAGAGTATCTACCTAAGACTGAACCATTTTGAACTCATCGGCCCCTAGAAGATCTTTGTGACCTTTTCCTGTTAGCCTACACCTTACGCCTTGAACGGTTTACCCCCCTTTCAGTTACCATCCAAGGTAAGTACATCTCATTGTAGGGTCAATTACGCAGCTCTCACAGACAGTTATCTGTTGACCACAAAGTCTGAGTGACTTTAACATACTGCAAAGGACTGAAGCCTTTGGGATCACCATGGCAGGGAGGTCCATAGGTAATTCATTCACTGCATAAGGGAGGTGGGAGCTGGGATAGTCATCCATTTTTTTATGAGCCATCTTGTATTCAGCAAACATAACCAGGGACCTGTGGACATGGGTGGCAACGATCACCTACTTTAACCTATCATCGAACCAGTGTTGTGTCCAGTTCAGTACTGAAATCTCTCAAAAATCATCAACAAAGTCAGCACCCCTAGACCCGCATATCTCCAGTAGGAATCTCTCTAATGTCTCTTGAACTGCTGTGTCATCCCACTTACAAATCAATTGCACAGTGAACCCCTTAGTGAGACAGAAGTACATTGCTCAGGACAAGGAGAACTTTTCTTTTTTCACTTTTGTTTTTTTTCCTGCCTTAAGGTGAACGTAGTGCTAATGAGAAATGCTAAATAAGTGGCAATGAAAAAATTCTTTAAATTATTCACAAAGCAGGTATTTTTCTGGCAGCCATGCTAGCCATCGGCATGTAACGGTCACCCTGAGATTCATGCCTGCAAAATTAAAAGCCCTCCTTGCTCCCACCAGTTTTGGGAGAAACTTAAGGTGTTAACAATCCCCCACTGTAAACTGAGAAACAAAACTGGATCCCTGAGACCTCCCCTCCGATGCACTGACTGTGTAAGGTGCAGGGGGTGACAAGGGGAAGGGAGGACATCCGAGGGTGACAGCGAGCACAGGCATGGGGAAGCACAGAGTGCAAAGGCAGCCCTGTTAGGAGCTATGTTCATTCAGGGGGGCAAATGTCATGCTTCTGGTAGCCCCAGATGTCCCCATCGGCATCTATGGCTTGCTTGCACCAGCAACAGCTTGCTTTCACTCAGCAGTTTCCATGAAGACCAGTTCAGAAGGACAAGAGACCTCAGCCCAGGCTGAGCGCACACACTGACAAGCTCTTTGGTAAAACCCTGAGCAGTGTGGGCATCTGGTGTGTTGGTGGCAGGGATTGATGTGAAAAAAAAAGCGTGTTTTAAGTTGCCCACTTTCCCCCTATGAACAAGGCAGAATTTACCAGCTAGTTCAGCACAGACCAGCAGCTTCTTCTCCTGCACGGGCAGCTTTCAAATAGTCTGTCACAGTCACTAGTGCAAAGGACCAACACAAATCCAAACCAGACCTTCTCAAAGGAGAGGACTCACACCTTAACCAGCCCTCAATGCCCTCTGTTGCAATCATTTAAAAACCTAATGCATATTTGCCATTAGTGCTGTCTTAACCCCTTCATTCTCACAATGTCAGGCAGCCATAGCTGGGTTTTCACTGTGATCTGCTTCCCTCCTTAATCTCTCCAAACACCGTTCATTTCTGAGATGTCCCCATGCGTGACGTTTTCATTTTAAGCCAAGGGCTGTGAACGGGGTGGTACCAAAAAATCAGACAGGTGCTGAACAAGCAGCAAAAGTGCTATCTCCCCACTCGCTCTCTCTGAACCTGCCTTGGCACCAGGTTGCCCCTCCAGTCCTTCAGCCCCTGTGCCATTGCTGCTGGCAGAGACACATCTGTGCTGGTAGCTTTTACTATTGTCCACTAGGGACCACGCTGGGATCAGCAGCACCGAACTGGCAGCAGATATTAACCAGCTTTGATCCACCTTGACCCATGCTGGTTATTAAGTGATAACCAAAAAAAAAAAAAAAGGCGCCAAGATCTCAGCAGAGCAGTAGTATTTCTGATCTGGGATCTAGTGACGCTCGCGGTTTTCCTGAAAACAGCAGTGGCCAAGAGCACCCTCTCACCACCCCTCTGCCACACATCACAGGCACTGCAAATGCCGTGCATCGCTCATGTTTCTGCTGCTCGTCATCATCCCGGGTACTGTCAGCTTGCAAATTCAGATTGCAAGACTCTGCTGTCTGCAAACTGTATGTTGCCTTTTGGGAGGCGCAGCGTACATCTGTGACTACCTACAAACCACAGTACAGTCCACGCATCCCCCTCATTCGCTTTGAGCCACATCCGCCTTATAGAGTTTTATGAACTTTCAGCTTCCAGTCGCTACTTCCACTAACTCCTGCGACAGCCTCAGCTTGCGGTGGGGGCGGATGCTGTCGCGTTCTTCTTGCCGTTCATCACATCAGTCGTGAGAGCTACAGCACCTTCCGTTCCCAGGAGTGATTTTCTCCTTAGTTTCAAAACAATGTGTGAAACCCTGCTCTGCAGAAACAGTAGCCTCAGGAAGTTTAAGGATGACTGAAGCTATTTCCTCTCCCGGGGAGGTTTAAAAACTACGGAGGGATGAATGGGGTTAGACCTATCGCTGCATTTCTAGCAGCCATCCTATTGCAGCACTGAATAAAAGCAGGAATGGCATGTCTAGCCTAGGTTAATAAACCCTACCGAGTGCATGCCTTAAAAGCACTACGAAGCAGCCTTAAGTCAGCTTGAGATAACTAATTTCAAGCATGGCTGTCTAGTGTGCCTGTCATTCCTATTGTCCTTCCAAATTATTTCAGACATTTTGAGCAGGGAGTACTAAGCTATGAGTTAGCGGGGGTTGTGACATTAATGGTCCAAAAAGGTTTAAGCACCAGGAGGCAACAATGACAGCGCTTAACAACTGGTGGCAGTTCGGAGGATTCCGCTGGATCTCTGTTTATTAATAATTAGGCTTCGCCTCGGAGGAAGATGTGACAACTATCGGAGGTAGGATTTGCGTGGGAAACAAAGGGAGCTGTCGCTGTTGGGTGCCCATTGTTTGTGCTCTGCTCCCCGGCTTTCCGAGCGCAGCCGGGTGCAGTCGGCAGCGGCGAGACGGTGGTGGGGAGGGGGTGGTGGGACGCGGGGGAGAGCCGAGGGTGGAAATACTGTTGATAGTCCTGTGTTTCATGGCAGAAATGCCTTCAGGACAAACTGGCTCGAATCTCGCTGCCTGCTGAGTGTGCATTCCACGATGCTCTTCCCACCGAGTAAAATACATAGAGGTCATGCAGAAAACACTTTACTCCTTTTCTGCCAAGCCAGCCAGGCTCTTTCCGAGATGGGAGAAAGGAGCGGGGAAGCTGCCCTAAAATAAAAGGGGAAGAGAAAAGGTATGGAGCCTGTAAGATGAGGGAGACATGCTATTAATGTGTAAAATGTGTCTGGACTGCCACCGATGTCATTTGAAAAGGGGAAAACAGAGCCAGAGTGGGAGGCGGGAGGGATTTTCCGGGTGAGAAACTCCTTAGGTTATAACCTATTGCAAAAAAAGGCATGATGTGTCCATCCATTTTGCATAATCAAAGCTTCCTCTGCACTGTTGGCATTGTTTTGCTGGACGAGAATTGTAGTTTCAGACAGAAAAAGGCACGATTGCCTCCTGTGCCACCACCAGCCCCCTTCCACCCTCCCTCCCGCTAAGAAACAACAGCGTGGGGAAGGATGTAAATGATGTTTAGTTGGACGCTGAAAGGGCTGGGAGCGAGGGCTGAGGGGGGATGAACGCTCAGTGGTAGAAAAGGAAAGCTTCCCCTTGGAAAAGCTTGTTTCTCCCCAGCCAGAAGTCCAGGAGGTGATACGCAAAGTTAGAAGTCTCGTGGACTTTTTTTATGATGCGCCTATTTAGCATTGCTAGACAAGAAAATGTCTGAACATCAAAGAGTCGGGTCTACATGGAAAAACAGGGCAGTGAGGTTTGCGTGGGGTCCTGGTCAGTGCTGGGCTGCAAGTCCGCATTTTTGGCATTGCGTATGACCCTCGCCAAGATAAGCAGCGAGAACTTAATGAATGAAAATCTTGTGTCCATGCATAGGCAGAACCTTATCATTCGGTGCGTTTGATCAGAGCGTGACGCTCCCTGTGTTGATGAATTGTTTCGACTGGTGCATTTAAGTTTCATTTCCAAACAACAGAGAGACTTCAGAGTGAGTGGTGTTTAGTAACAATAAAATGTTCTGCTTGCGGAAATGCTTCTCACAGGAGCTATCAAAAATGCACTTAAAGGAGCTGAGAGTCATATCTTGCAGTAAGAGGTATGGTATCACTTGCTGTGCTAGATTTTAAAATTAAGGTTATGATGCCATTTTAAATCTCCTTTAATGCAGGTGTCATTAAGCATACTTTACAATACTGTTGTCAAAAGCTCCCAACTTAGAGAATTCTGTTAGACTGATTGTTTTAATTAAATCTTCATTAGAAAAAAAAATTCTATATAGAAGGGACTTACCAAGTGATTTGGATTTACTCATCCCAACTAATGTTCCCTTTAAGAATAATTTCAGTGTATGATACCATTATAAATCGGTCATAATACAATTCACTTAATAAAAAACCACTGACGAGAATTTAACAACAAAAGTGCTAAATGCATTCAGTCAAAGTAAATAGAGATTGTGCCAAAGAGAAGCAATATTGGATCAGGAATGGTAGGAATTCTTTTCAAGAAATGTAACAAATATTCTGCATTTGGTCCAAGCAACAACTTTTCAGTCAGGTGCATTACTTTGCACTGCAAATAGGGGGAAAAAAATGTTTCAATCTGTGTCATATACACTGCTTGGTATATTATGATAACAGTGAAAACTTTCTTCCAAAGAAATGGTTTCCAGTGGTTTGCAGTATGGATCAAAGGGATGTTATGCAGAGATACTAAATCTGTGTCAGAAATGAGCAATGCGTGTGGAAATCAAGTACCTATTTTTTCTTCTTCGTCTCACTTTTGTCCAGAGCCTTGGACAATTTTACTTTGTTTTACTTCAGTACTTTCTGAGGGAAGGGGCTGAAGGGGTAAAACCGCAGGGAGGTGGGAGACTGCATTCAGCCTGCACCCAGCCGCGGGCTCCTGGGGGGACCTGGGCAAGTCCCCAACTTCTCGGCCAAATGGGCAGGGTGACAGCCCTGCCTTGCAGATGGGGGTGAGGACAGCATGCTAACCATGCAAGGGGAATGCAGACAGCGGTGCTCAGTGAATGAGGCGGAAAGTAGAACTCCAGGTAAGGCCAAATGCAAAGCAAAATTTCGTAGCAGGAGCAGGTTAATATTTCAGGCATGTAAAATAAGACATATTGCAAACCTTATGATCCAAAACTAAATCTGCTTTCCAAACTATTCCAGACAAATTTGCCACTTACAAAAACTTCTGCCAGCAGCAAATACCCATTCATCTGAGAGCCTGTCAGAAGAGACTCCAAATCTCTTAGCATTCCCTTCACTCCATCAATGTACAGAGATAATGAAGCAAACAGCATCAGATTGATTCACGGTGCTGCGAAACAATTTCCCTATTTTCTTCAGAAGCTCAATGAGTACTTTTTGTCATGAATATGGCTTGCTCTTCTGCTTATGAATTGTCTGTGGAGCTCATGCAATTTTCTAATTTAGTTATTTGATATTATTTGGGAATTTCTTCAGTGAATAGCTCTTGGCTTACAGATCTTTTGGAAATGGCAAATGTTTGCAAATTCATACTGTGTTCCTCAGTTCAGTCATGTGGTGTTCCTTGATTAGATGATTTGTATAGTTAACTCACAGAAAGAGAACTGCAGATTTCACAACCAAGTATACTGTTCCATATTGGATTTCCATCACTATCTGAGCAGTCAGGTTTAAAATTCATATCTTGCAAGTAGTCAAACGAGCAACACATAAGTGCTGAAGTGCTCCCATCAGACAGATGTGAGAGCCAGGTTAAACAGCTTTCAGTTTCATATGAATATTCATTAAAAATGTCTGAATTCTTGCAGCTCAGTTAAAATGAACAGTCAGCATCATCCATCACACACTGCATGGGCCATTCTCTCACAGTGTTTGCCATGTCCCCACGTTCTCCCTAACTCTCCTCTATAACTCCACAGCAGCTGTGGAAACTATTTGTGCAGCCAAAATAAAAGGAAAAAAGACCATCGTGGAAATGTCTGGATTTTCCACATTGTAGCCTCTCCTGTTGTGCCTGTCTTGCACATCGCATGACATGAAGAGAGGCAACAGGGAGGACAGCAAGAGAGCATCAGAAGTGATGCAGTGAGTGCAGGCAAGAAAATGTTGAAAGAGGGGAAAAAGAAGGGTGACCACTGGCAGAGGTGGGATCAGCCACACGGAGTCTGTACATTAGGAGATAGGGATTCGCACAGTACGAACACATAAATACACCAGTACAATTTTTAACAATGAATCTATTGAATTTAGGTCATTAACTTCAAAGTTTATGGTCTTACCAGACCCAGTCCATGGCAAGCCCTGGAGCTGTTGCCTCCCGATCCTTCCCCGTGCAAGCGCTACCTGGGTGCTCGCCACGGGTGCAGTCAAGCAAGGGGGTGACGTGGTTTAGCTTTTGTCATGCAGGGGTCTGATGACATGCCATGGAGGTATGGAAGAGTAGTGAAAATAACAGACAAGAAGAAAACTAACACGTCACGCGTGGTTTAAAAAGCAGCAGAAATCTGTTGGGTGAAGAATTTCTGTCAAGTGTTTTATCTCAGAGACAAAAAAAAAACCAGCTGTCAAAACACCAAGCTCTTTTGACTCGGAAACAAATGAGAAGGAAAAGGTTATAAAGAATGAATACATTTGTCTTTCGAATTGTTTTTGCACTGTATGTCAAATAGGAGGAAACAGGTCTCCTACCGAAGTGAGCTGTATTGTCCAACTACTTCCACTTTATGTACAGTAAGTCAGGTATGTGGTGAACCAACAGGGTTGCTGCGACTGCAGAGAGCCAACCAGCAGCGTTACACCCTCATTAAATGGCCTTTTTTACCTTGTTGATTATTTTTAAGTCCAATGATCCCAGCTATCCATATTTATGCTAAAAGGAGAAACACGCCTGAATTGCATGCAGAAAACGCTGTGGGTGAGCCACACAGTGAAAGCCACCATAGGCAATATGCGTGCCTTGATGTTCTGTCAGGGCACGTGTAACACCAGATTAATATTGCTTGGGGAGAGTAAGAGAAGGAGAAGAATTAGAGGAATTAAAATCATAGCAAACACAGAGGATCTTTGCTAGGATAAAAACTGACTCAATGTAGTCTGGAATGAAATCCCAACTTGGAACTCCCCCTGGATACCACTAAAACTTCTATTAGGTCTTCAAATACTTTTTCTTTCTCAATATAAAGCTGTCCTATTGCCCATAATTAATCCCCATCTCTGCCTGTGCCAAGTGAGATAATTTTGTACAGACCACTATTAAAGTAGCAGCTAATTTTTAAAGGGAAAACACAGAAAAAGTCAAATCCCAGTTCACTCTGCCCACATTGCTCGTTGCCCCCCCGGCCCATGCTTTGGTGCCTCTGTCACTTGGTTGAGGGCAAAGAACTCCCACTGATAAGCCCTGCAGGGACACATAGCAACATCTTGGAGCTGTAGCATCTTCTTCTAAGATCACTGAAAGGTTGGAGGCAGCAACACAATCACAAGTGCACCTGGGCATCCTCATTGTTTGTTTATCATCTGCTTCTATAACTCCACAGGAGAAGGAATCTAGCAGCTCTGAGGTCCTCAACAGTCTTTCAAAACTACTCCAGTAAATGCACAAGCTCTTTAGGTAACCCTTTGCATCACGTAACTGGACAAAACCTCATCAAAACCTGCACCAGCCTATCTTGCCTGCTGAACCTTTGGCACTGATCTGCACCACAACTCCCCATCCCAGGGAACTGGTAGATCCGAAAGCAATGAGGAAGGTGTCGTTCAGGCGAAAGGAGAAAAATGTCAAACTAGCTGTAGACGTGAAGTGTCTCCGAAACACTGAAAGGCAGTTACAGCTAGATCGCCAGACTGCAGACATGATGGGCGTAAGCAGCCAGGACCCGTGCTCCAGCCGTTCCCAGGTACCCAGCAATTTTGGCTGAATTCAGTGTTCCTCCAGCTCTGCGTGTCACCTCATTGTCCTAAATCAACCACCGCCCGAAGGGTTTTGAAGACCAGAGGAGACAAAAGAGCATTTGTCCCATTTCCCCACTTCCCTTTCAATGGATCAGAGAGGGACTGAAGTTTCTGCTTAAGCCCAAAGTGGTTCATCTGTCCAAGGTCACCAGCCTGGCAGGAGCCCTCCGCACAGCACTGTCCTTGCGTGCTTGCTGAGGCATGGTACGAAAGAAGGGACAAGATAACATTGCCTGCCTTAAAGGAGCATTGCAGAAAACATTCTATGTACTTGGCTGTATTTTACTTATGGGTAAGCTATTTTCCACCTCAGCAGAGTGATACTCCTTACTGACAACCATTAGTTATTTGCAAATTTAGATAGGCCTTATAAATGTCAGGCTTCTGAGTGAATAAATAATGTTTCAGAGCAATAACTTGAAATAAGTCAAACTAGGAATGGTGAGAAGACCGGGAGTATGGTCCCTTTGGGACTCCCTACCAATTCTAATTGATATCTGGTACTTAAAGCATCACAGCCCATGGTTAAATCAAAGTCAGAGGAAATAAAGGAATGATAAATCTTTCTGGGGACTTGTATCCCTCTCCATCCACAGGAGTGGGCGTGCTCCTCAGTGCTACTGCCAAACAAACTGACACTCTGACCTCGGTTGGGAGGGTATGTTCTAATGGGGGGACAGCCCAGTCGACCCAGCAGCCAGGCTGTCCTGGCAGCTTGCAGCTACCCCAGAGTTGGCATTGCCCCTCGTTCTCCCATTGCCTTCCCATTCCCATCCAGCCACCCCCTCCTGCATCTCCCCAGGCTCTCCTGGCCCTCTGGGGAGCCAGTTCAGCTTGCAAAGCCTCCGGGAAATAGTGCTTTGGCTTTGGCTGGCTGAGGGAGCCCAGCTGGGAGCCAGTGAGCACCAGAGCTGGTGCAAGAAAAGCAGAAGAGCATAGACAGGGGTGAGGTGTGGGGAGAAAGGAGCAATCGCAGCCCTGGCACAGCTAAACACACCTAAATTCCTCTGTCCTAATGACCCAGTGAGACTGCTGCAGAAACAGGCTTCAGAGAAACACATCCTGACCACAGCAACATGTTGCAAAGCCCAAGAGTTATAAAGGAACTGAAGGGCAAAAAAGGACAATTGTTTCTCTGCCTTCACTGGTCTTTGGTCGTCACAGCCCATCTAGCTATTGATGGGCAGTTTTTAAGCTTATATGTTGAATTCCAGAGCTGCTATTGTGGCAATAGGAAAATAATTGATTCCACTGTGAAAAATAGTCCTTGCAGAGCAGGTGTAAGGAAAACTGTTGTGATTTGGCAGAGTTTACTGATCCAGGAAATAAGAGTTTCAGAAAGAAAGCCTGAGTGGAAGACCTCAATGCAACTAGGACATCTTTGAATTCCTTCAGCAAAGCATATATTCTTCAAAGCACAGGGAGCAATAATTCAAGCAGGGAACAAAGGAAGTTCATTTGTAAAAATAGCATTTTCTTATCCAGAGCATCCGCAAATGAGAAGTCCTCTGACTTTTAAAAACCCATATTAATGATGCATCAAGGTACAGCATAAGCTTCTGATAAATTCCCCCTGTTTGTTTGCTTCCATAGAACAAGTTGATCCTGCTGCCACTCTACTCTGAAAGCTCTGCTGTTCTCCTAATTAATTGCATGAAAGGTGTATTCCCCCATCTTGCAAAAAGTGTCACAGGACATACTTTTTGGTTGTGCAATATCCCAAGAAGTCCACAGCAAAATGTATTTTCTGGTAGAGCTTAATTAAGATGATCCAGTAATTTGTGTACAGCTGATTTGCAAGGATTTTGTCACAGGTAAACAAGCTTTGAAAAAAAAAAAACTTGCTTTTATCTCTTCTGGCTTTCTGTTTTAGTCATATTTCAAGTGGATTAATATAATCTTTTCTCAGCCAAGCTCCACAGCCAGTCTATTCCATCATTGTTCTAATTTTACAAAAAGAAAACGACCTAAAGCAATTAATTAAAAATCTCTTCAGAGATGCATATGTGGATGCGCTTATTCACTAAGAACTCACAAAATAACTCTGCATTTTAAAACAATTTGTCTGGTGCATTAGGCATGAACAGGATGTCTTTGTTAGGTGCGCTTGCCTTTAGATGGTTCTCTACATGAATACGCTTGTCATGTAGAGATATCTCAGTAACTCAGCTCAGTCAGAGAGGATCCCCTTCTAAATCAGGTTTCAGTTTCTAGGTGGGTTTCATTTTTCCTGCGTGATGAAGAAGTTGATTGATTTCAAGTGAGAAGTCTTTCCCTGCTGAGACCCGGACTGTCAAAAGCCATCACAGAACGTGCAAAATTCTGTCGTAACACCAGCAGCTCTAACTCAGCTCCAGAATCATCAGAGTTGAGGGAAATTTCCCAGTAATTGACAACAGTGATATTCTGGCTGACTGAGACATTATTTTCTGCACACACAGGCACACACATGGGGCACAGTACTAACACAAACAGTAAACGCTATTGACACGAGTGAATTTATCATCAGCAAGGAGACCTAAAACCTTGGCCTAGAGCATTCATGAACTCTAAATCAAAAAGGCAAATTCCCATTTTGTAAAGTTTCTTTGATTTCTGATGAATCAAATAAAAACTCTAAATTTCTTTTAATTCGTAGGGAGGGAGAATGAAGTCAGGACGCGATCTCAGAGCTGTGCCCTTCCTTAATAAAACTCCAGCACATCCGTGCCGCGAATGCAAGTAAGCACTGGCATCCAGCACAAGGTGCAGAGGTTCTCCTGGCAGAGCAGAAAGAGGTTTCCTCCGCAGAGATGCTCCTGCTCTGTGGTGAGTGTTAATCTACAGAGTTGATGCGGGAGTCCTGCCAGTCTGCAAGCACATTTCCCAGGAAATTTAAATATACCTAGGGAGGTTCCTAGAAGATTTCATGTACTCCACCTCTTCTTTGAGCAGAAAATCATGGCTAAAAGGATTTCTCCATCCCTCTTTGTTTCTAGGTTCACTTATACTCTCTTCAGCCTCTATTAAAACATGCTCTTTGTCTTCTCTTTTTACTCTCCATTCTCTTGTCTCTGTTTAAAAAGCCTCACATGTCCCAGCCTGCTGGTCACTAGCCAGATATCCAGATGGTACCTATGTACCACATTGATAGGTGCCTTAGAAATAGCAGGGAGAGAGGGAAAAAATATCACTGGAAGACTTCAGGTGCTCTTTTTGATAAATGGCAATTGCAGATCTAATTAGCCGGTTCCTGCCTTTGGAGAAGCTGGGGAGGCAACAACAGTTGCAGTCCCACAGAGCAAACACATGAGGACACATCTCTCGCTGTCAGGTTTTAGCTTTCTGCTCAGAACAGTGTCAGGTGGATGGTCCCTCTAGCCATCCCTCTGCTTTGAAAGGCACCCAGTTTTCGTCTGGGTTCGAAGGTTTCGCTCAGTGCCCGGCACTGTACTGCCTCAGCACCACTGCACTCTGTCAACTACTTTTGCACAGACAACTGGTTTCTAGAATAAAGAACAAACACAGCTCCCCTTAATTGTGTGACTATCCCTCTGGCAATAATCAGGCTAATTGCCTCAGTAAGGCCAGCAGGATTTGGCTCTAAATCAACCACCAAAATGATTTAAGCATAAGTGCATGAGTTCCTTCACAACTCCAAGACCCACTTGTTAAACATTATTTACATCTCAGAAACGCTGTTTCTTTTCTTTTACGTTTGCCAAGGAGGAACATAGGAAGGATAAGGTGTCAGGAACACCCGTGTGAGCAGGGGGCTGAGCCCACCCCGAATGCAATGGCAGAGAAGATGGGTCTCCTTCCCCTTGGCAGAAACACCTCGAGAAATCTGTCTGCAGGAACTCCAAGCTGGACCACGTCTGGGGATTCCCCCAGCTACACATGTCCTCCTGGGGATGGCACAAAACTGCAGAGGAATGAGCCAGGAAGGGAAGCGTTGCCTGAACCTGCCATAGCTGCGTGTCTGAATTACGCCTTAAAGTGTGAGATAACATATCCTTTAAAATATTTAGCTTACTCGATAAAACTGATATATGCTCTTTACCTACAGAGATTTCTAGACTTTTTTCTTTAATCCTATTGAGCAATGGGTGTGTATCATGCTAAAATATTTGCCACAAGATAAAGAAGTCCCAACAGCTTCATTTTAGCAATTGGCTCTAGAGGGGACAGGGAGTTAAAAACCCTCAGAGTCAGCTGTTGTGCTGTGCCAGATGCTCCCCAAAGCAAGGTACCTGGACAAGAGTTTTGGAGTCTCCCTCTCTGGAGATATTCAAGATCCGCCTGGACAAGGTCCTGTGCAGCCTGCTGTAGGTGACCCTGCTTCGGCAGGGGGGTTGGACCAGATGACCTACAGAGGTCCCTTCCAACCCCTGCCATGCTGTGAGTCTGTGAAGACACTGACAGGACAGGTTTGAAATCCCACCTCTACCAAAGGGTATGTGGCACAGAACCAGCTCTTGAAGATGAGAGCTTTGATCGGTCTCTCAGAGAACTGGGTCTTTTCAAACTGGGCCTTTTTTGGGCCATTTTGCCTGTTTCCGCAACCGCAGGTCTCAGGGAAGAGCCCCAGGCTGGGCTGCAGTCAGTCCTGCCTATCCCATAAGTAGGGGTGAGCTGTTCCTGCTTGCCACATGCCTTGGTGCCGCAGGGCCTTGCTGTGACCACAGCAGGAACAACAGCTGGCACAGATGCACAACTGTGAGCATCTGGGGCCTCAAATTAAAAACCCACCATGCTTCACAAGTTTAGGGACCCTGAGGGCTAGGGGGGAGGTAAGTGAGGTAGTCAAGGAACCCATTTTGTACCTACAACCTCTGCTTTGGTCCTGCAGAGATGTTTAAGTCTCTTACTGGAGCTAAAGCTTATTTCTGAGCAGCCCCAGTTCATTGCCTCCCCTCTTACAAAAATCACTACACGTCTCTAATCACTTTCACTGTCAATCTCCACACTCTTTTTATATCCATTAAAGATTTTATGAGATAGGATGACCAGAAACGAAAAAAGATTCTGAGGACAGAGCAAGCAATTGATTTATGTTAATGGCATTGTAATAATATTTTCAGTGTTTGATTTCTTTTTCATTCTGTACACAGCTAAAATGTTGATTACTTTTCTATTCCTCTCTCATTTATTGAACAGCCACTTACATTGGGCTCCACAAATTTATTCTCAAGTCTGTCTCAAAAGCAGTTAAAATATAATTAATTTAAAATCCACCAACACATGAGAAGTTGAGGTGATTCTTTCCAATCAATCTTACTAGAATTCATCAATGAGTTCCACCAGCTGTCATGCTGCTCATACATTTATCTTTGTAAAACTCGTCTGACTTCACTCGCTATGACACATTTAACAACTGTTAATACTAAAAAAAAAATCCAACCCTGTAATTTCCATTGAACCACACCAAAAGCCTTAGAAGCCCCCCAGATGTGCATGAATAAATATCATAGTCACCTGTGACAGCATCCTTAGTTTTTGCATTTCTTTACACTGATAGCTTTCATCTCTTATGCATATGTCAGAGAAATAAAAAAGTTAAGTGTGCCTAGATGTGTCAGGAGTTTATAAAGTCAATCAGAGAATAAATGTTAGTGCTTAATTTTGCCTTCATAATATATTCTGCCTTGAAAACTGTATTAAGTGTTAAATCGCCTTACCCTAAAGGGATTAGAGTATGAAAAGTGTCCCTCAGTGATGAAGGGAAAAAAATCCTGACTATTTTTAAGATGTAGTTCGATAACCCAGCAGAAGGGATTATACAGCAAGGTGCCAACAATAGCCAGAGCCTGCGTATAAAGACCATTTTTATCCCTGATTGTCAAGTAAATATGAACAAACTGTTTTGGACAAAAACCAGCCTGATTTGTGTCTCAAAGTTTATACGAAATCACATACAAGTATTTCATCAGCGGTGTGACAAAGCTGCTTGCCTTTTTTCTGTTCGTTACAAGGTGGCTGTGCACTGCCTTATTTTGGCTGGTGGGAGACAAAAATACAATATCAAAAATTCAGGATCTACTGGGAGCTGGAAACACCAACCATAGCAACACTTTATCTTCAAAGAGTTGCCAAAATTAAGGGCTAGATTTTCAAAGCAGCTTGGCGTCAAGACTGCCTTCAGACTTCCCTGGGAAAGGGAGAACTGAGAACAAGGGCCTTGGTCTTTCGTTTTCAGCCTGCCTCTATGAAACAGCTCGCAGTCCCCACACGTTTCCGACGGGTTAGGAAACAGGCGGGATGCGGGCAAACGATTTTACGTTCAGGGGTTTCAAGGTCGCAAATGGTCACATAAAGCTGTTTTGTAACAGTGTCACCTAATATCAGAAGTCTCTATTTTTGTGCAGAAGCACTCCCACTGTTAGCTGCTGCAGGCAGAGGCACAGGAGCAAGTCCCCAGCATGAGCTCTGAACAAGCGCCTGTGCGTTCAATTCGTGAGACCGTAATGCTAGCATGCAGCAATGGTTGCGTACCTTCACGCACAATACATAACACAAAATAGCTACCAAACTAATAGGCATAATTTTATCTAATTGGCATATTTATTATTGGTGTGTGAGACATGGTAGCCAATTAAAGCCTTAGGTTGTGCCAGGTGGAAAACAAACACATAGCCATAAAGGTGAAGTAAATGCATTTAGACACCATGCACGAATGCAACACTTGCAAAGGGCGTTGGACAACCTCATAGGCACTGCCCGCACCGTGGGAGGAGAGGCAGCACCCCATTTCTCCCATCCCTGTGAATGTGCCAGTGGGCTTTGAGGAAGTAAATCAGAGAGGTACTGTGGAGGGCCCTGCATGGAGGGGAACCTACTGGGAAAATGAGCTTGGTGGGGCTGGAGCCCATGGGCATCACACCACATCATGACCCTCGGCCAGAGCCCATGCCGGTTTGCGGCAAGACTGAAGCCCCCGCTGTAGCCAGAGCCCTCCCACAGCCTCACCCAGATACTTCTCACTCCATTTCTTGCCCCCCTGAGCAGGACTGCAAATCAACTGCAGTCTGACAGGTCTGAGTAGATCTTTCACAGAAGAAATGAAACCTCTAGCGTATTCACACTTGCTATGGAAGTTTTGCACCTAGGTATACGTTTTCGCAATGTCCCAGAGGTGCAGGGCAGCAATTAGCTGGCCACATTTGAGACACTGTTTCCATTATCCTGCTGGCCACTCCACATTCCTGAAATGTGGAGATACCTACTGTGCTGGATGGGCGATGCACAGCGAAGCCGTGACATATCGCACACCGCTACGAACGCGGTACCCTCTGGCCACCTGTGCTCTCGTCGGCTGTTGGCCATCAGGCGCAGCCCAAGATCACACTGAGCAACGAGGCCATGGTGTGTCTTGTACAGGGAAGGTCGCACAGACCCTGGCTACTACTCACACGTTCTCTCTGGCTGCCTTGCTTTCCTGGAGGGCCTTACTCATAGCTCTAAACTGTTTGGTGCGAGCAGCAGAGAGGGGTGAAAGACTGGGAAAGTAGCAGCCACAAACAAATAGCTCTAGTGCAGGTACTGAGTGATTATTTTGCAGATCTCCGAGGCTGGTGGGGCAGTAACTAATACCCTGGGGTGGAGAAAAGCAGCGCGGTAGTGGTCTGGCCTGGGAAGTGAAAGATGGAGGGGCAATTAGAGGCCACATTCTTTTCTAGCTCTTTCTCTTTGACTATTTCTTTTCAGAGGGGTGGGGGTGGTGTGTATTTACAGCATCACTGGAACCGTACCGTCAGTTCTTCTTTCAAAGAGCTTGTTGCCTGCCATTAAATTGCACTGTACAATATCATAAATCCAGAAGAACAACGTTTTCATTCATGAGGTTTCATAGTAACTACAGAAACAAATCTCCCCTCTGTGAAGAGCTTCTGCCCTTCAGATTCTCAGGCACACGTTTCCCAGGATAGTATTTTTTTTCCATTCCTTCTTATGTGTTATGTTGCACATTATATTTCTGCCTTTCAAATGCACATGACTAGGAAATATTGCTTATCTAAACAGAGTTGCTTTTTCCTCTCTAACTCATCTTTTTCATCAATAACTTGTTTTATTTCCAGACATGAAAAAACAGTTACAAATTATATCTGACAGCATCTCCCCAGCTCCTGAGATTTCAGATCTCTTGCTCTGTGGTATCTTTTTTGCCAAATCCGTGTCAATAGGACAGAACATGCGTTGCTAAAGAAGTGTTTTATCATAAATTAACCCTGATTTCTTCATTCAGATTCTGGTGATACTGCCAAATTACTTCACTTTCTGCTAACTCCTGATTGTCTTTACTATCCATCCTTACAAGTGAAAAATCGAACAAACGGGATATTATGCGCAAAAACTAGTTTTTAACACAAGAAAATGAAACATAAAAACAAATGCTGAAACAAATAAACTTTAGAAAATGCAAAGCTACAGCTGTCATCCTTATCATCAAAAGAGGCAACAGCATCACAGCTAAAAACGAAAATCCTCAAATTCAATCAATGTTCCATGATTGTGTGGTGCCAGGTACTTACTGTACCAGCCCATAGCAAGAACTGATCCCTACTCAGTACAGGGTTAGGGTTTTGGCTGAAAAGGTGTGGGAAGAGGCATGGTATTTGCTTATTTGAAAGCAGATGAGCAGAGGCACAGAAAAATTACCTATACTGTCCAAAACCACATAGGAAGCCTAAAACAAAGCTAGCAGTCAGTATCCCAAATCCCAGCACGATGGTTAAGCCCCACTTAATGTCTCCTACTCCTACATTCATGGAATTGCACCCATTTTCGCCTTATCCCCCTGGGTCAGTGCTCCTGCTGTGAGAGCTGCCACATCAGGGAGGGAAACGCTCTGCCTATACACAATCCTGTCTTCAAAACCAGCCAGCAGTGGTCTTCTAAGAAAAATATAATAAATTCCATAATTGGTAAATGCAGGATAATCTATGCCAATGAAGGTCTTATCCTGACAGAGATTAACTTTAAGCCCTGAAGCATGAATTTTTATGGCCGTTTCGAAATCTAATTTATTAGTGCTAAATATTATTACTCAAAGCATTCACAGTACCCATTGACATGTCCACTCCATCTCAGAAATCACACTCCCACACTGAACTGTTCAGGTACCTGTTTAATTAGCACAATTTTTTCTGACGGATGTTAGAGGATATTGCAAGACCCGTAAGGCCTGTCAGTTAATGAGTACTAGCAGGTTAACGAAGGAGAATAGAAGAGACAAGCACAGCATATTTTTTACTAGTCCCAATATTCACAAGTGAGATTTTAGGTCAAGGTAAATAACACTGAAACACTGCCAGACTTGTTTCTCTGCATTTCTGAATGGCTTCCCCTTCACTGCTGCCATGCCAAGTTTTGAATCTGCTCTGTGCCAAACTTCATACAAAAAATTTGCAGAAAATTCATTTCAAAGTCTGACTTACGCACATATAAGCAAAAACCAAAAGTGAAAGGAACCTGTCTGAGCATTAGGGCTGTGGCTGCTCTCTCTGTGATCTCTTGAATGAGGAAAAGAAACAATAAAGCCAGATTTACTTTTATTTTGTCACAGCTAAGCTCTAGATTTTGGGTAAACAGATACCAAACACGCGTAAAACTCTTAACCACCATTTTTTTTCAAGCACGCGAAGTCTAGCTTTGGGGTAGGAGGGAAGGAAAACTTCATTGCATCTTTATGGTAACGCTTTAAACTCCCTTTTCAAGGTTCATTTTCCCGTTACAGCTCCCAGAAACTCATATAATGCTCCAGTTGAGATCAGCAGAATCAGGCAGCTGAAGGAAATCTGTGACAAGAAACTGGTGTAGAAACATGGTTGTTTTTGTATGTGTATTTCTAAAGTTATTGTCAAACTAGTGGGAGCTAAAACATTTCATTTCCCCTGAGCACACAAAGATACTAAGATGCCCAAAGCGCTTCAGTGCTGCGCACAGGGGTAAGACCCACGCAGGAGTGTCTGGCCACAAGCAGCAGGAGCAGCTCCTCAGCCTGGGATCAGGTCAGCCCTGCTCGCATCGGGGCCATTGCTCCTTGGGAGAGGTGAGGCTGGCCCAAAAGCTGCAGCCAATTAGGGGTAATTAACACAGCTGGAAATGCATCCTGGGCAGCTATTAGCGAGACTCAGGGAAAGGGAGGGAGAGATGAGTCCAGACTCTGTTTTTCACTTGGCTGAGCGGCTACTTAACAGAGAAATGTCAGTGGGAGACTCACCTCCCCTTCCCCTCTCCTGTGCTAAGGAGCAGTACCCCAGGGTGTAAGTCATCCACTCTGCACTCACCACTTACCTGTCTCTACCGCCCCCTCTCCAGCTTCCTCCAAACATCCCAGGTCATCCTTTGCCCTTTCTGCTTCCTCCCATGATCTGCCTAGCAGAAGACTTCCTCCACCCCAAGCCCAGGCTGCCACAGCCCCTGCCGGACAAGAAAGCAGAAGGGTACAGCCAAGACAACAAACGCACTTTCTGTTAGGTACCTCATTAGAGACATAACTTGAAGGGACTAAATGTAAATTAAAAGTGGCCTTTGACCCTGTCTGCTTCTGATGAACTGATGGAAGGGGTTACAAGGCAAGGACCAAGACAGGACCATGGTGTTCCAGGGCCACCCTGTCCCTGGGAGGGCAAGCACTGTTCCTGGCTGGGTGGCACAGAGCTCGGAGAGTTCAGCACTTCCCAAACCTCCTCTTTTCCACTCCCCAGCAGGGAACAAAGCTGTCTGTCGTTTACCCGAATGGCAGCTGCAGCTCGTTTGGAGGCAGCCCAGTTTTTCAGATTTGCACTTGCATTCATGGACTTTTAGCCTTTTTATAAACAGGTAATGAGTTTGGGTCAGCTGGGGATACACCAAGGCTTTTTCGTTCCCTGCAGCAAAGCTCCCATTGCAATGAACTCGTGAGTGGCCTGAAAGCAGCCTGGGCTGAGGGGTCCAGAGACAGCAGCCAGTTATCGCTGCCCTGAAAAATAAACAGAACTCCCCAAAAGCTGCTGTTTTCGTTTGAAAGAACTAAGATGGCACAGTCTACAATTCCCCAGCAGCAACCTCACCCAGGTCCATCAGCCCCTGCTATGCAGCCCTTTAAAAACAACAAACCATAGAATCATAGGTTGGAAAAGACCTCTAAGATCAAGTCCAATCATCCGCCCAACACCACCATGCCTACTAAACCATATCCCGAAGTGCCACATCTACACATTTTTTAAACACCTCCAGGGATGGTGACTCAACCACCTCCCTGGGCAGCCTGTTCCAATGTCTGACCACTCTTTCAGTAAAGAGGTTTTTCCTAATATCTAATCTAAACCTCCCCTGAAACCATCCAAGCAAACCACCAGAAAAGCCCCAGTCAGTCTTTTCCAGCTTCTCCTTCACTGTTGGGCATCCAGGCAGGATGATTCTCCTGCCAGCCATGGCTGGCTAGGCTTTCCCCTGCCGCAGAGCTGGGCTGGCCACCACTGCTCACACTCTGGCTGGCCATTTGCAACTGAGCCCAGAGGGGGTGCAATCAGTGCACTATTCTAATTGCTTCTGCACTAACCAGCTCTCTGTGATTTTGCCATACTAATTGCTCTGCAGTCCAGCAGGTAATGACTTTTGGGTAATGCAAGCCATACACCTACTGCCAGACACTCACTGGTCATCGCTCTGACACAGCCAGCCCAGTCTTCTGCCAGCTTCTGCTTTATCCCGTTCAGCTATAATTCAAAGTGCATGCACTTTTCTGCACTGTCCTGTCACACAGAGACATGGGTGAAGAGCAGATCAGTTAGGGAAAACTATCCTTCTCCCCTTCAATCCCATTCTCCCTGGTTACGTCCTTCCCTGAGCACACTAAGCAGCTGATTTTTGCAGCACACGCCCTGCAAAGGTGGGTAGACATTTATGGTGCCACTCAAGATAAGTTAAGGCTTTTAATCTTTCAGAACAATTTGCCTCACCAGCTGTTAGCTGTCTGAGTTTCCTCCAGCTAACTAAGACCCTCTGGTATCTAAGTGTCATAAGAGTATAGTGCACTTAGCTGCTCTTCTGCTCTGATCAATTCTCTAGATGGCAGTGGAATATGCAAATATTTACAGCCCCTCAAACCTGTGCTTCAGAGAGATTTCCTCCAAAGTTGCAGAGAAGGTGTAAAACCACAGAGCACAACAAGCACAGGGGGGAAGCAAGCCAAAGGACCGAAAAAGATTTAAAAAAAAAAGTCTTCTAGGCAGTGCTGTGGGAGCACACTGGCTACGTTCTGATGCAAACAACGGGTCTGGGCGGTCAAATCTTTCCTCCCTCTTTGGGGCTGACAGCCTTTCATGCCCAGACAGGCCCACGAAGTTGACCAGCCAGCAGCACCAGCCGCAGGACAAAGCCAGTCCCTAGCACTGAGGCTGTCCACATCAGAGTAATTGCAAATACAGAATAGCCAAAAAATGGAGAGTTGACAGCATGAAAATGTCAGCTCAGAATTCAGTGGAAAAAAAGTGTGTATCATTCATTTTAAAGGACATGACTAGTCTCACTAAGAAGTACATTTAAAGTAAAATTATCTGGACTACGGCAGAGAATCCTTTTACTTGGAACATGTAGTTATTCCCTAGGACGTACTTTTTCTTGTTCCATGTGAGTCTTTGTATTGCAAGTGTCCTAATCTTCAGCACAATTAGGAATCATTGAACTTTCATTTTCACAGGTGCTTTGATCTCATCTTGCTGGGGGAAATGCAGTTGCTAGCCCCACTTCTGCACAGTATTAATTTTTCCATTTGCTTTACAGAAGCTATCAATTTACTGTCTGGCTTTTGTTGTGATTTAAATACATCATCTCAGTAACGTTGTTATCTTCCAGCCATATTTCACACATATTGTGAAACCAGTGTATACCAATATCTTACTTAACATCTGGCTGACAGGACAATAGCAGGGAAATATTGCCAGAGATATAAGGCCATTATAAGATAAATAATGAGCTTTAAAGCTGAACAGGTTGGGGTTTTTTAGAAGAGATTGTAGTGACGTTCCTATGCACAAAGTAGCCACTTGCCATACAAAGGCTGAGGTGGAAAGTGCCCCTTAATGCATAAAATAAATCCTAGAGATTGGCTGAACAACAGCTGTATTCTGAGCTGAAGTTTTTCATGGGCTTCTTGAATTATCTAATTTGCCAGAAGTGAGTGACTGCTGCTGGGAGTGTATGACAGCTAATAATGCATTCCAGAGTCATTAAGGTTTATCATGTAAATCTCTGAGTGCTTTTAAAATGCATATTAGTTTCCTGATAAACTATGATGGCTCCTTAGAAGCGGTTAATACGAGTTAAGGTGCATACCATATGTAGTAGAAAGCCTTACAGAAAGTACTTATTTCACATGCAGGGCAATCAGCTTTTAAATTGTATTAAATACTGCAGCTGTAATGTTTTCACCCAGTCTCAGGGATCAGGATGCTTCTATAGAAATATTTTTTACTAAGTTTCATTTCCTCAGATAAAAGCCCGGTTTGGAGTTGTGCAACCAGGAGGCGAGAAATCAGAGACTGACAAACTGCAGGGAAGGGAGGACGAGCTCCTTTCATTTGTACCAGTTAAAAATCCCCAGAGACTGTTTTCACAAACAGCTTCCAGAATCTAAGAAGCATGTTGCTTTTGATCAGAAACTTCCTACGTACACATGGAGCAGAGTTTCTTGCTTATCATTCTTACCTCTGGGTTATTACGCTCGGTGTCTTTTTTCAACACACTGCGGCTACCTTTACCCTGCACAGCGAGCTTGCTGGGACAAATTTATTTTCTATAGGCACAGGCTTAGATGTTTATTTACCACGCAGTAGTACTACTGCAAACATCGTCAGCACCTGGGAAACCCTACCCTGATGCATGTTAAATGAATAGGACAAGAGAAAGAAACGTTGCATTGACTTCAGCTAGAGTCAGGTCAAATCACAGCATCTCACCTCAGCCCCCTCCAAGCTTGTTCACACCAAAAGGAGGTCTTGAGCCAGGCACACTGCGCAGGGCGAAAGCCGGGGAACTGGAAATGAGATGGTTGTTGAGGGAATCACATAAACATTAGCTCAGCTATAATTACAGAGGGTTTGTCTAAAGGAGATCTTTGGCTTGAAATAATGGCTGAGAAGTAACTGAATAAAAGCCCCAGGATCTGCTGCATGCTGGATGAAGTGACCTTATAATCACCATGAGTGGCACATGATCTTCACAGTCCAGTTATCACAGGTCAAGGGAAGACGGCTTCGTACGGATATTGTGACAAATAGAAAGACTGAACAAAAGCTGTCTTCGTACAGGGAAGAGACCTGAGGATGAGTCCTGTTTCACTTTTCTGATGGAAGGGTCTTCAAACCTCTCCATGCTGTGTCCCTGCAGCTCACTTCCCACACCCCAGTACTCCCACGTCAAGCAGAGAAGGCAAACAGCCCTCCTGGCTGGAAACAGGGTAATGCCACCTTGCAGACCTTCTCAGGTGCTTGCTAAATAAGCCTGGAATCAAAGTAGCTGTGAGGAGTGGACAGGAGGGGAACACAGAGAGCAGCCGTAAGCACACAGTGAGTAGGAGAGCTGTAATCTGCTGCAGCACTTGTCTACCCTACGTGGTCAGCTAAATTAACTTCACAGGGTCTATAAATCCAGGGAGAAAACCCTTTCTCTGGCAAATGCTGCTTTCTGATCATCAGTTACGTTTTTTGCTAGCTTTTGTAGTGTCACAACTCAGTACCAATTAAGCATTTGAAGACAACCTGCTGGCAAAAAGCTGCTAGCTTTCTGTATCATCTTTTTGCTCACTAGAAGACTGCAACAGGCAGCGATATACTACAGCAAAGAGGGCTTGTTTATGTGTTAAACCGGCAGGTATCCATTTACAAAGTTCTTTTCTTCAGTGATACATCTTTCTGCTGCTATTTCTGGTGTTGAGCACATCCTATATAAGTGCATATATCTTCTTGACAGGCTTAAGGCAGGGAGGATTTGGAGAGAAATGCTGTTTTTTCAGAACAACCTTAAGCAAACTCCCTGCATCAAATCCAGTTTCCATCATCTGCTTTTGTGAGCCCCATCTCCATCATTATCATACATAACTGCCTGCAAGCTCGTTGTTTCAGACTTTGGCGAGACCTGTTGAAAGCGTCATAATTAAAATGTGTTAAAGCCTTCTTCAATGGCTCCTTTGTCTCACATGATCCATGATGAAACTTCCCAAGGACTGTTTTCCTTCCCTGCGCTCTTCCCTCTACTTGCTTTAAGTACAAACTTCCACCTTTTCACACCCTTTGTATGGAAGAAGTTTGGCTTTACTATGGCAATCATGTGTCAAAGGTAGGATCCTTTCAGACTTCTGTTTCTCTCCGTCCTGTGAGCAAAGATTGAAATAAACGTGGCAGCAAGGCTTGTAAAATCCAGTTTCTACAGATGTCAGTCTGAACTGTTTCTTTGTTTATGAGGAGCATCGGACAGAGCAGGCAGAGGCAGTGTCGGATTAGCTCTGCTTGTCTCGCAGGTGCGGGGTAGATGGCTTTGGATGTGCTCCAGGCACGCAAGCACCAAAGAGAATGGCTGTCAGGATAATGTTGCACTTATATTGTATGAAAAGCAGCGTGAAGCACCAGGTTCCTCACTGCTTCTTGTGTGGGGAGGAGCAGGGTTATGAAAGATTTTAGTACGATTGGGAGGTATAGAGAAGGTGGTAATTTATACGATAACGTCCGATGATAATGTATGGGGTATTCATTCCATAAATGCTGACACTCTCAGAGTTTATCACTTTCTTCATAATTTTAGTCTCTGCACAATCACAGGCTAAGACCTTCAGTAGCCAGGCCATGTTGACATTTCTTTTTTTGTTAGACTGAGCAAGCATTTGAGCAGTATTCCATTAACGCAGGCCTAGGAGGTGGTTTTGGCATAGGATGCTCCTGTTGCTGCCATATCCAATGCCTCCAGTCATTGGCTTCATGCCTGGGCTTGACACGAAGCGGACAGCAGGGCTGTGCGAGACAGACAGTTGTAGGCAAACAGATCGAGGTGCTATAAAATTAACACCAAAATGTCAGCAAGAGCATGAAAGCTAAAAATACTCCCTGTGTGCCTACAGCCAAATTTGGAGCTTGCATTAAGCAGGCTTTTTCTGTCATTCCTCATCCCAGCTCCAGGCCATCTCCTTCCAGCAGCACTCAGCCCCGACAGCTTTGGGATGGTCACTGAAGCCCCTTTTCGTCAGCCTCTCAAATGGATACGGCAGCTGAGCACCACGGCTCCAAAGCTGTTGCCATGTGCAAGAGTGCTGGGAGTCACTTTTCCAGCACTTTCCCACCTTGCTTTCTAGACCTGTCCAGGTAGATCAACAAGAGACTGAACACACTCGAGTCCTACTTTCACTCAACTCCAAGAGCGTAGGAGCACTGGAAGTACTTCAGAGAGTAACCAAGGGAGAATTACCCTGCAAAGCATCTAAGACACTAGCCATTTAATACATACAATTCTGCTGGAGAGACTCAGAACCGTGTGTAATGGGCTGTGCTCTCCCAAGAACATTTTCTTTAAAATGTTTACAAAGTGGATTTCATGACAATGGAGGTGCAGAGACAGGTACATCCTAGCTGTATTGTGCTGTGACTGTGCTCAACCACAGCAGAGAGCAAAGAGGTACACACTTGAACTACAAACCTGTGCAGACAACAGGCAGAAGTTAAGTTTCATACAGAGAAAAGGTGTACTCAAAAAGCAACATGGTAGGTAAGCATTTTATTTCCTTTCTCTGCAGCACTGCTATGCCTTTCATCTAAAATTGAGAGGTGGAATTAAATTTACAAGTAGCAAGGACACAGGAAAAGTTGATAATAGCCATGGGCTCAATCTATAGGGATTGATCATGCCAGTGATTGAGCTGTCTTCCATTAAACAGCTGACAGCAATGCTGGGTGTTCTATTTACCCTTCCAGTGCCAGGATTTTTCTAACCAAACTTCCTCTCTGCCCTCTCCAGGACTGTCAGAAAATCTGTCCATAGCACTAAAGACTTAATTTCCTTGATTACTGAGGCAATCCAACATGCTAATCAAGCAGATGCAAGAATGCCTTGAGCAGACAATCATGGTGACCATAACATCCCAGGGGGGGTTTTGATAAGATTATGAAGCCAAAGAGGTTTTCCTCTCTGTTTCAGAGCTCTCAGAAATTATCTCAAGACACTAAAATATTCTCATGGGACCTGCAAGTCACAACAGTGCCTGGAAGCCTGCATCAATTTTTCCTACATGGGGTAGCTCTATTTCCAGAAGTGTGCACACAATTTCAGGTTGCTGCAACAGTCCTTGAAGAGGCCCTCTTTTGGGAGGACAAAAGACTGTCAGTAGATATTACACACAGCTCTCCCCCGCCGCTGACCCCTCTAGTTTGTCATCCCACCCTCCAAAAGTCTGGTCTCATCAATCCACCTGAGGTATTTCAAATTCTGACCCACTACCAATCAATTAACTAATTAAGAGGTTCCCCCTCAAGCTAAAAAAAACGAAAAATCAAAAGTTCAGCAATTATTAGTTATTTTAAACAAAACATCAAAATAGATCTCCCATAGCATGTCAGAAATTCCCTGAGGTTTCAAAGGACCTTGTTTAAAGCTGTCTCTCATCAGAGCTGTATTTAAGCATCTCCAAAGCAGCATGTCCTCCAGCAGCAGCTGCACTGGCTGTCATCTCACCCACAACCACATGCGCAGCGGTCCTGCTGGAACCAGGACTCAGACCCCTACCTGAGTCCTAAACCATACAATTATTCCCTGGTACCAAGGGGTGCAATGAACTGCAGCGTTGGGGGAAAAGGCAGGCTGAAGTCACCATGTTTTGGCCAAGCACATGCATCTCCTGTTGTGGAAATCAGCCAGAATGGCATCTGGAGGTTTGCTACCGGCCTCTCTCTTGTAGCAATCAGTGCAGGGAAATCATGGAAATCAGATCACAAAGGGACAAGAAATGAGTAAAAGCTGAATTGGGACCAAGCATCTCTCCAAGAAAACCATCAGAGAGACTGGCACTGGGTAACTCCAACCTCGACAATCTCAGCTGAAATTATGACTGAAGTCTGACATGTGAGGCAGTTAGCCAGGAAGGGGAAATTATTTCAGCTCAGGGTTATTTCTATTTTTACCAGTTGTGTTTATTTTTCTGCATTTCAAACAAAACGCAGGGAACACAGATACTCGTGTACTGAATTGCAGAGGTAACTGGAGTACTTTCAGACCTAGGTGAAGCTGCAGAAGAAGGAGGAGATCTTTCTTAACCTGAAGAAGTCAGAGATAACCAGGGCAATTAGAGCCCTTTTGTCGTCTCCTGACAATGCTAGGACAAATCAGCAATAGTTTATGACCCCTAGAAGTTGATTAGGGAGCCTATGTTCCATCCGATGATCTTTAGAGATTCACATCAGAATGAGTTATTGGCCAAATGTAACTCCCCCTCCCTTCTTTTAGCAATCTTACCCCTGACTGAGGAATAGTGGGCAAATAAAGCAGCTACCCACTTCTCTGTGGGAGAAGGTTCACCCAGACATGTTACTGCAGACAACTACATTGTAGCAAGTAGTTAGCAATAATGAATAATTGATAAACAATGTATTTGTGTCTCAATACCCCAAGGTCTTTGGGCACCTTTACAGAAAATAATTAAAACAATAGATTACAAATAAGATGGCAAGTCCCCAGGCAAGTGGATGTACATAAAACCACAGCAATGCAAAAACAAAGAGGACGTGAATGCGATGCGGAAGCTAAAACGTGGTCATGCTTTGCTCTACAGACTACACACAGCTTCTGCTCATGCACCATGCCCCAACACTGATGTAATGAAGCCAAAACCAAGGGCAAATACCAGCCCTAGCAAGAAATATTCTCAAGCCTTCTGTCATTAAAACATCTTAACACTAAAGAATGAAAGCTAGAGAGGGAAAACGCAAGTTTGCAGGCTACAGAGCTGCCCAAATCCATGAGCGCAATCAGCAAGAGGCACAGGTAGCTCCTGGCCATGTTTCCTGTGAGGGTCTTTTTCAGTCAATCCTGCAGTGATTCAAATAGTTTGGGGGGCAAAGAGCAATTCCTAAGTATTTCCAGCTTTGTGCCTCTTATGTAGACCTGTCCACATATTAAAACTGTGGATAGCTGGGCCAGACACCATCGTTAGCAGAAAGCTGCCAAGCAGCAGTATATATATACAGATATCTTTGGGATAGTCAGAGCCTTCCCCAAGCACAGCCTTAACTGGCAATTAAAGTGAGTAGCCTCCTCTCCCCGCTCCGCACTAACTGTTTTAAAACCCCTGTCATATCAGCTTGAATAACATGATCTCCTCAGCAAAACACGATAGACTAAAAGTGCTTTTTCTAAGTGACCTGGTGGAGTCACAAGGAAAGGTTCCCAGCTACCATTTGAGAAGCCGCAGGAATGACATTTAAATAAAAGAATTCACCAGTCTGAATGGTTATGAGCAAAATGCAGAATGACTCTGGGGTTGTTAAGTCTCGGGGAGCAGCAGGGGAAAGGGGCTGTTTGCAATCTGGAATACCTCTGTCCTTTCCATGCAGATGCTCAAAGAAACCTCTTCCCAGATCTTAATTTCTCTCTCAATGGTGCAATATAAAGATCCCTGGAGGCTAAAACCTAATATTAAATACTTCCAGTTACTTATGAGCACTGCGAAGCCAACATGTCCCCACCGCAGAGAAAGAACTTAGTTGTCACATATGCCCATATACCCAACCTACACCACCACCAGTTACCGCTTTGAATTGCAATTGAAAGTATTGCACCACACGGTTTGGCAATGCTGCAACTTTACTCCATCTTAAGCAAGAGCAGAAACCTCTTACTGACTTCAGCTCAGTGATCCACCTGAAAACTAATCCCACAGCTTTAAAAACAGCTCAGTTTGCCATCCAGCTGATGGTATTGGGTGAAGAAAGTGGCAAAACCTGCACATGTAGTAGTAGAGGATGGGACAACTTCCTCCAGCAGTGCCTACAGTTAAGTTCAGCTTCAGTCTGTTGGGAAATTTCACCTCGATTTTCATTGCTTACCTCATTCCATTCCCCATTATATTTGTAATTGTCTCAGAGCAGCTCATCATTAGGTTTCTCCGTTGTCTCTGAACTCGTCCCCAGGGCTCAATGCAGCAATGGGGAAAGCACGAACATCCTCACACATTAACGTAACACTTGTCAACAGAAACACTTCCCCACCTCCTGAAGTGATGATGCTTTTATAGAGAAGAGAAAGCTGTAAGCCTTGGGTGAACCCTTATAAACTTTTGCAGACAAATCAGGACCCAGCTTCATGTGGTCCCACGAAAGCAGCAAAGACCTTTCAGAGACACTGCAGAGTCAGTGGAAACTGTATGTCACAGCCTCCCCTCAGCCGCTTCCCAGATTTGGGGTTAGGTGTCCCCTGTCCCTCAGGTGAGGGAGTCTCAGGGTGCATGTGTCAGTCCTCCCTCTTGGTGGCACTGAGCGTGGCAGGCGGTGCAAGTTAGAGCCGATCTTTGCGAAGAACAGTAACCTCTGGAGATCAGTCTGCCTCCCTTCATCCAGCATAGCTCAAGATCGCGGAAGCAGTTAAGTTTCTAGGCACTGTTGGTTTCCCCAAAAGAGCTTATAACATACCCACTGGACATTTACAGATGACCTATGAGACCAACTCCAGCACCAGTGAGTATCCTGACATGGTGAGAAACTGACTCCCATGTCTTTATCCCCTAACTCCAGCTACTCAGGATCACCTAGGAGCACTCTAGTCACCTGGGACCTGATCCAAAACACACAGAAGTCAATAGAAATTAGCCCCCTTAAGAGAAGGCAAACTTTTAGGTTTGTATTAGACTATCATTACCACTCTTCCTTAGTCTTTTGTTCTTCAAATCATGCTGTTCTACTGTTTTATAGAGTTTGCTTCCTATTTCAGCTCTAGCTGAGGGTCTCAGGTACCCAGACCATCTGTCCTTTTGTGCCCTGCTTAGTCAGACACATGCACTGGCAGCGGGCACAGCAACAATGCACTGCCTGGGATGCTCTCCAGGCTAGTCTGGCTTAATTATGTGTAATTACACCACTGGCTCATCACCTCTTGCACAACAGATGAGGCAAGATCACCCCTTTTCCATGCTTTCAGCTCTGGAGTACCTGTCACCACAGGGTCAGGGTCAGCCAAGGCTAAACCCCAAGCACTGGTGCTAGTGCAAACCTTGGAAGGAGGAGAGGGACAGGGACCATCCCTGACCCCTGAGGCCACCAGCGACCTGCTGTGACAGTACCAGGCCATCAGCATCAAGCAGACACCACCAGTGTCCCAACATCAGCTTGTCATATGGTCATGTCTGCAGCCAGCCTCAGTTCACACCAGACTGGCTGGAGGATACTGAGTCCTGGCAGCAGCTCTCTACCAGTCTAGGTAGTTTAGGTACAAAGTGTAGGTTTGAGCCTCCAGAAAGGTCGCCGTGTCCTTACGCTTACCAAAAATGTAAGCTTGGGATGCAATAAAACACATGCTGTTGAGTTTAGAAGTTCTTCATACTTTAATGTTGTAACTACTTTTAACATCTTACTGTCTGTTTGCCTGGAGAAATGTGGCCTGTATGTGCTACAGCTCTAAAAGTGTGTGAGTAATTACTGCTCTAGAGCTGTTCAATCAGGCTGCTTCCAATGAGTTTTTTGGTGAGATAGTGGCTGCTTGTTTTGGGGCTGTTGAAGTTGCATTTTGTCTTTTTAAATGGTAGATTAAAGGGTTATTTCTGTAGGAAAGAGATATCTTGGTAATATTGAAAATGATATGTCCCAAATCAGAGCCTAGGAATGTATTATTTCACACACTAGCTACTGAATGGTGAATTAATAACAGTATCTCAAATACATTTTCCATCAATATGCTTCTTCAGATTCCATCAGCATTTAATTAGCATAAATTATATGATATGAGGAGGATTCAGGCAGTCAAAAGGAACACTTCTCTTGTAAGCTACTGAAATTCTTGTGGTTCCTGTAAGGCAGTAATACTCCCCGCCCCGCCGAAATTCATCACAAATCAAATATTTTCACAGCAAATTTAGAGCCAAGTTTTTCCTGACTTTTCTCATGATAGGATATTGGATCTTTGGCTTTGGTTCAGGTCATCTTCTCAGTGGCATGCCAAGGAATAACAGTTATACAAAGGAAATAATGGCAGTATCTAGCTGCAGAACTTCAGCAGTCCCTATAACCCTACAGTGAGGTGGAGTATTAGTAAACCACACAAACCATTTCTCATTTAAGCATCTGAAGTCAAGAGAAAATCATTATGACTGTCCTAAAAAGCCTGGGTATTTCTTTTAAATCTCATAACAGTACAAAAGTTCTGACTGCTCTGCCTTCAAAAGGGTGCAAAGAAAAAGCAGACTGAATCCAGGAAAGGGAAAGTTTAGGTACACAGTAGAAATGTCAGCCAAATGACCAGAACGATCAGGAGGGAGTGAACAGCTGTAGTCCTCCACCAGGCTGAACGGCATCCAAATGCTCATTTGCAAAAACAAGGGAACCAAGTGTGGAAAGACAAGGACATGTAAGCTCCTAACAGCAGAAACGGGGATATTGGTTTTTGTGTGCCTTTCTGAAGCTGAGAGGGAGGTTCCTGTTTTAACCTACCACAAATAACTAAAAGATGGCTGACTTTAACCAGCAAAAAGTTCTTTGTATTAAACAGCATATTTTGCTATTGTTTGTGGCACGTGATTTTATTTATGTATATTCTTTTGTCCTCGAGTTTTGTCCAGTGAAACAATTGACTCTGAAGTGACTTGACAAACCGAAGTATTTTATCCCTATGGATGTAGTTATTCTTTAAGCTAGGACAGGGGATTGCTGAGCAGTGTCCAGCTCCCCAGCCTGTTACTCCAGGGAGGGCAGGCAGCACAGTGCAGCAGCACGGGTGCTGCTGGACAGGCTAGGATGGCAGAGCTGCCTGTACCTCCAGAAAGTTGCTTCTTCCAGAGACTAACAACAACTACAAAAGCTTTCTGATATGTAGTAAAGAGCAGATCCTAGCCCCCAAAGCCTTTGGGAAGTTTGTAACAGGAGGCTGACTCACCTATGCATCACAAGAAGGAGAAAGCATGGCAGTATAAATAAACGGAGTTAATGTACACTGCAAGTGGTGGGGATAAGATGAGCACTGCATTCAATTACACTGTTCTAGTCCATATAATCCGCTCCAAATTAGTTACTATAAAGCTCACTATCCAATAGCCCTCCCTGCTATTGTTACGAGTTGCCATATAGTAACAGTGCTAAGCACCACGCAGTCCTGCAGCAAGCAACTGTTCGTTCTCCAAAGAGTTTGCAAGAGGCCAAATAAGCAAAAGAAAAGTAAGAGCGCAAAGCATCCAAGGTTAGGGAGCAAGTCAGTAACCGAGGCAGGAATAGAAACCACGTTCTTCTTGTCCTCACTGCGTGAGGTGGATTCCAAAGCATGCCTTTTGCTCGGTTAGCTTCTTTCGATGTAAGATGCTCCGCTAAGACTCCTGTGTTAATGACCACAGTTTCCATAGGTACCATACAGGTCTATAAAAGCTGACAAATAATAGCACCTCGAAGAGGGAAGTTCTTGCCTAACTTGGCAGATAATGGGCATGACTATAAAAAGATCAAGGTTTCACCCACTAAAAGCACTCTTGCAGGAACTTTTTTTCAAAGCACACCACGTTCATGCCCACAATCAGAGTAGCTGTGAGTGTTTGTGAAGTCCATCTCAAACTCCGATCAGACAGCAAGCTTCATTTGGATTTTTCCCATTAAAGCAAATCACTTGCCAACATAGTCAAACCTCACAGCTAGGAAAGCAGAACTGTGGGACCATCATTTTCATATCTCCATTCACTTCCGCTTCATCCTTTTTTTTATATGTAGAATTGAATGGCTCAAGAACTGTTCTTCAAAAGCAGTAATAATGGCCCTGAATCATCCCCCCGCCTCAACACACTATTTAAAAATGAGAAAATGAAACCATCATCCCTCCTTCATCCACAGTTCAACATATCCCAACTGCATCTTTACCTTGCCTACACATCTTCAGGTACACGTTCACAGAACAAAATACTACCAGAAGCAGCTCCCAGCAGCAGAGGTAACAGCACAAAGAGGAGATTTGGTACCACTGAGGCTCTGGCATTTTTGCAGTAGTGACAGTCTTTCAAAAAGGAAATGAGCCATCCAGATCTAATCACAACTCAGTGTGAACTGGAGTCCTAACCTCTTGGGTCTTTTTTTTTTTTCTTCAGGACATCCAGGCCAGAATTAGTAACAAAATCATTTTCTTTTTTTTAATGCCCCTTTTGCTTTTGCATTTTTCATTACACAAGTATGAAGCAATATTGTGCTATGACAAGCAGTCAGAGCTAAACTGAGGCGCCGCTTCTGCTATAAACCCTCTTTTTCAGTTGCTCATTTCCCTTTCTTATGACATTCTCAAGATGCTTCTTAACTACTGGGGAGGCAGATCTTTTCCATCGCTAACTTTGTAACGGGTAAGTTCTCTGAAACATATGACCGAGATTTCTTCCCCAGACACCCCCCCCGTGCCCCGCTCCTCAAGAGCAGTGGTATTTCCAGAAATTAAGTTAGCTCCACTGTATTATATCCTCCATTCTTGACAAACCACCCTTCATTGCCTTAATGTTCTCATTATGTTTGATACATTGCATCACTGTTCATTTATTATAGCATTTTAACTTAGGTTCAGATTATATATCACTGGTGGAGCTCTCTGGGATAAAGGGCAATGAATACTTTAATTGCCTGATAAATTATTAAGGACACTCTTAATTGGGTAATGTGATGTTTACATCTTTGAAGCAAATACTTAGGGAATCTGTATGGGTACAGATTTTTGCTAAACACACAGCTACCAGCCACTATCTCCGCTTGAAAATAATAGTTTTATCAGGCTATTAAAATAAACACCACATGGGATAGATTGTACCAGATGCCAGCCGAGATCTGCAGCTAGTATGAAGAGATGAGCTTCCATCAAACTCAAAGGAGATACATTGACTTACATCAGCCAAAGGACTGGTCTTCTGCATCCAACAGATTTTGTTCAAAATGAGGCAAAATAGAAAAAGACCTACATTTCATACTGCTTTAGCTAACCTAGTTCATTTGAACTGAAATGGGTCACAGTGTACCCACACAAGGAGTTCAGCAGCAAACTCATCTTCAGAAGGAGCACAGGGAAAACGCAGCTGGGGAGAGCAAGTGCGTTTCACATTAAACAGAGCCTGGCACAACAGAAACCTGGTCTTCTGGCTGCTCTTGCGATGCAGGTCAAAAATAAAATACGACCCGGAAGGGCACAGCCTATACAGCCACTTAGAGCCCATAGGGAAAGGCACATCCCTGCCTGAAACCTCACTGCTCCTGGCTTTCTCTTCTGTCTGCTCATCTCTGTACTTTGAAACTGGGATTTCTTGAAGTTTTGCAACATCCCTTCTTTCCCGAGCTGTGCGAATGTGAAAATATTTGTCGCATCCTTTCCAGCCATATGCTACGCTTCTCACTTATTAAAAGAGAGAGAAGGGAGCAGATTGTCTAGCATGAAGCTGCGTCGTGTTAGAAGTATTCAAGAAAAAGGCTTTTCAGGATAAGTTAACATTTCAGAGGTGTTTCATATCTATTTGTTATCAGCTTTCGGTAACACAGTGTGCCGGAGCTCAGACCCTGCATAAAAAATGCCACCGAAATGAATTGTACTGTATCTCTCTCCGTCTTGACCCCTGCATGACCAGCTCTGCACGGGTTGAAGGTAAAGAGATGCTAAGCCTACAGAGGACAAAGTCACTCTTATTTCTGTAACTTCACAGTGGTTCCATTTTCAGCTGGCTTTAGAGCAGTCTCACTGTTGTTTAGGGCAGTCCATCCTGGGACCGCTGGGGCTGAGTGAGAAGCAGTGGGCAGGAGCATGAGAGCGCTCCTGGGGGAGGTGAATACACAGAAAATGAGACTGTATTAATGCCCATTTTAGGAATTTGGGCACAGATATCCACTCCTCTCCTTGAAAGGGTTTGGCACTCAGATCCACAGCAAGGGACAGGCATTGTTGCACCCAAACAAAATTATGTGGAAGACGGGCAGCACCATCACCAAGCAGAGGGGAGCCTCTCTTGTAGCCCTCTGGTATATCCTGTGAGTGACTTCTCTTCCCCAAAATGTTTTTCACCAGAAGTACACAGTCTATGGCCACCTGGCCTTCCCTTTAAGGCTCTGCTCTCATTCCTCCATGGACAGAGGACAACAAGGCAGTTTGGGAAGAACCTATATATATATATATACACACACACATATATATTTACATGCACACAATACATATCTATGCGTATAATTTTTCTTAGGGAAAGATGACACTTTATTGTCTTCTTTACCTGTCAAGACATCATCATATTTTGTTGGGGTAGAAATTCAGCCCCACGTCATGCCACACAACCCCTTTGCACAGTGATAGCTGGTTTGGCCCCCCCTTTCTGACAGCGCTTGGATGAAAACACAGTTAAGCCTTATAGATAAAGGAGCTTTCTGCCCTTTCAAGGGCTGCTGAGGAAAATGCAGTCACAAACCTACTGCCTACTGTCAGTGAATCTCAATAATAAAGTCAAATTAGGTGAAATCCCAGCTGACACCTCCTTACAAAAGCTGAGGTTGAACGAATGCATCCAGAAAAACATCTAATTTAATGGTCAGATCTTAAGAAAATCAATCCCTGTGAACAAGCCCCCAAATGAAAACAAGTGTAGATAGAGAAATTCCTCAGGTTAATGCTCCCAAACAGATCAATGCACAAACTCCTGTAGATTGATTTCCTGGACCTCCAAATCCACGTTAGCTCTTCAAGACAATCCTAATCCACCATGGATCTATGAAACCAAGGAGCGAGGCTATTAGTTTCTTGCCTCTCCTTCCCTAACTCTTCTCCTTTCTACTCCCCCCAGACTCCAGCCACTTGTCCACCCACTCCAGGCAAGCCCAGGACAGCCTTCCTTGCTCCCTGTTGCCTCTCCATCTCGTCCTCCACCACAGAGAAGATCCCCCAGTCACTCAAGAGGTTTCTACCCCAGATAGCAAATTTCCTGCTGCAAGTCGCAGGGCTTACAGCAGAGCAAAAGGCCCAGGCAATATCAAGAGCCTGGGCAGGAGCAATGGCCAAAACAGCTGCCAGGGGAGGGTCAGTGAGGTCCAGATGTGCAGAAAAAATCCTCTTCCCCTCACAAATGTGAAGCAGGCACAGCCTATTCGGTAATTTTAGCATTTCTGCTGTGTCATACCACGTAAAGGGGTGGTGGGAAGAACTCAACCCAACTGTTCCCTTGCTTTTATTGGATCCATCTCTCCTCCTTTCACTGATAAGCTTTTAAATCACATCACAATAGGGCCCCTTTGACAGTCAAAACCTCGTTGTGTGGCTCAATCAGTTATAACTGCAGGGCAGCTAAGCTGCCTTATTCTGATTGTACCATTAATGGGTGCAAAGCCATCAAGTCCACAGCTCAAGAACCATTGCAGTTACATCAGGGTAAAGTTTACCTGCAATACCCATGCTGTCAGGGGAGGGTACAGCCCAGAGAACACAGCAACAAAGAGAAATAAAGCAGCTCTAAATGCACGTTTTGGAGATAGCGGTTGTGGTTTTTAAGTGACTTCAGGGTCTTCAGCTTCACACAATTGGCAGTGAAGCCCTGGTGGTTACAGCACAGGGGAGCCTCTCTGGGGTGATATTCCTGCCTGCAAAGTCTGCTGGAGAAGACACACTTCACACCATCACCCTCCTTCCGTGTGGGGACAGGGAAAATTGCCCACCCCAAGGGGCACAGAAAACAGTGTGGCTGCTAGCTTACGGCACTGGGGCCTGGGCACCAGCTGCTGACAGCCAGCTTTTTTGGCCTTTCCCCCAACACCTCTTTGCACATTTAACAGGTGCCACTTCCCACTTCAGCTGGCAAAACGTCTGCATTTTATTCCATTTTTGGACACCCACTTGCAACTCCCAAAGTTTTTTGACCTGCTCGTGTTTTATGCTCTCTAGGTCTACTGTTCTCACGTTGACTTTAGCTTTACCACCATCGTCTCCAAGCTGGTACTTTACCATACAAAATATAGTAAGAGCAAAACAAATGTGCCCCTGACTGTGCTGTTCATCTGTAAAGATGATCCTATACAATAAAGTGCAGTAACAGCCTATAAGGCACTGCATGAATTGGCTTTAAATCCCCAGTTCTGGGATCAGATTATCTCTTGGGGTTATTCCCACAACAAAATTTATACCTTCGCCAAATGGGGAGGGGGCCAGGGCAAATTGCAGTCAGACAGCCAGTGCTGACCTATGACAGTGCTTGCTGGGCTCTGTCTGCTGCCTGTGCTCAAGCCTACAAGCACAGCAACAGCCCCCCAGCCTGGGCTGTCCACAATGCTCACAAGGAGCACAACCTGCACACAGGGAGCAAAACTTCCTCCCTCCTTGAGAAATGCCTTGCACCACCATCCCTCATACCTGGGTGCACATGCTTAGTGCTTTATGAGTGGGACTGCCCTGGTACACGGTGCAAAATACACACATCAGGCTTTAGATGACCATGGTCATAACAGTGCAAAGGTCTTGCTTGGAACATGAGGCTCTGCAGGACTCAGGTTCACTCTGAGGTGGATAAGGCAAAGAGCACAGTGGAGGAAAGGGCTTATCCTGCTGTAGAAACATTTGAAATGGAAATCCACCTTCAATGGAAAAGATCCCATTGTGTTTTCCATACCCCACTACAGCCCCATCAGCAGCTTCATCACCTGGCTGCATCCTCAGTGGTGTGTCACACAGCTTTAAGGTGACATAAAAGACAAAAAAGGGTGCCCATAAAACCTGTTCCGAGTCACAAATGCTCCCAAATGCTATAGGCTGACAATAATGCAGGCTAAAAATAATATAGAGTTTAATTTATAGTGCTCTACAAACTATTACAAACAGGGAGTGGGAAATGGCTTCCTATTTTCTTCCCTTTACCTTAAGGCATTTCTTCTCTGCCTTTGCCAGGGTGACCATCTATCACATCTCTTCCCATTCACTGGGGAAAAAACACACATGTTGCATCTGATTATGCTGCTTTATCTCTACCAGTGTTTTAGGGGCCGTTCCTGCTTTGGTTATGCTAATCTGATAACACCATTTCTGAGCAAATTGCTGCAGCAGCAGAACTAAGAGCTGCCTAGCAGAGGCCAAAGCCAGTGTAATCAAATATGCTGCTTTTGTATTTCAGACACTGATTTCAAAGGGTGTGAGTTCAATTTCTCTCTAATGTCAGAAGCAAAGCAAAATTCAAACTTCCAGAAAAGTTTTAGAAGAGACATGTACGCCAGGGGAGATGCTAAGTGTCCCATGTTGTGCAAAATGGGTATGGAAGCAGGGAGGAAAAACACACCAAAACCTCTCCTAGCAAGACCACAGATGCCTCCAAATCTGACCATGCCTCCCTGAAGGCTGGAGTAATTCAGGCAGCTTTTGGCCCCAGCTGACCTCCACATCCCCACATCTGTGAGTAGCAGTACCGCACTCCCTCCCGAACCCTGCAGCTCCAGCACAGCGGCTGCAGCTGAGCTCCTGCTCTCAGCTCACTCCAGTGCTGGCAGCCTCTAGCTGAAGCAGAAACATGAGCACCAAGAAAGTGGCTGATTTCTACATTACCTTTAATTTAGCATTAAGGTTCCTCACAGCAGGGGGATGGAGACCCTTGTGCCAGAGGAGGGGCAGGAGGCACAGCCTTCGGGGCAAAGCAAGACGCAGCCCTGCAACACACACCCAGGAACACGCTCTCACACATGGCTAAATGGCTCCAGACACCACAGTCAAGTAATTTGGAGTGTCATGTTTCATCAATAAAAGAGAGAACGTTGTGGGAAACAACCTTTGATATCCCTATTGAAACTGCAAGCATCAGAGCACTCGGGCTCTACTCCTTTGGCATCAAAGCTGCTACGTCAGGAAGAGCAACGCAACTGTGTGCCAAAACATCCCACCACCATACCCCAAAACCCAGCAGGGGATTCCCTGGTGCAAGCTCTTCCTACGGCCAACATGGCTGTGTGCTCTCCCATCTCAAGGTCCAGGCTGGGCACTGGCAGAAGCAGCACTCATTTTAGGAGATCAGCATTTCTGCTTGCTGAGTATCTAATATCTCTTGCAGAGATGGACAAATAATGGAGTTTCCAGTCTGATGGACAAAGCAGGTCAGAGGAAAAATTTAGTTGCAGTTGATCGGAAAAGGACATTTTTCATTTGAATAAAACACCCCACATTTCATTTCAAGTCTACTTCAAAAGTTTTTAAAATCTAGCTTTGTTTTAAATGGAGGGACCTTTTTTGAAGTAGAAAACTCTTCAAAACCAGAGTCCAAGGGCTTAATTTTAAAAGTATTGGAACAGTATTTTGTGAGCTTTAAAAAAAAGAGAGTGACAGCTTTGGAAGTCCTCCTCCTATCTGCAGCCAAAACTATCAGTCTGTTTTAGGCCGTTTTTGTGAAAAGTTTGAATACTTTAAAGCAGAAAAATTCCACTAAGCTTATTCAGCCCTACTGCTGGAGATGTCAAATGGCATTGTAGTTTGCCAAGACCTGCACACCCACCTGATGTGAGGCAGCTTTCGTAAGGCAGCAAATCCATTTGTTCATGGACCAAGTGCATAATTTTGCAGTAAGTAATCCTTGGTCAGTCAATCTACCTTTGACTGCAACTGTTTATTTCCCATTTAGATGTATACCCTAAAAGTAAGATACCTCCCCCCACGCTCCTAGGTATAACAGACAACAAAAAACAGGAGTGGGGATATCAGCTTGTTCGGAATTCAGCCCTTTCCACAGAGCAGCAGGACCTGCCAGCCTGCAGCTCCAGCCCCGTCACACACCAGTGCCCATGCAAACACTTCAGCTGTGTGAGCCGTGGAGGCAATTAGGCTAAACCACATAGTTAAGACCAGAGTTTGGGCATCCCCAAGGATGCTGCTTTTTCTGCTATATTCAAGTTACAAGCCTCCATTGCTGTAGTTCTATATCACTCACGATGGCGGCTCCAGGAATAATTTCAGCAAGGAGTTGACTCAGCAGCATCACCACCCCCCCCAAGGCATGGCAGCGGTGTGCTGGAGCAGGCACAGGTTGCATTGCTCGATGTTTTAGGGGACTCAAAGGGAGCTGGGCTAGCCTTGCAGCAAGAGTGCCAGAATAGGCATTGAGTTTGGCATACAAAATACCTGCAAGGAAGAGGGTTGTTGGACCAGCAGACAAGAGCACTCAGGAAGCATTAATGACAATTTCTGCAGCTGTTGCCCATCCTTCCACTCCCTGCACTTCTTTACAAAAAGCATATACAGAAGCATCAACTGCAGAAGTGTCATCTACTTTGTCTACAGGGATTAGAAAACTAGTGTAAGTTATCCTCTTCATTAATGACATGATCCTACTTAATTCCCCATTAGATGGTGTTGATCTCGATTGACTAAAACTAGGTTTCTTAGCCTCCACAACCTCTTTACACTGTTTCCTAGGTTCCATTGCAGAGCTGCTTTCCAGCTCTGTTACCTCCTGGCTCAGCGGATCCACATCTCCACTGTGAGTCCTGCCAGTTGCAGGGAGCAAACCCCAGACCTTGTACACTGTTCAGTGAACCAGATGTTTGTCATAGCACCCAAAAGTGTTCTAAATGCTCCAGAAAGGACAAAGTAGGGTCCGAGATGTTCCCCATCCTGGAAATCTGTGGAGATTTACATCCTGCTGCATGTAAAAATCTCAGAGAACTCGGGGCTGTTTAACATCCCAGGCCAAACCAGTACCAACAGAAGAACATCAAATCGCAGCATAAAGAAGGTAGCACTGTGGATGATTCCAAGCAAGTTCTAAGCGGTATCAGAACTATGACATATATAAATTGGTTGTTCAGACTAAGCTCAATTTCTACTTCTCTCCAATAGCAAAATTAACATTCAATTAGATTTACTAAATATTTCATGGCAAGACACTTGGTGTGGTAGCAAGTTCCAGCAGTGAATCATCAGCATTTCACATTGCACTGACAGTAACCAGGATTATGTCTTAAAAACATCTCTCCTTGTTTTCACCATCCACACCCAGATTCTTCTGGAATTTGAAGTCTCACAATTTCGTATTGTCTAAGGCTACATTTGAAGGGATAAATGGAATTGGTGCCATTGAGATTTTTAGTTTAAAGCAATTTAATCATACATAGAAGCTTGATTTACCACTGGAATTTTTTCCAGCAATGAAACATTTGGCGTTTTGCAGATCTTTTGTGATGAAGTGATGCAGAACCACCGTTTAGTCATGCAAATGAAATGAGATTTAACTGAAAAGCATTCTGCAGACCATGAACCTTTCACAAAAACGCAAAACAAAAGATTCCTATTGTCAATCAAAAGGCCCAAAACTTTTCCAAATTGTCTTTTATACATGTGCATTGTTAGGAGAAAGGCAGAGTAAACATTTCCTGCAGTCTATGGGATACCCAGGGTACCAAATACTGTAGCAGGTATGCAAATTGCTTCCCAAGAAACTTGCAAACAGATACAAGGTGTTACTACAAGTTGAGAGAGAAGAAAACTGTTTTCCATCCATCACTGAAGCACACTAACCTTTACTGTATCCCTCCTTTTCATTATCATATGTGAGACCAGATTAGATTCTCAAAGAACAAGGCTCTTGCAAGAAAATGGCAAAATTCACCCTGTTTTGCTTTGCAGTCTGAACTATGCCTTCTCTTGATGGTCAGGCACGCTGTTCTCCCAGAGCAAACCTGCTGTCACTCCACCGAAGCCTGTGGAGCAATCCTAGGCTTGGCCCAAGACAGCAGAAGCCAAGCTGGCTCCTGGCCTCTGTGGCTTTCTACTTGGACATTTGAAAGCCTTCTCCTGAATTGCTTTTTATAGGACATGCATTTACACACAGGGAACCCAGAAACAGTGGCCAGGGCACACATTGGTCTGGCAACTAAGAGCCTGCGACTGTGCCTCCTACCAGCTCGATTGTTCCATTTATTTGTGCAGTTGTATTTTACACCCTCCCCTGCAGAGAAGGTTGCATTAAAGCCACCTGGAAATGTGAAGTGCCTTTCATCACACAGCAAGCTGACAGCGAAGCCACTAGCCCCAGTCTTGCAGGACAGTATATGCCTCTAACTTGGTCTCACATCTGTCAAACCCCATCTGGCTCCATCCCCACTCCCTGTGGACAGGGGATTCAGTACCCCCCGCCCACCCAGCTCCACCACCTCCCCTGGGAATGCTGGGCACCGGGGCCAGCAGCGCTGATCTTCAGAGCAGCCAGCGCATCCCAAAGCCAGGCTTTCCAGACACCACATACACACACTGAAAAGCCCCAAAGAGGCATAGTGAAGGAGGGGAGACCCACACAACACATATGCAGTACTTTCCTCTTTGGACTGAAAGATTTTGTAAACAGGGTTTAGCAGGCTGTAGATAAAATTTGAGCTCTCTATAACCCTAATCTTAGAGATTACGAGAGACTCTCCTATTACTGAGGGATCAAAGATGAATAGCCATTTTAGCCTGTGCTTCCACAGCAGCTTTTACAACATTATATCTAATGACCAGGTGCTCAGCTGGTATAAACTGCTTCCACTTTATTTTCTCTGTTAGCAATAAGCCAGTTCACTTCATCCAAGGACTTCTTGCAAGGTCAGTATTAGATAAAACCAATATAGAGGTCTCACAAAACTATATAGCTTTCACTCATCTTTGTTTCTGTTGAGATCTCCACAAATGCTAACTAACTCATTAAGATGTCTCTGCCACAGACACCGAGTTTGTTGATGTAAAATTAGCAACATAATGTAAAAGAAGAAATAATCTCCCACCACTTGCTACCTTGAAGTTGGCACAGTGGGACTAAGATCCACTGGTCCTGGAGAGCACATGGCAAGGAAGGAGCATGAGCACTAGTCCCAGGTACCAGGCACAGGCTAGCCATTTCCAAATTCCCTGCCTGTCCCCATTTGCAGGGTATGCACCCTGCATTACACAGTGGTGATTTCAGGCCCAGCCAGGGAAGCAAGGTCATTGTCATCACGATAGCAAGCAAATATCACAGCTGCGGACTGGCAGCCTCGGGCTGTAGGTGTCGATGAGACAGACTGCGATGCTCGAGCTACACAGCAGCTAGCTGGTGGTGGCTTAGCAAGCAGCAACATCCCCTGTAGTGAATGAACTTGCCATATGAGACTAGGCACAAAAAACACAGAGCAGGGTTTATCTCAAACTTGTTTGGTCTAGAGATACAACTGGCTGTGAAAGCCAGGGAGGAAGTCTGATTCAAAAGCTTCTGAAAGGGAAAGAAAGATACAAAATAAATCATACAGGTGCTGTAAGAGCAAAGCATTAACTCCACCTACACTTCTGATAATGCAGCCAGGTAAGCTGCAGTGGTGATCACGTCCTGCAGTGAAAGTAAACAGCATCTACCTGAACAGCAGAGGTGAAGAGATGCATTGCAGGAGCTTCTCTCGCATTATAAAAAAAGTTAGTGAATTAGTCAGAGAGACTGGCAAAAGACAGGAATGGCTGGAGAACACTTCAGCACGATGCCAAAGCCCACAAGCCACTGAATGGCTCTGCTGTTTGCAAGCTAAATGGCTATTCATGACATTAAGACCAAGAGTAACAGCACTCACAAGATTTATCAAAGAGCATCTACTCTGGACTCAATGAAGAATTGCCCCAGTAAGAACCCTGCCAGCTCTGCTGACATATTATCTTTATTAGATAGGCCTCTGTTAACCAAATTCATTAGGACTTTTAGTAATTCATTTCCTTGTAAACTTCTGCATATGAATTCAGCACAGACAGATGCAATGAGAGCTTTGGAAATACATCATTATATTAAATCAGGGCTACATTTGTCAGTGAGTATAGCAAAGATGGAGGTTTAAAGTAAGCTTTTTTTCCTGCAAAGCATGTTTATAAGCAATATGTTCTATTACTAAAGAGCCTGTGCGACCACTGGAGTTTGTATTTAACCCCCCTTCATCCCAGTAAATTAGATACAGTAGGGGGAGGCTGATGCCATTGCCCTCAGGGTGCAGTAATTCACATTCTTCATTGTTATTATTCTTTACCAAAACCTACACAAGTAGAGTCAGACAAAAAAACAAAAACAAGATACTTTACTAACGGAAGGTTAGTGCAGCAGGTTGGAGCAGGATCCAACATCTCTCCCGCAGAGTTTTCCCACCACAGCTGCTGGGTCAGGAGATGGCAGGCTTGGCTGCAACAACAAGCACCATCTCCCTGCCAAGCCGTGGTGAGCAAGGATGGGAAGCTGCAATAACTGTCCCTTCCAATTCTTTCCAATGAGGCAGAGCAGAGGTATGAAAGGAGCAATTTGCCCGGCTGTTCTCCTGGGGCAGAGGGGCCAGACGCAGTGCCTCCCGGACATCCCCGGAGGATGAGAGCTCAAAGTGCCTCCATGTGCCCAACCCACAGCTTCCCCAGGCTTTGGCTTGGTGACTGCTGCTTTGCACAAGCACTGGGAAAGCTCCAACATGAAGCAAAGCAGGGCTGAAACGTTGAAAAGGAGAAAGGAGATGGTTCTTGCCAGGGCGAGGGATTCCCCAGCTGAATCTATTCAAGCCAGGAAAGCCACTCCAAGCTCAGATGCACATGATACACGCAGCAAGGCAGGGATGGCCAAGGGGACAAGGTGAGGAGCAGGGGCCCTCCAGCACATCCTTCACACCGCAATGCTGCCCCATACCCAGGCTGTCCTCAGGCACAGGGCATTTCCGACCTGGCCATGGCAGGAGCTTTTAGGAATGCCTTCCCTAGCATGCAGAGTGTAAGCCGTGACCTGCAGTACTGTGTAGCAAATGAGCAACCCGCCCCGCCTTCACACAGGTTGGTAGGCAGCTGATTCTCTCCATTGCCTGATCCAGGGAGGTCCAAGAGAGCTCCCTTTGTGGCACACAAAGTTACGAGAAGGGAGATTCAGGCAGCAGCAGACAGTAGGCTCCCGCCAGGGATAGCTCTGAACTCTCCCACAAACTCCCTACCTCCTACAATCTGCCCTAATGCTGGCATCATTCAATATCAGCACAGTGACACGGTGCTTTCATGTGCTTTAAATTGGGTCCAAGGAGCCACAGAGCTGTTAAGGGAGGACAGCATGGTGCCAGCGGGAAAGGGAGCTGGGTGAAGCCCATAAGCTCCCTTAGCTCTCCCCTGCTGAATCATGCCCTTTTTCTCCAGTGAAGCAAAATTGTTTAGCTATGGGTTTTTTAGGACAGCAGCGGCTTATTACACAAAACCAGTTCACCCGCTGCAATCTGTGTGCCAGCATGGTCCAGCTGGCAGCAATACTTCAGCTGTCCTGTTTGGCGAGGGGTCAGAGCCACCCGGACCATTCGCGCTGGCCAGGCAGCCAGGCACTGCCTGCTGTGCACAACAAAGCAGTCCCAGCCCGGGCAGACCCATCCCAGCAGGGGAAGTGGACATATAGGCACCCTGCAGACCCCAGAGAAGCTGTGCTTCCAACTCTCACGTAGCCTGGGAGAGGTGGATCTGGTCCCCACACAGAGGTCTATGCTCTGCACAGATCACCAAATTTGTCTTCAAAAAAACTGGGTAGCAAATTACACCTAAGAGTGAATCTCTGCCTTCAGACTCGTTGTTTCCACAGCTGCTCAGTCAGCAGCCTAAGAACTGCAAAAATGAAGAGTTCCTGCACAAGTTCAGCAGTATCCCCTGGTGCAGCAAGATGGAGCTTTTAGCAGCAAGGTCACACAGAAATTCCCAAGTTTGCCATGCATCATCCTACCCCTGCACAGCCTTACAGGGCTTGCAGAGAAGCCAGCTGCATCTCCTGTTTAAATCTGTGTGCATCTCAGAGCATTACTGAAGGTCTCTGCTCGCTATATACATTGAAAGGATACACTACACCATGTTTTAAAGGGTCAGGAAGAAAGAGTGCAACAGCCTTTGACTTCTTGCAAGTTACTCCTTTAATCCTTACAGAGGCATCCAGTGTGGTCCTGAATGCCTAAAGTCAGCCTCATCCTGCTACTGACCTAGAGAGATCATTAAATGCAGAGGGCTGCACAGCAGTTAGAAGATGTGAACCATCAGCCTGGCTGCTCCCCAGTCTGTACCCAGAGCCACAGGCCAGCACCTCCCAACCCCCAGTCCCTCCTTTCCTCCAGGCAGGGCTGAGGAGGCAAGGACGCACACTGCACACCAAAAGCAGCAGTGAAAGTCAGTGCTTCAGACCACTAAATCCACCCCCTTTTACCTGTGAAGAAACAGGTGTAACCCAGAGATGGTAGTAAGGCAAAGTCTCACAGTACAGACAAATAGCAATTTGATTTTAGTATCACATTTTTACCACTGGACAGCCAGTTTGGCCGAATTGCATATCTAATCCTCTGGAGAGCCAAAGACCAACAAAACTTGCCATACATTGTTACTGCAGCGGACAGGAGAGGAGAAGCACCTTCCAGCCTGCCTCGGGAACAGGAGTCCTTCCCACGCAAGGGGAGGCAGAGTCCCAGTGGTAGCAAGCGACACAGTGCATTTAACCAGAACTCTGCTGCAAGAGGAGGAATAAGGGCTGACAGACATGTTGTGCTAACAAAAAGTTTATCATGGTCTCTGGAAATGAGGTGTCCTTCCCTGCACCAACCGGCAAACATGAAGAGACAAGGCTAGCAGATAGACTGGAATCCCAATTACACAGCACAGGGCTGGACAGCAAGGGCGCTACATTCAGCTCTTACACTTCAAAACCGTTAAGAGGTGATTGTTAAACAAAAGGTTTAAACACAAATTTCACTTCTTTCCAGCTGGAAAGAACAAAGAATTTCCCACAACAGCCTCTGAAAGATTAGGCACATTATTGTTAACGTTGTGTGAGAACTGGACATTAATTAATGCTGAATTGCAAAGAAATTCCAGTAGTATCACATATTTCACTCCTGCTGCTGCAGCAATGAACCCATTATGAATAAAGAAATTAAAAACATATATCAGAAGGCAAAGTTAATGATTTTCCACTTATTACTAAGTGTGAGAAAAATATACCACTGGACTAGAATGAAGGAGGAAGAACACATCTCAGCTTTTGTTACAGGATAAGATCACAGCCCAAAGCACAGCCTTTGTTGAGAACAAAGTGTCTATCAAGTGATTTCAGAGATACACGCTGTGACCTTGAACCAAACACCGAAGATCCGCCACACAGTCAGTTTTCCATCTACAAAACTGGAACAGCAGCACTCACCTAGGGTCAATGCAGAGTCAGATTTCAGATGTGGGGACCATGCTGGTGCTCTGTCCTTGAGCAGTGGGTGCTACAACAGTTGTGGACATCCTTGAGACTCCTCCAGCCACAGCAAGGAGACAGTGAAGTCACCTCTCAAGGCAGCATGAGTGGGTGGTTAGGAGCAGCCGTGGAGGAGGAGGCGGTGGGGAACCAGAGACCGGGGCATGGTGGCTGACAGGAGTGCTGAGAAGGCCAGCAAGAGGCCAATCAAGGGAAAATTGGGCTCCAAGGAAAAGCCAGAGGTGAGATAAGACCAGATGAAGAGGATGAAGCAGATCAAGCAGTATAGAGTCAGTCAATCAAAACTGGTTTTGTGCTGCCAGGAGAGGGTTGAGGCTTTTTGCATTACCAAAGTCTAAAAAAGCAAGGGTGTAGGATTGCATAATCCTCCTTAAACACAAGCACCAAAGACACAGCTGCAGTAAATCAGTGATGCTCCAAGGACACCTGAGAGTGGCTCAGCTCCATGATCAGACCCTGTCCAGGGACACCAGTTCTTCAGTATTTGCTTGTTCCCAAGACATCTGTCACCTTGCAAATTAACCCAGGCTGACACTCAGCTAGGTGCATCTGCAGTGACCCTTTTCTGCGAGTTCATGCACACCTCGGATATTTATTTCAGTAGTTCTTGCTCACGTATCTTTACTATTTGTACTACTTCCATTAGTCTTTTTGGCTTGAACTGAACAGTTTGCCTTCGCAACATTTCCGTCATTGCTCTGCCTGTATCCAACACGTGTGTCTGACTGCAAAATCCCACCAAGCTTAGCTGAATCCACGTTGTCTGGTAAATAACAGCGTGTCGCCCCATTCAAAGAAAATGATGAGAGGTTTGCTAACGTAGCATCAGATGAATTTCTGTTTTATATAATTATGCATTGAATTTAAAAAGAGATGTCATGCAGGCAATCTTTAGAGTCATAACAGACAATCTGTAAGAAAGAACAAAGGAAAATATTTTTAATAAAACATTATGCCCTAAGCAAGAAATATGCTTCATGTATCATACATGAGAAAAGAGAGCTATTTGATGTAAAATGGAATTGTGACCTTGCTGCAGGAGTGTTCATTACCTAACACTGCAACAAGCAAATTAATGGATTTTGGAATAGTGAAAATAATAACAATAATACTCATTTCTGTTCCTGGCATTTTCTTGCTGACAGCCAGATTTAGCAGCAAGTGTTTTGTATTATTTATAAAAGAGATTGCAATTAGAATTCCACATAACCTTAAAGACATTACAAAAGCATGTGTCTAGTGCAAAGGTATTACCACATGAGTAATCAAGGTTTTGTAAGTGCTTATAAGCCAAGCAGTGGAAGCCCAGAAACAAAAAGCTGACTGCCAGAAGCGTATATGCTTTATGCAGGGACACATATGTACATGGTACTGTCAAGCATGCGTCAACCTGGCATTTGAATCCCTACATAGGAAGGTTATGATTATGGTTACTATGGAAATTACTCATGCAGTTTCATACGCATTTTGCATATGATGAACAGTTGTGTGGTAATTAGTCTGATCTTATTGTTTAGAGGAACTGCACAGCACTCCTGAGAGGTGTTGAATTGTCAGGTCTGCACATTACCCTCTCTGCAGAAAGTGTCTCCCTTGCTAAGCAATAAGTCACACAAATTTTTTCCTCCAGTAGGTCCCAGTTCAGTTCTTGGCCCTTCTGGCAGGACTGGAGCTGCCTGGAGCCCTGCCCCCGCTCCTCCCTCTCCAACACACCACCACCTCAGAATACCAGCAGCAAATTTGCTCTTTAGCAGCTGATGGAGAAAGCTCACCCTTCCCACCCCCTCAGCCAGCCTGTCTGCAGAGCACAGGAACCGGCTGCAAGAATGATGTATGTATTATTTGGGGTGAAAATTTACTGCAGGAGTGACTGATGCTCCCGGAGGGGTTGGACAGATAGGGAAAAGCCGATGATTTCGCAGCGACAGAGAGAACATCAAAGTGCTCTGCCCCCAGCTGAAGAATGTGCTGCCCAAAGTTAAGGAAGGGAGCAGAAAACACTGTACAGAGGTTTTACCTCATTAAACCCACACAGAACCTAAACTAGGCCTTAAGAGCTACTTGCATGGAGCAAATATTCTGCAAGGAGCTGATGGGATTGCCTATGTTTTTCAACAAAGATCACAAATAGGTTTCTAAAACACCTCGACGTGTTTAAAATGGTAAAGTTATTAGGCAAGTAAGTACAATAAAAGAAACATCTCTGCAAATGGAAAACCCCCAGGCATATATGCCTTCAAAATGCTATTGGAATTTTAAGCCCTGATAATTGCTTTGTAATGTAAGCAATTGCATTACGAGCGTGAACGCCGAAGCCAATGCATCGTCGCAGCCGTAAGTTCCGCTTCGGCTTCAGTCATTTCCCTCGGCAAAGTACCCTCTGATTGCAGCAGGCTTCAACGTAAGTCACAGCACAACTGATTGCATATGCTAAAGTGAGATCATTTGATGGTCAAATCTGGCTTCTTGGTAGCTGTCTGCACAAGACTGGCAGCAGTAGAAAGCCCCACACCGTGGGGCAGCTCTAGGTACCAGCTCCAGCACCGCTGGTCAGGAGCCCATCCAGGGGCGAGTGTGGCATGGGAGCTCCAGCAGCACTCCTCGAGAGGCAGGGCACCAAATGGCTTTCTGTCTCTAAAGCAGTGATTTATTAGAAAGCCACTAGAACAAGGCAACTTTTCTAACACAGAAAATTTCCCTCCTGTAACTGAAACAAATTTAAAGCGAGGGCTGAAAACAAACCCGACTGCACCCTTGCAGGCTGTCGTTTCTTTCAGGCTTGCTCTGAATTTAGCTGCTTCAGAGGCTGCACCTAAAATCTATTCAATCTCCCCTGGGTCTCAGACATGTCTTCTCGTCCATCACCAGCCAGGCTGATGTCCAGCAGCTCACAGGGAGCCCAGCTGCCCCATGCTTCCTTGCCCTGGGGGCAGCGGCCAGGGCAGAGCCGCGTTCCTCCCAGCCACTACTGCTGCAGACTAATGCACACAGTAAATCACCAGCAAACAGAAAAACACCCCGTTGTATCACAGAGGGACTAAAATCAGCAGTGAAATTGCCTGGAGGTACAGGAGTGGTTTAATCTGGTACGTGGTGACCAGCAGCTCCCCCAACCTGGAGGGGTAGCGCATGTGGCTGGGCTCATGCAAGGGGTGGTCACAGTGCTATAGGTGACCCATCTATAGCTGGCAGGTGCTCCGGTGAGTTTGCTGCTCATGCTTTCCACAGAATCCAGACTGAAAATATTCATGGTGGGTGCCTGCCGCAGGCTGCGTTTTAGGGAGGGAAAGCTTCACAAAGCAGCTTCACAGTTTCCAAGCACGGGGCTAGAGAGGAAATGCCACGGTTTGTCCATGTTAAAGGCTCTGAAGCATTTAATCAAAAAGTTTTAACAACCCTGTGCTTAGGAGGAGGAGCTGGGAATTTGGCAGTAGGGTTTTGGTGACAAAAGTGTGCCTTTTGCTATTTCTGGAAAAAAAAAAAAAGGACAAACTGGCCAAATTGTGAACCTGTGAAGGTTTGCAAACACTCAGTAAAGACCTGCTCAAACATAGCTGACAAATTCTGCAGCCAGTCTTGCTCCTGGTCATCCTTCTTCCCACCAGACCCCAGGAGTGGACACCACCCCTCCCAAGCCCCGAGGCTTCGAGGGCGAAGGCAGCAGCTCCTTCTCCCCGTGTCCCTCCAACGGAGCCATCCCCGTGTGCACCCCATGGCCCTGGGCCTCCCGCTGGGTGCTCGGGGCAGGGTCTGTCCCACCAGCACCGGGGAGGGTCCAGCCCTGGTGCAAGGGCTGCGCTTGGGCTGCCTGATGCCCTGCCACAGACCCCGGCGTGACGTGGGATCATCCATGCTTAGGATCTGACTTTTTCCTATACCTGTAGTGGTCCCCCGGCCCTTTCAGCAGTGCTACAGTTGTAGTCATTATCACCCCAAGAGTGTTGCAATTTTCTGTACTTTCAGTTCCTCAATTACATTGATTATCACATTAAACATTCCTGGTGCTACAGGAACAGACTGAAAATAAGAAGTTTGTATCTTCCTAACACAAATGAAACCCATTTGTACTACGTAGAATGTAGCGGGCTCATTGTTTCGCAGTAATGAAGCTTTCTTCTCAAGAGATCCAATTCATAAAAAATACTCGCCAAGGCTGTGCGCTTCTTTTTTTACTGCCACTGACATTCCTTGAAGTTCAAAACCGATTTATGAGTAAGCCAGCAATTGAAATAAAATGGAAGAGCCACAGAAAAAAACCAAAACACACACACATCTGATTGCAGGACACACTCTTGCCCCCCCTCATGCAGGCAGCCCCATGCCCAACCCAAGCGGCGGGCGCCTGGATCCACACACCTTCCCTTGCTATAAATAGCTGCAGCCACCTTTGCTCCGCTTCCTAAAATAGCAACATATTGCAAAGGAGACAGGAACAGCAAAACACTGTACATAAGCTTTTTTTTATATATAAATAGGAATTTGTAACCAAAACCACCCAGGGTAGGCTATAATACAGCCGAGCAGATGCTGGCTGCAGGCACTGCCGGGGAACCAGCCAAAGGCTGCAGGCACCAGGTGCGGGGCGAGGAACAAGCAGGTTTTGATGCTTTTCCACTTCTCCCCATGCCAAGCTCCAAGTCACAGTTGTGATTAAAATGTACAACAAAAATTGAGATCTGCTCCTCTGGCTGCTCCAGAGCTTTAGCAAGGGTAAAGGGTCTGTCCCCAGGTCTGCCCACCGCCTCCACGGGGCAGAACAGGCTCCAGAGGAGCAGCCCCTGCTCCAGGACAGTCATGCATTGGGACATGGCACACAGGTGCTGCCCTGATGCTCTGCTTGGGGGAGGTGCAGCTCCTGCTACCCCTGGGCAAAATAAAAATGAGCCTGTGTTTCCAAGCCCAGTGGTTTCAGCTGCACCATGGTCACAGAATGGCACCGCATATTAGAGACCCCAACTCCAGGCACCAGTGCTGTTGGACCTGACCTCCCTCCATCCTTCCTTCCATCAAGCGACCCTGGAGATGAAGCCAGTCAGGATGTGCCCCATGGACATCCTTCCCATCAGGGGCTCCATTTGCTTCTCTGCTTCCTTCCCACCAAGAGGCACAAGCAGGGAGATCTGCTAGCAGCAAAGGCTTTGCTCATTCTTTCAAGGTTCAGAAAGAAAACTAAGAGGCAGAAAAGAGGTGGACAACAGGCTTCCCCTCATATTTACCTTCAACTCTGAAACAGCAGCACCTGGCCACGCAGCAGTCGAGGCCACAGCAGGGGCTCATCTGCCCTCCCACAGCTCAGCTCCCACAGTCACCCAAGAGAGCAGGACAGGGGAAGGATGAGCATCTCCCACCCCTTTCCCCCCTGATTGATGGAGAGTCAGGTCTCGCTTATCACAGCTTTGATTATCTGAAAACCCATCCCTTATCCAGAAGGAGGTCAGGTTCCTGGCAGGTCAGTTGCACCACAAGTGAACTTGATTCTCTTAACTCTTATTTATCAGAACCAGTACATTGTTGCTCATATTACTTGGTAAATTTAAGCTTGAGCACTTTAGGCTTTGCTGGTAGGGGCAGCGCATTTACCAGAGCTTTTTCCTTCAAAGATTTAAACACCCTGAAACCACAGGTCTGAATCTGAGTAGGGCTGGATCAGGCATCTCCAAGCAGGGTACGCAATCCTGGGTCTGTCCTGCCCTGACATTAGAGATGCCACAACACCTCGTGGTAGCACAGATTTTGTCCCCAGTTGCCGACACCTGCAGTAGGCAATGGCCTTACAGCCAGAGGTGCCTGCAGGAGCCTTCCTCCAGCTGCTGGGCAAGCTTCAACAGTGAGCTCAAAAGCCACTTATACAGGGATATAAGACACCTCACAGACCTGGGGTTTTGTTGTTGTTTGTTGTATTAATTCAGAGGAATTAGTGCCACGGGACAGAAAGGGCATAAGGCCAGTGACAAGATATGGAGAGGAAGATGACATATGGAGCATGAAAACTTGTTCCCAGCCCCATACCATTGTCTCACCCCCCTGCGACCCGGGGCAGCTCTCACTGCAGAGCTCCCTGGCCTTGGGCGTTCATGGGTCAAACTCTTTGCTTACACTGACTTTTTGAACACGATTACCAGCTATTTCAAACACAAAGTGTTCTTAACCTCACCTTGGATCAACTTTTCCAGCAATGCTGGTTCCCAGAAAAAAAACCTCACAAATCTTCAGTGAGCCCCTTCCCTTCAGCTGGAGCAGCCACCAGAGCCCAGGCAGTGCTTTGCTGCATGCCAAGGGGGGGTCAGGGCGTGGGGGCTTGTCACCAGAGCAGGAGGGCTATGAGGCAGCATCAAACACACCAGGCATACCTCCCACAGAAAGTCACCCTCTCTGAATCTTTGTAATTGGCAATCAGTCCCACACAAGGGCAGAAATCTGGCTTATTAAAGCATGAACTGCTGAGCCCCTAGTTAGATGCCAACATCATCTTCTCCTGTGGGATTATTTACCCTGCAGACAGGGTTATTGGCCCCAGAGCAGCAAAAAGGATTTCTGGCAGTGGCGGGGCAGCCAGGGCACGCTTCCTGCCCGCAGGGTGATACCATGCTCTTTCATGGAGGAGCTGCTTCCCACACACACCAGAAGATATCCAGTATAGATGCATGCACACAAGGCATATGTTCCTATATAAGGTATCTATATGGTATAGCTCCTCTTTCTGCCTTCACTGTATTTTATCTTTAAATTAGAAGAGCTTTTTTGTAACGTATCATTGGAGAGGAACAGCTAGTTACCAAGGAGATTCTCTGATGAATCAGAGACTGACTGGTATAAGATCTAGACAGGCTGTAGCTTCTTAATTCGTGAGACCTTACATTTTAAACAGGAGGAAAAAAAGATCCTATCACAACCTACTGCAGACCACGCCAGCGAAAGCAGCGTTTATTTTTGCCATAGGAGCTAACAGCAAGCGCACAGCATGGGAAATCAGTGAGCAGCCCGAGATGAACAGGAGCGTCTCTCCAACATGCTCTTGACTCAGAAAAGCGAATAGTACCCAAGGACAAAGTGGTCCAGTGGAGGTGACTGAGAGAAAGGCTGGGAAGCCCCTGATTTCACAACAGCACAAGCAAGGATACACAGGGTCGAGCGAGCACTGGAGGAGCTGCATGCCTGCTTCCGCACAGCCCTGGCATTTCGGAAAGTAAAGGTTGCATGGCCAGGCGAGGTGCTGCCTATCCGCGTGCCAGCTAAGGCTCAGCACAATACTGGGACTGCTCCGAGCCCGCTTTCCTGCACAGCTCCTGCATTTTTCTTCCAAGGAGCAGGTGAGCAGGATGAATTTTTCCAAGTGACAGCAAAGGCACCGACCTTGCACCAAGCATCCCACCCTCATGGGGATGACCGTCATGCCACGGAGGAGCCCAGGCAGCCAGGGATGCGCAGGCAGAGCAGTTGGGAAGAGGAGTTTTTATAAAGGTGGGGAGAACAAGGAGCTTCATGAAATAAAGTTTGGAGAAAGAAGGCTCAGCTTTTTGGAACTGACTTTACTCAGAGGTTCTTTGCACTTGATTCCTTCTGGCAACTTGTTTCTGAATAATTACTGAACACTGGTGCTTCGCTTCTATTTAAAAACACGAAGTAATTAAAACTGCCTGGGAACTGTGAAAGCAGTGAGGAATATTTGGAGACATCAAGAGACAAGATATACAGAAGCCTCCTCCTTGTAGATAGGCTGTTTTCCCAAAGGTGAAAACTACAGAAGTATGTAGATAAGAGGGAAAATCTCTCCGTCAGATCCCATTGAAATCTCCATTTTGGGCACGGCTGCTCCACTGCTGCTAAGGTAAACCTGATCCTTACTGGGGGAAGCTGCAGGACACACAGAGGCGTTCGGGACAGGGATGGTGTTGAGAACTTAGTCAGGCTGCCGTGAAGTATCAGGGAGCAAAGATTGAAGTGCGTGTTAGAGCAAATTCAGGCTTTACTGCAAAGTGCACCCTAGAAAAGGATTTCCTAGAGCAGTTACGTCTGACAAGTAGCCTGCATGAGTGAGGCATTAACCAAGGACTCCAGTGAAGGACATTTTATAAGCAAACAGTTTCAAGTGCTGTTTTGAGATATAAAGTACACTTGCTCATCTGAGGAATGAATTAGCTGTTGGTAGCATTTATGAGCTGGAGCTAGAGGCTTACAGTAATGTTTTAGTGATGCATATTGTGATGTTATTATGAGAGGACAACTTATTAGAGTACCCCTTGGGTCTCATTTGGAAAGCAAAGTACTCCAGAATGCTGCAATAGAGACTGGAAACAGCATATGGGGTAAGGAAGGAGCACAAGAAACACTTGCTGACAGCAAGCTGCTCTCAGCACCACAGAAAAAATAAACTGTCAGTTCCAAGCTGTGGCTCACAGCCAGCAGACTGCTTGCTGTCTGTCCCCCTCCAACTTCACACAGAGGGGCTTGTACAGCATTCACTTGCTGCACTTCCCAGCTGCGCCAGGCAAGTTGGAGGTGTAGGAGCAAATTAAAACAGGCTGCCAGCTTTCATGTACTTAATGGACTATTGGGTCTTATCTGACTTTATATTTATGATCTTTATTCACTTTAGGGTGAAGATGAAGTCATTTATATATTTGCATCTAAAACAGAGGAGGGCTGAGGAAGCAGTAACTGCACAGCACACAGACTTCCCACAGACAGAGCACAAACCACTACATGCTCCCCAGATTACAAACATTGTGCTGTGCCACTACACGCTGTTATTCCACCCTTGAGCTGGTTTGGGATACCCATATTCCCCAGGAAGCATTCAGAGTTTGTTTTTCTGAATGTGTACAAGCAGCAGCTGCTAGAACATGAAACACATTTTACACACTGTTTGCAATTCAAGAATAGCAAACAGGCAGGTTAGGGATTTACAAATAGAGAAACTGAGGCAATGAACAATTAAATAATTTGAATCAAAAACCTGAGGCTGAACAGAAAGAGTGTCCAGATAGGAACTTAAGCCTTCACTTCCACTGCTTTGCAGTAACCATTAGTCTGGAAAGCCTTGGAAATTCATTGCTCGTGACTTTTCCTGTGCAAAGCTGGTCTGAACACAGGGACTAACGGTAGCATAACCCCAGTATGGTGTGATCCCTGGGCTGGAGAAGTATCTGCATTCTGCCTTTGCTTGTGAGTTTTGACTGCAGTGAATGAATAGGAGGTTAACATTGGTCTAAACACTGACTTTGGAGTTAGGTTTGTTGCCACTAGTATTTGTTTGTATAAATACCTAGAATAAGGTCAAGAAAAGATGTGGAGGCTCATGAGAAATATGAACTGTGGGGTGAAGGGTGGCCTCCACCAAGACATGGTGCTTGACAGCACATCTGGTCCCTCGGTACTAAACCTGTATTGGAACAGGGAGAGATCTTGTTACACAAAGCTAAAATACAAAGAAACTGATGCACTTTGCTCTGAACTTCTGCATGTGTATATTCTTACAAGGTGCTTCTGAGAAATCAGTTATTCTTGGCACATACAGCATCTGTTGCTGAGCGCAGAGTCCAGGCACTAGAGAAATTTATGAAGCAGCCATACAGATTAGCTCTTGGTCGTAATCCACTCAGTCCCACTTTAAGAAATTCTGTCTTTCCCCAGGAGGGTTTTGTTGCCTTGCTAGATATCCTCCTATTCACTGGCAGCCCCTTGGCAGGGCAGGTGGGTTCTGTGTCTCAGGGATACTCTGTGCTAGCTTCAGCCATCAACTTATCTTCTCCCCACCCAAAAGAGTGCTGAGATGGATTCCACAGGGTATTTCCTCTGTGTCCCAGCACTGCCTGGCTTCAGCTGGTCACCCCAGGGGACACCCTGGGAGTCCTGAGGCCACAACAGGTTGAGAAAGCCAGGTTTGGGAGCAGGGCTCAGGGACCAGCCCAGCCCCTCACGACCTGGAAGGCAAAGCTTAGCACTAGCACAGCAGTGAGGTGCAGGATCCTTCCTGACAACCTTCTCTGAACTACCCAGATTGCATCAACGGGCTCTGGAGGGAGCCCACAGCCAGTGCTCTTCAGATGGGAGCATAGGATTTGCAACATGGGGCCCAAGAGAGACAAGGAGCCCTGCAATGGGAAATAAAAGAAGTCTGCCTCAGCACCCTTCCCACCTTCAAAGCTGGTAAATGTCTCATTTCTCTTTCTGCTCTTTTTTTATGCAAGCCAGAGAAGTCAGCCCCTCTCTGTGCATCTTTGCATGCCAAGCAGCAGGGTGTTATGGAGACCCTGGTGCTGAGGACTGAACCTTGCCTTCCAGGTTACTGTCCAAAAGCCCAGAGGCAACCTAGCCAGCTGGAGCATTGCATGTGTCTAGAATGGCCCAACATTTCTCTCCTTTAATTTTAAGGACCACTTGGTAGCTAAGCATGCCGATAACCAGGTGCTGCATGTTGTGCTGGCAGAGGGGCAGTAGTAGCAAAGGAGTCTCCTGGTTTTTGCATGCTTGTTCAGAGGCTGCAAACACAAATATTGATGCTTGTAATAACCCTCCAGGTGAAGGGCAGGCAGAGGCAACAAAACCCAGTCAGTGAAGGGGTCTGTGTGAACCCCTCTGAAATGATGCCTGGGGGGGGCAACACGCCAGAAGCCCCCATTCCCAGGAGAGTCGCTTTGAGACACTGCAGCTCTGCAGTGCCTCTTGGGCTGAGCAATGCCTTTTGGCTCATATAATCTTCTTTAAATGCAACAGGCATCCTCCCCTATGCAGGTGCAAGCTACAAGCACCATTATTCCAGGCATAGAAGCCACTTACAGCAACATTATCTCTCTCTTAACGGAAGAGAGGCATCACAGCAGTAGCTACACTATGGACCATTAATTTACTGCCAGGTGATTTGACCCTAGACTTTAACATGCATTTAACTAGAGGTCTACAGCAGAGATATTGCAGTGCAACTGTAGAAATGCACTTTTACGGGAATAGTTTTAGTGTCAGTTGAACTCAGTGGCAAAACTCCCTCCAGCTCCCACATGTTCAGGGACTCACTTGTATGTGCCCACTTACAGATAAACACTGCTGGGTAGAATATTTGCCTGGTGACAAAAGCATGAGACAATGCAATTTCAAGAGGTGTTTCACCAGAAATGAAGCAAGGTGGAAAGTATGGAGTTAGAAAAATGACTTAATTGTCATTTAGGTAAAACTTCTCCAGTACAGAAATGACTGTGCACTCCTGGTGCAGCCCTGCATATGCCTGTAACCCTTGTGCTTCAGGCACACATCGATACTCTCTGCTGGGCTGGGTCCAAATCAAGTTGACTTCACTTAAAACCATGCTCATCCTTCAGCACAGGCATATACCTGCCACTTAGTGCTCAGAAATATCATTCCCCAGCTGCACTACCAGCAGCACGCAGGAGGGATAACAGGCCAAATTTCTACACAATGTCAGTCCCCCATTTGCTCAGAAGAGCCATCCCCATTTTGAAAAGAGGTCAGCTGTGCCCCTTGGTTGGCAAGCTGGTCTTGCTAACTGGTACGTGTCCAGCAGCAGTTTTATGCTCCTGCTAATATCAGTGGAGATTTTAAATTGCCTTTAATTAGAGCTTTGAAAGATCCCACTGTTTCTCAGCAATTAGCTTTTGTGCTGGGTTTATTTTAATTGAACTGTAGCCCTCCACACTAGGCATGTGGCAAGCTTGAAAAACTGTCCATTTTTTCACTCTGCTTCTGATTAACTCTACTGCTGATGTGCAAAGGCTGGTAGGGAGACAAAATATGTTTTGCACAAGGGAAGAATGAATGAGAACCTCAGAAATACCTTGAGCACATCCATGTCCCACCCACTTGCTCACAGTCAGTTTCATTCTGCTTAAAATCAAAGTCTGTCTCTACTAACACACAGTTAATTAGCTCTGAGGGAAGCTGCATGGTTTTGACAAGCACTAGAAGTTTCAGAGGCAGGGGAGTGATGGAAAGCATCCCACTGCTGCCAGAAGACCTGCTGGGTCTCAGCACTGTAGGCTGCCTCCCAGCTATTAGCAGGTCAGGGTTAGGAGGCAAAGGCTGCTCCTGAACAGCATTTGCTGTCAGCACAAGGTCTTGGTGTGGAAGGAAATGACCTTTCCTCCCCACTCACCCTGTCTCCAGCCCTCTTCCCTCCCACTCTGCACACGTCCATCCTTCAGTATCCCCCAGCTCTGTCATCCTCATGAGATCTCTTATTCTCCAGGTTTTATTCTCCCTCCTCAGCTAAGATGCTACATCTGACATTGCAAACTGCTTTACCTCTCCCCGCCACATCCCTCTGCCCTCCATCTCATGGTCTCCAGGGCTTCTGCCCCTCTGCATTGCCCCCACACCAGCTCCAGAGCTGTAGCACTGTGCTGATCTGAGGGACAGTGTGCTCTCACCACCTTGAAACAAGCCTCCAGCCAACTTATTAAACCCATTTAATACCACTTGTCCAGCTGGTACAGAAGTTACAATACTTAAAATAATTGCATTTCTCACTAGTTACAGATAAAACAGACACTTTTAAATCATTAAAGTATGTCCTGATATGCATTACAAGATATTAACAGCCCCATAAGTGAAATAATAGATACAAGACCAAAAGCAAAGTCTTAAGTGTTCTCAGATGCCCGCAGATTAATCATTTTATATCTCCATTGAAGCATTCACCAGAGCTTTCCATCACTGTTACAGTCTTAAAGCCACAGGACACCTCTGTTTCCAGTTACAGCTCTGCCTTGCCTACAGGAGGCAAAAGCAGGGAAGAAAGGTGTTTGCTTCCAAACACAAGCTGATAGACAAACTGAAAACAATCTGGAAATTTTGTTTCTACTCAGTAGAAGAACAGCCCTTTCTTGTGTCAGTCCTTTACAGTGATTATAAAATTGATACTTCTTTCAAAATGTTTCTTTTCTTTCAAAATTTTTTTTTCAGTTCTTTCTTCTGCACGCCCTCCTGATCTCATAGGCTAAAACTACACTCTTGGTATTTTCAGAATTGATTACAACCTCCTGATCCATAATAATAAGCAGCAACTCCAGCAAAACAAGAGCAGAGCTGCTGCCAAAATAGCAATCACTCCTCAGGATCCGAGCCTGCAGTTACACAGCTTGAGACAGAAACCCACCACCTCCTCCAGGCAGCACAGGGGCCCATTTCCCTCCAGCTGGGGATTAACGAGATGACCACAGAGCAGTTAGCTGACCTCTCTGTAACCCTATCAAGCACCGTAAGTGCTCAAGAAGCAGTACAGGTTTGCCTTAATTGCATAAGCACACAGCTTGTTCAAACTCCACTCAGGCCCCTGTTCAAGGATTTAAAGTAGTCTTTAGTGTAGTCACTGCCTCAAGTGCATCAGTCTCCTCTGCGTACACGTACAGCACTTAAAATCTCCAGCTCCCATCCTTACTCCTGCAGTACAAATCGTGACTATTTCATTTTATGCTGTTGAATCAAAAAGACCAGCAAGTGACTGATATCAGAGGGGTCAGGGAGAGCGAGGCAAAATGTTTGAGCAGAAAATCTGTACCAGAATCCACCACAAAGGATCAGGCAAGTTTAATCTATCCCCTTTTTATCCTTACAGCCACACTCTCCACCCAGACATGGCAAATTCCATCAGGGCACCAGCCAGCCACAGCTATCTGGAAGCACTGCTCCTAGCCAAGCACCCAGCATCTGCAGCAGGGACCATCATGTCACACAAGCAAGCAGCCATTCCAGATTGGCCATTTTTGTAGGCACCTGATACACACACCCAGCCACAGTCATAATTCAATCAAACCATCTGCAGCTTCCACAGGAAAACTTATCATGGGGGACAAATGTGTCACTTATTTTCACCACAGTTAATGGCCATGAACCTGGAGGCAAAAATTTCACTTCATGCCAAGGAATACAATGGTCAATAACAGATTCAGCCCACAAATAACTAGAGAAGTCTTGACCTCTGCAATCGACCAAGGTTAGAAAGACAACTCACTTTTTTCTCAATTGTTTGTAATCACTCCAAAACTAGCAAAACTGGCTCCTTCAGAGTTATATTTAATAAGTTATTGCTATAGTCTAGCCCAGAACTCCTTCAGCAACATGTTATTAGGTCTGCCATCCAATAAAGCTGATTAGAGCACATACATTTGTTCAACTAGAGGAGGTGGCTTCCGAGTTCAAGCATCAAGCCAAGACTAACTAGGGGCTCAGGCTGAGCAGTCAACATCTTTAAAGCCCCTCTAGACAGTCCTGGATGCATAGCATTTGCTGTAAGGAGAGGCTGATTATTTGGAGGAGGTAGTCTGCAAGGACAAGGGAAAGCAAGTCCCTCATCCCTCATCATAGCCATTGAAGACTGGGGCTCCCTGTCATAGGACCATGGCCAAGCTATTGCTTCTTCAAGAAACTGGCTGAAATCCAGCCCACAAAAACATTGCCAATGGCACATTGTTAGGTGTCCCAAGGAAGAAAATATTACAGAAATATGGACTATCATTCATTATTGCTGTCAGTTTTATAGGACTAGAGTCAGCATAACAGAGCCAGGGCCTCATGCTTCTGATGCCAGCAGGAGATATCCGCCCTGGAAAAGCAGGTCATGCAGCCTTGTGCTGGGCCCCAGCTGGGGACAGCATTGCCATCAAGGGCTACCGGGGACAAGCTCCCCAGTAGCTTGAGTCTCTACTTAAGAGACTTGCACTTTCAGGACAAGGGGCAATGGGCACAAACTGAAGCACAGGAAGTTTCAGTTGAACATGAGAAAGAACTTCATCACTCTGAGGGTGACAGAGCACTGGAACAGGCTGCCCAGGGAGGTTGTGGAGTCTCCTTCTCTGGAGATATTCAAGACCCACCTGGACAAGGTCCTGTGCAGCCTGCTGTAGAAGATCCTACTTTGGCAGGGGAGCTGGACTAGATGACCCACAGAGGTCCCTTCCAACCCCAAACATTCTGTGATTCTACCATTTTACACATTCTCCAAATTTGCCTTTGCCTCCTCCACCTTTAACTGAAAGCTGTGGCTATGCCAAGCTTGCTCTATGCCTCAATAACCAGGTTTGAACCTCCTTCCACCACCAAGCAGGTTACCACCAGCATTTGTCCTGTTTGCAACGTTACAAATAAAGTTCTCTTTCCCACAACTTATTTTCCCAGTTTCAGGTGCCTCGGTACCCACATCCCTCTTACCCTGGCTGTACCCTCATGTCCCCCCTGAGCTGCACCCCCAGCATTGCCTCTTGATGACCACAGGAGAACTTGGGCTCTGTCTCTTGCTACCAACCCACTCTCCCATCTGGTACAGGCTCCCTTTTTACAGGCAGCACCGATCAGCCTCCCTCAGGCAAGGTCTTATTACTAAGAGTAGTATTTTCCAAATATTGACTCATTTTAAACTAAATAATATCATTCTGTTTTTACCACCCATAAAGCTGGCTCTGTTTTACTTTCTACAGTCCTTCAGAAGTGACTTGGTTGCATCAAAGATAACTCACACGTAATAGCAGCAGAACCAGGCAGCGTTTAGCATGGTCCAGCAGCTAAACTAAAACTCCGAGACCCCATCTGCTCTTGTCAGACAGTGACAGGCACAAATCAATACACTCATTTCTGCACAGCTCTTCCATGACTGCATGCCTACACAAGGAGGAAAGTGCTTCCATACAGCTTTGCTGAACTCCAGTTTAGATTGCAGTAAACACAAAAAGTAGAATCTTGAGGCAGTACAATATACATGCTTTAACCCAGAAGGCTGCAACACAAGTAAAGATACTTTAAGAAAAAATGCACGAATAGAAAGGAAATACTTCAGGCTACTAGACACAATACCTTGGATGTACAAGTAGTGTTTTTCCCCTTGCTTACAAACACCTCCCTCCATTTCAAATTTCCAGTTCTTCAGCACCTACAAAAAGCTGCATTCTTTAAAATGTCTCAGCAAGAAAACCCACAGAAGCATCCCCAGCAAACCAAAGTGCCACTGCCCCTGGGTGAACTATTTATTTGCTTTTAATCTAGACTTGATTGTGAGCACCTGGAACCAGCAAACACCCAGCACATCCTGGGCTGATTGCCCTAAATTGCCATAGTTTCACCAACTTTAACAGATCCCTAATGACAATTAGGATCAGCTGAGGACTTAGGAGCTGCTTCTTTCATTTGTTTATGAGCTCGGACAGTGTTTGCAGATAACATACTATGAAATAAAAATATTTTTCCTATTAAGCCTGAAGTTAGGGCAGTAGTAAAAGTTAACTTGCTTGCAAGAGAAGGTTTTGCTTTGTGATACATCGATTATACCTCTGAAACTCAGGTAAGAGGTTTAGCGTCCACTTATTTAGCAACCACTTCAGGGGACAGCGAGCAGGAGTCAGGAGATGTTTTAGATGTTTTCACGTGGCTCGTGTTGCTAAGGAAACTGCCTCTGTGATGCCTGTGTGCTCACCACAGCTGGGTCACTCGGGCTTTGCTTCACAGAGTGAGAGGTGAGTCACGGCTGGGGAGTAAACTGCACAAACTTGCTAAGGGATGCCTTTATCGCATACTTCCACTCACATGTGAAAATATGCATTAGTAGTAGTAGTTAATCATAAAAACCACTAGCAATAGGAGATCTATATTCATACTCTTGCTAGTAGTAGTGTGCTGTGTATGAACAATCATATCTAACCCTTCTAATAGACACAGGAAAAATAAAACCACTCTTTTTTCCATGCACTGTTACAGCTCCTTGCAATGTTAGGGTAGAACATTAGGATACGTCATGCCAAACATGTCTTGATGATACCACACTCTGAATATCAGTGCTTTGTAGCTCCTTTCACGTGGTACAACCAAAGCATGAGTTACTAAAACATGTAGACATTCTTGAAACTATCACCAGAAACAGATGTTTCTGTGAGTTGTGCATTGTACTAGTGGCAATAGTAGACTTAAATTTGCAGACGTGGTAGTAGAAAGGCATAGGTAATAACCTTTGCCAAACCAGTTAGGAGTGCTTACCTACAGAAAGGTGATGGTGTATGAATGCAATACCCATATGATAGTTACATATACTTGTAAATTATGTGATTCCTCTACAACCTCATGCACCTTGTCTCTGAGAAGCCATCAAAGAGGTAGCTCTTATTTAATTTCTTTATGTATGTTTCAGGTTTGCATATGTTTTGATTTTGTTTCTGCAAGTAGTGATGAGTTTGATATAGGACCAGGTGGTTTTAGGCTATCATAAATTGTTAATATTACAGAGAGACCCATTACAAGGCTTTCATTAACACTGACAGACATTATATATTTGTACTTGAGACTCCATCTAGAGAATCATCTAAAAGCTTAGCTGAGCTTGCAGAGCCTCATGGTCTCCATCGTGGCCTCGAGCTCCTCTGACTGATCACAGGAAGGTATGGCCACCAGGAGTCTGAATTGGGCCCTGTTCTGCTCCTTCTTGAAAATCAGGCCAAGCCCTTCAGCTGGGCAGTGGCAGCCGGTATTTCTTACCCCAGTGTTTCTCTTTGGCAACATCACAGGTACTTTGGCCAATACCTGTTCAGCATTGCCCTGGAATAAATCTGGAATTCATCCCAGGGAGCTGGGCTGACATTACTCTGAGACGAATAGTACATCAAGATGTACTGAACTGAAGAAATGAGCATTCAATGATTTGTTTAACTCTGCGTGCCTTCCTGTGATGTATTTTCACTACATATTCAGACTTTAAGATTTTCCATCTGGCATTAATAGTAGAAAGTACCTAAAGATTAAGGGACTAGGCAATGGGGATCATTTCTCATGTCTACTACCACACAGCACTGACAAAGCTGGAAATGTTGCATGCTTCTTTCCTCCCCTGTTCCCCCACTGGGGGCTTGGTTTGTTTTCCCATGCAGTAGGAGCTGTATTGCCTGTCTCTGTGTTTTGCTGTCAGGCAGTTTTGTAAGTGTCAGAAAAAGTAAAGTGCAAGGCACCAACAGCAGTCCTCCAAGTGGTCCCAGCCAGGGATCCAGCACTTGGGTATTTTTGGTGCTGTGACAACTGGCTCCAGGTTTCTGTTGGGGCATTCAGAGAACCCTCATGAGGATGCAAGGCAGGGTGTTTTTGTAATTGCAAATCACCGTGAAAGCATGGGGAGACCTGAGCTCTTGCTGCAGAGCTTGAAAGCAGTTGGGGTTTAGGCTGCCTGGTCCCATCATGTTTGATTTCCCATCTCACTGCTTTGATAAGCAATGCAGGCTGATCGTTGCATGATGCCTTTCCTGAAGCAGATGGGTGCTTTGTTTTAAAGCTTTCTTATTATGGAAGTTTGTAAGTGCCAAGATCAGTATTTAACCCTTGAGAGCTTGCATTCAGTACAGGCTCTCCATCAGGCTGTCTGCAGGAGCTCACACCAGAGCACCCACCCAACGGGCCAGCTTGCCTGGCTCACCATATCTTTGAGTGGCTTTAAACAGTGGTTTCATGGACCACACTTTCATGAGTTTTTGATATATAGCTGACTGTTTCCTTCAGGCAGGCTGCCTTGCAGCAAGTCCTCATCATTCATCTCAAAGGAGACGTGTCAGGACCTACATTACAGTCGGGGTTTTGGTACCCTCACAGCCCCAAGGCTGGGCGGTTGCATAGTGTCCTTTTCCCACCTCTGCTCACCTCCCTGCTCTGCAGCAGCCGCCAGACCAGGAGGACTCTGAGATATAATTTAATGGCAAATCTTCACAAATGCTGTGGGTGACTTAAAGGCAAAGGTCCTCCGCACCACTACAGAAGATCTGCCAAGGATGCGTTGAATTTATCAACAATTTCTTTTAATGTTTACCATATCCCCTTCTGTCTTCTTTGCAAATATTGTGTTACATTAGCCAACAGCCACCATACCTCTCTTACCTTTGATTTTATAGGCCTTGCCAAGGAGATTGCCTATATGATACGTTAGGTGCTTCCATTTACTCGTGTAAGCTGCTGTTTCCCGAAATATTGAAATATTAATGGGCCTCTGTATAAATATCTCTCAAATGTAGAAGAAAGAGATTTAACATTGCTTCTCACTGGTCTAAATGGGAGGTTTGTTTGTTTTTACAGTAAAATCATTGTTGTTGCAATTTATCAGCCATGCAAAGGTAACAACCTTCTCCTGGCTTGGATAGCAAACTTTGCTGCAAAACTTGGTCAAGCGAGTTGTAGTAGTCCTTCCAGCTGTAGCTGCTGCAGTATGTGCTCTTAAGGTTGGGGTATTTGGCCTCAGGATTCCCAGTTATGTTCCGAGTTTTCTTTTAGCCCAAAGCTTGGAAACTGAAATGAGTTAATACCCAAACATACCTCTGCTCTTGAGGCTGCAATAGTACATCATTACCTCCAAGTGGGATGCGATTCCATCTGGTGAACCTTGGCTAGGATGACTGATAAATTTATCTGTTGCTGCCAGCTGTGAAACAGCAGGGTGCCTGAGATGAGCATCCACAACATCCACCCCCGCGGGCCAGGATGTTGTTCTTTGTTTCTGCTTCTAGACAAAAATTCATCAGCCTTTTGGGAAGGAAATGGGTGTAAGGGTTAATAGTACAACAAGGCCACATGCTGCTAGGTGACTGTTTTGCCTGACATGATAGGAGTCTTGTGGGAACACTGCTTTTGTGGGATTTTTGTTGTTTTCTTGGACCAATCTGCAAGAGAAGGGCTAATCTTACTTGATGTCAGCCACATATTCTCAGACAAGAATATGTAGAAATGGTTCATTTTAGACCCATCCAACAGCTAGAACATACAGAGTAGCTCTGGATGCAAGGATTCGAAACCTTTCCCAAAATTTAGCCGAAGTGCCTCAAGTGCACACCTGACTTTATAACCACTGATTATCTTTCTAATTGTTTGTAAAAAAAGATGATTTCTGATCTAAGACTTACTGAACAGCTTGGCATTAGAGCATCAGTGACTTTGTTTCACTGAATTCTCCCATTCGCTCCCTTAACTAGAAGTTAACTCCCATCACAGAGCTCCAGGGCCGGCGCTGTATTATGAAGGGCCAACAGGCAGCATACAGTGATGCTGGAAAAAGGCAGCAAAGCATTCACGTGTTGTTTGGCTGCTGACTGCAGGTCTATGCGGCTCAGAGGCAAACCTGTTGGAGCAAGCCCCTGCGCATATCGCCTTATCAATACTGTTAGAATCATGTGGCACATCATGGGTTGCCTCCAGGGCAGCCAGATGATTGAACCCAAAAAGCACCCTAAGATCATTTGCAGGCTTTGTGCCTCCATTCTCCATGACACAACTCGCTCTAAATAGTATTTCGTTTGTTTCCATACTGCCTTAAAAAACCCTTCACCTGGCTTTGACCTCAAATCCTTCTGCTCTAGACAGGGTTGAGGGAAGATTGTTCCTCAGGACTTCAGCACTTGTTAATTCTCTTAAAGAGATTACTCAAATCTCCTAAACAAAGATCAGACTAGATTTTGGATTAAGCATGGGTGCTAAAATGACCTTGCTGATAAAATCAGCATGATCTAACCTCACAAAGTGGAGAGAGAAGCCTTGGATGTAATTTTGACACTGTAGGTACTATCGTGATAAGTTATCAGACTGCTCTGCATCTCTGCTCCCCTATCTCTAATATTCTTGCAATGTTCCTTGAGAACCAACACAAAAAATGTCAGAACTTCCAGATCTTCATGGGAAAGACAATATACTGACAAAGTTGCTGGGGCTACGCACATCCTGCTGTTTTCTTTTACTAATGCTTATTGCTTTTTCCGTCTCTCGTATTTGAGCTGTTTCATCTTGGTGTCAGCAGGAGGCTGGTTTCAGCAGCATCCCGACTCCTGTGTTAATCAAAGTGCCATTGTTCGGAAGGGGATTTAGCTTAGCACATCTGACAGGGTGCTCCAGTGCAGGTGCTTGGGCACACTGGTGTACCACGGGGTCCGCCGTGGACCCACCTCCTCTGCCTGCCGCTGCTGGATGATTTCCCCACTGTGCAGCTAATAGCCAGAGTTATTTATGTCCTGCATCTATCTGTGCAGTTTTCTTTCTGTCTCACTTGGGTTTCAGAAATAATTAACCCTGCAAAGACTCTGGCTGTGTAACAGACCTTTTCCTAAGAACCAGGAGTGGCACAGGCAGGTTTGCCTTAAGTGTTTTTGTCATTGTGTTGTGGCCAGGAACAAAGCCCAGAAATTTTATCTATGCGTTTCACAAGAGATTATTAAGCCAAAACTGTATCACTTTCAACCTACATTTCTTCTGTTCTTGTTCTGTTACTCTTCTTCTATAACCCCAGCAGATTTCCTTGCAAAATCTCTAGTTTTTGTAATAGAAACAATTTCAAATGTAATAAGAATTCACAGACTATTAAAAAAAAAAATCCTTAGAGGGCAAAACCTATCATGACTGAAGCACTTACGTCTACCTTCAAATCTCTTAGCCTAATTTTCAGTTTAATTTACTCATTTGCTAATCCTAATTTTCCAGTACCCTGATTACAATATCTCACCAAATATCACTCATGTGGAAATACATTAAAATTTTGCAACAGGCTGGAACTTAAGACTGCAAACTTTTGTCAGCTTTGTTTCTCAGCCTCCAACACATAACGATGGGTCTGCCTTCCTTTTCTCAAAAAAGCATTAGTCGCATTCACTGTTCCCTTCCTGAGCACTGTGCTCCTTTTCGCTCTCACTGTTGTCCATTACGGCGAAAGTATCCTACTTCCACTAAACTTCAAGTATACCTGATGTGCAAAAATAACCTTCTCTGAAAGATTTCTTCATATATTATTATTTAGTATTCATTTGTTTTTAGATAATTTAATATATTTTTATAAAGAACATTGACACTGTGATGTGCTGCACATAGATCTAGTAATTGTACTGTGACAAAATATTGGGAATAGTGCTGTCTGTGCACAGCAATCAGAACTGAGAAACTGTGTTATACACTCTTGCCTTCTGACAAAAACGAAGAGCAATCTGATTTTTCTCCGACAGCGAGGGCTGCCGTTTGAGCAGACAGATATGAAGGCAATGTCCCTGTCAAACCGCCCTTGGTTCCTCCGTCCCTGATGGAGCGGAGCTGGGTCTTGCTTCTGCGCAGCGAATACCATGCAGGGGGGCACGGTGAATCCGACCCTCTCTGATCCCAGCTGGGATCCCAGGCATAAAAGTATCCGTAAGTACCCCAGACTGCGGCTGAAAGTGCATCTCCGGATGAGGCAGCTGAAAGTTGCTTTATACTCGGTGGTGCTGGCTCCCTTCCCGCCGCAGCTGTCTCCTTCGCTCCCTTCAGGGGGTTGTATTTCTGTGAGATAATTTAAGGAGAAAAGCCTTTTTAATCTGGTATCTTATGGACTCAAAGTATGGATATTTTTAATAAAATATGAATATTAAGCTCTTTAGGTAGGGACTTTGTCTTCCAACACCTCTTCAAAGCACTTCGCATGCTGCTGGTATTACAGGTGTAAATACTACAAATAATATAGTGCAGTTTGGATCTTGGAGATTTGTTTCGCTAGCAACGGGCTCACAAAGTGAATCTGTATGTTGTGATAGAAAAGGCTCAGGTACGAGCATGACTTCCTCAGAAGTTTGTGCTGATCCTTGCCCTGGATCCTTGCCCTGGAAGAGCTGGGGGTCAAGAACCTATTTTGATTTAGGTTTCCTTGTAATTCAAGAGGCTCTTCTTGTTTTACTTCCGCCAGTAAAAAGGGGACATCCTGCCAAAGGAACAAAAATAAAGTTTAGCATACAGAGCACTCATTTGAGAAGTGGACGAGAGCTCTTTAATCCTGCAAGATAACAGTATGTAGTAGTTCAAGGCAAAAAGCCCCAGTGAATTCCCTAACCAGCTGGAGGCAAACATGTAAAAAGGACTTAAGAAAGAAAATCCTTGTAGAAAAGAATACATTATTAACTGAAATACTAATTTAACAGAATAGTAATGTTCTCATACCACTGAGCAAATCTAATAGCAACTCTGCAAATCTAATAAGATCTCTGCAAAAGCAGAGAAGTTTAATCTGAAGTGCACTCTTTTGAGGCTGAGGCCAATGTCCGTTAAGCACAATAGAAACACTTCGTCAGCTTCAATACAAGCTGGATCTGGCCTCCACTGGATCTGGATTGTCAGCGGCTGTTATTAACTCTATAGAATATTCCACTCAAACTCACCAGGGTGATTAAAGTAACATCTAATTTCCACAACAATACAAGCAAATTCTCAATATGCGCTGCTCTTGAACACAGAGTGAAGCAGGCATGGCTTGTTTGCACCAGAGCCGTTTCCTCCATCAAACAAGAACCAAATTGGCCCAGAAAATCACAACTGGGGGGGAGGCAAACATCAGACCTTCTTAAATGAGGTGCAATCAATAGGCAGACCCCACACAAGAATCCTAGGCTTATCCTCTGAGGGATCCATGAACAGTCAACGAGAGACACACCGCCTGTCTTGCAATGATTATGCCATTGTCTTGCCAGCCATTGTATTTCTCATTTTGCTAATGACCAGTTCGTCGTACTTCAGCTACTTCTTTGTTGCACACATCAGCTGGAAATGATCAGCTTCATTACCCATAGCTCCTAAAGGCTCCATGCCATAATCCATGTGCATTTCAGCAGGCTTCAATGTATGTGGAACAGGCTGGCCATGCAATGGTATTTCATACAACGCAGCTGCTGTGCACCCAGCTATCTCGGGCTATCACTTTGTGCAGGTTCCAGCAATGTCTCTCAGTTGAGCTTTCCATTAACTTTTTCACCTCTTATTTCTTAAAAAGCCCAGAAGTGATCTTAATCCCCCTTATCTTGCTGCACTATTATCTTGCTGTGTTCCTGGTGGCTTCACACAGAGATTTTGTGGAACTATGTTTTTTCCCTCCACCTAGAAATGGCTTGGAGGAAGACCATGCAAAGAAGTCTTTTCTTGACCGAGCTAGAAATAGAAATGAAAGTCGTATCTTGCGCCTGATTTTAATTCAACTCAGTTTAGAGCAGGGTTTGGTTTACTGCAGTTTAAGAGAAGGGAGCATCTCCTGTCTGAGATGGGAGATCGATTCCTATTAGATCCTCCCTTTAGATTAGTTCCTTGGAGGGGCCCAGGATGCTCCACCCACCCTTGTCTGCTGGGACCAGCAATTAACCCAGCCCTGTCAACTCTGGAAAGAGTGTCATCTGATGTCAGGGGTGTCTTTTCCCCTGAAGAACTGAGGGCGTCTGTAAAGGAAAAAGGAGGTGTAAGATTGGCAACTGCTTAAATACAACTGGCCTGGAAGAAAAGGTCCAAAATCCACCTACTTTCGCATGAGAGTGAAGTAATTTTATGGATCATACATTTGTAAGAGCTTGCTGTGTTAAGGAATTCAGTACAGAATCTTTCAAATTCAAAGCAAGCCTCTTAGCCTACTGCTTTAGAAAGCGCAGTCCAAAAGCTATTGATCTATTTATACAGATAAGCACCCAACAGAGTTATCGGAATCAATGCAAACACTCAGAAGAAGATTCAATATAAATAATAATAAATAAGTAAAGACCCAGGAAATAGAAATGTACCATTCAAAACTAATTGAAATGCTGACCCAAAGAATAGCTGTTTATGTGCATTTCTGCAAAGGCAGTTCCGAGAACTGTAGAGTGCAAAAAGTAAGTGGATAATTTCAGAGGTGGCAGACAAGAGAACAGACAAGCAGCATCCAGCTTGAAGGACGTGGGCAAGGGCTAGAAAGTGGTGGGCGCAACATCGGATTTTTTCCAAATTTTTTTTATATATGAATTTTAAATGAATTCCTACAAAACAAGGTCTGAGCACTTTTATTGAAATCAACCCAGGGGAGAGTACAGAAGCAGCATGTGTGCGTATGTGTGTTTTGTATGGCTGAGCAGTCGGATTTTGCACCCACCTTCTTTTTCTGAGATCAAGAGAAAATTTGACGTGAATCCTCTTTGTTGGATTTGCTGAGCTGTTCTTCATCTGCCTTGGTTGCCTCTGAAGCTGCCGTGGAATGGGATGGGGACGGGCCAGCCACCACCATCAGTCTTTCAAAGTACATATCAGTCAGTTCATCAGTTCAGGATTTAGGCTGATGACCGTATGGTAGGCTTTGGGTCGTGCCTATCCTACACTGTAGTGGGGACAGCTTATCTTGAAAATATTATTTAAATTCTTCTTCAAGACCTGATGAAGACCAAGAGCCCCAACTGCTCAGTGGTGGGTACAGCAGTAAAGAAAGACCAGTTCCAGCCCTGGACAACTCACAACATGCTCTAGTTTCATTTCAGATGTGGCCCAGCCAAAAATATAAAGGCAGATTCAGACCAATTGCTGCCTTACCCACTTCAGTGCATTGCATCTTATCCTACAAAGTAAATCCCAGTTGTGAACAGCCATGCTTTACTTGGCTTTAAATGAGGAAATTTAATTCTCCCCAGCATTCTGAGGAGAAAAGGTCACAAAACACATACAATTTCAACTCATCCACTATAGTGTACATGAAAATATTGAGAGCTTGCAAAAAATTACAGTTGTCAGCTGAAAAAAGTTGGTTTAGCCTGGAAGGCTGAGTCCTTCATGAGACGTTCATCAAGTATTGCCAGCAAGATTTAAACTTTTCCTAAAATAAGGAAATAGGCTCCATTGCAGTCCCAGTGCAGCAAAACAGACATATATCTTGTGCACTGTTTCTGTGAACTTCTGATGTGAATCAGCATTGTTTGTACTTCAGCTGGCTCATCCCAGAAATCAAATGCCTCCACTTCCCACAAGGAGCCTGAGCACACTGGGAATGTGAGTGAACAGGAGCTCAGCACCACCCTGAACATCAGAACTCCTTGATACAGTCACGTAGATACAGACAAAGCCAAGCATCTGCCATGACCGCAGAGGTTACAGGACAGTTGCTTTGCTGGTACAAGTCAATGCAGCAGTGCTGAAGTCGGCGGAGGTGCCCTCATGGGCACCGAACCTCGGCAGTAAGTGCCCAGAAAGCAGATCCAGGTGGTAATGAGGAAGAACAGAGAGTGGGAAGAGATGGAAAATGCCAGACAAATAGGAAAGGAGAAGAAGATCAGGAAGTGGCCTCCAGTTATTTGGCACAAGATTCACAAGAAACAGGAAAAAGAATGCTTTTACAGAAAACATAAATAAATTGTGGATCTTCTCAGCAGAAGACCCAGTGAAGGTGACAATGGGAGATGGCTAGACCAGCTCTTAAACCTGCCAACCAGAAGATCCCAGGAGGGAGCATGAGGTCCCACAGGCTGGTTGCAGCACCCATCGCTGTTTGGTGCAGGCCCGTCCGTACCTGCTGTTCCTCTCATCCATTCCAAGCACCTGCCAGCAAGTTCCTGGCACCAAATGGAGTGGACCTGAGCTCTCACCTGGCACCGCTGCTCCTTAAATACCTTCCAGAAGGGAGAAGCAGAGGGCAAGTCATCAACTGATGTAATTCAGCACCACTGAAATCAAAATGGACATCAGGATGCTGCTAAGGGGCTGCTGAACTCAATGTTGGAGTGAGGGAAAAGCTGCTGAGTTTCCTACATCATCCAAAAGACACCAGGGGGAAGAAAGGCACAGAGAGAGGTTAACAGTTTAGAAAGCATTTTGGAAAAAAGCCAAAATATTATCAAAAAGTTAACCATAAGTCAAGATTTAGCCAGATCTGCTATTTTAACCTTCAGCGTGAGATCAGGTCTCAGCCTTTCTATTCTTGGTAACAGCTGATGAACGCAGTGTAACAAGGTATTAATAAACTTATGCCCAGCTCTTAGATTAATATGGAGAAGAATTAATGGAGGTCTTAGCATGTTCATATTTTCTAATTATGGTAGATGATAACTTTATTTATAGAAATAATAGAGAGAATGGAAATTTTCACTGACACCATGTCAATATACGTAATGAAATCCAATCATGTAATTGCATTATATTTGGCTAAGGTCTCTTATCAATTAAAGGCCCTCCTTTAGTCAGAGCAGTTCAGTGGTCGGTATGTACTTCATGTTAGAAAGCTATTAAGATTAATATTTTTTTCAATGAATCATTAGGAAAATAAGTCATCTCTGACATACCTATTCCTGTGCCTCTGACCCTGAGAGGGACAGGGCCGGGGGCCAAAGCTTTCCACCAGCAGAGGTGAAAAGCCCCTCATGTAGCTGCCTGCTTTTCATGCTCATTTCTGGACACCCATTGCTTCCAGTCCCCAAGGCATCCAGAATAATAAAACAACACCCAGACTGAAGCCTGTGCCTTATTTCGGTTGTCACCGGCCGTGTCTAAGCTGGCTCTTGCATCAGCTCTGCTGCATGTGGTGCCCTCCTCTCCACCACGATAAAGTATCACCAGTGCTTCTTTGGGAACAATATCATACTATACCACGGAGATAAGTAAAGCGCAGTTTTAAACCTTGATATATTTACGCCTCCTAAGAGAGGGAGAAAGGTCTATAAAACTCCCAGCTAAAGGAGACGTGGCTGTTCGGATTGTTCGCAGCTTGTTGGGTAAATCCTGAAGCCAGTTTTTATTGGGAGGTGCTGGTGCTGGTGTTAGAGAGCTGCTGGGGTTTAAGCAGGCTTTGGACCGTCTGTGGCTGCTTCTCAAGGTTTTAACATACATTTCATAATGTTCAGTTGAGGCAGGCAGCTAGGGAAGTTTGGATCTTTTCTCCTTGTTGGACTAGATGACCCACAGAGGTCCCTTCCAACCCCTATCATTCTGTGATGCCTAGAAGCAGGGAAAAGTAAAATAAAGCTACAATTATGGTGACAGATGGTCTGTCACATTGAAAAAGGAGATCTGGACTGATGCTGAAAAGCCAAGAAAGTCCTCTAGTTCTTTCCTGTTCTTCCAAAACTGTGTGCCCTAATCCATTCTGATCTTCCATAGCTATCAGTTTGAGCTAATGAAAACAGAGCAAGGAAATGGTACTATTTCTATTAATTATGGAGGCAGGTTTGTGCAATAAACAGAATTCATATCCCTACAGTGCTGCCTAAGTACCTATAATTCAGCTGCTCTACTCACAACTGCAGCATCTTCTTCACATTGTTTTACAAATTAGCAAACCTGAAATCAGCAGCCACGTACAGTGTGATGACATTTAGTTTAACTACGGGGGATCTGATCTGCTGAAATCCACGGGTGGTCTTCCAGCGCTGCTTTCCACTGCAATTACGTTACAGCTCCCAAATTAAGTACTCCTAGATCAGCTCCATGTTTTCCTTAGAGGTGAAAATGCAGATGCTTAGGAAATACTGTCAGTTACTTATTGCAGTTGCTGGTACTCTTCCAAGTACTACCAAGCTAACACTTGGGGCAATGCTCTTTCAGAGACGAATAGAAAGCAGGGCCAGGGCACTCCTGGAGCTGGTCTAACTTTCCAGGTCAGTTGACCGGTTTGTATTTATTGCAGGGTACATGGAGGAAGAACCCAAATGTGGATGTCTTTGCTTGGTGGCCAGTACTCAGTAGTTGCATACCCCACAGGAAATTATTCTGTGCATCAAAACCTGGAGAAACAGAACTGGGTGTGCTCTCTCCTAGTCAGTCCTTCCTCTCCCACCACCTCAATGCCAGTGTTCGCATCCTGTGGTAGGACTGATGGTAGCAATGGGTTGGGTGAGCATCTTTTGTCACCCTATGGTCAGCTTTAAGTCAGACCAAGCCTGGAACTAGAAAGCCCCAGAAAGAGCTGGCTACCAAAAGCACTGTTGCTCCAGCAGCAGTGAAGGAAGCGAGAGCTTTTCGAGGTGGTGGCAGAAGAAAAGAAAAATTCCTGTGGGCACAAAGGGAAGTTGGAAAAGTGCAGAGTGATGGTCATTCTCGTTCCACTCCAGCTTTCCACCTTCCACATTAAATGAATCTCGTTCTTCTCTGCACCTGCAATTCCCAGTTGGCAAATGCATTTCCTAGCAGGGCTCCTGCCGTCAGCTCAGAACTTTGTACCAGCAAACTGGTCTGACTGGGGTGCACTGCAGCAACTGAAGTACTCCAGTAGCAACATTTTCCAGTAGCTCTAAGGTGCCAATAGCAGACCACTTTTGATGGCAACATGTTCTGATGGCAAATGGCTCCACCAGGATAACGAAAAAAAGAAAAGGCATTCCTCTGGGCTATAGTACAAAAGGTTGTTTTTTCCATGTACTTATACATCCACCACTCGCAGTGCTGCTGGTGTTACATTTTAAGCATCTAACTCAGGTATTTGAGTGGAAAGGCGATAAAATGCTTGAATTTGATTGAATATTGGACTTGAATTTCCATTTTGGCAAAAGGTAGAAATAAATACAAACCATATGAAGAAATAAAGAAGTTACCATTGGACAAAATATTCCACATAATTTTTTAAATATTTACACTTACTGAAAAATCTCTTTTTTGTCTTGCATAAAGGTCAAAATTGAGTTTATGAGCATTCTTTCAGTAGAGATTATATTTAGATAAGGTGGCAGGAGGTTCAGTGAGGAGAGTATTTCTTAAATTACATCCAGCTGTTAGGATTCCCCAAGGGACCACAGCAACCCAAAGAAATGCCCTTGCTCTGGTGCTGACAGGTTCTGTGGCATTGTCCTATCCCTTTCCTTGCTTCTGCATTCAGCTCCTGACCTCGTTTGATGTAAATAAGAAGAGAATCAAGTACCCAGTCTTTTCAGAAGTGCATATCAAAGAGCATTGAAATGATAGACTTCATTAAGCTGGTACATCAGCTTTAAAAAGGGAAAAAAAGCTGAGCTGGGGAATTGAGGACAGCATTTCCAGTGTAAGGCAGAGGAGCAGGTGGGGGTAAAAGTTGCGTTTTACACGCTATGAAATAAAAATGCAGTCCATATTACAGCAGCCTCTGATAATATTTACTGTAATTGAATTACTACTATCAAATTAATATGGGAGAAAAGCCTTCTGAACACATTAGGAAGAAGACTACCAGCTTTTATTTACCTACTACACTGTAGTAAAGCAAGGGGCACACGAGTGTTACAACAGGGCCTGCTCAAGTGACCTGCCTGGTGTTAGCTGGTACCTTAACAGGTTTTTCTGACAGTATCATACAATAGTTTGGGTTGGACAGGACCTTGCAAGGTCATCTAGTCCGACTCCCCTGCAATGACCAGGAACATCTACCACTAGACCAGGTTACTCAGAAGCCCATCTGACCTGACCTTGAATGTTTCCAGGAATGGGGCATCTACCACCTCTCTGGGCAACCTGTGCCACCCTCATTGTAAAAAATTTCTTCCTTCTATCCATTCTAAATCTACCCTCTTTCAGTTTAAAACCATTACCCCTTGTTCTGTCGCAACAGGCCCTGCTAAAAAGTTTGTCCCCATCTTTCTTTTAAGTCCCATGTATGTTTGCTTAAATGAATCTATATAAATTGAAGAATTCAAATGCCAGCTTTCACTTTCAAGATAGGATCTTGAGAATATTTAAACATGAGAAACATTTTTTGTTAATCTTAGCTTAGCAGCCTTCTCAGTCACGAGCTCTGCTGTAAAGCACCTTTATAATGAGATACACACCCGTTGTATCTGGTGGGAGGTGGAAATGGCCTTCAGGATTTCAAGGTCAATGTGAAAACACAGCTTTTCTGCATTTTGATTTGAATGTAATTACTGGGGCTCAGAGATTTTTGGGAGAGACAGAGACAGGAAGAGTTTTCATAAAAGCTTCAAAAAGGGTCGGAATTAACAGGCAATTGTTAAACTGCCCTAAAAAGTAGAGAATACAGACGTAACCCACATGTTCTGACTTTCAACATCTGTTTCTTTGTTTTGTTAATGGCAGTGTCAAATGCTTAGTAAAAACCTTTCGTTGTTGGGAAGAAGGTGGGTGGAGGCTGGCCAAATGATGGATACCTTATAGAAAAAGACCAGAGAAGGTAAGATGGTGCAGGCTGTATCTGGTGGTAATTGCGTGAACAAATCTCATCTGCGTGGTGCTCAAGGGTAGGGGCAAGCTCTTGCTCTTTGGGCAGGCCTCTAGCATGTCTTCAATGCACATTTTAGCACCCAGAATCTGCTTTTAATCTCCTGTGTGACATTTGGTGTTAGGACACTGAATTTTCTCTTGATCCTGATAGTTCCTGTCATTCAGCAACTGCTGGGTGGCAGCTGGCTAGACCTGCTGCCCAGAGCACAGCTGTCAGAATATGGAGATGATCAGTCCTGGTGAGATGCCACAGGGCTCTCAGCTTGGGAGTGTCCCCTAAACAGAGATGGGACATTGGTCTAACTGTCACTCCTTGATGATGAGCAGCTTTGTGCCTACAGCAGATGTACTGCTTCCTGCTTTGTGAAGTCCTTCGTATTGCAAGTGCTGGACTCCAAAACACCAGCTCGCTCCCCTTGAGCATGTGAAAGGGGATGGTGCACAGAGCTGCTTGAGAAAAGTGAGAACTTTTTGCCTGATGAAGGGTACAACACATGTGAACCTCACACTTCCACACACATGAACACGTGGCATGCCCTGGACACCACCACTGTGTAAGGAGTTGTGGGAGGTGGGTAGGAAGCTGCCCACCCACACTAAGATGCCTATGCACAGCCTTACAGTCCCCCCCAGCAGCAGGGCAGAGGAATGGGGAGCGGGATGGCTGCTGAAATAATGGGATTTGCAGAGTTTAGAGACCCGAGTTAGGACCTCTCCTGGATCTGCAGACTGCCCTGGTCATCAAAGGCCGGACAGCTGGGCAGCGGTGTGGTCAGATGAACCTGCCTGTGTGGGAGAAGCTCTTCCATGCCAGATCTCTCACTGACTTTGCTGGAAAGGCAATTCTCACTGGCTATTTTGTGCTTGAACTTCTGTTGGGTATCTTCCAGGAGCTACTACAAAATAACTTCCCACAAACGGCCCAGCAACTAAAAATCTATTCCTGCATCCTGACAGTTTCAGTGTGTTGCCAACACATGGTTTTGCTGCCACCGGTTCCTTAAGTCAGTTTTGCCCAGCACTATTGAAAAGGAAAACATTCACAGTGCTCTGCGGGAAATGAGGCGTGGAAGTCCCGGTTCTTCACTGACAGAAGTTTTGCCTCTAATTCCCCATCTGCTCTTCTGAATGTTAACCTACGGTATTGGCACATAAGCTTAAATGATAAACAGGGATTCCAAATAGAAAACAACAAAATATTAGTCAGATAGACTGCTGGTGTCTGCAAAAATGTGGTGTGGGCTCTCATGTTTCAAGAAAGGGAAATTATAGGACAAAATAGTGTTGTTATGCTGTGTTGATTGAGGGAAAATGCTAGCACAGAATAGGACAAAGTTATGGGTAAAAGCCAGATTTTTTTTCTATCTTTAATCCATATGGGATCCTGCACAGCTCCTCCTTCCTATTCTTATCATTATTTGTGTTTAGCAGCCGAGTAAAATAGCACACGAGGCAAGAAATCTGAGAAGAGAGTAATAATGTGATGCATAGTGTCAACTCGCTGGTTTTGGAAGTATCCATCTATCTTGGTTAAATAAAAGCTTAGCCGAAGTACTAAGCCAAGTAATCATGATTAGGGGGAGAAAAAGACATTCACCTCCTTGGAAACTCAATACTCTTCAACTGTAATAGCACTGCAGTGACATTGTTCGAAGCTGGACGCTTGCTGTAATTAATATAGATTATTGCCAAATGAGGAATGGAACTGTCTGTGCCTGCTCCTACCATTGTTTTAATTTCTAGGCCAGTTATGAGACCAAAATACGTTGGGTTTTTTTTTCATGTACATGACCCCTTCACTGTTCAGAGCTCCACGGGCCTCAGAGGACTGCAGAGATTTTGGTCTCTTTATTGGTTCAAAACTGCACAGAGGGCATACAAACTCTGTTCTCTCTTAGACAGACGTTGCTTTCGTTCTTTCTCATTACCTTTTTTGCTGAGTCTCAAGAAAAATTTGGTTTATGCTAAAAAGTATATTACAAGAACACATCTATAAAGAGATTCTTGAGCTCTCAAGTTACTGATTTTCTAAGGAGACTAAATCTGCATCTGTACTATCCGATGTATCATGCACTGAACTCATCCACAAAGCAGGTGAGTTAGTGCTTACCCTGGTTTTTGAGCTAATAGACTGATGCAGCACTGTACTAGCTCACCAGCCTCGTCTCAGTAATTTGACTCGTTGACTCTGCCAGATTTCCCATCCACTTCATACCGCTACTTCTGTAGATTTCATTACTACCTTTCTGCAGTAGGCAGCCATTCCTACTCTCTCTTGTGTGTGCACATCGCCATTATCTTTTATGTTGCATTCCCTGTCTATTGCTCTGCCTTAATGTAACTCTCTTCATTTCTAACTTTCTCCCAGTCTTGCTCATCAGATCTGTGTCCTAACTATGAATTAATCAATTAGAAATGCTTCCATCTTCTTATGCTGGAAATTGTTCTTCTGAGCATGCACCTTCCATGGAGGAATTAGGATTTTTCAGTGGGCAAAGCAAACAGGGAGCTCCAGAGAGCACATGCATGAGTTCGATGGTGCACAGAGACGCAGCCACATGCACACAACTTAGACTCAAGAGCCAATAGACGGCTGCCTCTACAGAATTACATTAAAAAAAATAAGGACACTTAAAATATTCAGTTCTGTGAAATTTACATGAAATGTATGCAGGAAAAGAATATTTCCAGTGCCTTACTACAGCACTTGGACACAAAATTCTGGTTTGTGAATTTGACGCAATAGTTGATCATATTCAACTAAGAGGGCTACAGATGGTAAACTCTGTGTCCTGACAGGATGAGGAGCCGCCACAGAGTGTTTATGCTGCAAAAATTACCCTTTTGTAATAAGACAAAGAGGAAAGACACTCATGAGATCCAAACTGGGTGTCTGCTTTTACCACAGAGCTGTTTATTTTGCAGATCCGTGCCTCAGCATCGGTATTATGGAGGTATTCTATCTGTCTTTCCCTACCAAGCCCTTTTCTTAGTTTCAAGGGAGACAAGTAATTTCTACCCAGATTCTGTCATAACCAGGTTTCTGGGCTGATGTGGTCAGTAATATTCAGAATCTGTCTGTAGACATCCCTCTGCATTCAGAGGTCCTCCAGCATGTCTAAGAGACGTGTTATGAGGGAAGCACGACTGCCAGGCAGCTGGACACCCAAGCTCACACTCCTCTGCTCCCTTCAATCCGACAATCTCAGACATTTAGATCTCAACTTACTGTTCCTTGCGTGCGGCAGCAGATTTCATACAGCATTGTGTGTTGACACCCAGGGAAGGTTTACCAGCACATAGTTAAATAACTTGCTTGAATTTCCAGGTCACACTGGCAGGGCTGATCCAGCACTCCTGGTCCACTTCCCTGGCCACTGTCTTGGATCAGATCTTTTACCAACTTACCTGCACAAGCCCAGGGCAGAAGCGGCTGCCTGCAATGGCGACGTAGCTTTACCCCAACACTCAATGCAGGCAGCCAAGCTGCTTACTGGGAGAGCAGTACGAGCTGGTGGGCTTGAGCATTGGTCTGAACCAGGGATGGAGCCAGTGAAGAGCCTGTGCAAATCACCTCCTCGCTCTGCGCCTCAGTGTCACACCTGCACTTTCGCAGTGTCAACAGACATCTCTAGGTAGTCGTCTTCAGCAAGCTGCGACGTGTGAAACCTCAGCATTGGTCTGGTATTCATGCTGGCTGCCCACACGTTAGCAGTGCACGCATTTGGCCAGCTGCAGTCTGCTAGATCCTCATAAAAATTAACAAGCAGACTACATGCAGACTGCTGTATTTTGCCACAGAAAATAAAGTCAAACAACAGTTAAAACTGGGGAGCAGAGGGGGGAAAGCAGAGCAGAGAAGGCAGACCAAAGGCAACATAAGAGTTGTATTTATTTTTTAATCCAAGATCTTTTAGTGTCTGTGATGAGCGCTGTAACTAAAGGAATCTAACTGAATTAGAATTTCAATATGTCCTGAGCAGATTGGAGCTGTTTCCATTCATGAGCAGCACGTCCCAGCTGTAATTGCCTGCTTGCTTATCCACACAGCTCTTTACAGCTAATCCAAATGTGGACTCAAAAATAAATAGTGCCGGAGCATTCACTTCCCGCTGGGCAGTAGTTTTAGCTCGCTTCTGCCTTTGCTTTGTTCCAGCTGGTGCTCTCCATGGCACGGGGACTGACTCAAAGCAGATAAAAGATGATTGACCCACTCAAGGAATTAGGTGGGAGAAAAGCCACTCCTACCATATCTGCCCTGGCTGTTTTTGCTTTTCCTCTGGGTGCTGGTGCTGCTTTGCATCTGTTTATCTTTCTCTGCCCTCACCTCTCTCCCCAGCCACATTGCTGGTGTGATCTACTTCTTCTCAGTGGCTTCCCTAAGCGCTGCTTGTGCCTTCCCCGTTCCCAGTAGCACATGACTCTTCCCCTCCCTCTGCTCCCACCCGCAAACGCACCATCAGGGTTTTAGAACTGCTTTCCTGAAATTAAACACTCTCTTCAAGGATATTTAAAATCTGTGTGCTTCTCAGATCAGGTCTTCTCAGGAGGAATGTAAAGCTGAGGCACAGCTACACAAAGGTGCAGCTGAAGGGGATGTCCCCATGGATGGGATTTGGCACGACCCCAAAGCAAAGCTCTGCTTCTGCTCTCTGGCATGGGAATCTGTATGTGCCTTGGCTCTCCTCCCTCCTCGCTGGGTGGAAGGTGGTTGTCCACCATATTTTAGGCTATTTTCTCGACTACATCCACCACAGACTTCCTGGGAGACTTTGGCCAAATCTCAGCAGCCTCTGGGCCTCTGTTCATCACTTGTAAAAAGGCAGTGCCAACAGCCTCTGGCTTCTCAGTTTGGCATGTCGATCCCAGGGATCTGAGATGACAGTGGTGCAGGGACATAGGAGTTGAGTCAGCAGCCACTTCAGCAAAGTCAGAGGTGTCCAGCTCTCACTGTGCAACCAATCATTCTTAAAAATAGTCTTTTTAGTATCCAAAAGAGCCTCCCTTAAGATCTGGTGAAGTGGGCACCCACAAAACCATAGCTGGGGAGAAGGTCATTCCATCTTGATGACCATCAAAGAGACTGACTTTAGCATGGAGCTAGAGCTGGAATCACCTCCCAGTCCTGTGAGTGGAGGAGCAAGGCAGCAGCAAGCCTCTGCTTTGTCTCCTTTCTCTCACTCTCTCTTCATTTCCCTCTGGGTTTATCGTAGCATGATTGCAAGACACAGAGCACCTCCACTGCCATCCATGTGCTCTTAGCCAGCCAGCCTGTTCCAGGGCCATATAGCTCTTCTGGTGCAGTGCAGCACCTAAGGCGATATATTCCTCTGCAGTTAGAGAGATGTGTACTAAGATTTAAAGGAGAGCGTCAAGTGAGGTAGTGCAGCACTTTCACTGCCTTCATTCTCACCCCTAGGATCCTTCCTCATCAGGGTAATGCTACTTGGCCTTTGGGAGAGCAGATGTCCCCATAAAACTCTCTTGGCTCTGTTGACTAGGGGCATGTTGCAGGGGGATGACCCAGCGCTTGCCACTGCTGCAGCTCCTCCCAAAGCCAGCCCATTTTACAGGTGGACTGTGTCCTTCTCCAAAGCCACAGAGCAGCTGAGATGATGAATATAGTGCTTATCCAATGTGTCACTTGCTACGTAAATTCTAATTCAGCACGGAAAGCTAAAAATGTTTGCAGAGTCCTGAGAGGCAAAGTGGACAATTATCCTCAGCTGTTCCTCACAAACACTGATCCTCCGTGACTGCAACGTGCCAACAGTGGCATTGCCTCATGCTTGGATTGCAAACTCAACCACACCAAAACATGAGGATGGTAAGAAAGACTGGCTCTTCACTAGATGGTCTGCTACCTGGATGTGGCCTGCAAATGTCTTCTGCCAGGTACAGTGATGGGACCAGCACATCCCTTGAACAGACGAGGAAGCTGAAGCCCTAGGGTCTGACTGCTCCAAGGTGGCCAGAAGGCTGCCAAAAAAGAGAATTTCCCTCATTCAACTCAAAAACTAGATGGAGAGCTCAGCTGTAAGCTTTCAGCTCTGGGGAGTTTTAGGAAAAGGGCCAGAAATAGAGGTGAATTCATTAATGAAGCCTCATTAGCCATCAGTCTTCCTAAACTCTTGTCAGTACATTAACACCAGCTGCCCATTGTCCATTTTTCCCTTGCCATAATGAGGAACCCCAGACTCAAGGTCATCTGCCAGTTGGATTAGTCAGTTAGTACAGCCAGAGCTCCCAAGATGCTCCAAAAAGAACAGTTATTTATGTCACTCTATCCTGCACTGTACCTATTAGCTTGCGGTACAGCAAAGTCCAGTCACAAGGCAGAAATACAACACTTGATATTGCTGTTGCTGCTTCACAATTTAGTGTTCTTGCTGCCAGAGCATTAAATGTTCCCTAAGTGGTAAATGTCTTCTACTAATGCAGATGCATTTCTTTTATTAGTTAGTTTATTGCAGTTCTTCTTGGTCCATGCTTGCTGTTCTTCTGTTATGGCCACAGACAAGTGGGATTAGGGCAAGAAGATACTGTGCTCAGATGGAGACCTACAGAGAAAACAGGCATTTTGACTACACAAGAAACACTGCCCTCTGAATTGCATAAGAATAGGGGCGTTGCCAGCTAGGGGTTCACCTTGTTTCTGGTTTGCATTTTCAGTGCTAGTGTGTGAAACCTCCCTCAGCTCATGTGTATTGGGGCTTTCATGTCACACGATGGCCACAGCCTCAGCAGGTCTCACTCAGATACCCCAGGCAGATGACTTCTCAGTTTTTACCACCCAGTTGAGATTCTCCTCACCTTTTCCCTGATGTAGCTCTGCTTCCATCTACCCCTTCATGCTGCCATGGATCACACCTAGGAGTCAGAAATTTCAAGCACTGTTTTTAGTCCTGGGTCCAGCTCTTACATTACTTTAACATCATGACTAGAAAACTCTCCTGCGTCATCTCCTGAATCAGACAGGTTCATCTTAATTGAGTAGTTACCTCCACCACTCTGCCTGGTAAACTCCTCCACACACTGAGGCACCTGACTGTCAGATTACCCAGCAGTCAGGCTATGCTTTACATCAGAAATTCAACAGGCCGCTTTATTTATCTCCCATCTGTCATCACACAATACTTCTCCCTGTTTTCTGGCTCAGCACAGCCATAGGAAAACATGCTATCATGAGACACAGGCATGGGTAAGACCTATCTGGGCATAAAGTGTAGCTGTGCATGTTCAATAAATTCACCTCAAAGTGAACCACAGTCCCCTGATGGGCTGCCTTTGATGCCTGGTTTCAGCCTCTTCATTTTCCCATGGGTGATGCTGGGTGGTGCCACCCCTAAAAAAGTGTCTTCCGCCACGAGAGAGACCAAGTATCTCCTATCACTCAACAGCAGCTGCCCTGTCTGTTCAAGAACCGTCACTGACTGCTGTGTTGTGGCAAGGAGAGAGGTTAAAAGGTGGACTAGCAGGAAAGCTTCAGGGCTCACAGGGAACTGTTTGGGGGTTCAAAGGAATACTTTGGATGGGAAATGTTCAGATGAAGCATCTATAGTGCTTGGCAGCGTGGACAGTGCGGGACATGGCTGTGTTCAGACAAACCTTAAGAGGTCAGTGATTATATCTTTAGGTGAATGTTTAGCTTTTGTTGGCTTTTGATGACTCAGGGTGTCTTTTATGAGGCAAAATTAATGCAAGTGCTTTTCTTTTTACAGTGGCCACATTGCACAGGAAATGAAATGCCATAAGGGGAGCAAAGCTCATTAGTCTGGTGCCATAAATGGTTCTTCAAGGTCTCAGAAACCCTATGATTAACATAAACATAGACAGAGGCAACTACAAATAAACACACATATAAAACCCAGCTTCCCATGTAAAAATGTGGTCCACAATATCCCTCTTTGGTTGTTCACAGATGTGGTGACCTAGAGGTAAGGGACATTTCATACAAATCATGACGAAAATCAAAGCCTGAGGAAGGAAAGCAGCCAGCAGTGAAAGTGAGGACAACAGAGCAAGTAATATAGTTACCAAGGTATCAAGCTAAGGATTTTCAGATTCACCTTCAGAATTACATCTTTTTTGGAACACTTTGGAGCAAATGCTGCCCCAGCATGTTTTCTTCACATTGCAGTCCTCTCTGTGGTGGTCGCTGTTGGGAGAACTTGTTGATGCACCTTAGGATGGGTCAGAGTAGTTCTAGTCTTACAAGAAATATCTCCAGTCTTCATCTTGCAAAGGCGGAGAAAGTGGAAACCTTGTCAGGTTTTCTAGTGAGGTCCACGAAATTCACTAGAAGATAATATTCAAGAGAAGGATAAGAATGGGGGAAGATGGGAGGAGCGGGTCAGCCCTGGGGAGACCCACTGTGTCAGCATCATGGGCCCTTAGGGCGGCTCCTCGGCCAGTGCAGAGCAGTGAAGTGCCCTGGGCACAGTGTACGTGCATTCATAGGAGATTGTACAATTTTTACTCTGCCTTTCTCTCTTAAGTGTTGTGCATTTATTCAGAATAGACCCAAACACCAAGAACAAGGCATATTTTGTAAAAACCAAAGCACGGCCTCCTTTCTTGTCTCTGTAGCAACCGTGCTGAGAGACAACTGTGTAGATGCCAGACTGAGTAAATAATGAAGGAGACAGCAATGTTCAGGCAAAGTCAAGCAGAAAGCCCGGGGTCCAACCCAGTATCCTGGCTCTAAGAGTGCACAGCAAAAGTCACATCAAGTGCAGCAGTTTGCTGGTAACCTGCCCTACAGGAATATCACCAACAGACTCCCGATAGTCAAAAAGCAGCATGTAGAACCTCTTCTAAAGTGTTTTTTGAACAGGTATTGTCACGACTTTCAGTGCTCCGTCTGTTCAAGCAATAGCACAATCCACTTTTACTCTAAATGCCAGACTGACAACCTGCAGTAATGAGTTTCACAGACTGATTACTTGTTGCATGATAAAAATACGTTGCCAGCAGCTGACTCAGAGAGGCAATGGGCAAAAAAAAGAAGTAGCGCTACTTGTTTTCTCAGAGAAGAGAGAGGGCACAGGTAAGGAACGGGGCTCACAGTCCTGCCTTGGGATTAACTCAGGGGAGGAGAAAGGTGTGGAACTTTGCTAACTGACCCGGTGGAGCAGGACATGGTCTTGTAGGTTGTAACTGTTCTAGGTTACAAGTCCTGCAAAGGCCTTCAAGGGAGAGTCTTGGAGAGTTTGTGTTGTTACTGTTCTGCAAAAGGCTCTTACCTTACAGCTAACCCTCACCTAAAGGAACCATGGGCTTTAGTCACTTACATGTGACCTCTGGAGTGGCTGCTGTGATGTCATCAGTGTTACAATTTTACACAAAATTAGGTGTGTAATTGTGTGTTAAATAGTGATGGTTATCTTGGATTGCCCAACTAATTAAGCAGGCAGCATTAATGCTATCACATATGGACTGCTCCAGGGCACTGGCACTATAAGCGAGTCTGAAATCACTCTGAGTTTGGGGGGAAAGAAAGACACCCCTTTTCCTTCTCTGGCTTCCCCTCGGTGGGGATGACCCCTCTCACCCAGCTCTTGCCCCAGCAGTGTTCCTACAAGTTGCTCTGGAACTTGTGAATCTGCCTCCCTGCCCAGGCAGACCTGCCCAGGTGTCCCTGTTGACTCAGGCAGGCAGCAGAAGCTGCTGATCACCTCTACTGTGTGCCCAAGTTTTGTTTAATTAAGAGCAGACTCTCTGATAGCATTCACCATCATCTCCTGACGGCTCTGGGACCACTCAGGCTGCGGCAGCACAGCCAGCCAGGCTTTGCCATCATGCAACTCAAGAGTGACATCCCAAAGGGTGCAGTGACAAATATATAATTTTATTTTCCAGCATTAAGGCACTCAGGCTGGGACAGATCTCAGCCCAATATCTGATGTGGCCTCCAGGCCCTTGGGCAGTTGCTCTGGGCCCTCCTGCATTGCTCAGCGCAGAAACACCAGCTCATTCAAGCAGGCTTGGCAGTCACTGTTGTGCTGTCTGGGGTAGTGTAGGTGCAATCTTTAGTACCAGAGTGAGGATTAGACCCAAGGTCCCACAACCCAAATTCCTGGCCGTGGTCACTATAGAAACACTGCTTAATTGGTGGCTGTATCGACTGGATCCTGGTAGATGCTATTTAACCTTCCAAACTATAGCTATTTCAAGGAGGAGGTGCCTCGTCTTATTTTTGTTCCTCAAGGCTTAACTACAGTGGTTGTAAGCAAAGACTCTTTTTTGGCCCTCAGCTTCAGTAATGACCACAGATTCAAGGAAACGGCTGGGGGAGATTCCCCTCCCTCTGGTCCCTTCTTTGGGGCCATTCTTGAACAATTTTCTGTGCATGAACGCAGCACAACGCCTTTGTCAGACATTACCATCTGTTATTTCAAGCAAGGCCCCTCCCTGCAAGCCCCAGTGTCTCTGAGCATCGCAGCAACAGCGAGCAGTAGGATCCCAGTAAGGAGGTGACCAGATCACCAGTTGGGCCAGTTTGCCCAGTTTCTGAGTTTGGCCTGGCTCTGTGCCATGAACCCCATGGTGGGACTCTGGGCTTACTCCAGATGGAGAGCCCGGTCCCTTGGCACCCATCAGCCTGTCTGCGTACGGATGGATTTTGGCTCCCATCCATGTCAGTCCTCCCCTGCAGCCAGCTCTACAGGATATAAGTATTCTCCCAGGTACACCACTACGCAGATATTGAAATTAGCCCTTTGCATGATTATGTAGATAGTGACATTACAGACTTTTTCAGACAAGGAGCACTGAGGAATTCATGTGCCTTCTCCGCTGACAGCATCAACAGTCAGGTTTATTTTTCAGTGAGCTAAAGAATGGCCCCCAGTGTATGAAAAACTTCAGCATTAAAGCATTTGGTATCTGGAATATTTCTTCTTTTACTTAAGCCTTTCTCTGAATGCAGTAAAAGCACACAGTGCTGTGACGTGAAGTAATGCAAAATATAGCCCTCACCAAGCAGTGCCCAGTTCTGAGAGACGGAGATTTTAACAGAGCTTCACTAAAACCAGGAGCAGATTAGCAGGACACTACAAGGGGAGCTGTAGCCCCACTAGCAGGTCCAATACAGCCTATGCTTCCAATCTAGCAATGACATTACCACCTGGAAAGATGGTTACTCGAATTCAGTTGATCTAGGGTAACTAAAATCTGCTAGAAATAATATATAGATACAGTGAATGTGCCTTGAATCAGGGCAAGAGAGCAGCAACACTTCTTGAGATTCTTTCAGATCTGTATTTCTGATTCTGTGAGATCTAATTGAATTACAGGGTTCAAATCCAGCCCTTAAGATGTAACTCCTTAGACTTCTCTACTCATCAGAAGACCCTGAGAACCTGAGAGAAGGCACCAGGTCTCATACCCCGCTGTGAAACAAAGAAGCCCTTGGGCAACAATCTAACTGGTCTGGCCAAATGGCCTCAAAACTAATTTCTCTGTGGGAAAAGACAACTGTGTCACATCAGTTACATTTCCACAAAATGCTGCGTTTACATCTCATACTTGTGCCTCATTCAGACACCTTCTTTGAGAGCCTCATCGCACTGACAGCTGCCATACATCCAATAAAATATAATGAACATGTGTGTGCTTAAACAATAGCCAATTTCTGCCCCCAAAATGCTGCCATAAGAACACTGGATGCAGCTATTACCTTCTCTTAAACTACTGATGATTTCTTGACCATGGTGCAAATCCTTTGCAGTGTGGAGTATAGCTAAGCCTGGTTAGCCAGGATCACATTTTACCGGTGGGGATAAGAAATTTATCCTTCATTCCCACCTACTGATCTGTCATCCCCATTATTTTACATCTCACGTTAAGTTAACTAATGGTCCATCTTCAGAGCACACCTAGCACAGCCACAGGGGATTTGTCATGCTGGATAGAATGTGGTCTGCCACGTTGGATGGGCAGTGACAAAAATTATCCTTCTTCCCCCAGGTCCTTTCATCGTCCCACTGCAGCAAGCAAAGCCAACACTGGGCAACCCTCTAAAATGTTTATTTGGACCAGTGGCCGGAGCTCTGCATCTTACAGACATGATGAGAAAAGGTAAACAGCATCTATGCTGATCGTCTCTTATGGGTTTTGAATCTTTAGGAGTGTGGCCTGCAGTTTCTTTGCAGTGGTGGCACTGGAGAAGTAGAAGGGGTGCAAAGGGTGTCTCCTCCTTGCCTCTCACCCCCCCAGGTATGGCTCCACCGACACCAGGACCAGCCGATCAGTGCCAAGGTTAATGTGCCAAGCCAAAACAGAGTGGAGGGACAATGCTAGAGCCATGGCCAAGGTCTTCCTTGTCCCGAGGTCATCAGCAGCACAACATGACCATCTCTGAGGTCAACACATCGAACATTTGAAAGCACAGTAATCCCCAGCCACATGTTTGAAGCCCCAGCTCCAACGCCCCGCACTCCAGCACCCCCTCCAGACAACACTCTCACAAAGTGCCTCCTCTTCCCCAGCCAGATCATTTCCCTATATAACTTTTACATATCTGGATGGTGCATCCAGCTGTCAGAGATGTTTTCTGTTTATATGCCTGTGTGTGAGGATGAGTGTGCGCGCAATACGTTGCACAGAGGCTGGGGGATGACAAGCAGCTTGAAAGCAATCTGGTAGCCCACCAGCCCATTTGAGTGGTGTTGCTGGAGGGAATAAGCTAAAGGAGACAGAAGAATAAATGGGTTACTGGATGTCCCAGGAGAGCAGGGAATTACACAGAAGAGAAGGAAAGGGAGGGAGAGGTTTTAAGTCCCCCGACAAAGGCAGCACTCAGTTGGGAACAGAAGAACTTAAAGATCGCTGATGAAAGAACAGTTGTCAGTAATGCTCAGACTCTGTCCTTTGTAGTGAGATTTGCTGGACAGCTTGTCTTGTCACAACAGGACACATTTCCCCCTCTTTTCCTTTCCCATTCCCTCCCTTGCCTCCTCTCCTTCAGTTCCCCTTGAAGTCACTATTAAATGTAATCACAAAAAATCAGACTCCGGTGAAACAAAAGCAGAGGTCAATGTATCTACAGTGCCAATTAGCAAAACACACTCTTCAGCCATTCTAATGAGACTTTACTGCTGGCTTCTGCTTGGCAAAATACGCTCATGAGTTCAGGCAACAGATCTAGCCTCAAGATGCCAAGTCTTTTTGGAGAACTGGCCGATTCGCCAAACTTTTCTGCAAAGGCTGCTTAAGTGTCCAGCTCTTTTGATAATCTGATCCCAAGCAGATATTTTGAAGACACAAAGGCCAGCTTGGCAGCAGGTTTCCGTGGACTTTTCATTGGAGCTGGTTATCTAACTGCCTCATGTACTTCTGCCAGTCTCCTCTTTAATTGAATTTTCCCCAGGCTAAAGTTCTTCTGCGTTAAAACACTGTCATAGACAAGATGGTCCAAGGTTAGACACTTGCAGGAGATATCTGCCCACACGTTACGCTGGCTGGAAGCCATGTGCACCTGATCACATGGCCTTCAGCTCACCCCATGGCTTTCATTGGGACTTATTATCTTGGACTGAGCACTGTGCTGAACAGGGCTCACCAGCGTCTGGTCAGCTTAAATTCAGGGCAGAGCTCTCCCCTGTCTGCCTGCAGAAATAGAGAGGTAGGCTCTGTACTTACACACCATCTGTGGTAATTTCAGGTGCCTTTTCAAGCTATCGAGTGGGTTTACTTCCCAGGTGGTCCTATTGAGCCTTACAGAAGGAATTGTTCATACCCTGTGAGCGATTCATAAAATGCGGGAAGGAGAGGGAGGAAAAGAAAATGGAAATAGGAGAGTGCTGACCGCAGCCTCAGGACTGCAGAAGAGAGGTGTGAACACAGAGCAAGTGTTACTGGTGGGAAAAACTCATCCACCAGCATCTGGCAGTGACTTTAACATGTGTAAGGTCACCAGCAGCATCACTATATCAAACAGGCAGTGCATTTTAGAGAAATTACTTCCCCTGAATGACCCTTTCCTTGGAATTTTTGTTCTTTAAACTTCAGATGGGAAGACTGTCTGCTGAGGCAGCAAATTTTTAACCTAACACATGCCATGACTTTTGAGTCACCCCACCATAATAACGCCCTGTGCAGCAATGGGTCACTTGCTCTGGAGGAATCCCCTCCATCTGGGTGGAAGGTGTCTCTCAGGCATTTGCTTTTCCAGGATCAGGCCCAGAATTTATGTATTTCATTGCTGTTTTAGACATCTGCTGTTCCCCGACTGCCACTTTTTAGGTTTCAGAAACATAGTCAAGCCCTCGTTCTTTCTCTGCTGTCAATTATGTTTTCCACAACATTGTAAGCTTGGAAAACCAAAGCACTGGTTTGGTTTGGTTCAGTTTGGTCCAGTTTGTTGGGAAAGAGGAAGGAACTGGATGAATGAAATCTGTTCGTACTGATAGGAATCCTGCTACAATGATCGCTGAGCATTTTATGAGAGCTCCAGAGAGATTTTCTGTTGCCGTAGCTCTAATAACAAAAACTAATGCAGCTAAGTATACCCTGTAAAGAAAAATGTAATGAAATTGTCTTCTGAGCAATGAAGTCCCTGAGCACTGGAAATTCTGCAGGTAAGATACAGGAGAGTTTTTTGACCCTTGCATTCAAGGATTTCTGATATCAGTAGACACCTCAACATGAGCTAATTTGAGTGACATCTGCATAATAACTGTGATATCAGAGAACTGGCTGTGAATTCAAAGACACTCTGAATAATTCAAGCAGGCAGCTATCCCCATCTGACAAGCCCCACGACTGCGCAGTGCTGGAGGAGGCAGCATCTCCCTCAGCACCACATCATGGTCCAACTGCAAGGGCAGGAATTTGAGGGTAGGTAACTTGTGTTTATTTAATTGTAGGTGCCTGGTTATTCTAGATTTCTGAGGAGGAATCTAGACCTGCTTTTCAGTGCTCCTAGATCTACCCATTTTGGAGTGAAATGAGAACTGTTGTACCGGGTCAGAAGAAGCATTACTTTAGTCTCTCCTTCCCTAAGTGGCAGTGCCCAGTTACAAGCCCTTGTCGTACTGGACGGTTCCTAATGCCTGCCAATAAATTTGTCATAGGCCCAAAGATGTAGAGCAGTCCTGCACCAGTAGACCATAGAGCACATAGGATGCACTTGGCATGCCTCATCCTTCACATAACCGAGTGCTAAAAGGCAGTGTCCCTCACGGTGGCAAAGAAGGGTCTTTGCTGCAGCAAATATGAGTAACTCTACAGAAAGCGTAGAATTTCTTATTAAGGCCAGTAGGCTTAAACTGGCACTGTAATTCTCCTTGGCCATCTTGTGTTCAGGCTGACTAACATAACCTGGGCTGCCTTATTTCATCACACAGGTCCTCCCTAAGCCTTCCTCTGGAGATCACATAAGGAGCTGCTGACCACATTGCATAGGGATCCCTGCACTGCTGCTGTGCAGAGATATGGAGAGGGAAATCTGTCCCCAGCAGGCATGGTCACAGTCAAGATTTCCTCTCTGGCAGCTGAGCCCAGGCAGAGCAGCCAGCCCGTATCCTCTGAGCAATGTGGCAAAAAGAACACTGAGATTTAACAGGGGAGAGCTTCAGAAACAATCAGTAGAGCAAAGACCTTTTGTCCTTGGAGGCTTGCTTTCTATTAAATGTCTTTGCAACAGGGCAGGCGCCCCACGTTCTGACACCTGGAACATCTTTAAAAACAAACAGCCCCCCTTGGTGTTATATTTAGGGAGTTATCACATGTAATCATAAGTATTAGATGGAGTCACCTAGATGAGTAGTGTCTGGGATGCAGTGATCTGTACTTAAACACACCACAGCAGTCAGCTAATTGTGGCTGTGCAGCCCTGGGATCCAAAATCAGCCAGCTAAGCGCGGTGCTTTTCCAGCTCACTGAGCAAAAGGAGGTCCCTGGGCTGTGCCAAAAGTTCATGTGTACACAAAATCCACCCCCCCCCCCCCC